>Ga0315905_10006489_pt1 | contig 11891 bp, 7 predicted proteins | sample LakEriMetagenome_5_FD_203522 | JGI IMG/M metagenome (GOLD analysis project Ga0315905, IMG submission 203522) | Freshwater fungal communities from buoy surface, Lake Erie, Ohio, United States - Buoy 4 MA121 | ecosystem: Environmental > Aquatic > Freshwater > Lake | place: USA: Lake Erie, Ohio...
TCATGCACCGCGGGCTGGACAGCGCAGGGCGAGGACAGCGCACGGTGCGTCCGCTGTGAAGTGGGCAAGTACAAAACCGCGACAGGGCCAGCTAACTGCACTCTCTGTGTCCCAGGGTCCACATCACCGCTGGGCTCAGATAGCGCGGAAGATTGCTTCTGCATGACGAGCGTTGGCTACATAGGGGATCGGGGCGGACCGTGTACCTGCATGCCGGGATACTCGATTCACACGGCAACATCAGATGCACTCGATGGTGAGACAGCCGTGTTGCCAGAGCAAGATACGGGAAGCCTTGCAATTTCAGCGCCTCAACTCAGCAGCCAGTCGGCACTCGCGTGCGCCAAGTGCGGGGCCGGCGCCTACAAGAGCTCGGTGGGTGTTGAGGTCTGCACCCAGTGTCCACGCAACTCTGGATCAACCTCGCTCGGCAGCACAGACGTGACGTCGTGCCAGTGCAACGATGGCTTCACGGGACCAGATGGCGGCAGGTGCACACCGTGCGCCATGGGCAGCTTCAAAAACACTTCGGGATCTGCTGCTTGCGTGCTGTGCCCCCTGGGCTCCAGCTCAGAGACCGGCAGCGCCGAAGAGACAGACTGCTTCTGCGTTGCCGGGTTTTCTGGTGCCTATGGAACGGCGTGCAGAGCATGCGCAGAGGGTACCTACAAGAATGAGACTGGCACTGCAGCGTGTTTGATGTGTGCCGCTGGCTTTTACGCAGAGCAGACAGGCATGTCGGCCTGCACGCGCTGTCCAGCACATGCCGACTCGCCCTCGGCCAGCACGTCTATCTCAGCCTGCGCGTGCAACAAGGGATACACAGGGCCCGCAGAAGGCGAGTGCGTCGCCTGCGCAGCTGGCACATACAAAAGCTTGGCGGGCAATCGTTCCTGCGACCGGTGCCCTCAGAACTCTACATCTGCAATCGGAAGCTCCCAGATCGCAGAGTGTGCATGTCTTGCAGGATACACGGGCCCAAATGGAGGTACCTGCCTGTCTTGCCTTCCGGGAACCTTCAAGCTCATCGCTGGGGACGCAGCCTGTGCAAATTGCAAGCCGGGCACGTTCAAAGACACTCCCGGCGCGGGGCTGTGTTCAGCGTGCCCTACTGGATCCTCCTCGCCCGCGGGCAGCAACGCTTCAAGCGCTTGCAGGTGCAACCCAGGGTTTGTTGGTGAAAACGGCACGAATGTCCCCCCGTGCGTTGCTTGCAAGGTGGGCACGTATCAGGATGGGTTTGGAGAGTGTCTTTCGTGCAACACGTCGTTTTGTGGCATTGGACAGTTTAGGGAGCTCTGCATCAAGCCAGCAAGATTTCTCGACGCCGCGTGCTTGAATTGCTCTGGGCCCGAAAATATTGCCTTTACGTCTCATGGGGGTTTCTCAAACAACTGCACGTGGCAGTGCGCGGCAGGATTTCAGGAGGATTGCAGGACCGGCGAGTGCAAGCAGTGCATGAGCGGCCAGCTCTATGAGAGAAAATACGAACAGTCATCCCCAGCCCTGTTTACAGCTTCTTGTCAGCCATGTCCGCCAGGCGGCGAATGTGACGGATCGGAAGTGCTGCGCTGCAGAGAGGCCTTCTACCTGTCGGCAACAAACGAAATTGTTGATCAAAACGCCACGACGTATGAGGTGAAAAAACAGACTTGCATAGAATGTCCCATGGGTGCGCAGATCTGCCCAGACAGCAGCTGCTTTTTTGCAAGGCAGACGGGGGCGCAGGACGGCTGTGAAAGCGAGAACGTGACTGCTCATTTGGTGGGCACGTGGCGAAAGGATACTGATGGTGTCAGGGGTTTGATTGCCTGCCCACCTGGCCACCAAATGGTTTCGATTTTCTCCGTGCCCGAGCCGTCCTCAAGTCGAGCTCAGCGGTGCAAGGATTGTGTACCTGGATTGGAGTACATCCTGGACCCTGTAAACGATCAGTGTCAGCAATGCCCGGGGGGGGGGCTGAAATGTCACGGCGACGGCACGCTCGACCCGGTGACGGACAATTCGTCGTGGGTGCGCGATGGCGCCATCTTCAGGCTGTTAAATTGTCCGTTCGGGTACCGCATCGTGCCGAGGCCGACAGACACGTTCAATGCAGCGCTGCAGAAATGTGATCCCTGCGGTAAAGGCGAGGAATGCACGAACGCGACATGCACAACGTGCTCGCCCTGTGCCCCTGGAACCTACAAGGCAGCAATCGGCACAGAGCCGTGTCTGGAGTGTCCCGCAAATACGTATCGCACAGACCCCGGAGCGTCAGAGCTGAGCAATTGCGTGCAGTGCCAGGACAAGTCCTCGACCAACGGCGCCTTTGGTCAGAGCAGTCTGCGGGCGTGCGTCTGTGACCCCCAGTACTACCTCATCACCTCCAATCAGGGTCTGCCAAACGAAGCCTTGAAGTGCGAGGCGTGCCCGCGCGGAGCCTTGTGCCCGGGCGGGGAGTGCGCTCTGAGAAACAGCAACTTGTCTTGCTCTGACCGCAGAGGCATTGTCGGGCAGTGGGTCTTACAAAGCAGCGGACGATATGTGCTTGTCTCCTGCCCAGTTGGCTTCGAACTGCGCACCGCAGGCGAGGCGGGATCGGCAGAGCTCCAAGAGTGCCGCAAGTGCTTGGCGTCCAGTTACATTCTGAGGCCCGACATTGATGAGTGTCAAGAGTGCCCGGCAGGATTGATTTGCGACGGCAGCGACTCGTTGGAGCCCGTGGTGCCAAACTCTTTGTGGGTGAGCGAAGGAGCGATATTCAGGTTGAAGAGCTGTCCTACTGGATATTACGTTTCACCCAAGTCCACAGAGCCCTTTACTGCGGTACTGCAGCAGTGTCAGCCGTGCGAAGAAGGAACGGAGTGTCTAAATCACAGTTGCGTGTCGTGCGCAGATTGCCAGCCGGGTACCTATAAAGACGTGGCAGGCACACATGCCTGCCGCGCCTGCCCTCCAAACACATATAACCCAGAGACTAAGTCCAAAGATTACGCAAATTGCCGTCAATGTCCTGTCGGCGCTGTCACAGAATCGCTTGAGGGTCACACCGAGCTGAGCGCGTGCAAGTGCGCTGACAGGTTTTACGAGGCACCGCAAGAATCAGGTGGGTTCAGGTGCGAGACATGTCCGGCCGGCGCTGTTTGCAGCTCGGGCGTCTGCGCCCTCAGACAGCCGGGACACAATTGCTCAGATGACAGCAGCCCAATCCCAGGGACGTGGGCGATGCAAGCAGATGGGAAGTTTGAATTGATGTCCTGCCCCCAAGGATTTGAGCGGCAAAAATTGTCTTATGAGACCCAGCGCTGCCGTCAATGCCAACAGAATCAGTACATCGTTGACCCAGTTGCGCATCAATGCCAGAAATGTGCGCAAGGTCTCATCTGTGATGGTTCAGACCGGGTGGAGGTTGTTGTCCAGAACTCCACGTGGAAGGCGGAGGATGGTGTCTACAAGTTGCAAACCTGCCCCACGGGGTATTACAGGATCAGCGTCGACGGGGAGTGGGAGCAGCAGCGCTGTGAGCCGTGTGGAGAAGGCACAGAGTGCGTATCGGACCAGTGCAATACCAACGTCTGCATGCTGTGCGCAGCCGGCAAGTACAAGGATGTCAAGGCCACCTTTGCATGCCGTATTTGCCCTCCGAATACCTTTAACCCTGACACTGGCTCCAGGGATTTCGCGTCATGCAGGGCATGTCCAACCGGTTCAAGCACACGAAAGAAAGACGGGCAGACGAGCATGCATGCATGCCAGTGTGCAGAGAGCTTTTATGAAATCTATGAGGACGCAAGTGTGAAATGTACTACCTGTCCACTGGGGGCAATGTGCCGCAGCGGCTTCTGTGCTCTGCGGTTGGAGTCGAAAACGTGTCCCGATGAATCGGATGAGATTTGGGGAACATGGGAACGAAGGTCCAGTGGCGGAGTCTTTGAATTGATCTCGTGTCCCGCAGGATTTCAGCGGCAAACCGAGACTCTGGATACCCAACGCTGCAGACAGTGTCAGGAGAATCAGTACATCGTGGACCCGAATCAAGACGAGTGCAAGAAGTGCCCACCGGGGCTGACGTGCCGAGGCGATAGTGTGGTGATACCGGTGGTAGAGGGCTCGACGTGGGTGGCGAAGGATGGCGTCCAAACTCTGCTGACGTGTCCGCGGGGGCATTCCAGACAGAGCATAGACAATGGCGTATCTGCGGACCAGCAGCGGTGCGTTCCATGTGCGGAGGGGCTCGAGTGCGAGATGGAGGTGTGCGAGACCTGTTCCGAGTGCTCCGCGGGCAAGTACAAGGATGTGCCAGGCCCGCAGGCTTGCCGCGCCTGTCCTCAGAATACATACAACCCCTACAACAGGTCCAGGTCCCATACCAACTGCCTTGCGTGCCCCTTGGGTGCGGACACGGGAGGTCTGGACGGACGGACAAGTTCAGACGCGTGCAAGTGCGGAGAGCGCTTTTACCTCACTGATACGGGACCCAACAACGCAGTACTCACCTGTGCCAACTGCCCTTCCGGGGCCATATGCAGCTCGGGCATGTGCGCGCTCCGGACGCCTGACAAGAGATGCCCTGGCAGCAGCAACCCAATCCCGGGCACGTGGGTGCTGGCAACGACAGGCCATGATGCCGGCAAGTACATGCTCACAAGTTGCCCTGCAGGGCACCAGATGCAAACAGCCTCGCATGACACGCAAAAATGCCACCCGTGCCTCGACTCACAATACATAATGGATCCAAGTCAAGACGCGTGTGAAAAGTGCCCACCGGGGCTGTCGTGTCGAGGCGATAGTGTGGTGGTGCCGGTGGTAGAGGGCTCGACGTGGGTGGCGAAGGATGGCGTCCAAACTCTGCTGACGTGTCCGCGGGGGCATTCCAGACAGAGCATAGACAATGGCGGCGCATCTGCGGACCAGCAGCGGTGCGTTCCATGTGCGGAGGGGCTCGAGTGCGAGATGGAGGTGTGCGAGACCTGTTCCGAGTGCTCCGCGGGCAAGTACAAGGATGTGCCAGGCACCCACGCATGTAGATCGTGCCCGCCAAACACTTACAATCCGGAGCCAAAAGCCAAGGAATATGCGTCGTGCAGATCCTGCCCCAAGGGGTCCGACACCAATGATCTCGGCGGGCAGACTAGTGCCGATGCATGTCAATGTGGAACGCAGTTCTATCTCGCAGATTCGGGATCAAGTGGCGCGAGCATCTCGTGCGCCAGCTGCCCGCTAGGTCTGGAATGCCAGGATGGATCGTGCAGCATCAGGTCTTCCCTGGATCTCGAGAGTCCTGAGTGCAAAGATGGGAGCGCATCTACGATCCTGGGAGAGTGGAAGCCTGTCAATGGACTGGCGATTCTCGTTGGGTGCCCGACAGGCTTCCGTCTGCTGAATCAGACTGGAGCAGAGTTACAAGAGTGTCGCGAGTGCGCCGATGGAAAGTTTATGATGGATTCTAGAGAGCCTGGCCTCGAGTGTCTGCCGTGTCCGCCGCAGGGCGTCTGCCCGAACAAGGGCAGACCGGTCTTCAATATGAGGGCCCTCGAGACCAAAATGGTGTTCGATGGCAACCTCGACGAGACCCAACTGGAGAACATCAAGAAGTCTCTTGCCGACACGCTTGGGGTTCCGCCAGAGATGGTGGAATGCGATGGCTTCGATCTTAGCCGCGCAAGGCGGGCCAGCAGACGAGCTCCGGTCAGTATCACGTTCAAAGTGTATGTGGATCCTGCGCAGCAAGCGGCCGTGAGCAATCTAATCGAGAGCGACCGCTTTTCAGCACTGGTGGCAGCTGAGCTGAGCAAAAACGACGTTTCCGCCGTGGTCACAGGCGTAGGAAAAGTTCAAGTGAATGTGCAGCAAGATGAGACTGTGGGCATGGTCGCTCTGGTGGACGGTGTCTATCGAGTAGTAGACTGTCCGCAAGGGTTCCTCCTCGTGAATGACACGGTCCCTGGCAGCTGCCTGCCTTGCGAGAGGGGCACATATTCAATAAGCCCAGTTGAAGGATGCGCAGATTCATGCGACGTGCGTCTCTGCAATGAATGTCCAGAGGGCGCTATATGCAGTGGGGGACAGGAAAAGCTTGTGGAGAATCATTTTCAATCCCGCGATGGTGCGCAGTGGGTGATTGAAGCAGCGCCCATTCCCACAGGCGGCACGATGCTTCGTTACCGTCTCTCCGACTGCGAAGCGGGCTTCAAGCTGATCCGCGGTCAGGCGAGCAGCTACACGCGGGACAAGTGCGAGATGTGTGAATTTGGCAAGCTGGCGCTGGGCAGGGCCAGCTTCGACCCCCTGCACGCCTCGTACGGCCGTCTGGACACGTGCGTGGATTGCAAGGAACTAGCTGGCGTCGAGTGTCAAGGAGGTGTGCTTGCGTGTGCGTGTGTACATGCGACCCGCATTGCTCCCCCCATAATGAAAAGGATTGAACCCTTTTCAAAAGGGGGCCCCCGAAAATCGGGCCTCTCACGGCGCCTTGCGGGTCCCCTTTCATCCGTGTCTGTGGGTGCGCTTCACGTGGGTCGCCACTGGCAAAATGGGCGACACACCTGCCAAAACGCGTGGGCCCATGCTGTTGCGGGTGCCTCCAGTGCGGATGCAGCGTGTGCGTGCGTGCACCTGATGCAATGCGGAATGGGTCTTTATCAGGCATGGAAATATCGCCCAGGGAAGGATTCTGGATCGACCCAAAGGTACGATGCAAATGCATACACACGCACACACACACACACATGCGCATGTATGGAGGATACACACACACACACACACACACATACACACACACAATCAGCTTTTTTTTGTCTATGAATATGAGCGCCTTATTGGCAGGAAAAATCGGAATAACGACGCAATATAGTCCACTGCAGCGGACCTAAAAAAAACAAAACCACATACTCGCTATTCAGCATAAATACAAGTCTTTTCAGTAGGGGCTTGCATTTTTCAAGGCTCGCGATATTGCTTTGTTGTCTTTCAGCGTCAAGCATGCTCAGGCAAAGCCGCGACGACTTTGGGCAGTGACTGACACATGCTGCTCCGCCAGCTTGTCCTCAAGAACTACAGAAACAAAAGCATGTTCGACCCAAAGTTTGAGCACCTGCAATCTGGTGCAGATTCGCAATCCATGAACCGCACCGAGATTCGAGATGGCGATAGTGTCATGACCCACTACCCCGAAAATGATGGCAACAAGAGCGGCCTGACCAAGGTTGGAGGTGTGGTGAAGTGGAACGGATGGTACATGCCTGCTTTTGTCAGGTTTTCGGGCCAAAATCAGCCGGTGCAGGTTCCCGGTGAATGGGTGGGGCACAAAGTTGTCAAGGCACACAGATGCGCCCCTTACGCGTGCTTGGCTGACTGGTCGTGCAAAGAAGGTAATACAGAGAGAGAGAGAGAGAGAGAGAGAGGCAATGCGCGTCCGCGAGGCGGATGCGGAGCTGATGATTTTCTGTTAAATGGTCCAAACTTTACTACCGTTCTTGGAGCTATTACATGTGGTTGCATACACACACTCTCACACGCGTATTGTGCGACCTGGGGGGGCATGTGAGATAAGAATTCCTCTCTGAAGGCGGTTGTGCCGTCTGTATGTGCATGCGTCCGTGCGTGTGTGCGCGCCTGCTGACGCTTGTGCATATTTGTGGGCATGTACACAGGTCATTTTGGGAGGCTGTGCGCGCTGTGCAATGACAGCTACGTCTTGTCAACGGAGGGCTGCATCCCGTGCGAGAATGGCATCAGCGAAACTTCAGCGGTGATTGTTACGTGTATCGTCCTTGGGATTGTGGTCTGGTATATCACCGTGTGGCGGCCGTGGCTTCAAATCTTTGAGGCCCAAGAGGTCTGGATTGCAGCGAGAGTCGTCACGGTTGTGGATGCATCAATTGGTCTTCTGAAGTTCTTGCTCAACAAAATTAAGCAGCGCGCAGATCGAGACCAGGCAATCAGGAGGCAGATCTCCCGACTTTTCCGCTTCCAATACTTTGTGGGCTATGCCAAGTTGATGGTGGGATACTACCAGGTCACGGCATCTTTTCTGTCGAATTTTGGCATCGCCTGGCCTGACATGATCGAGACTATGCTGAAGTACATGAACTTTTTGATGCTCGACATCTTCAGCCTTCCTGGTGTCGCATGCACCTTCAAAGACTTTTCCTACTTCGGAAAGCAACAGATATTCACAACAGTGCCCTTTTGCATCATTGCGCTTTTCGCAGTCCCCTCGCTTCTGGTCAGGGCGTTTTCCAATCCCAGGGTCAAGACCATATTGCGCCGGAACCTCGCTCCTGAGAAGGACGTGGCTGAAAGTACGATCTCAGCCTTCTTCTTCTCGATGCTGAGCTTCTTGTTCCTGATCTATCCCGTAGTCTCCTCGACGGTCCTCCAGACCTTCAACTGCATCGATCTCGAGGGCTATGGCAATTACCTGAAGGTGGACATGCGTGTCGAGTGCCCCAAAGACACACAGGACGCTGGTTTTGCTTGGTCCACCGTGTTTGTCGTCATCTACCCTCTTGGGTAAGATGCCCCGCATAGCCTGGCGTGTGCAGTCAGAGGATCTCACCTGCATGCACACGTGATCAACGGATGCATGCATGCGCCACACACATTCTGCATCCTTGAATGCACGCAACCACACACCATCTCGTGTCCCCTGGAACACCCACCCATGCACAATTTGAGAGAAAGGATGCGACAGAACAAGCAATTGGGACTTGTGTCTATCATCAAGTGCATGCCAGCATGTTTGTATGGGTATGGGTATCATGTCAGTACACATGTATGCACGTATGACATTTATCTGTCTGTGTGCAGGATACCAATGTTTTTCGCGTTTATCCTCTGGTATTTCCAAGTCCCCAAGGTAAATGAAAGGAACATATGGAACAAGCTGCGTTTTGCATGCGTTTACTACAATGCATTCCATCGCCCCGTGTCACTGATATTGCATCTTCTTCTTCTGTCTCTGTCTCCATCTGCGTCCCTGCCTGTATCCGTATTTCTGAAGATGCTTAATTGCCCGCTCACTTGTCCCAACCCCTCCCCCTCTCAGTTGGCACACCGGAAACGGGATTACTACTTACTCCAAGCGATCGTCAGGATGAATCAAAATCTGCCTGATGCACAGAAAATTCTCTTGGCTCTCGAGGACTGGAAATGGAAACATGATCCAGTTTGCCTGTTACGGCGCAATCAGTGTCTTGCTATCCTCTTGCACCCTTGGCGCGATTTGGAGGTCACCGAAGAGACGGGAGGATTCAACTTCTTGGGAGGGAAAGGCATGGATGTTGCAAGTCAAGGCAATAATTCTCAAAAGTCCGTTCCATGTGGCTTTATATAGTGAATATACTAGTGAACTGACTTTCAAGAATGCAACCCAAGCTCTTCAAAATGCCACAACTGCTTTGTCGGATGCTGCGACAGCTGCCGAGAATGCTGTAATAAAGACAGAAGACGAGGGTGTAAACGAACAGGAAGGACATTCCTCAGGTTCACCATCAAACAGGATTCCTGCTCCCGATCTCGAAAAAGACTTGCCGAGCACGCAGCCCCATCCTGCCAACCCCAAGTCTGAAGACGAGAACGCTGTAATAAGGACAGAGGACGAGGATGCAAACAAACAGAAGGAGCATTCCTCGACTTCACCATCAAGCAGGATGCCTGCTCCCGATCAGGCAACTCTTCAAAAAACCTTGCCGAGCACGCAGCCCCAACCTGCCAACCCCAGATCTGAAGAACCAGTGGACATCCCAGCTGTGGCATCACTTTTCCGCGGCACTCTTGATGATGACCAGGACAGTGACCTTACGAGTATGCAGCCTCAACCGCAGCCCAGTCCCAAGCCTGAAGAAGCAGAGCCAACACCAGCTGCGACTGTGGGTACTACGCACGAGGAAAATTCCAACACCACTTCGGGCCCGGCCTTGAATGAGGGTGCAGAAAATAGCCAACCCGCAAACGAAGATTCTGAGTATGCAAAGATGGAACCCTACGAGCTGCGGAAACACGTCTCAGAGCTCATGATCACACTGTGGAATGAGGGGGTCATTGTCGTGCCACCAATCATTTGGGATGGAGAATCTGGGCCCGCAGAGAAGCTTGCTATGGAGCGTGCTGGTTTCCTCTTCTCCATGTATCAGGTCAGTCATACGAGAGCGAGGGTGAGAGAGAAGAGGGGGGAGTGGGGAGCAAGCGCGCTTCAGTCACATGCGGTGACAATTTTTACGTATCTCTTCAGGTCAACTACTGGTGGTTCGAAATTTTCGAGCTGACAAGGAAGCTGATCATGAACGGCGTGCTTGTGTACATCCATCACCCGGAAATTCGGACAGCCACTGGCTTCATCGTATGCTTGTTGTCTTTGATTGTGAGCTTCTCTGCGCGCCCCTTTGCTAGCCCCAAGCTCAACGTCTTGATGATTACGGGTCTGTCGATTCAGACCTTCACCCTTTCCTACGGGCTCTTAATCCATATCCAGGGAAACGCAATCAAGGATACCTCTGCCACCAGGTGCTGAAATGCACGCAAATGGGCATACGAAAGAGTCTTCAAAAGTCCATCGGCTACTGTTAGTGTGTGTGTGTGTGTGTGTGTGTGTGTGTGTGTGTGTGTGTGTGTGTGTGTGTGTGTATGCATGCAAACATTATACATGACACACGCATACATTCACTCACTGAAGCATACACACCCACACACCAGTTTCGAGTTGCAGATACTGCAGTGGGCGGTAGTGCTCCTAAACTGCCTTTGCATCGTTTTCCCGTACATCCTCGAACTCATGGACCTCGGGATTGCAAGTACGTTTTCGCTGATCATACTTCCATCACCCACGCCAGCAGAACCCGGCACCGATCTAGTCCTCACTCTCCCTTGATGAGCATACTCGCTCGCTCTGTCTCTGTCTCTGACGTAACAATGGAATGCAGGTCTCAAGAGCATGTTGTACTCGTGGAGAGTAGACGAAAGGTCCAAATACGCCTTCATGCCACCCAGCGAAGGTTTCTTTGTGACTGAACAGCAGCGTGAACACGAACACTCACTCACATGAATCTCGCTGATAGTCCTTTTTCACCTCGGACTCTCATGCGCAAACCCATTTGTGTCGTGCGTGATGTACGCACTGAGATTGGTTTGCAAACAGGAAATGCAGGGTCAGTGGCCCGGGACTGGACCAACCCGCAGGTACCATTCATTCAATTTGTTGTGTGCTGTCAGTATCCTTCCAAGGAGGAATTGTGAACAATTTGATTTACAAAAGTGGACTCTAATGGAATTGTAAATACAGATGGGGATCGTGCAAACCAGCGGAGAAAACGACGACGGAACACACTTCACTCTTGTCGGTGAAATTGGATTTCGCAATGAAGATCAAGATCACTTTGACGAAATTCATTTGGTCGCGACGTAGGTGGATCGGCACAGATACTTGTGTACTCAAAATTTTATCATTTACAATTTAGCTAGGGTCCGAGCCCACAGACGTCGCTGCAAGAGGGCTTTCCCGCCGGGGGAAACGTGCCAATGTCCAGGACAGGTGTAGGTGTAGTCACCTGGTGTACCGGATGGTCTTGAGCTGAGTCAGCCTCGCGCAGGGTGTTCTCCTAAAGATTTAGCGTTGTCCAAGGTATAGCATTAAAGGAGACTTGAGGTGGGAGAGAGAGACACGACGCTCAAAACCCCCTTCAACGCCCGTAGGCCCTTTTGTACCTAATTTCCCCGTAGGCCCTTTTGTACCTAATTTCCCCAAATACTCACGATATGACATTACCCCCTTCCACGTTCTCGTCGCCTCGACGAGACACGCCCCAACAAGAACTCAAACGTAACCTAAGGATTACAACATCCAGCAACAGCTACTAGACGTCGCAAGACGGGACATCCGTTATCATTTGTGGGTGACTTGATGAGTGCTG
>Ga0315905_10006491_pt1 | contig 11891 bp, 8 predicted proteins | sample LakEriMetagenome_5_FD_203522 | JGI IMG/M metagenome (GOLD analysis project Ga0315905, IMG submission 203522) | Freshwater fungal communities from buoy surface, Lake Erie, Ohio, United States - Buoy 4 MA121 | ecosystem: Environmental > Aquatic > Freshwater > Lake | place: USA: Lake Erie, Ohio...
CGATGTCGTAGATTGCGATGATGATTGATGCAACTTGTGGGTTCGCAAGAACAGGGATTGGCAGCCTTGCGTCGATGTTCATGCTGTTGGCATGCTCGATGCCGGTGGCATTTTCCCAGCAGAAAAACTACGTCGAGGGCGAGGTTCTGGCGATCTTCAAAAATAATGTCGAGATCAACACGGCAAAGCGCTCGTTGGGGCGTAGTGCCATGGAAATGAAAGAGCATTTTGGCGAAGTCTCGCGGCGGCGCGGCAGAGTCTCCGGCCTGGTGCGCGCTCCGCTGATGACGACAGCCGCGATGATCAAGGCATTGCAAGCCGATCCCGATGTGGAGTTGGTGGAACCGAACTATCTGCGCTACGTTTCCGTGGTCACACCAAACGACACCTCGTTTCCCTCGCAATGGAGCTTGCAGAATACCGGACAGAATGCAGGAACCAGCGGGGCGGATGTCCAATTCCTCCAGGCTTGGGCGATGGCGAGGAGAACGACATCCGAGGTCGTGGTGGCCGTGGTCGACACCGGGATGGACATTACCCATCCCGACCTGGCGGCGAATGTCTGGACCAATCCCGCGGAAATTCCGGGCAACTTGATCGACGACGACAACAACGGCTATGTGGATGATGTTCATGGCTACGACGTTCTCAACAATACCGCTTCCGTGGTGGATTCGGGAAGTCATGGCACACACGTGGCAGGCACGATTGCTGCCGTCGGAAGAAACAGCCTTGGCGTGATCGGCTTGCAGTATCGCGCCAAAGTCCTGCCCGTCAAAGTGTCATCCGATGGCAGCAACATTCCCACCTCGGCGGTAATCAGCGCATTCAATTATGTGCTCAAACTCAAACAGGCGGGGGCGAACCTGGTGGCCATCAATGCATCGTTTGCAAGCAGCACTTATTCAAACAGTGAAGTTGCCGCGATCACAGCCTTGCGCGATGCCGGGATCGTGCTTTGCGTCGCTGCGGGCAACGCCACCTCCAACAATAACATCACTCCGAGTTATCCAGCCAGTTACACAACGTCGAACATCATTTCCGTCGCATCCATCGACAACAAAAACCTCCTCTCCTCGTTTTCCAACTATGGAGCAACAAGCGTCGACATCGGCGCGCCGGGTTCGGACATTCTTTCCACCCGACCTCTCGTCGATGTGACCGCCACCGCTGCGGTTGCGGTCAACTCCGTGAATTATGTCACTGCGCCCCTGACATTTTCGGGCATTACCGGACCCGCAGGGCTGACGAAACCCATCTACAATTGCGGCTACGGTTATCCTGCGGATTTTCCACCTGCTGTTAGAGGCAACATCGCACTGATTCAACGGGGTAATTCCACGGCGGTTTCTTTTACCTTTGCGAGCAAAGTAACGAATGCAATGAACGCCGGAGCGGTAGCAGCGCTCATCTACGACAACACCGGCAGCGCCGTAAACGCCACCCCTGCATGGACACTGGGTACCAGCGGCAATTGGATTCCCGCGCTGCGCATCACCCAGGCAAGCGGAACGTCGATCCTGGCCAATGCCCTGCCTGCAAGCACGACACTCAGCGTCAACCGGGATCCAAGCCTGGCCTATCAAAGTTTGAGTGGCACGTCGATGGCCACTCCCCATGTCACCGGAGCCGTGGCCCTTGCAGCGATGAACTTCCCGACGGAAAACATGAGCCAGCGGATTGCCCGGATTCTCGGGAACGTGACTCCCCTGCCCGCGTTGGCCGGAAAAACGACGACCGGTGGAAGTTTGAGTCTGCTCAAAATCATCGACACCGACAATGACAAGCTGCCGGACTGGTGGGAGACCGAAAAATTTTCCAATCTAACAAAAACGGGAAGTGCGGACGAGGACAATGACGGCTATTCCAACGAGGCGGAATATTATGCCGAAACAAATCCCGTCAATTCTTCCAGTTACCTGGCGGTCGCCGGGTTGTCCCGTGGCATCGGCGCGCAGTCGGGCGATTTTATCATTTCATTTCCGACGGTCATCGACCGGACATATCAAGTCGAGTGGAGCAACAACACATCGGGCAATACCTGGCAGCCGCTTGGCAACGCCTTCACCGGAACGGGGGCAACGGTTCAGGCCACTGACAGCGGCGCGTTTGCGGCTTCCAGCCGTCGATTCTACCGACTCCTGCTCAAGTATCCCTGAGAATGCGGATTTGACTTGCAGAAAATCGTCGCGGCACGTTCATTTCCGCCACCTGACAAGCTCATGCCCGTTATCCTCGCCATCGAATCCTCATGCGACGAAACCGCCGTTGCTGTGGTATCGGCTGCCGCTGGTGAAAAAGCACGGGTGCTTACATCGGAAATTTCGTCGCAAATTGACCTGCATCAACCCTATGGCGGAGTGGTGCCGGAACTAGCATCGCGGAACCACTCGCTGGTGCTGCGACCGCTGGTGGAAGTTGCCTTGAGAAATGCCGGGCTGGGGATCGACCAGATCGATGCCTTTGCTGCCACCGCAGGTCCGGGTTTGGCCTCGTCGCTCCTGATCGGCAATACCGCCGCCAAGGCCATGGCGCTGGCAATGCGCAAACCCTTCATCGCGGTCAACCATCTCGAGGGACATCTGCTCTCGCCCTTTCTACATGCAAACACAGTGCCGCCCCACATCGCGCTCATCATTTCCGGAGGACACACCCTGTTGATCGAGGTCAAAGGCGTTGCCTCCTATCGAAAACTCGGATCCACGCTCGATGACGCGGCGGGCGAGGCATTTGACAAGGTGGCAAAAATGTTAGGCCTACCCTACCCCGGCGGGCCGAGTATTGAGAAATCCGCCATCGATGGCAACCCGCGGGCATTTTCGTTTCCCCGAGGCCTGATTCATGAGTCGCACTTCGATTTTTCCTTCTCGGGACTCAAAACGAGCGTGCTTTACACCCTGCCGAAAATCGAGAATGTGGCTGCTGCGGTGCCGGATCTCTGTGCTTCCTTTCAAGCCGCCGTGGTCGACGTGTTGCTGCACAAGTCGCTTCAAGCCCTGTCGGCATCGGGCTTCAACCACCTGGCGCTGTCGGGCGGTGTCTCGCTCAACAAACCACTTCGCGCCGCGTTCCAACAAGCCTGCGACGACCGCAAGATCGAACTTTCCCTCGCCGATCCCGCATTGTGCACCGACAATGCGGCGATGATCGCTTTTGCCGCGCTGCTTCGACATCGGATCGGCCAGTCCGACCCGCTGAATTCGCCGATCCATCCCAACCTGCCTCTAGTCGGCTGATCCTTTCAACATGAAACACTACATCGTCAAAGTCGCACTCTACGGCATCACCCCGGAAATCTGGAGACGATTTTCCGTTCCGGCCGATTTCACATTCGCCCGCTTGCACAGCGCACTTCAAACCGCAATGGGTTGGGAACACAAATACGATCACGAGTTCCGTCACGGCAAGGGGAAATACCTGCGTGATGTCATCGCCCAACCCAATCCCGAACGCTTCGCCAAGGCCGATAGTTTTCAGGATGAATCCGAAGTGACACTGGCTGGTTTCATGGGTCGATCCCCACTGCCAAAACGCTTTTTGTATTTGTATGACTTTGCCGATGAATGGATTCACGAAATCGCTTTGGAAAAGTCCATCGAATCGGAAAGCAACGGCCCGCAGATGATCGACGGCGCACGCGCGTGTCCGCCCGAAGCCTGCGGTGGAACACTGGAGTATCAGGAACTCTGCGCCGGGATGTGCGACTGGTATGAGGGCGTTTGGGATGCGGAGCAGTTTGACATCGCTGCCGTATCCTTTGCACCGAAAAAACCGACCGGCAAAAAAAAGCGCTGACCTCAGCCTAACAACGCGGCGAACTCGCAAAGCGCGTCGCTGTAATCAACCCCTGGGGCGGGGCAGACGCGCGAGTCCGCCGCGGTTTTGCAAAACATGTTCTGCAAAGTCGCCATGTCACGGCCATCCGTCACAGCCGCCAGAATCGCCGCTCCCAGCGCGGCGGAGTTGGCGATCGAAAGTCGCTCGACAGGGGCCCCGAAAACATCGGCGGCGACCTGGGCGATGCCATTATTGCGCGAGGCACCACCGGTCAGGCGAATGCAGTCGGCCTTGATGCCGATCCAGTCGGTGTGCCGTTTCATGTTCAGGAACTGACCTTCCAACAAAGCCCTTACTTGCGCCGGGGATTTTTTTCCTGCTACAAACTCAGCATCCCCCTTGCGCACCGGTCCATCGAAATCACGGCGCGGGGTGATTTCCGGGCCGAAGAAGGGCAGCATCATGTTGCCGTTGTTTCCGGGCGGAGTGACAGCCAAGGCCGGTGCTTCAAAATCCTGCCAATCCAATCCGAGTTGGTCGCGCAGCGCCTCGCGGGCGAGCGAACCGTTGCGGAAACAGACCAGGCACATGTAACCGCCGCCGGGATTTCCAAAAACATGGCCGAACCCGCGCGGGTCGGTGTGAGGCTCGGTCATTCCCGCAAAAAAGGTGTCGCTCGTGCCTAACGAAATCACCACCTGGCCGGGAGCCGTCGCCCCCATGCCCACCAGCGATGCGGGATTGTCGCCGGTGAACACCCCGACTTTGCATTCCGGGGCGAAGCCGTGTTTTTTCACAAAATAGTCCGCGATATTTCCCACCAAGCTCCCCGCCGGAGCCAGCGCAGGAAGTTTCTCCCACAAGGCCGGTGCGGTCGCCGCCATCATCGATTCATCCCATTCGCGCAGTGCCAGATTCATCAGGTTCATGCCGGCACCGTCGCCATAATCAATCGGCGCGTGGCATCCCGACATCACCGAGCAAATGAACGAACTGACCAGATGGATCCGCCCGGTCCGCTGGTAGCCTGCGGGGTCCTGTTGAAAAAATTTGCGGATTTGTGAGCCGGTGAACCGCTCCACCGCCACCGAGCCGGTGATGCGGCAGACCTCGGGATTTCCGCCGACGGCGGCCGCGATTTCAGCACACTGCCCTCCCGTGGATGTGTCCATCCAGATCGGCGAAGTCGCACGAGAGAACGCCGGCGAAATCTGGCTGCACAGATTCCCGCTGCTGTCGAGCGACTGCAATCGGCTGACAAAAGTGTCATCAACATACACCGACCCGTGTTGTTGACCGCTGCCGCCCACCGCCTTGACTGTAGCCAGACTGGTTTGCGCGGAAAGGCGCGACAACATCAAATCGAGAGCCTCGAGCCACATGCGGGGGTCGGAATGCACTTCGCCATTCAATCCGTCGGGAATGAACCCGCTGGGCGCGGAGTAGTGGGGCAAATCGGCGCCGAAATTGACCGATGCTTCTTGCAGAATGCGGCCGGATTCGAGATCAATCAACATGCCGCTCAACGATTGCGTGGAACTATCAATGCCTAAATACATACAGTGTGGTGTTTACGATAGGTCGGAAAAGCGAAATTCTCCAGCAAAAATTCCAGTCTAACTATTTCTTGGCTGGTTGCACCGGTGGAGGGGGCGGCGGATCGAGAATCGCGAGCAACGAGCGGACGGATTCAATTTCGGGGATCGCGGCATACAATGTTTCCGCCTCGCGCAGTGACTTCACTGCCTGGCTGATCCGGCCTGCATCACGATCGATGCCGGCAAGATGAAGCTGGCAACGCAGGCGGTCAGGGTCCTCTTTGTAAAGCAACATCGCTTCGCGGATGAAACGCTCGGCAGAGTTTGTTTGCTTTCTCGCCAGGTAAATCAAACCGAGCGATTCCAAAAACACGGAATTTTGCTTTTCGTGGCCCACCCTTTCAATCTCGCTCAGGTATTTCGAATCTTGATCGGCATTCAGGACCCGGGCCACCCGCAACGCCCGATAGACACGGTCTTCCGGAAGCTTCTCGCCGGATCCATCAAGTCGGAGAAAAGGACGGTACAAAGGGTCGCCCAACACAACTCCCTGCCACGAGACAACCGGGATTGAGGCGTAGGCTGCTTCCACCAGCGTGAAACCATCCAACAGATGCTGTTGAAAGTCATCGAAATGATGGGTCATGGCGAGGTAGGGTTCATACACATTCCCCAGTGTGGCCGCCGCGCCACGAGCGAGCAAGGGACCGCACCAGTTCGCCGTTTCGCTCCGCAGTGTGGACGCGCTGAAGCTGTGCAAATGCACCGCCACCGCGCCTTTGCGGAATGCGAACCCCGGTTTGACAAACGGCCCGCAGACGCTGCCTTCATACCAGCCGTAATAGACCGCCGCGTCTCCCATCGGATAGTTTTTCGCGAACACTTCTTTCCACGGATTCACGATCACCGGAAAGCCCGCTTCCAACATTTTTGCCGAAGCACCGCGGATCCAGGTGTCGCCCTCGGGATAAAAATTGGCGATGTCAAAATACGCCCGACCCCACAAGCCGTTCTTCTCCGCGGTGATCGCGTCATCGATCATGCGATGACAGACCGCGAATGTCGGGCCGTCGATGCGCCCCACCAGAATCAAAAACGGCATCTTGGCTTCGGCAAATCCCAGCTTGCTCTGAAAGTACTGATTGTTCGTCGGCCCATTCAGCGGATAGCCATCCAGGCTGAGCACCGCGATTTCCGAATCGACTGCCGCTTCGTTGGCCCCCTGCAACGGATTGGCGGCGGGTGCCGCCTTGCCGGGTTCCGATTTTGGCAGCGCTTCGGTCTGGCGGGAAATTTTCAGCGGCACACCGCGCATGCAGACCATCACCTGGATTTTGTTTTCCCCGGCAATCACCATGCCATCCGGGGTTTTGCCCCGCTTCCACCAGCTCCGTTTGTCAAATGCATCACGCAGCGGTTTGTGGATTTTCTCCAGATAGACTTCGCGGGTGATTTCCTCCGCATCGGGCATGGCAAGGCCGATCATGTTGGCTTCAGGAATCCCCCTCGCCTGCTGGTAGGCTTTGGCCAATGCCTCCGATTCGGGAAGCGATGCATTGAACAAGACCGCCACATTTTCAACCTGAATCGGCGCGGGTGCCGCTTGCGAATGCGGCATTGCCAAAACACCCAGAAACAGCCAGCACAAGGTCTTCATAATTGCAGGCACAGGCTATCATAAGCGACGCGGATTGTCGCTGGCAAAATGTTTTCCAACACCTCGTGGTCGATCTCGTGCGAACAATGGACCAAATAGGCTTGGCAGACCACCGCTTCTTCGATCAATGCAAGGGATTCATCCATGCTCAAATGAGTGGGGTGATTGCGAAAATGCAAGGTGTCGATAATCAGAATATCGCAACCGCGGATGAGCTCCATGGTCTGGGGAGGGATTTGTTTGACATCGGGAATGTAAGCCAGCGATTTCATCCCCTCCCGTTCAAACAAAAACCCGCTGGTCTGCACCGCCCCATGGATGACCGGCAAGGGTGTCACCCGGAGACTTCCGAGGTTGAAGGGACCTTCGAACACCATGGGCCAGGGCTTGATGTAGCCGCGATAGACATTGGTGTCCGCAAAGGCCCAGGCAAACATGGTTTTCAGAATCTCCATGCAGCCGGGGTTGGCATAGAGCGGCAACGGGTCATCGCGATCCCAGCAAAAGGCCCGCAACTCGTCGAAGCCGACGACGTGATCCATGTGCCCGTGGGTGTAGAGCACGGCATCCACTTTTTTGAGTCCGGCCCTGAGTGCCTGCATGCGCAAGTCGGGTCCGCTGTCAACGAGCACCGTGATGTCCTCGGTCTCCAGCAGGATCGACGAACGCAGGCGTTTGTTGCGGGGATCGGGGGATTGACACACCGGACAACAGCAACCGATCACCGGGATGCCCGTGGAAGTTCCCGTGCCCAGAAAAGTCATGCGGCTGAACCGCTGCGGCTGTGATAGTTCCAGGGTCATTCGTCCGCAGCAGACTGGCACAGTACGCCGCAACAGGCAAAAGAATTGCCGATGAAAAATTTCCACAAGCACGGTTGATTCCGCGGAATGATTCAGCGTAGTATGGGTGCACAGAAATCGCCCATGCTTACCCTGCTGAAAATCCGCAATCTGGCACTCGTCGATGAGCTATCCTGGGAACTCGGGCACGGACTCATCAGCGTCACCGGCGAAACAGGCGCGGGCAAGTCGGTCATCGTCGGCGCCCTGAAACTGGTCCTCGGTGAAAGGGCCGACAAATCACTGATCCGCACCGGCGAAGAATCCTGCATTGTCGAAGCCGTCTTCTCCCTGCACGCTCCGGAGGAAGTCAGGAACATTCTCGCCGAAAACGGCCTGGAGTTTCCCGAGGGCGACGATCTGATCATCCGCCGGATCATCGCACAGAGTTCCACCCGACAATTCGTCAACGACTCCCCGGTCACGCTGGGTTTGCTGAAAAAACTCGGCGAACATCTCGTCGATTTGCACGGTCCGCACGACCACCAATCGCTGCTTTCCACCGAGCGGCAGATGGCGATGCTCGATGCCTACGCTGCGGCCGATCCCCTGATCAACAGCTACCGTGCCTGCTGGCAGGAATGGAAAAACAAAGTCTCCGAGTGGCAGGAATTGCGAGATGCCGATGCGGTGTCGGCGCGCGAACTGGAACTGCTGCGCCATCAGGTTGATGAAATCGACGCCGCGCGTTTCTCGGTCGATGAGGAAAGCGAACTGACCAACCGCTACCGCAGATCGCTGGGCGCGGCGCGATTGTTGGAAAACACCTCTGCCATCATGGCGTTGCTTGCTAACGAAGGTGACGGCATCCTTTCCCGCCTTGCCGAAATGCAACGACACGTTCGCGAGTTGGTGAAACTCGATCCTTCCATCGGCGAGCGCTGTGTCGGGCTCGAAACTGCCGTTGTAGAATTGCAGGAACTGGAAAACACCCTCACTGATTACCTCGATGAACTGGACACCAATCCCGAAGAGGCAAATGCGTTGGAGGAGCGGGTGAACCTGTTGGAATCCTTGAAACGCAAGTACGGTGGCAGCATCGCGCAAATTCTCCAGGCCCGCGATGAAGCGAGCACCCGGCTCGACAACATCGAAAACCGCAGCGAAAAACTCGAAGCATTGCAGGCGCAGATCACGGCATTACGAGTTGACCTCGATTCCGCCGCCGCAAAATTGAGCAGCGCGCGACGCAAGGCAGCGCCCAATTTGGCGAAGGAAATTTCCGCCCAGCTCAAGGACCTCGGCTTCAAGCAATCGGCTTTTGAAATTTCCCTCAACGCACTGAAAGAGCCCTCATCCCAGGGATTGGAAACGACGGAATTTCTCTTTGGTCCCAATCCCGGCGAGCCGCTGCATCCCTTGCGCCAGGTGGCTTCCAGCGGGGAAATCAGCCGCGTCATGCTGGCGGTGAAAAGCGCTCTCGCAGATCAGGATGCCACGCCGTTGATGGTGTTCGATGAAATCGACGCCAACGTCGGCGGCGAAGTTGCCAAGGCCGTGGGAAGGAAAATGGCGGTGCTTGGTGCCCGGCACCAGGTGATCGCGATCACCCACTTTCCCCAGGTCGCCGCCACGGCAGCCCGACATTTCGTTGTCGAAAAGGAAATCATCCACGGTCGCACCCGCTCGCGGCTTTTCCCGGTCAGCGGCGAAGCGCGCATCCACGAACTCGTGCGGATGCTCGGCGGCGGCGGTGAATCGGCCCGGGCGATGGCGAAAAGCCTGCTCGAAAGCTGACGTTCACCAATCGTCGGTGCGGAAGGGTGATGCGGGCAATCCCTCTTTGTTGTAGAGGTTCGCGCCATCGGGATTCATCTCGTAGCCATAACGAACGGCTACCGGCTCTTTGACGTCGGGTGAAGATACAACCACGAGATTTTTCTCGATCACCGCATCGGCCCAGAACCATTTTTTATCGGCTCCGGCGATGGCGAAACGCTTGAGTTTTTCACCTGCGGCTGCCACGGCAGCATCGCGGCCGGTTTTTTTGCCAACCATCAATCCGCCGCCGTTGTGGTCAAAGGCCAACAATGCCTTGCCACCTTGGATTTTCAATGCCTTGAAGATCGGACCCGAAAACACCACTTCTTTTTTCCCATAGTCCTTGGCCAGAGCCCACTGGGCCAAGCGCGAGCCGACATCGTATTTGTTTTTCGGATGAATGTCGCCGCCCTCGGCAAGAGTGACGGTGTCGATGATCACCGCCATGCCGGTATTGGCAACGGACAACGTTTTGGTCTGCGCTTCGCGGAGTTTCGCCCAGCCATTGCCGCCTGCGGGATCCTGGTTGGGGTTCTGGAAATTGGCGAGTTGCACGAAGTAGAAGGGAAAGTCACCCACGCCCCATTGCTTGCGCCAGCCGCCGATCAAGGCCTGCATTTTGTCGTTGTAGGTCTGTCCTTCCTCGCCGTTCGACTCCCCCTGATACCAAAGCGCGCCTTTGATCGGGAGTTTGATAATCGGGTGAATCATTCCGTTATACATACCGCTGAAGCCGCCTGGGTTGGCGGCTTTCAAGGCCTCGACAAGCGGCAGTCCTTCAGCGGCGATCCAAGGTTCGATGCGGGTTCCGCCCCAGTTCGAATCGATGATGCCGATCGGCACGCCGGTTTTTTGCATGACCTCGCGCGCGAAATAGAATCCGGCGGCGGTGAATCCTCCTGCGGTGGCGGGAGAGCAAACCTGCCAAGCAGTCGCGGTGGGCGCTTCCGCCTGGGGTTGTGGCGTCTGCACGTGATTGAACTTGATGCGACGGATTTTCGGAAAGTCCGCCGCCTTGATGTCCTCCTCGGAGCCGAGACAGCCGCCCAATCCCATTTCCATGTTGGATTGTCCCGAGCAAACCCAGATGTCGCCGATGATGATGTTCTTCAACGACAGCGCGTTTTTGCCCTTGATCGCAAGCTCCAGATTGTCGCCCACCTCAACGGCGGGGAGTTCAGCCATCCACTTGCCCTCGGCACTGGTCGTGGCCTTCGCCGACTTTTTACCCAAGGCGACGCTTACCTCCTCACCCGCTTCCGCCGTTCCCCAAACGCGGATCGGTTGCTTGCGTTGGAACATCATGTTGTCGGTGAATACTTTCGCCAACGTCACATCGGCGGCGGCCGGCAATACGCAGGCCATGATGGCAGTGAGAGTGAATGCGATGGGGTGACGCTGCGCGTGTGGCTGGAATTTCATGATCGTGCTTTGATGTGATGAATGGGTAATGTCGCAACCCCAAGCATTTGCCGGGCTGGATTTGTGCAATACGGCAGGTCGGCCTGGATTATTGCAGGACAGGCGGGTTTTTTCGCGCGGACCGTCATTTGTTTGCCGTTACCGGTACGACATTCAAAAAAAAACGCACCCGCCGCAGGAACGACGGATGCATAATATGAGGGAACCTGTCTGTCGGGAAATTATTTGGCGGTGAGCACAACATCGTCGATGTACCAACCGGCAAACCCGCCACTTGCATAGGCAGGGTCAAGGGAGTCGTCAAAACTATCCGTGCTCATGAGAAACTCGATTTTGATCGGAGTGGAAAAAGCGATGACCGGCAAACGTTTCGAAAAACTTTCCCAATCGACAGAGTTCCCTTCCACGCCGCCCACCAAAGCGCCCGAGCTGTTTCTGTTGCCCACCAAGGTTGCCAAAACCACGTTATCAGTCGCTCTGAGAATGCGAATGGCGCCAAAGTCCGTGTCTCCAGTCGAGTTCTCGATTTTCTTGAATTCCTTGAATGAAAGAGTGGCAGAACACTTGGTGGTCAGGTCAATCGAGGGCGTGCGCAAATAGATCAAGGACGAGGTGCCATAATTATCGCTGATGTTGGTGCCGTAGCAGTTGGCGCCACTGAATGCGGCGCTCGGGCCAACGTTGCTTGGCGAGCCAAGCTCCCAGGTGGTATCGTGAGGAAGAAAGTCCGATGGGTCATACCCGCTGTCCCAGCCGGTGACGACTCCGTCAAAATTTTCCGATAAAACCGTGGTCTCGGGAACAACCGATTCCTCGACAAGATAAAATCTGCGCGGATCGGCTGGTTGCGCGATCGACAGCGCATTGATCGGCGGAGCGCCGACGATGTTCGAC
>Ga0315905_10006492_pt1 | contig 11890 bp, 9 predicted proteins | sample LakEriMetagenome_5_FD_203522 | JGI IMG/M metagenome (GOLD analysis project Ga0315905, IMG submission 203522) | Freshwater fungal communities from buoy surface, Lake Erie, Ohio, United States - Buoy 4 MA121 | ecosystem: Environmental > Aquatic > Freshwater > Lake | place: USA: Lake Erie, Ohio...
GGATACATTTCATTTGAAGGAACAGATAATACAAATATAAGTCGTAGAGGAGCTTTAATTTTAAGTAATAGTGAAGGAGACTTTACATCTACCTCAGCACCTTCAAGTTTAAAATTCTATACAACACCTGTAGGATCTACTACTTCAACTCCGAGAATGATAATTAAACCAGATGGTAAGGTAGGTATAGGAGCTGACAATCCTGAACAACGTCTTGACGTTGATGGAGTTATATGGAATAGATCAAGTGATTTTATGCTTGGAGTGAATGATGGAAGAGGTAAATTCAATAATAATATGCCTGGTGGTAGAGCATTAGTTAAAGATGCAGGTTCTCAATTAGTTTTAAACTACGGAAATGATTTTGGAGGAGGTGTTAGAATAGATGGTACAAAAGGTTTAACTTTAGAGGCTGGAGGTATTAATTCTGCGGGTAATATTACAGCAGGTCTAGCAAAAGTTGGAAATTGGGATGGAGCACCTTCACTTTTCTCATATTTTGGTAATAAGAATGTTACAACTCCAACTCATTATGGAATGATTCAGTTAAATAATGGAGATACTTATATAAGTGGTAATAACTTTGTTAAAATTGGCCCTAATAATATCCCAAATTTAACTGTTGATAGTAATGGTGCTAGAGTAGAATATGGAAAGAATATTATTATTCCTGATAGCGGAGGTTCATATGGTCCGGCAAATGGTTCTTATATTTATAATAATGGTCAGACCTTAAATATAGAGATGAGAAATGGAGGTGATGGAAGAATCCAGTTAAAAGCAGGCGCAAAGACAGCATCTTTTGATAAGAATGGAATGTTAGACTTAACATCCTCAGGAAAGATATGTTTTGGACCAGGAAAATGTATATCAGCAACTACACCTAATATAATGTGGTCTTCTTAAGTTATAAACTTCTCGTATATAAGTTTTCCATTTTAATTTTTTATTTTTTCCTCTTCTATAATAAAAAAACAATGGGTGCATACTTAAGTTCCGAAGGTGTTGCAAAACAGCAAGATGTTCAAGCTAATTATCTCAGCAAATCTGATGCTTTAAATACATATGTTACAAAATCAGTTTATGGTTCAGATATACCTGTTTTACAATCTGGATATAAAACTTTAGATGGAAAGGTGATAGATTTAACCTCTGACTTTTCTGGTTATAAAACTACAAATGATGGAATCGTAAGAGGAATTGATGGGAGACTTATAGACTTGAATACCCAATTTTCTGGATATAGAACAGAGAATGATTCGTTAGTCTCTAGTATTGGAACTAAGCTTGATACTTTATCTGGAGACTATACTGGATATAAAAGCTCAAATGATGCTTTTGTTCAAGGTATGGATGCAAGATTATCTTCTATGAGCGATTCATATGCTTCATATCAAACTTCTAATGATGGACTTGTTGGAGGAATAAGAACTGATTTAACAACTCTTCAAGGTAAGTTTAATACACAAACTGACTCATATAACAATTTCTTAAATACAACTTTTAAAAACCATGTTGATGAAAATGCGCTTAATTTTAAGCAATTAAATGACAAGTATGCTTCTCTTCAAGAATTAGCTAGTACTATTGAAACAGAAATTGTAACTGCAAATAATAGTATAAATCAAAAGATTGATAATGATAAGATTGAGTTACAGAATAAGATTGATAGGGAATTGGCAAAATATGTTAGTCGCGATACTTATGATACTTTAAATATGTCAGTTCAGTCTGGTTTAACTCCAGAAGAAGTTACTGTTATAAAGAGTGTCATTAACAGTAATCAGTTTAAGGATGCATATACAGTATTGGCACAAAAGGGTTTGGTTATACCTAATCAACCTGCGCAATATTTGAGAAGTAGAAATTATATGTTTTATTAAGTTTAATTTAAAGGCAAAATTAAACTTATACAAAAAGTATAAGTCTCCGGTTTAACTTAGACTATATATTTGTTTTTACAAAGATTGTTATTATTATCGTGTGGTGCATCTCGAGAGAGATCCTTCACTCCCCGTATTTAATTATACCTATGATTATTATACTTATCGTGTTGTGTATCACTAAAACTGTAGTGATGGCACTCCCCGTAAATTTTTGTATAATAATTATTTTCTTTTATTTTTAATAAATGTATAAGTTTCTTGGAATTCAATCAAGAAAAGATGCCGCTGATGAATATCAGCCTAAGGGAGAGTATCTTAGCCCTTCTCAGTATGAGACTAAATATGGGAAAGTGATAGATGATAAATTTAAGGGATATTTACCTATAGGAGACTATATGTTAAACGATGAGGCTAAATTTAGAAATAGTAAAATATGGCCTCCGATTCAAGCTGAATTAGACGGTAAGTATCAACCTAAAAGTGATTATACATTGAACTCTACATTCAATGCTTATAAAACTTCTGCTGCCAATACCTATGCTCTTACAAGTGATCTTAATGCTTATAAAGATACTGTAGGTAAAACATATCAACTTAAAGGTGATTATGCCTTAAATAGTGATCTTAATGCTTATAAAGATACTGTAGGTAAAACATATCAACTTAAAGGTGATTATGCCTTAAATAGTGATCTTAATGCTTATAAAGATACTGTTGGTAAAACATATCAACTTAAAGGTGATTATGCCTTAAATAGTGATCTTAATGCTTATAAAGATACTGTTGGTAAAACTTATCAACCTAAAGGAGACTATGTAACACTTAGTCAATTTAATTCTTATACTAAAGACGCAGATACTAAGTTTAACAATTTAATTAGATTTGCAGGGACAACTGAAGAATTTATTAGAGATTTTAATCAATTGAAGAATGGGTTAAAGCCTGCTTTTGAAGAAATAGAAGGTAGAGCAAAGAGAGACTATCTTACAAAGGAAGAATATTATAAGATGTTAAATGAGTTAAAGCCTGCTTTTGAAGAAATAGAAGGTAGAGCAAAGAGAGACTATCTTACAAAGGAAGAATATTATAAGATGTTAAATGAGTTAAAGCCTGCTTTTCAAGAAATAGAAGGTAGAGCAAGAAGAGACTATCTTACAAAGGAAGAATTTGAAGCTTTTAAAGTAAAACTTATGAAAAACGTTCCGAGTATAAATGAAGCTTTTACTCCTGTTACAAATTTATCACCACCATCATACTTAAGACATAAAAATTATATGCATTATTAAGTTTAATTTAAGGTTTAAATTAAACTTATATTATAAACTTATTATCGTGTGGTGCATCTCGAGAGACCCAGGGTCCTCCACTCCCGTATCTTATACCTATTTATTATACTTTATATGAAGGTGTAATAATTATTATACTTTTTCTGCAATATCATCAAGAATGATTCTTGGAGTTATATTCATAGCCATAAGTTCTTGGAATAAAAGCTTTGAAGCATAAGGAATAGCTATTTCCTTAACATGCTCACTCTTTTTACAAGTCTTACATTCAGTTCCTCCTTTTAAAGATGATAAACCACATTTACCACACACATTCATCTTATAAAAATCTGAATCTACAAACAACTTCTCTCGAAGAAAATTAGCCGCTCCGTGACTAATCTGACAATCACGCTCCCGTTTATACCGACTTCCATAAGGAATTTCCTCCCTATTTCATTAGCCTGAAATTACGAACTTATTAGTATAGACATAGACTAACAAGCCCTACAATTTCACCCTCTCACAAGGGGGACTAGACTATATCTTAAGCACCTTATAAAGATGCCGAAAACCATTTAGTCGTTGAACTTTCCTCCTATATAAGGAGGCTTAGCTGCGGATTATCTGCATTAAATAAACAACTTTTTACTATACCTTATGCGATTAGCATAAGCCATCTAGCCATTACTGGTTAGACTTAGTATTGTTTATTTTAGAATGAATCATATTTTCAGATGGAGTAACCCATTCAAGATTTTCCATCCTATTATCATTCCTAATTTTATTTTTATGATTTACTTGAGTTTTTTCTGCATTATATTTAGGTATAAAATGCTGAGCTACTAATACGTGTATATACCAGTTTCTTTTACCCTCTTTTGAAGACAATGTTATATAAGAATATCCAGCTTTATTTAATATTGGCTTTAAATAAGATTTTCTTTGTTTATTATAGACTAAACCATCCTTAAAAATAAAGTAATTATTATACCCTTTAACTTGAACTGCTTTCTCTAAATCTATAATATTATAATTGAATTTTTCATCTTCATATTTCCACTTATATCCACCAGCTGTTTTATTTATATTTAGACATACCTTATTTATAGCGTGTCTTGTCAAACTTATATTTTCTGCTGCTTCTGTAAGAGAATTATAGATATTTATTATATTAGCATTTAAATCAAGCTGTATTACCCTCCTTGGATGACTTGTTACTTTACTGCATTTATTTATATTTTCTTTTTGAGAAACCCATTCAAGATTATTAACATCATTATTTAAAGGGTTTTCGTCTATATGATTAACCACTTTATAATTATTTTTATTTTCTAAAAAAGTTATAGCAACAAGTCTATGAGTAGCATAAGTTTTACTTTTACTATTTCTAACTGTATAATACCCATTACATATCTGTTGCTTCAAGTATTTATTACTTTTTTTACTCCAAATTTTTCCATCTTTTGTTATGCTGTAATTATTAAAGTCTTCTAAAGGTATATCAAACAATTCTTCTGAGCTCATTATATTAAGTAAATTATAAAAATAAAATTAAAAAATCAATTTATCATTCAATCAGATTTCCCCGAACAATTTGATTTTCTCGCCAGCTATGTCGCTGACTAGCAGTGTATTTGCATACCCACTGAGACAAGAATAAATTTTATCTCACCGACCTTTATACCAGTCTCCTTTTGGAATTTCCTCCAAATATCATTGACCCTTTCAGTTCGGCCTATATATCATACTATAGGATATATAAGACTACCTAAAAGCCCTTTCTCAAGGGGGAGTGGCACACACCTTAAGCTATCACTGACAATTAGTTAGTTGTCTCAAGCCTACTTCCATCTATGCTCTGAACCTTATCCATAGACCTCACTATAACGGTCCTTAGGATCTTGGCTGCTGATTATCTCTATCTCTACATTTTCACTATGTCTTAAAGGTTTCCCCTTAAAGCGGAGTAGTAGAGCTTATCAAGAACTTCCAGCAATTTGGAAATATTGCCTGCTATATACAGACTAGCAAGAACATTATATTCTCACTAAGGCCTCGTTTTGACCTTAAACCACCGTTCTTTGAGCGACCCTCAATTGGTTGTCTTACAAGATTTTGCAGAGAACCTCTTGAGATCGCGTGTTGTTTGTCTTGGACCATATGTTTTAACCTTTGATAATAAGTTGGTCCTATAAATATCATCGACTTAATTCTCTCACCAGTTTTTCCATTATACATTACCTCGTAACCTCTCTTTTGAAATCCACACTGGTGTAATATCTCACTTTGTTCTTCCAATTTTAACTCATCAAATGGTGTAGCATCACCAAACTTACCTGTAAAACAAGCTGCTTTTCCCACTACAGCCTCAATTAATTGGCCTACCGTCATTCTCGACTGGTTTTACCCTGTAAAACCCCTTTAAGAAAGTTCGATCTTTTCCTACGACCTACACTTTCACCCCTCTCGGGGAGGATGGACTATATCTTAAGCAGTTTCAGGTTGACTAGACCATCATTAACCACCAATCACCGTTTAGTCTCTGAACCCAACTTCTTATATCTTGTCGAAAAGTCCCTAAAGAACTTTATAACGATACAAGAAACGTGGCTGCGGATTGTCAAATACTCTTGAGTTTTTACCACTCACAATCTCCGATTGTTCGGAACATAGTGATTCCATAGGTTATTACACCTACTGCTGCAAACTACCTCACGGTAATCCCGCGGTATCAAGAGTTGTATTAAGGTTTTCAGTAATATTATTTTCTTTGCAAAATTTCATAAATAATTTTATACGCTTTTTATGTTCTTCTAAATGCTCTTTTAGTATTTTACAACTTTTTTCTCTATTTAAAGATTTCTCAAGAGGAGAAACATTCTTCCAATGAAAGCATTCTTTAACATCTTCTTCTTTATTCAAATCAAAACTTGAGACTGGTTTAACATGATCTATCTCCCAATAAGAACCATGATTATCAAGTGTCATTAAAGGGTCTAATAATTTAAATTGGAACTTAAACCACAGCTGTAAAAAATGAATAGAACATCCTAATATTTTCATACATCTTGGACCATGGACTAAACATCTTCTGGCCCTTCTTCTAAGGGCCATTTCAAGTTTTACTTCTGGTTTTTCTCTTCTCTTCTTTTGTTGTTCTTTTCTATTATCAGGATTTTCTTCGTGAAATTTAGCCCTTTGAGCCCTTATTTTTTCTCTATTTTTTTCATAGTACTCTTTAGACTGTTGATTCCTATATTCTTTATTTCTCAAATGATATAAAGAATCTCTAATTTGTCTCTCTGTTTTTTCTTCTTCCGAAGAACTATCTTCTATAGGCTCATTTTTCTCTTTTTCATTTTCAGCTTTGACTTGGTCTTTTTTTTGCTTTCTTTTTTCTTCTTGTATTTTTCTTTTTTCAGCGTCTCTTCGTTCTTTATTTCTTAAATAAGATTCGTGCTTAATTCTAGCATTATGACATTTTTTGCAAAGTAAATCGTCAAATATTTTTTCACTTTCATTCTTACATTTATAGCATAAACTCATTTTTATATTTGACGTATGACTATTTTTTATTATTAGATTATATTTCTTTAAACCTTAATTTTTACTGAGTTTCCCGCAATTTTGCGATTTTGCCAAAATAAGCTCAAGGAAATACAAGCTTATTTGACTAGGCAAATATTACTATTCGCCTCGAGCAGAATGATTTACTCGGAATACAGTGTGTGTTTATTATAATATCTGGGGATATACCATCCCGTGTAAATGGCATATCTTCTTGAGGAAGCATCATACCAATAGTTCCTTTTTGACCGTGGGTTGAAGCCAATTTATCACCCATTTCTGGTATTCTCACGGAACGAGACCTAATCTTGATAAACTTTTCTCCGTCTAAATTTGAACTGAGCATTACTCTATCAACTATTCCACTATCTGAATTTTTCATCATATGTGATATATCCTTATGTGTATGCTTACTTAATAACTTTTCCCCTGAAATATTATCCATCTTAACCGTCTTTCCTATCATAACATCTCCTCCTTCTAAGTATGTTCCAACATAAGGTAATCCATCTTTATCTATATGTGAAAATCTCTCCTTTCTTACTCCCATAACTGTAGCTGTATCCGGCTTACAAATATCCTCTAATACAACATCATCCTTCTTCTTTTCTTCATCTTTATACGTCTTATAGGAGACTGATCTAAATAATCCTCTCTCTATAGATGCTTTATTTAAAATTAACGAGTCCTCTTGGTTAAACCCGGTATGACACATAATTGCTACAATAGCGTTCATTCCAGCCGGAATATCTGTAAAACTTACATACTTACTTGTCTTAGGTTCTACAAGACGCTTTTGTGGATAAAATAAGACTTGGGATATAGTATCCATTCTTGTGTCAAAATTTGTAGCATATATACCCATAGCTTGCTTACACATTGATGATTGATAACAATTTCTTGGAGCTTGATTATGATCTGGATATGGAATTATACCACTACAAACACTCATTATCATACTTGGATGTAACTCAGCATGAGTATGTTTTTTACTTATCTTTTCAACATCCATAGCTATATAAGCATTCTCACATTCATATACATCCAAATATTCTATCTTTCCTTCATCCATTAAATCCTTCCATTCCTTATCCAAATCTTCTCTCTCTAATAATAACTTTCCATTCTCTACTCTTAATAATGGTCTTGTGCATCTTCCTGCATCTGTATTTATTCTTATCTCCTTTATCTTATCATCTATAACGATTCCAGTATCAAAATTTAATTTTCCAGTTCGTTTAAAGTCTCTTAGTGTATATGCTATTTCACTATCTGTTTTACCCATCAATCTTCCGTTAAAAAATAATCTATATTCTCCGTTATTATTAAGCTCTATATCTTTGACTATATCTTCTAAAATATCAGAGTGAAATGAGTTGGAAATATGACAACTAAGAGACATATTCTTAACTATACCGCAAGCATGACCTTCTGGAGTTTCTGCGGGACAACAATACCCGAAAGAAGTGACGTGTAATTGTCTTGGTTTTGCAGATTTACCATCTTTAGCTATAGGTGCAACTATTCTTCTAAGATGGGATAGAGATGATAAATAACTTAATCTACTTAATACTTGAGATACACCTGTTTTTGTTATATTTTGTTTATTAACACCCCAATTACCCGTAGAAAGAGCATATCTTATATCTTTAGTTATTATGTCTTTTTTAATATCATTCAAATTAATACTCTTTCCTATACTAACATATTTTTCAGAAATCATTTTTATGGTTTTCATAACCCTCGCTATAGATGAACGAAATAAACTTCCAAGTAAGTTAGATGCTAAATCTATTCTTTTATTTCCCCAGTGATCTCTATCATCCAATTCTCTCTTTCCTCTAACCGTATATAAAAGCTTATTTATCATATAGCTTAAAAACTCAATTTTCTTAGAAAAGTTTTCATCGCTTTCATTAGACGATATATGACTTAATGTATCTCTTGTAAGTATTTTAAGGACAAATTCTTTTCTTTTTTCTGCAGTTTCAAGATTATATTTTGAACGTTTTCCAATATATTCAATAGCTTGTTCTTTTGTTGAAATAAATTCACCTTCTTCTATAGTGGAATCAAAGTACATTAAATTTTCTTGTTCAACAAGTTTCTCATAACCTTCACTCATACCGAGAACTTTAAGAAGTATAATAATAGGAATATCCTTCTTAAGGTGAGGAAGAGATACTCTTATCACATTTCCACTGACAATAGCTGTTTTTTTCACAGGCTTAATATATTTAAGTAAGACTTGATTTGCTGTTTTTACATCTCCTTCTTGAACTGACCTAATTTCAGCCACGTAATTATTGTTTTTATTCAAGAAGACATAAACGTTATTTGAAGCCATTCTTTCTTGGGCTATAAGAGATTTTTCATTACCATTTATAATAAAATATCCGCCTTGGTCATACTCACATTCTCCAAGTTCAACTTTTCCTTTTGTATTTAGCCCGTGAGTTATGCACTTACTTGAACCTACCATAATAGGGATATTACAGAAATTTATAGTTTCAACTTTTGAGATAGTGTTTTCACCTATAGTTTGTTCATAATGAACATTAATATAAAGAGTTGATTCATAGGTCAAACTTCTAAGTCTTGAATCATTAGGTGTAAGTTGAGTAATATCATTATTTCTTTCTATAACTTGAGGCTTAGAGATATAGGGATTTTTAAAGTAAATAGTATGGATGGCTTCTTCTCCTGTAGGTGATGTATATGTTAATTCAATGGGTTCAATGTCTTCGATAATTTTATAGATTTTTACGTTTATAAAGTCATCAAAGGAATCAATTTGATGTTTGACAAGACCCTTTTCTCTAAAGAATGAGTCGATGACTTTCCAGATGTCTTTTTTAGATAAATTATTCATTGCATATTTTAAGAAATAAAATTATTTTTATAAAATCAATTAGATGAGATTTGTAAAAATTATAGAAGTTGGGCTTAGAGATGGCTTACAAAACGAAAAGCGAATTTTACCTTCTCATAACAAGCTTCATATTATAAATTCATTAGTTAGAGCTGGAATAACTGACATAGAAATTACGAGTTTTATCAATACTAAATTACTCCCGCAATTTGAAGATAATGAATATATCTCAAAAAATGTGTTAAATTATATTGGAGTTAATTATAGTGCTTTAGTGCCTAATGAAAAGGGGTATTTTAAGTTAAGAGACAGTGGAAGTATAAAAGAAGCTGTATTATTTGTAAGTACATCTGAAACATTTAATAAGAAAAATATAAATTCAAGTTTGAAAGAAGCCTTTGAAAAGTTTAATAAAATTTCAACTTTGGCAAAAAGTGATAATATTAAATTAAGAGGAAGTATATCTTGTAGTTTTACTTGTCCTTACGAAGGGGATATTCACGTTGATAAAGTAAAAGATGTTATTAAGAGATATAATGATATTGGAGTAGATAGAATAGATATAGCTGATACAATAGGGACAGGAACGCCTGAAAAGCTTAAAAAGATATTAGAGGGGTTAGATACACATAATATAACGGGTCATTATCACGATACAAATGGAGGTGCATTAAAACTCGTAGAATGTTCGTTAGATTATGGGATAGATACATTTCATAGCAGTATAAAGGGATTAGGAGGATGTCCTTTTAGTTCAAAGATTGTGGGTAATTTATCTACAGAAAAATTGCTTGAATATCTTGATTCAAAAGATATTAAAACAGGCATAGATTTAGACAAGATCAAAAATATTAAAATCTTTTAAAACTTTATTAAAATTCAGGTTTGACTTAAATTCATTTTTTAATTTTTTATTATCGTGTGTTTTTATTTTATCTATAAGTAGAGGTATATTATCCCTTATATCTTCATACCATATAATATAGGGAGAAAATAAGTTGTCAAGTTCTTCATCATTACTATGTTCTGAAATAACTAAATGGCCTTGTGATAAAAGGGGAACAATTCTTACAATTTCAAGGATAGAAGGAACATAATAATGAACGTTAAAATAGATACAATGTCTTGATATATAGTCATCATAGATATTATTAATGAGCTTTCCCGAGGAATTATATTTTAGAGAAATATCATAAGGTTTAAGTTTTTCATAAAACTCAGAACATATATCCCATCTTCTCTGGTTATGTGTCCCGAAAAAAGTAATTACGGTTTTGTCAAGTGGATATATAGGATATAAATCAAGAGCTTTTGAAAAACAAAAATACATATGTTTTGTGGGTTTATTTAGCCTATCTTTTAAATAGTTAATATTTATGCTTGAATAGTCCCACCATTCTTTTATATAATCTTTTGACATATTAATCATATAATCCCAGTTTGTTGAGGGTAATTGTTCAGTGTTATACAGATAAACGCAATTTTGCCTTAAGAATGAAGTATAATCTTTGAATTTACAAAGTTCTTGTGCTCCAAATAAGATAATACTTTGATTTTTGAGGGAAAATATATGTGAGTTTTCAACCAATAGATTTTCGGGCATATCAAGTTCTTCTTGGAAAGAAATAATAAGATGCCTAAATATATCAACTATTCTTTGGGGACAAACTATATACATCTTTATTTAAAATAAAACAAAGATTTAAATGATAAAAGAAATTTATTTTCTTAGGATACATATAAAAGATGTCTTCCGAACAGTTTGAATTATACAATAACGAAGAAACACTTAAAGTAAAAGGTGTTAAAAATCTTATCATAAAAGAAAGTATTCAAACATCAGTTGAACATAAACCTGATGAGCTTGATTTTAAAAACTTTATATCTTCTCTTATGATAAAGAGAGGAAATATAAACGAAGAAACCGTCTTAAAGTTATTAGACGATAAGGGTATGGAAAGGGTTAAAATGGCATTTACACATTCCAGTATGATAAATGAGAATAATTATGAATTTTTTGAGATGCTTGGAGATAGAAGTGTAAATAAGGCAATTATATGGTATATGCACCGTAGATTTCCTGAGATTGAAACAAATGAAAGAGCGCCTATGTATATGACTGAACTTAAGAAGAAATATGAGAATAAAAGAAACTTTGGAGCGTGGGCAAGAAAGATGGGATTTGAACCATATATAAGATACAAGGAATTGTCTTATGTTGAAGGCAAATCTATTAAAAAAGTAAGAATAAATGATAGTATGTTTGAAGATGTGTTTGAGGCTTTTTGCGGTGTATT
>Ga0315905_10006493_pt1 | contig 11889 bp, 10 predicted proteins | sample LakEriMetagenome_5_FD_203522 | JGI IMG/M metagenome (GOLD analysis project Ga0315905, IMG submission 203522) | Freshwater fungal communities from buoy surface, Lake Erie, Ohio, United States - Buoy 4 MA121 | ecosystem: Environmental > Aquatic > Freshwater > Lake | place: USA: Lake Erie, Ohio...
CTTCTCGTTCACAACTACTTAGCGCGGAAATTACTCCCGGTTTAATGCCAAGGATTTCTCCGGCTTGAGAAACCTTTTCATTAACTTCTTCGAATGCCGATTTACCTGTATGCACCATGCCCGCACAGTAGAAAAACCAGATGGCCCCCAAAAGGTCGATTCCCCATCCATTGGGTGAAATATTTATGAACAAACGAGCCAAAGTCCGACCACTATGAAATATCTGCACTTAGATAAACGTAAGAAAGAGGCTCCAGGTGGTGGTGCTACGATTGCAACTCGGAGTCATTGGAGTGCAAGAAAAAGACCTGCAGGTCACACTGCAGGTCTTTTTTTCTGACTAATTAACTGTGTAAGCAGTACTGCGACTTCCTGAAAGCTTTGCTACAACGGATGGAACCTCATCGACTCCATAGAACTCTGCGCTCAACTCAAAGCACTCGGAGTCGACCTCATCGATGTCTCATCAGGGGGTGCTATCCATAACGCCAAGATCGATGCCAAACCAAACTTCCAAGTCCCCTTCGCCTCAGCCATCCGCACCGAAGCCAACATCCCCACAGCCGCAGTCGGCCTCATCACCGAACCCGACCAAGCCGAACACATCATCACCACCGGCGAAGCAGATGCGGTCTTCTTAGCTCGTGCAATGCTGCGCAATCCACGTTGGGCACTTATGGCTTCAGAGAAACTTGGTCACAGAATTGATTGGGCGCTGCCGTTGGATAGAGGTAGGAGTGTGTAAGTTTGGGATCCAGTTAACTCTTAATCCAGCAAGCGAAAAAGCATCTAAACATAATTGGGTTTACTTGCATTCGAATCCTTAATAACTTATTGTTTTTGTCGGTACTCCTTAACAAGTGGAACGACGACTTCCTTGAATAATAAAACTTTCTGATAGCACCACTCCGAATACTCATCAAACTTACTTGAGTCGAACACATTCTCAACGTTTAAATTAACCGCGATTCCAGAAGCGACATTTGCATCAAACCACTCTATTCTGCCGAGTTTTGTGGTGAGAACTTCCTCTTTCTCCCTTAAGAACTCGAATAGTTGCTTATCTGAATTTATGTACAACTCACATGTAAACTGAGATTTCCTGGGCGCTAGCACTAGCACAATTTGTGCACCCGACTCACCGATTGCAAATTGAAAATAGCGTCTTGGTTTGGGAGTCTGTAGCCTTATGAACTTATCTTTATTTCGGATGTACTCATGAAGATGCTGCCAGAATTCAAGTTGCCCCAATTTCGTCGTACTAGTTTCTTCCGAGATTACACTCTTTTTTAAAGTGGCCGCCCAATCATTCTTGATTCCTACAACTTCAAATCTTGGAGCTGGTTTCGAATCACCAATTTGCCAAACTTCAATTCGGATTAGAAAGCAACTGATTTCATCATCAAGGTGCTCATTTAACCATTCGATAGCTTTAAGGTGTTCAGGCAGTACATCCTTGACAATCCAAATCAGATATTTTGCGTCAAGTCCTGCTGCGTAGGTTATAACTTTGCCAAGATGATCATGATTCGACGGTTCAAGCTGGTTTTCAATAATTATATTGGCGCCAGTCATGGCCTCTTTAGCAAGAATATCTATGCGAAATCTTCCGATACTCGCTTCTGTATCTATTGGCTCAATCTCGATACCTAGTTGTTCTGACAGCAAGGCAAGATTTTCAGGTTTAACTAGCCAGGCGCTGAAATCGCGAGCCTCATGCTCCCAAACTTTTCGTAGGTCTACCTGGACTAACTTCCCTAGTTCACTCATGTTCAGAGTATTTCATGCTGGACCAATAATGCAACAGGCGCTGGGTTTCTGTACTCAATAACAAAAGCGATGGTTACGATTACAATGCTCAGAAAATTGGAAATTGCCTGGTCAATTCAGCATATAACTCAGAATCTACTTCTCTTAGTTCTACTTCAAACCGCGAAAAAACCAAATCAACCGTTTTCAATAGGACAAACAGATGATCCGATGAAATCGCAAGATTTTGCTGATTTTCAATAAATCTCTGGTGGGCGAAATGAGCTATCTGCTTATTCACCAAGTTTCTCAACTCTACAAAATCTGATTCTGACTGAACCCAATTCGAAACCATAGAACTCGCCTGGAAGTCATCCGAGTGTTTTTTGGGATCAGAAATCAAGAAGTCAGACAGTGCTCGAGCCTTTATGAGTGTTGATTCAAGTAATCCCTGGTGAACCCAGTCCGGCTGCGTATCCCAAGGGAATTCTTGCAAAAGTTTTCTGAAATGTGCCACATCAGCAAAAACATGAATAGCTAAAACGAAATCTCTATCGACTTTGTATCGCTCGAAAATATCCATTTCTAGAAATATTCACGAATGTATTCATGTGCTCGATCAAATAAATCTTGATCTCGCAACTTGTATTTCACATAAAGAGTTTGACGAAGGGCTTGCTTAACTTCACGATCCCCCTGAGCTGTGTTTTGCCAACCATCAAATCTAACCGCTCGTACAACATCATCAATATCAGAGACGATTCTTTCCACCATCACGGGTGTAACATCTGTCTTGATTGAGTCAAATAATTGTGTTAAAGCAGCTTTACCTTTTTCTTCTCTAGGTATCAGCTGGATTGTCTTTTCAGCTGCCACAGTATCTCTAGCGAGTTCTAGGAGTTCTCTTAAGAAATCCAAACTTGCTTGCTGACCCTGAGAGTACTTTTCTTTAAGTTCAGCAAGACGTTCACCAAGCTCCCTGAAAAGTGGTTCACTCTTATTGCGAGCTATTCGGGCAATTATTTGAGTTTCGATGATCGAGATGGTCTGCCCTGGATCTTTTGCCTTGGCTTCTAAATCATCAAGCATTTGAGAATCAACAATTATGGTTTCAAGATCATCTCTTGGTACTTCAACTTTGACATTCGAATTAATTAACTCAAGCGTCTTTGCACCCAACGCATGCCAAATTAACTTACCTGTATGGTCGCTGGGCTTAATTGATTCATAAACATCTGTTAACCAACGGTAGTCGTCGCGATATTTTCCTAAGAAATTATCTGGACTAATTGCTTCCCATAGCTGACTAAGAGTGCTGTAATCACCACCAAATGCATCCCTTGATTCGTCATCCGGAAGTTTGGCTTGCGCTGATTGAAGACCCTCCCAACCCTCAATTCCTCTATCAACACCTTCAAAATAGCCCAAACATTTTCGAATTGCTTCAGGGAATTGAATCTTGAGTTCCGAAATATTAGTAATTACCTTTTGAATTGAAGAGTCATCAAAGAGCAAGGCTTGAGCGACATCATCAAAGATTCCTAGATAATCAACAATAAGCCCATGCGTTTTCTGAGGGAACGGTCTGTTGGTTCTGCAAATTGCTTGAAGTAATGTGTGGTCACGCAAAGGTTTATCCAAATACTGAGTCTGTAGAATTGGTGCGTCGAAACCCGTTAAGAGCTTCGCTGTCACAATAAGAATCTGCAATTGATCTGCAGGATCTCGGAATCTTTCAAGGAGTTTTTCTTCGGAATCTGAATCTAGCTTGTAGTTATCCCGCCACTCCTGAGGGTCTCTTGCATCCATGGACATATCTATTGCTGAAAACTCAGGCGGTAATACTTTGTCCAGAGCCTTCTTGTAAAGAACGCACGCTTCCTTGTCGTAAACAACTAATTGTGCCTTGAGACCATTAGGTGCAACCTTTGTCAGAAAGTGATCAGCTATATCTGCTACAACTTTTTCAATTCGATCTGGCGCTTTAAGTAGATGGGCCGTGCTTGCAGCCTGTCTAGAGAGAAGAGCTTTTTCTTTTTCAGTTAGTTCCTCAACAATAAGCTTGAATTCGGCATCAATTTTCTCACGGTCAATTCTTAAATCAACCAACCTTGGCTCAAAATGTAATGGAAGAGTCGCACCATCTTTAATTGAATCGCTAAAAGAGTACTTAGACATGTAACCGCCTTCATCCTCTTCAGAACCAAAAGCATAAAACGTGTTTCTATCTTGTTTATTGATTGGAGTGCCTGTTAATCCAAAAAGATATGCATTCGGTAAAGCAGCTCTCATTTGACGCCCAAGATCACCTTCCTGTGTTCTATGGGCCTCGTCCACAAGTGCAATAATGTTTGAGCGATCATCCAGAACGCCATCAGCTTCCGCAAATTTATGAATAGTCGTGATGATAATTTTACGAGTTCCCGCTTTAAGAAGAGTCTGCAATTCTTGGCGTGAGTCGGTTGTTACAACATTGGGAACATCAGCAGCGCTAAAAGTTCCTGAAATTTGTGTGTCTAGGTCTACTCGATCTACGACTATTAAGACCGTAGGTGCACCCAATTCTGGAGTAGCTCGTAGCTTTTGAGCCGTGAAAACCATCAGAAGGGATTTTCCAGACCCCTGGAAGTGCCATATAAGACCCTTCTTAATAAGTCCCTGCTTAACTCTGCTTACGATTGCATTTGTACCAAGATATTGCTGATATCGGGCAATTATCTTTATTTTTCTATGCTTATTGTCCGTCGCAAACACACTGAAATATCTAGCCATGTCAGCGATCAAATCAAATGTTAAGAGCTCATGAACTGCCTCTTGAACCATTTGTAGCCCTACGGTTTTAGCGCCATGCTTTTCTAACCGCCATGGTCCCCATAGATCAATCGGCATTCCAACAGACCCATACCTGAGTTCTTTACCTTCAGTGCCAAAAGAAAAAACATTTGGGACAAAAAATTCAGGAATATTCTTTTCGTAATCATCGTGAATTTGAGATGCGGCATCAACCCAAGAATATGCAGGCCTAACTGGTGACTTCGCCTCACCGACAACTAATGGCATACCATTTACCCAAAACACTAAATCAAAACGACGCCCAACTTGGCCTCTTTCAAAACTCACCTCTGTAGAGACAATCAACTCATTGTTAGAAGGGTTCGAATAATCGATGAGATTAATGGTTACATGCTCGCCATGCTGTCCGAAGGGCATAGATTTTTCAGACTTAAGCCATGAGGCAAATTCTTCGTTAGCTGCAATTAGGGAGCCGTTTTTTGAACCAAGAATAATTGCTCTTAGAGTATGCAAAACTTCTTCAGCCCTTTCGGGTTTCTCCGCAATTGTTGTGTTTAGTTTGATTAATGCATTACGGAAAGACGATTCAATTAATGATTCGGTTTTCTGCCGGTCAAGATTTATGCCTTCTATAAACTTCCAGCCTGAATGGAGCGATTTATCTCGAACAAAATCGCGAACCGAATTAGCTTCATTAAAAGTCATCGCTGCCCCTCAAAAAAATCTCTTGAAAGCACTCTGTTCACATCAAGATAATCATCTATTTCACGTCGACAATTTGAGATACACGCTTCGAATTGTCCCAAAATTTGTGAAATTTCATTTCGTATATCCTCATCTGGCCACGGAATACTGTGGAGCTTAAGATCATCGCCTCTAATCGCAGCAAAAGTTGAGCCAGCTCCTTTGTCTTTTAGTGATTCAACAGTAGCAAGCATCATATTTTTTATGTACAGAAAATCACTATGACTTTCTGGTCTAATTGAAGCCAAGCCTCGCCCAATTGAGCAATCAACAGAGGCAGTATTGATGTCACCAATTGGAGCTCTGACAGAGATTAATATGTCGCCTTGCTTCGCAAGTTTTTTTGGAGATGTCGTGAAAAATTTGATTGATGGGCTATCAATGCCAAAATCTGCGTTACCTTGAAAGAATGGAATTCCTAAGGAATTTTGGTTAACCGATTTACCCTCTGGAGACTGTCCCATAGTTATATGTGAAATGTCCTTAAGGTGTCGCCATTCATCATTGGACTCCAAAAGTGCACTGATCCAGGATTTCTTGACGAGCCGGAGATTATCCAGTTGCCTTTCAAGTGACCGTTTATGGTTCTCAACTTTCCAAAATAGAGTTGCTATTTTTGCTTGCTCTTCAATTGGAGGAAATAAAAATTCTTGCGTAGATAGTGTTTTCCAATTAACGGTTGGTGATAAGGATCCAACAGATATTTTTATGGCGCGATCTAGAAATGTGTTGCTGCTCAGAAAAACTGGCAGGAATAGTGGATCCGTCACGCCAGGCTTTCCCCTAAGAACTAATGCGTGGGCAGAACATATCCCGTCAAAATCAGCCATTGACACTTTTTTCTGGTACGCACGTCTTCTTCCAAAAATGACATCCCCATTTTTAAATAGGAGCTTGGTCGCTTCAACTTGATCAGGAGTCCCCCATCGGGAAATCGTCATGGAGCCAGGGTCTAGATGTTCTAAACCTACATACCGCTTTACTCCTGATTCTGAAGGATTATCAACACGATTCGTAATGCTATCAATTACTGAACCAAACGTAACTTTTCTCCAATTGGATTGGTCTACCTGAAGAGTCATGATGCTTCCTTGCTAACTATTTCAGTTAAAAGCGATTTTAATGCGCTCTCAGATTGTTTTGAACTCGAGACCCAAGTCTCAAAAACTTTACTAAGAGAAGGTTTATCATTCAAGCTACTATCTGATAATTTATCAACGTAAAGTGGAATAGCTAAAGAAAAGTCATTCGCCTCAATCTCCTTAGTTAGCCGCACAGAAGCGAGGCCAACTACATTTTTGTAATTTCTATATACAGAAAGAATCTCACCTTGGTGGGAATCACTCAAGTAAGAAACTGCTCGCTCTCGAGTTACCAGATCAACTCCATTAATAAAAAGGGTCGAAGTAGACTGGATAACTGGTCTTCCATTTCTCAAAATGATAACTACGGCTTCCATAGGTGAGTTATAAAAGAGCCCAGCCCCTAGCCCGATAACAGCTTCAAGCATCCCGGAATTTACAAGTTTTTCTCGTAATTCCCTCTCTTCTTGGCGAAACAAGACTCCATGGGGAAAAAGAATTGCCGCTCTTCCATTATTTGAGTCCATACTCTTCGCAACATGTTGAAAAAAAGCATAATCGGCACGGCCTTGCGGTGGCACTCCCCAGATATTTCTACCAAATGGATCAGCTGCAAATAGAGTCCTATCCAGAGTTTTAATTGAATATGGTGGATTTGCTAGGACTACATTGAACGTTTTCAGTTTTCCGCTTTCATCCAAGAATTTTGGTTCGCTTAATGTATCTCCATGCGCAATTCTTCCATCTTCGACTCCATGAAGAAACAGATTCATTTTAGCGATTGAACTTGTTGTGTAATTCATTTCTTGTCCGTACAACTTTAAAGAGCGAAATTCCTTTCCTTGATTTTTCAATTCGACGGCACATGAAATTAGCATGCCACCGGTACCACAGGTTGGGTCATAAATGCTTTCCCCTGGAAGCGGGTCCAACATCTTGGTCATTAGGTGTACAAGTGTTCGATTGGTATAAAACTCCTGAGCGGTATGGCCCGAATCATCAGCGAATTTTTTTATTAAGAATTCATACCCATTACCAAGTTCATCTTCTGGTAATCGTGCAATAGTCATCGATTGCTTAGAAAAATGTTCAACTAAATCGCTTAGTATTTCGTCTGACAGCAAATCCTTGTTTGTCCAGTCGGCATCACCAAACACTCCGGCGAGTGCATCTGGGTTTTTGCTTTCAATCGCTCTCATGCTAGAAATGATTTTTGCACCTATGTTTGTTGTTGTTGCACGAATGTCATTCCAATGAGCTCCGTCAGGAATCACAAACCTGTGATTTTCCGGCAAATTCGCAAGCACCTTGTCGTTAGAATATTTCTCTAAAGCAACTTTATGTTCTTCATCCCAGACGTCACTGATTCTTTTCAAGAAAATTAGTGGAAATATATAACCCTTGTAATCACCTGCATCGATAAGTCCTCTTAGTAATACAGCCGAACCCCAAAGGAAAGTCTGTAATTCTGAATCAGTTATTCTTTTTGTATCAATTTTGGGCATCTAATCCCCACTCCTTAAGAAGCATCAACAAGGTGGTCTGGGAGTCGTGGACTTCTTGACTTGCGGTTTTTAAGTTAAGAAGACTTAGTTTAAGTGGAAGTTGGTTTTCATCTTGGTGACGAGCAACATAAAGAGGGATATTTAGGTTGTATTTATTTGACTTGATTTCCAATTCAGTGGCAAGGTGTGAGAAACCTATGACTGACTCGTTAGCCTCAATTAGCTTAAGGATTTCCGAAACGTGATCATCTTCAAGTGTATTTTGATTTCGCCCACGCTTAAAAATTGTCGCGGCGTTAATGAACATGACTTTCTTCTCAAGAGTCTTCTTTTTATGTGCTCTTAAAATTATTATGCATGGTGCGAGACCTGTTCCATAAAAAAGATTGGAAGCGACACCGATTACACATTCAATGAGGTCTTTTTCCAAGAATGCCTTGCGAATCCGACCCTCTGCGCCCCCTCGAAAAAGTGATCCTTGAGGGAGCACTACGGCAATTCTTCCGGTTTTACTGTCCATCGACTTGTACATATGTTGTACCCAAGCCCAGTCGGCATTTTTCTTTGGTGGCACTCCACCTAACGTGTTGCGCCCATAGCGATCTGCTAGCCAAGTCTCTTCTCCCCAGTTTTCAAGAGAAAAAGGCGGATTAGCGATCACACAGTCAAACTGCGCCAGTTTGTCACCTTCGAAGAACGCAGGATTGCGAAGAGTGTCTTCTTTAACTATTTTGAAATCTTCAATACCGTGCAAGAGTAAGTTCATTCTTGCAATACCTGAGGTGGTTAAAACTTTTTCTTGACCAAACAATTTGCCCCAAAGTAATTGGGGATTTCCTCCAGCTCTTTTTACGTGCTCAATGACCTCAATAAGCATTCCACCAGTGCCGCAAGCAGGGTCGTAAACAGTCTCACCCTCTTTGGGATCCAAGATATCAACCATCAGTTTTACAACAGAGCGAGGTGTGTAGTACTCGCCCGCTTTCTTGTTGGAAAGGTCGGCGAAGCGTTTGATTAAATATTCATAGGCATCGCCGAATACATCAGGCTTTACGGCTGAGTTGGAAAGTTGTTTACTTGAAAAATGTTCCACCAATTCAATTAGGACTGAATCAGGAATTTTCTGCTTATTAGTCCAAGGTGAATTTCCAAAAATTCCATACAAAGTATCTGGGTTGGTTTTCTCAATCTCTCTGAATGCATAGACCAAGGCTTGACCCACATTTTCAGTCTTAGATCGCACGTCATCCCAAAGACATCCCGCGGGAATTTGAAAACGATGATTTTCTACAAAGCTTGCGAACTCTTGATCCCCATCTGAATCCTTGAGGGCGACAGCAAACTCTTCAAGGTAAACGTCAGATATCCGCTTGAAAAACATGAGTGGGAAAATGAAGGCCTTGAAATCTGCCTGATCAATGCTTCCTCTCAGGAGGTCGGCAGCTTTGCCAAGATAGGACTGAAGATCGCTCAAAGTAACAGTTTTAGCTTCCTTGAGAGCTAAGGCTGTTGCTCGAATTTCCTGGTCGGTCATGGGTTAAACCTAACTGCTTAGTGTGACAATTCCGGGAAAAAATATCGGACCAATCATCTAATTACTATATTTGACCGCTGAATTCCTTAAATCTAACCTCTAACCGGGCCGGATCTGGCTTCTCCCCCGGGGTGACCCTTACTCGGTCACAACCAGGCGGATTCGATCAAAATACTTTCGCGCCACATCAGCCATCCTGGCAGCCACATTCGCCAACTCTCGGAATTGCGCTTCGGTGGGCTCAGTGCGATAGCCGAAATTAGGAAGTGTAATTTCAATTATCCCTGTGTCTTGATTACGCCAGGCCAGCTCGTAAGGGCTTAACGCAATGGTGATTTCTTCCTTATATTTTTCGTACACCTCGTACACGGCTGTGTTGTACTCCGGATCATTTCCCTTGTGAATCCAAATTTGGACTTTTGTGTAATCTTTAGAAGAGTTGATGCACAGTTGGATTCCAGTAAATCCAAGCCCACTGGCTTTCCAAAAATTCTTACTTGGAGTTACATTTTGAAATACGCCGGTTGATTCTCTCAAATAGGGTAAAGCCATTTCGTGAAAGTTGTAGATGAGTGCTGAGGCCTCTGATTTTGAATTATCGCTTTGGATCTCTTGGATAGCCCCACGCCATTCGTCTGGACCAGCAACTAGTTTAAAGTTCGGGAAGACTTTATTTGCGCCAGCGGCACTTAGAACATCTATCTGGATTAGAAAGAACTTAATTCCATGGTCATAAGCAGATGCGGCCGCATTCAAGTAGTTTGCAACATTCACAAACTCTGACCTGTGTGACTCTGCGACAATCACAACCGTGGATACCTCTAGGCCAACCGCATATGCGAGAGATCTGGTTAGGTGATCATGGTCCAAAGCATTGAATTGATTTTCTATCGCGATCTTTGTTCCATCGCTTAGAGTTACAAGGATGTCTAAGCGACGTCCAACACCTGGGATGAGTACTTCAGTTTGAATTGTTGTGTCTGCCCCAATATCTTCAACCTCAAACCCACATTCTTGAAAAAGGTGGTTTAGTGGTTCGGGCGCTGCCATCCATGGCGTGAAGTCTTGGTCCTCTTTTTTCCATACAGAACGGATATCGACTTCTGTGAGAAAACTAATTTCACTCATGCTTCAATCCTAGTTGGATAATTTTTTGAGGTAAAGACAGAAAGCGTTAGCTAGCTCAGCCAGCTCCAGAATTCATTTGGGATTTCCTTATTAGTGAGCAGGTCCTGGAATTCTTGCCCTCTGCCAATGGCCGATATCTGTTTGAGGTTTTCTAGGATGGGTGTTGCTGGGTCTAGGCCAATTCTCTGTACGATCTTGGGGAACTCTTCTGGCTCGACCGTGTGGTTGAACTCGTAATCGCCTTCGTTGTCATCGCTAGCGAAGTACTCGAATTGCAAACGGAGTTTGCCCTCAGAAGTCAGGGATGCGTAGAGGATTGGATTGCCGTCATCTCCTACGATCGTAATGTTTGTCATGTAATCACCTCACTTTTGAGGATACATTGAACGTGCGACAAAAGGGTTCCTTGCCAGCATGCCAGGAAACCCTTCTGCGAAAGAGTGAGTAAGGGATATTCTTAGATTGTGACCGAGCAGATAGATCAATTCTTTCGCCCTGATGGCAGCCTGATCTCTATCCCCGCAAAGTCGGTCAAGAGGATTGCAGTCCTGCATCACATAGCAGCTGACCTATCCCCCGATGCCAAGTATCCCGAGAAAGATCTCAACCTCATCATTGCTAAGTATCACGATGACACCGCAGCTATCAGGCGGTACATGATCGAGTACCGGATATTAGAGAGGGATAGCGAGAGTGTTTATTGGCTTCGCTTAAAGTGAAGCTAACTTCTCGACTACCTCTTTAGCTGAAGGATTAGTCATCGTACTTTCGTCCGAAAACACCAACGTTGGCACGGTGCGATTGCCGCCAGTAACCTTCTCGACAATCTCTGCCGTGCCCTCAACCTCTTCAATATTGATCTCTTCAAAGGTAACTCCGAGATCAGCCAATTGAGATTTCAAGCGCTTGCAATAGCCGCACCAGGTGGTTGAGTACATAACGAAGGACATGGGTTAGGCCTGCTTTCCGGTATCTGCTTTGGCTGTGATCGAATCATAAAGATCTCGTCCTTGATACTCAAATGAATACCCATTCTCGCGTAGGTAGTGAGCGTAAGTACTGAGAGAGATTTCTCTTTCGGTCAATCCAAATATCTGCATAGATCGCCATGCTTTATACAATCGAATGGGCCAATGTGCCCAAGCCTGTCCTGGGTCAACGGTGGCAAGATTTTTATTCTTCGCGGAATCCCATCCCCAAGATAACAAAAGAAGTCCAGCGGATTCGGAGAGATTGGATAGAAATTGAGGTGACTGCTTGAGCACCTCAACTGATTCCTTGCTCACCGAATAGCGATACCCATGGCTGCTTGGGGAACCAATCGGAAAAGCCCACCAGTCATAATGATTGCTAT
>Ga0315905_10006494_pt1 | contig 11889 bp, 9 predicted proteins | sample LakEriMetagenome_5_FD_203522 | JGI IMG/M metagenome (GOLD analysis project Ga0315905, IMG submission 203522) | Freshwater fungal communities from buoy surface, Lake Erie, Ohio, United States - Buoy 4 MA121 | ecosystem: Environmental > Aquatic > Freshwater > Lake | place: USA: Lake Erie, Ohio...
TTAGTCCCAAATTGCTTTGCGTCAAAGCAAAAAAAATGCAGATTTGGAATTTCCAAATCTGCATTTTATTTGTAAAGTACCTATTACTTGTACCTAGTACCTAAGTACTGTCTGTCTAAAACTCTACATCCAAACGAACCGTTACATTTAATGGCGCACCTACAAGTGCAGGGCGAACAGTATATTCCTGATTCAAGAGATTTTTACCAACCAAAGAAAGTTTCATGGCAAATTTTTCATTTTTACCATCTGCTTTCATAAAGGCATGACGGTAGCCGATACGGGCACCAATATTGGTATATTGACCAGCATTTACATTAGCACGGTAGCGTCCAATGCCAAATGCATCTGCAGGACCAAGCGGGAAGTCATTATCAGATAAAATCAAGTCCTGGAATACTTTATCAATTGCAATCATTCTGCTGTTATAATTGATAGATAGACCAATCGAAAGGTTATTCTTTTTGAGGAAGAAAGCCTCAATATCGAACTTGACATTATGTCTTGATCTGTACTTCAGAATATTTGAACTATCAGAAGTTAATAACCTTTGTTGATCGGTAAAATCTTTGAAACGAGGGTCGATAAAGGTGTAACCTGAAAGAATATTTACATCAACGCCACCTATTTTACCCATTCCAATTAGTGAAAATTCACCACCGATAACCTTTGTATTTCCGATATTGGCCGATTGGAAGAAGATTGGTGTTGTACCATTATTTACACCACCAAGATTGATTCTGTTAATTTCTGTTGTGTCGCCACCGCAGAAAGTAAATTCCATCATATTCTGGTACTCTGTAATAAAACCTGAGATATCGAAAAAGCCTTTCCAGTTTCGGGTAATCATAATACCCTGTTTGATACCTATTTCTGCCGACCAACCTGTTTCGGACTGTAATTTTGGATTGGCACGCACTTCCAATGAAGAACTTCCGCTACCCACCAAAGTAGTAATGTATCTTTCAGCAATAGTAGGGAAACGATATCCCTGACCCCATGACGCACGAATGAAGGTAATTGGCGTAATTTCGTAATTTACCCCTGCTCTGAATACGGGTTTAGCTTCAACAGATTTTGGATTTGGATTTAAAATTCTGGGTTGAGTAGGACTCACCAAAACTGAGTCGGGACTATAAATTGAGTTCATTTCATATCTAGCACCAAAAGAAAAGAGTAATTTATCGTTGCCAAAATCATCTTTGATAAAGCCTTTTTCCAATTGTAAATAGGCTGCAGCATTGGTTACATCATAGCTAGCATTGCCAAAAAGTTCGGCCTGTGCCAGAGAGTATTGTCCAACTGCGCCTGCAACTAATTTAATATCAGCCAATTGTTTGAACTGACGCTGATATTGGTATTCCCCATAGAAAAGCGTAGAAGAATTGCTCTGATTATTACCATTGGCATTGTTGATATAATAAATACGTGTCTGTAGTCTGTGTCTGTTGCCAAAGCGGTCGTAAGCCGTTAGATATGGGTCAATATTGATACGATTGATTGTCGATTCGGTAATAGTACCCGGCAAGGTCATAAAACTAAGGCTATCGCTTAAAGGACCAATTGCTGCAAAACTATTGTTTCCCCAAATAAAGAAAGATGCAGATTTTCCATAATTTGCATTGATATTTACACCAATATGAAGACTATCGGTAAAACGATAACGCATATTTGAATTGAGCCTTACTTTACGCTCATAAGAACCAGCCAGATAAGAATCACTAAAGTAGCCATAACCACCAATGGTAAGGTCAAATTTTCCGAATTTTTGTTTGTGACCAAAACTAACACCTAATTCGATGGGTTTTCTGAAACCAAGTGGACCATTAAAAAATCTTGGTTTGAAACTAGTATCTTCAGCTGTGTAAATTGAATCACCTTGTATTGTATTGATATCTGTTGTAATTTGATCTTGATTCCACCAGGCAAGATCTGTAATATTGATCAATGAGTCAGGATTTAATCTGCTAGGCATTTTTCTATCTCTTGGTGCAGCAAAAGAAGTCTGAAAAATAGAAAACTTGGTTTCGGGTTTCGACTTGGCATAACCTGTACGAATATTAATAATTCCATTTAGTGCCGATGAGCCATACAAGGCTGAAGCAGCACCTTTAAGCACCTCAATCTGATCGATGTTTTCAACAGGTATATCGCGCCAGTTTGCAGTACCTGCATCGGCCGACATAAAAGGAAGGTCGTCAACTAGGATAAGCACACGGCTTCCTGCGCCATATGACCAACCTGCACCACCACGTATGTTGGCCTGACCATCCACTACATTTACACCTGGAACTTTGTCCACAACATCATCCACCTTGGTAGCATTGGTGTTGTCTACGAGCGCAGGTTTTACCACATCTATAGAGACGGTATTTTTAGCAAGCTGTGTGCCCGACTTTGAACCTGTTACGGTTACTTCTCGCATTGGGTTCACTTCTTCCTTCATGGTAACATTAATTTCTTTAGTCTCATTTGCAGCAAGCTCAATGTCAAATTTTTGAGCTTCCATGCTCATAAAGCTGAATGTCACTTTGTATTTTCCTGGATTGAGTTCTACCAGATATTCACCAGTGATAATATCGGCAATTGTACCTCCTACTACGGCATCCTGCATGTCGGTAATGACTACATTAGCAGGTGCAGCTTCACCTGTGGCCTCATCGGTTATTATGCCTTTTAGCTTAGCTGACTGAGCAAAAGCAGCCTGACTAATACCCCAAAAAAGGAAGCAGTGTAGGATAATTGTTTTGAATAAAAAATTGATTTTCATAAAACAAACAGGTTTTTATTAAGTGATATATAGGGTTCGCTTCAGATAAATTTTGGTAAAGATTTATGAAAATGATTTAAATCTTTCAGCAATTTTAAATAAGTTTAGCAAATAAAGCTAATTTTAAATGCTATTTAATTTTTAGAACAGAGTTTTTTTAAGATTTAAATATTTTGATGCGGCTAATGCATTAAAATTTTTGAACTTAAAATTCATTACCTATATTTGTGTTTTAAATGATAAATATCATTGAAATTTGTTTTAATTCCTTTCAATAATCAAAAAACTGATGTGATGAAAAAAATTGCTATTTACGCACTTACATGCTGCTTAAGCCTTATTGGCAGCCAACTTTTTGCTCAGGCTCAAACTGCATGTAACAACAAAACTGCACCTGAAGTACAGTCTGGTTTTTATTCAGTTAGCGAAATCGGAGCCACCATTTGGACTCCTGCTCCTCCTATGGCTGTTCAGGCAGTTGGTCTTCCAAATGTTGAGTATCTTGTTGTTAAAAAAACTTGTGCACTTGACTCTGCCCGTACTGCTTGCGAACAAACTGCTGGTGGCGGTTGGGTAATTTTGGGTTCAGATGCCGATGGTATTTTCGATCCTGCAACAATTTCACGTTACGGTGTTTCTATCACAGCCGGTGATACCTTTGGTGTTGTAGCTGTTGGTTATGACCTTACTCAAGTTAAAGGACTTTTGAATAGAATCCTTACAGGTACTATCACAGGTACAACCAACGGATGTTGCGCACTCTTCGAACTCGATGCAACTACTCGTGGTTTTTGCGATACATTGGGCACCCTCGGCATTGACAGCCAAGACGATGTAAATAACCTAACTGATGTATTGACTGTATTTGATGCTTTTACGGATGCACAGCTTTCTGTACCTGGTTTGCTCGAATACATGGGTCTTGTTAACGGTTATGCAGGCCTTCTTTCAAATGCAGGTTGCGGTACTACAGTTGATGGTGTTATCCTTTGCTACGGTATGAATCCAAATGCTATTTACTGGTACAAAGCAGCGAACAATGTTGCTGTTGAGCAGTTCAGCCCTGTTGCAGAACTTGCCATGTATCCAAACCCAACTTCAGGCGATGTTACTCTTCAGTTGTCAACTGAAAAGGCTACAGATGTTTCTGTTAATATCTACAACGCTCTTGGCGTAAAAGTTAGCAGCGAAAATCTCGGTCTTATCGAAGGAACATATACTTACAATGCTGCTACTGCTGGTTTTGCTGCTGGTATGTATATCGTTGAAATTACAGATGGCAAAAACAGCCAGACTCAAAAATTGACAGTTCGTTAATTCAACTGTTAGAAAATTATTTGCTGCCGCAAAGTACAAGCCTGAAATATTTAACCTTTAGACTTGTGTTTTGCGGCATTTTTTTGTAATTTTACATTTGAATAACAAATTAAACTCTTATTTATGAAGAAAATCAATACGCTTTTGGTTTGTATGGCATTGTTTTTTGCTGTTTCCATGCAGTTGAATGCACAAACCTGCCCAACTTGTACCGTTATTCTGCCCACCATGCCGGTAGATACGGTCTATCTCGATACTTTTCCCAATGCCCGTCAAAACGAGTATTATGAAGAGCAATTAAGTTTCCGCCTTCCCATGACAACGACTCCGCTCATTGCCTTGGACACTACTCAAAATATTCCCGCAGGTATCAACCTCACGGCATTTTCTGTACAAGGAATCTCAGGCCTTCCATTAGGGATGAGCTTTATCTTAGACCGTCCGTTGCCGGCCCGTTACAATGAAGCAGCACCCGATACACGCGATGGTTGTATTACTATATGTGGAACGCCTCGTCAATCTGGGATTTTTACTGTTAATATTTCTGTTTTAGTTGAAACTGGAATTTTAGCACCACAGCCAGCTACCATTCCTCTTGAGTTTTTGGTATTGCCAGATACTAGTGCAGGTTTTACTATGACCAATTCAAGTGGTTGTGCTCCGCTTACAGTAAGCTTTAATAATAGCATTGAGGCAGATACTTTATTGGGTCAGACAGCTGCTTATTTTTGGGATTTTGGTAATGGACAAACGAGTACCAATCAGAACCCTGCCGATGTGGTATATTCCGATACAGGAACTTATGAGGTAACATATCAGGCTGTAATCAGCGAGACAATACAGAACGTATTTATTAGCTCAGTAACAATAAATGGATCACCTTGTACAGACCTTATCCCTGCAGGAACCGACCTATTCATTACTATTACAGGTTCACAATCAGGAACAGATACAGTAACTGGATATACTTTGAATGCGGGTACACCCGTAAGCTGGAATTTTGGGAATAATATCCTTATGGTTCCTGGTACAAGATATGAGATCTGGGTTCAGGACGATGATGCTGTATTTCAGGGACTCCCTGGTCCGGAAGATTGTGGCCGTGTAAATTTCTCAGCAGATACTACTGCTAACTCTTTTACCTTAACCAATGGTCAGCTTTCTGTAACAGTTAACCTTACAAGAACTAATACTGTCTTGAGTGATACTTTCAACACTACAGGTTTTGTCGTAGCGGCCGATTGCAACGCATCGACTGATGTATTTGATGAAATTTCGGCTTCTTTCAGTGTAAATCCAAATCCTAGTACAGGAGAGGTGACTGTTCAGTTCCAAAGTCCCGACACACAAACAGAAGAAGTATCTTTGAAAATCAGCGATATGCTTGGCAGAACCTTGCGCTCAGAGAATTTGGGTGTGGTAAATGGCACTTACAGTGACAGTATGAATCTTAAAGAATTCGGCGCAGGTGTTTACCTTATGCAGTTACAAATTGGAAACAGACTACTCAGTAAGAAAATTATTGTAAGATAATATCCCTATTTAATGGGGGCTAAGGCTGCTGTTAATCATCAGATTAATTGCAGCCTTTTTTATTACTAATCTAAAATTATGTGCTTTTATGAAAATGAATTTATCGTTTTTTACGCTTTTGTTTCTTTTTGGAAACGTACTTAATGCTCAATCTTTAAGATCTGTTTTAGATAAAATGTACATAGCAATTGGCACTACCAATCTAATCTCTTATGATATGACTTCTTCTGAGAGAATAGGAGCAAAGATGGTTACAAAAAATATGTATTTCAAGGTGCAAATAAGCCCCCGCAAAGTTTATATGAAAGATAAAGATAGTGGTGTAGAACTGCTCTATGTTTCTGGTTGGAACAACAATATGCCTTATATTAATCCTAATGGCTTTCCTTGGGTAAATGTTAGCCTAGATATGCAAAGCGCAAGAGTTAGAGCAGATGGTCATCATCCTGTCACACATGCAGGTTTTAATTATTTGCTTACACAAATGAAAAACACAGAAAAACTCATCGCCAAAGAGGGCGAAAAATTAGAGAATATTATTAAAATAGAAGGTAATTTTACTTGGAACGGCAGAAATACAACAAAAGTTGTACTTACAAATCCAGATTTTAAATTCATTGATTATACCTGCACTCAAGCCGAAACGCTCTTCAATTTATGTGAACGAATCAATGTTTCTGAATATATGGTCATGGAAAAAAATAATCTTGGTTATGGTGCCAAAGTGCAGCAAGGCAAGGTGATAAAAATTCCTAACGCCTTTGCTAAAAAAGTTGAGATTTATATCGATAAAGAAAGTAATCTGCCTATTTATCAGATTGTGCATGATGATAAAGGTGTTTTCGAAAAGTTTGAATTTAAAAACCTTAAAATCAACCCCCAGCTTAGCAGTGGTGAATTCACATCACAGTGTGCATCTTATGGTTTCAAATAACTTATTTATTTTATGAGAATTATTTTTTTATTGCTGCTCGGCACTTTTTTAATGAAATCGGCCAATGTGAATGCTCAAAGCGTTCGCAGTGTACTCGATAAAATGTATATAGCCATTGGCAGTATGAATACAATGACCTATGATATGACCTCCTATGAACGTATAGGAAACAGGACTGAGACCAGGAACTCAAAGTTCAAAATTCAGGTGAGCCCCAAAAAATTATACATGAAAAACCAGGAATCTGGCGTTGAGTTACTTTATGTATCTGGTTGGAACAATAGTAAGCTTTATGTCAACCCAAATGGATTTCCATATGTTAATCTAAACTTAGATGTTAACAACGCAAGAGTTCGCAATAATGGGCATCATCCTGTTACACATGCAGGGTTTTCATACCTTTATGTTCAGATAAAAAACACTGAAAAGAAATTAGCCCTGAGTGGGCAGAAATTGGAGGATATGATTAAAATTGGCGGAGATTTTACCTGGAATGGGAAAAATTGCATCAAACTAATTTTGGATAACCCTGATTTTCAATTTATATCCCATACCTGTACACAAACTGAAAGTCTTTTGAGTCTATGTGAGCGTATTAATGTTTCTGAATATTTAGTGATGGAAAAAAATAATTTGGGATACGGTGCTAATGTCAGCAAGGGTATGGTACTCAAGGTTCCCAATGCATTTGCTAAAAAGGCGGAACTTTACATCGATAAATTTAGTGGCCTGCCCATTTATCAGGTAGTTTACGACGATAAAGGCGTTTATGAAAAATATGAATTCAAAAATCTAAAAGTTAATCCACAGTTTAATAGCGCTGAATTTACTACACAGTGCGCAGGATATGGTTTTTAAAAGCGTTATGTTTTTAATTACTGCCCTAGTCTGAATTAATAAAAAATCTTCTTATCTTAGCTGTGTTAACCAACAATTTATACAATGGAAACTTTCACTGCAGCTGTCGAAACTTCAGCAATTAAAACAATTGTACAGAAACAGAGGGATTATTTTAATAGCGGTGCTACCAAATCGGTCAAATTCCGTAAAGAAAAGCTCACCCTTTTAAAAAATCTGGTCTCAACTCATGAAGCTGATTTTATTGAAGCCTTGAAAAAAGACTTACGTAAACATGAATTCGAGGCCTATGCCACAGAGATTGGTTTTGTGCTCATTGAACTCAAAAAAGCCATTTCAAATGTCGAAAAATGGGCAAAGCCAAGAACGGTGCCAACGCCATTATTTCACTTCAATGGTAGTAGCTTTGTACAGCCAGAGCCTTATGGTGTAACATTACTAATTTCTCCATGGAACTATCCTTTCCAGCTGCTTTTTGCTCCATTAGTGGGTGCTATGGCTGCAGGAAACACAGCGGTATTGAAGCCATCGGAATTTGCACCCGCCACTTCGGCGATGATTGCTAAGGTGATTTCTGAAAACTTTGCACCCGAATATATTGCCTGCATCGAGGGCGGTATTCCCGAATCGAAAGCACTTTTGGAAGAAAAATTCGATTATATCTTTTTTACCGGGGGTACCAACGTAGGTCGAATTGTATATCAGGCAGCCGCAAAACACCTTACGCCAGTAACCCTTGAATTGGGTGGAAAAAGCCCCTGCATCGTCGATAGAGACACCAATATTTCCCTAACGGCCAAGAGAATTGTTTGGGGTAAATTTGTCAATGCCGGTCAAACCTGTATTGCACCCGATTATGTTTTAGTTGACAAATCTGTGAAAGATCAGCTTATTGCAAAGATTATCGAATATGTAAAGAAATCATATGGTGATGATGCGCAGCGTAGTGAACACTATCCTCGTATCATAAATCAACAACATCTTAAACGTGTTGCAGCTTATATTGAAGACGGCGACATACTTTTTGGTGGAAAAGTAGATGAATCGGATAATTACATTGAGCCTACCCTGCTCGAAAATGTTTCAGAAGATGCCAAAGTAATGACTGATGAGATTTTTGGCCCCATATTACCGATTATTGAATACGATAACCTGAATGAGGCCATTGCTTTTATCAACAAAAGACCCAAGCCATTGGCACTTTATATTTTCTCGAAAGATGATAAGAAAGTTCAAAAAGTACTTTCCGAAACCTCTGCCGGTGGAGTAACAGTAAATGATACCCTGCTTCATATTGCCAATCCGCATCTTCCTTTTGGAGGTGTCGGTGAAAGTGGTATCGGAGCTTATCACGGACAGTTGTCCTTTGATGTTTTTTCTCACATGAAATCGGTACTGCGCCGTACTTTCCTTGTGGATGATCCTGTGCGTTATGCGCCATACAAATTGAAAATTTCCTGGCTGCGTAGGCTAATGGATTGGACTTTATAATCTGTTTGCTTTTAAAATAGAAAATGGGCTTTCTTGCAACAAGAAAGCCCATTTTCTATATGTAGATGCTGTTTTTATTCAACCCTTTTCCAGGTATCAGTTCTTCCAAAGACCGACACGCCAACAAAACCCCTTATATCGAGGGTATTTTTGTTTTTCATAGTGATTTTGCAATTATAAGTTGTTCCGGTTTCAGGGTCATATATGGTACCGCTGTCCCAGTAGCCATTACCGTTCGACACGAAATCCTGCAGTACGCGCAGACCTAGTCTTTTGCGCTTGCGAAGTGTAGGATCTGGATTGTTTTTGTCTAGTTTTTTTTCACCGGTTTCCGGGTCGAGTGGTTCTCTAATCCAAACCACTTTGCCAAAATATTTATCTCCAATTTTTTCAATTTTTACTCTACCTTTTCCATGACTGGGTTCCCAAACCCCAAGCAAGTCATCGGTACTATATTTTTGAGCAAAAACAGTTTGTCCTACAGAAAGGAATAATGCCATAAAGGCAAATAAAAGGATATTTTTCATGAATTAAATTTTTATAATTTAACAATTATTTAGAACCTGTTTGTTTTGAAGTGAATCGGAATTTAACCTTTGCTTTAAATTTATATTCAGTATCTCCCCCTTCTGCTGCATTCACTTCAACAACGGCAATAACTTTATCAGAATTGAAATGGTCAGCGGCATCGTTTTTCTTAGCGATATCTAATTTTAAGGATTTTTTGCCCTTTTCTTTATTTTCAGCAATAGCTAGTTGTTGCATCTTGGCATTTTTGGAACTTAGCTGAAATGTTACCCCCTCTACATCATCGAAATTGTTTCCATCTTCAAGATAAACTTCACAGGATAATAATTCAACTGATTGAATGGCTTTGGGGTCCATTCCGTTTGCTTCGGCAAAAGTTTTTGCGGTCTGTGGTAAGTCAAATTGTAGGGTATTTGAACCCGGGTCTAGCTTTTGTGCCGAGAATTCTAGCACCTGCTCCCATTCTTTGGTAGATTCAGGTCTGTTGTCGCAAGATACGAGTGATACTGCTATTAAAGCTGCAAACATTAAATACTTCATAAATTATGTTTTAGAATTAAAAATTAAAAAAGAATCAAGGGCTTACTAAACAGGCATTCACAGAAATAAATAAGGCCCCCGATATTTCGTTCTCCAAAAGATAAGGTGCATCACTTACTAGGCCAAAACCCCTGTAAATTTCACCCTGGTCAATATTGTAGCGATAGACAAGTCTGTAGCCAGCAGATACACTCAGCCAGTAAAAGTTTTTAACAGGAAAATCCCAAATGGCTCTCAGGCGGATATCAGAGCGGCGCAATTCAAGTTTATTAGTTTCCTTACCCTGAAAAAGTGGGTTATTGGCAAAATAACCATCTCTGTCGTTGAGTCTGTAGCTCGTCCCCTCTAACTCAAGCCCCACTTTAATGATATTTCTTTTAGAGATATTGTACCTGAAATCGGCACGGGCAGGAAGTAACATTTCAAGTCCCCACTTTTCGCTGGGTGCTGTGTAGTTGAAGAGAAAAACTGGCAGATAATTGACTTCACCGGCTCGGTAGGTACGCGTAAGGCCTACTCCCCACATTTTACGTTCATTTGTTTTTCTGCCATAAATCGCTGTTGCCGATACTTTTATAAAAGCCGGATTTTGCCAGCGAAGAAATGTCCAGTCACCCGCATATTCACCAAGAACCTGTGTCAATAGAAAGTTTTTCTCATCGAAGGGTTTGAAAAGTGTACCCACGATGCTGAGATTTCTGATTGAGCCGTTTTTCAAGGTAGAAAACATGGGATTGTCGACAATGCTTTCAACTTCCTTATTGAATACATAGTTCTGTTCGCTGTATGCTCCACCTAGGCTGAAAATGATTTTATTGGTAGAAACTACCGGGAAATTGGCTTCGAGTCTTAGTCCATGGCTCAGTAAAGCATTGTTGTCCTGAGTGCCAATTGTATTTCCCATACTGTCTTTTAAGCCCAAGGTGCTGAGTGTAAATGGGCCAAAAACCTCATAGCCTATACCAATCAGTCGGTTTGGTGTCTGAGCTAAAATTTTGGAGCTGCAGTAAGCTTTGTTTTTACTGCCGTCCTTTATACTCAAGTTGGCGTATTGTTCAAAATCTTCTTCCTCTTCTGTATTCAGACTGTCTACCTGAGCAAAGTTGAGAAATGGAATAAAAAGGAGCAAGAAAAATAAATTGTATTTGGGCATTGTTCGCATTTTGGAATTTAAAATTTGGTTAATAACCAATTATCAATTCCAAAATACAAAGATTGTTCCCTTTAGGCCTAGTTTTGTATATATAAGTTACTCATGACAGACATAAACAAAGGTTATGAAATGGAGCTTTATCATAATATAACTTAATGGCAATGCATTTAATTATTAGCTTAAATAATTGACAATGCAATTAGTACGTATTAAAGTATTCAATCAGACTGTTCGCAATTTTTTCGCCAGCGAGTGATTCAATTTCTTCTCTCGTAGATTCTTTTATCTTTTTTACTGAGCCAAAATGCGACAATAATTTTTGAGCAGTTTTTTCGCCAATACCTGGAATGCTATTCAGCTCTGTTTTAGCAAAGTTCTTAGATCGGATATCCCGGTGAAAACTGATGGCAAAACGGTGTGCCTCATCGCGGGCCTGCTGTATGATTTTAAGTGTATGCGATTTCTTTGACAATAAAATTGGAACGGGGTCATCCGGGAAAAAGATTTCTTCCAATCTTTTTGCGATGCCAATTACAGTAACCCGATCAAAAATTCCCAATGCTTTGAGGCTGTTACAGGCTGCGCTTAATTGTCCTTTTCCTCCGTCAATGATAATCAACTGTGGAAGTGGAGTACCTTCGTCAAGTAGTCGGCGATAGCGGCGCAAAACCACTTCCTCCATACTGGCAAAGTCATTTGGGCCCTCAACCGTTTTTACATGATAATGCCTGTAATCTCTTTTGGCAGGTTTAGCATTTTTAAACA
>Ga0315905_10006495_pt1 | contig 11886 bp, 4 predicted proteins | sample LakEriMetagenome_5_FD_203522 | JGI IMG/M metagenome (GOLD analysis project Ga0315905, IMG submission 203522) | Freshwater fungal communities from buoy surface, Lake Erie, Ohio, United States - Buoy 4 MA121 | ecosystem: Environmental > Aquatic > Freshwater > Lake | place: USA: Lake Erie, Ohio...
TTTGGGATGGGGGAGAATTCGATTGTCGAGATCGCCAAGCGGCTCGAATCGGGTCAAAGTGTCAAAGACTTGCGCGACATGCGCGGTGTGGCTTATGCGCTCGGAGCCTCCGAAGCGGTCCCTGACGATGCACTCGAGTTGCCTAGTTACGAAGCCGTATCGAGCGATAAGGTTTCCTTTTCGATCGCCACAAGGATGATCCACCATGAAACCAATCCGCTCAATGCAAGACGCCTAGTGCAACGCCATGGCACTCAGGCTGTTGTGTGCAACGTACCAGCCTTGCCCATCAGCCAAGAAGCCATGGATCGCATCTACGGATTGCCTTACACACGCAAAGCCCATCCAAGTTACAGTGAGCCCATCCCCGCCTTCAACATGATCAAAAACTCCGTGACGATCATGCGAGGTTGTTTCGGCGGTTGCACTTTCTGTTCGATCACAGCCCATCAAGGGCGAATCATTCAATCGCGATCGAAGGATTCCGTTCTCAACGAGATCCGGCAAATGAGTCAAGACAAGGATTTCAAAGGGATCGTCAGCGATATCGGTGGCCCGACGGCCAATATGTACCACATGCGTTGCACACGACCGGAGGTTGAAGCCGTCTGTAGGCGCCAGTCGTGTGTGCATCCGAAAATTTGTAAGCTCTTAGGGGTCGATCATCAGCCTGTGATCGATCTGATGCGTCAAGCACGAGAGTTGCCGGGGGTCAAGAAAGTTCTTGTCGCAAGCGGCATTCGAATGGACCTAGCTCGCCAGTCTCCAGAGTACATTCGAGAACTTACCGAACATCATGTCGGAGGCCATTTAAAGGTTGCACCCGAGCATGTTGATCCCGATGTGCTATACAAGATGCGTAAGCCGGCTAACGATGATTTCGAGTTCTTTAATGAGGAGTTCAAGCAAGCCTCTGCCGATGCCGGTAAGAAGCAGTTCATCATCCCTTACTTCATCGCATCGCATCCGGGAAGTTCGATCGAGTCGATGATCGAATTGGCCGTATTCCTCAAACGCAATGGTTACAAACCCGACCAAGTGCAAGACTTCATACCTGCTCCATTGGACGTCGCCACGAGCATGTACTACACCGGGCTGGATCCCTTCTCGCTCAAAGAGGTTTATATTGCCAAGGCCCTCAAAGATCGCAAGTCACAACGGGCACTGATGCAATTCTTCAAACCTGAGAACTATTTCGAAGTTCGCGACGCCCTGCGCCAAGCCGGACGCAGCGATTTGATAGGCGAGGGTTGCGATTGTTTGATCCCGTCGAAACCCCCGAAAGAAGCGATCGATAAGCGGCGGACGGATGCCAACGAGCGGTTTCGAGGTGAGTATGTCCACACGATCCCCAATCCGGCAAACTCGACACAAGGTGCTTCCCAAGAGCAACGACGCAAGGGCTCTAAAAAGCAGCAAAGATCAGCACCCGCTTCCGAAAAAGGGAATGGAAAGAACCCTGGAGTCGGCTACCGACCTGGTCGTCGGGTCCCCTAAGCCCGGTTTTTTCCGGAAAATGCCAACAGCACGAATCGCCTTGGAGCCAATTGCAGCCAGAATGTAGCGGGTTGCGCTTTTATCTGTGCTATTTTGGATACAATAAATAAGACCCGTTTTGCCTCCGCCGACTCCCCTGGGTCTGGCTGGATAAGTCAACCGATCGATAAGGCTTACCGTCATGCGACAAACTTCCTTGCGACAATCACGTTCAAAAAAATCGCAACTCCGATCGGCATGGGCTCGAAGCCTAGCCCTCAGTTGCATCGCTGGTCCGGCGCTGTGCCTTTTTGATTCGGGTTCCGTAGTCTATGGCCAGGATGCGGCGGCCCCGGCATATCGCACCAAGGACATCGATGCAACCTTGTGCAACGATGCCAAAGCTAAGGAGAAGAACGATAAGCTCAAGCCTGAGTCATTCGATATTGCAGGAATCGAAGCCTATTACCAAAACTGCGTATTTGCAAGGTTGGCTCAACCTAGTGCCGAGTCGATGAACAAGGCCAGAATTGAAATCAATGCGGACATCGATGTCTTGGAACGACGCGCCAAGCAAAGTCCAGAGATGCTTACCGAATACAACAAGATGCTCTTGCGTCAAATCAAGGATTTCCTCTCGAAGGACAATGAAGGTAAGACGTATCATCCCTCAGCACGCGTCGTTGCTGCAGTCATCGCTGCTCGTGTTAGTCGAACTCCTGCAACGAACACATCCGGGCCACTGGCCGATCCGCTGGCAACAAAAATCCTTCTCGATCTGCTCGATCCAAAAGAGGCTGAAAATGATGGGATGATCGCCACGGCACTTTCCTACTTGCCCAAGCATTGGATCTACCCAGGGATGGATGCTGCAGGGTTGGAACGAGCTCAAGGCCAGTTCCTGACGAATCTTCAAGCCTTTCAGGCAAATCAAAAGCCAGTGGCACGCGGTAAGAAAGAAGATGACTATCTCAAAGAGCTGATGATTGAGAACTTGACGATCATCGCCGGTGGAAAAGGGGAAGCTGCTAAACAGGCCAACAGCATGCTCGCTGCTCTGGTTATCCCGGTCTTAAAGGATCCCAGCAAGCACACCGAATGGCTTGCTGAAAAAGCCATGTGGAGTTTCGGCCAAATTAAGCTCGCAGATATCAAACCAGAAGACATTCCTGAAGTTCAAAAAGGTTCTTTAGAGTTCGTCAAATCCAGTCTTGAGGCTTGGACCAAACGCTGCGATCAGACACAAGCGGCAATGCCAGGCGGTTTCGGAGGAATGCCTGGTGCTGGTGGTGGCGGCCCACCAGGAGGCCTCTCTGGCGGTAGCGGCCCTGGCCTTTCCGGAGGTGGAGTAGGTGGTGGTGAGCCTGAAAGCGGTGGACCTGGAGGGGGTGGACCCGGTGGTGGTCCCGCTGGGCCTCCAGGCTTCCCTGGCAACAATCCTAAACCAAAGAATGCCTTTGATGATCAACCCAAGGAAGTCAAGAATGCTCGACGCTTCTTGCAGCAACGGCTCGAACGAGTTCACTACGGCTTGACTGGAACGGGACGCAAATCCTCAACGGCTACTGCTCCGACCGAGGCCAAGGGGCTCATGTCGCTAGTCGATGATGCAGGAAAACTTAAACTCATCGATGTCGTTAAAAAAGTCGAGGGTTTGCAAGACGAACTCAACAAAGAAGCCCTTACTAGCATCGATGCGGTGAAAACCGGAACCCGCCGACCCGTGTTTGATCTTAAGCAAGCGATCGCTGCAATCATCGGAGAGGACGGTTCGAAGAAGGAGCAACTGCCGGAAGAACCCGGTAAAGAACCGGTCGATGATGGATTCGGCGGAGCGGGTGGAAACTAACTGCTGCCATGGCTTCCTCCAAGGAAGATCCTGACAAGACAGAAATTCGCGACCGTAGGCTCGGGAGTCTCGAGCCTACCGCCCAAGCCCCTTCGGATATCGAGTCCTTGGTCGGTTCTTTGCTCGATCATTATCGCATCGAGTCTCTCGTAGGGCAGGGGGGCATGGGGGCTGTATACCGCGCAATCGATCAGAGGCTCGATCGTGTCGTGGCGGTCAAAGTTGTTCCGATCTTGCATCGGAAAGCCGATACGATGCGCCGGTTCCGCATTGAGGCTCAAAGCGCAGCGAAGCTTGATCACCCCAATATTGCTCGTGTTTACAACGTCGGTGAAACCGAGCAATGGAACTACATCGTCTTTGAATTCATCGAGGGGATCAACCTGCGCCAACTGGTGCTCGATCGAGGTCCCTTGAGCGTCGACGATGCAACCCACTTTGTGTGTCAAGTCGCAGATGCACTGCAACACGCAAGCGAACGGGGGGTGGTTCACCGCGATATCAAACCTTCGAATATCTTGCTTGCAACCGACGGTAAAGCCAAGATTGTAGATATGGGCCTTGCGCGAACCACGGCCTTGGATCGCTCTCAAGGGGATCAAACGGCAAGCGGCACAACCCTCGGTACTTTTGATTACATCTCTCCCGAACAAGCTCAAGATCCACGAGACGCTGATGTTCGTAGCGACATCTACTCTCTAGGCTGTACTTTGTATTATTTGCTTACTGGCCAACCCCCTTTTCCAGATGGAACCGCATTGCAAAAACTGCTCATGCATGGCACAAAAATGCCTGAAGATCCCCGAGTGTTTAGGGATGATTTGAGCGATCCTCTAATTGCCATTCTCAAAAAGATGATGGCCAAAAAGCCCCGTGATCGTTACCAAACCCCTGAGGATCTAGCGAGCGATTTGAGGATGCTTGCGAAAATCGACAACCTCGCATGGAGTTCAGATTTGGCGGAATTTGCGTTGGTCTCGAATCAATCTCGAAGATCGTGGCTTGAAGCTTTGCTACCTCTGCTGCTTTGCAGCGCAGCGATTGCGGCAGTAACCTTGTGGCTTGTGAATTCAAACCAGATCGACGCGGTTTTTTCTATTCCGAAGGTTGAGATCGCAAATGTTTCCCTTGCATCAACCCCCGAAACTCCGGCCTCTGCATCCGACGACCAAATCGCTCAATCCGATTCCATTGGTAAATCGGTCAAAACGGATCCTCGTTCGAGCGACTCCAAAGAGCAAGGCTCAGAGGAATTCAGCGATAGGGATGTTCAAGTTACCCAACTGGTCGTCAGCACAGACCCGGATCAATTGCCTCCATGGCGAGGTATCTTTGGTGACAACAAGCCCAAGAGTTTCAAAAGCCTCGATGAAGCCTTAGCGGAAGCGGCTAGTTTGTCGACGGCTTGTCGAATTTGGATCGCACAAGACTGTACGATCCAAAAGCCTTGGCGGGCCACTGAAGTTGATCGAGCATCATGGGTACAGATCCAATCGGTTCCCGAAGGCCGCCATAGCATTCGGGTCGATGATTCAGCCGTCTCGGGCAAGGCTAGCGAGTATCAGAGTTGTTTTGAACTCGATGGAGGCCAATTGAGTTTTGCCGATGTCGACGTGCTTTGGACCGTTCCTGTGTCGAATGCTTCGGCTAAGTCCCTGATTCTCCTGAAGCCTGGCAGTCGGTGTACCATGGAGAATTCGACGTTTACCATCGTTGGCCCTTCGACCGCTGGAGTTCCGAGTCTCATTGCCATCGACACCCAGAGCCGCGACTTATCGGGGAGCGTTGGTGTTGGGAGCAATCCGAGGTTTACCGAAGCGAGGATAGAGCGATGCGCCGTGCGAGGGCAGTGCGATCTAATTCATGCAGAACCCACCGATCGATTGGAGTTGCGAATTCGGGACTCTTGGTTTGCGATATCTGGTTCGATGCTCGTCAGCCAGGGCAATCGTTCATTGAACCGTTCGCCTAGGGTTCGAATCGAGATATCCGACTCGACCTGCATTACGTTGAAGCCTTGGCTTCGCATCGAGCTTTCCAACGCGATGCCTTATCCGATTGCGGTGGTACGGATTGCCAACCAATGCATTTTTGCTGGTGCTAAATCGATCGTCGAATGGGATGCGACCGACTGCACCGATTGGGTGTTTTCCAATCAGGTCAAGAAGCTCGATGACTTGGGCCGCTGGATTGATTTCCGGGGCTTGGACAACGCTTATGATGGCGGCTCGATCGAAGAGCTCATTCGGGTACAGATGTCGATGTCCAGCCAGGAGTTGCAAATCGATACCGATTCGAATCTGCTGCGCAACGAGTTGGGCATGGAGGTTTTAGGGATCTGGCAAAGCCGAAGCACATGGGATCCTCTCAGCATGCATCAGACCATCCCTATCGCAATCCCCCCAGGGACGCTTGGGTTTGAGATCGGTGCGTCGATTCAGCGACTTCCTGAATTCCCGGGTTCCAATGAACACTAATATTCGCTGATAAAGAGCAGTCCGACCGCTGATGAACGCTGATAAACGCTAATGAAGCAATCCGACCGCTGATGAACGCTGATAAATGCTGATAAAGCAAGCCGACCGCTGATAGACGCTGATAGACGCTGATAGACGCTGATATGGATTTCAAAATCCACCAATACGGCCCGGTTTTTGTTTAAGTCGCAGCCAACGGCAAGGACGCGCTTGATGGTACGTTCCACGGTTGGTGGTTGATCCTGGTGCGATCCATGTATAGCGAATGTATCTGGAATCAATAAAGATACTGATCGTTAGCAACCGCTTCACGTATCCTACGGGCTGCATTAGCGTTTATCAGTGTCCATTAGCGGTCCGGTTGCTTTATTAGCGTTTATCAGCGTTCATCAGCGGTTGAAAAAAAGTATTACGCTCTTGCGGCAGATACCAATTGCTCGCCATGATGCACCGGAATTGGTTCTTGCAATCGGGTTGATGACTCTCTAGCTAGAGGGTCAAAGCCGAGCATCTGCTCATCCGTAAATGACACCGCAACATAAAGACGATACAGCAGCGGCACCATCAAAAGTACCAATAGCGTCGAAGCGATCAGTCCAAAAGCCAAACTTGTCGCCATCGGAATAAGGGCTTGAGCCTGGAATGATTTTTCAAGCAACATCGGTAAGAGTCCTGCAACCGTCGTTACGCTGGTTAGAAAGACCGCTCGCAACCGCCGCGAGCCTGCCGTGATGATCGCTTCGACCGGTGGCATTCCCTTCTCGATGCATTGGTTGATGAAGTCAACGAGCACGATCGAATCATTGACAACCACCCCAGCGAGTGTCACCATCCCGAACATGCTAAAGAGGGTCAGTGGCAAGCCCATGAGCGCATGCCCAAAAATTGCTCCAACCATCCCGAAGGGTACGATCGCCAAGACGATCCAAGGTTGTAGATAGGATCGGAATTCAAAGACCAGCAGCAGATACATAGCCGCCATGGCCACAGCGAATCCGATCGCTAGTGAGTTAAATGACTCGCGGGTCTCTTCTTGCTGTCCCTCCCACCGAAAACGCAAAAAGGGATATTTTCGTTTGAATTCGTCTTCCAGCGTTTTTCTCAGGTCCGCAGCGATCGTCGATGCGTTGGCTTTGGTCGTATCGAGCTCGGAGGAAATGGTCACGGATCGCATCTGATCGAGGCGATTGATTTCCGAGTACCCTTGCGTGACTTTGATCTCGGCAAGTTCGGCGATGGGCCTTTCGATTCCGTCGGGTCCTCGCACACGAAGATCCTGGAAATCAGCAAGCGATCGGCGTTCTTCGATCGGGTGCCGTACCATGAGCTTGACCTCATGGCGATCTCGCTGAAGCCGCATGACTTCGGCCCCATAATAGGCACTGCGGATCGCTTCGCTGAGGTCATCCTGGCGAATCCCAATCGCTTTGGCTCGATCCTTGATCGTAAATTGAAACTCGGTTTTACCCGGGTTCGAATCGTCTCGGATGTCGTAGACGCCATCGTAGGTGGCAAGTTTCGCTTTGGCTTCCTCGACAGCAGCCTCGAGTTGCTTCAATCCCTCTCGAGGAGCAAGTATCTTGAACTCCAGCGGCTTGCCACCAGGACCAATATTGGCCGCTTGGAAATTGACTCGCTCGGCACCGGGGAATTGCCCAGACTTTTCTCGCCACCACTTGATGATCTGCTCGCTGGTGACATTTCGAACGGTGGCATCATGGATCTCGGCCGTGACTTGGGCCACGTGCGACCCAGATTGACGGTCACCCGCACCTTGATTGCCTTGCTCTGCAGATCCCACTCGCAAGAAGGTCAGTTTGACCGGCCCTCGAGGTGACGAAGGATCGGCCGGAGGCGGGGTCTTGGTCGTCCCCTCTTTTTGCTCTTTGTCGTCTACCTGCTGGCTGATTTCCCTCAGCGCCGATTCCATCTTACGAGCCGCAGCAGTCGTGATGTCCGCAGGTGTTCCGTCTGGATAGATCACCTGACCGACGATGGTCTTACCGTCCAAATCAGGGAAAAACTCAAAGGGTACTTTTCCGGATCTGACCATCCCTACGGCTAACGACACGACGGAAAATCCAAGGGCCAATGGAAGCAATGGATTTTTCAAGAATGTTCGCAGCAATCGTCCGTAGAAGCGTTCGCCGAACCAATCGAGAACGGAATTATTGAACTTGGATATTCGATCGAAAAACCTTTCGATCGGTAGGATGGGCAGCATCAGATAGTATCGAAGTTTCTCAAGCAATGACTTCGGTGCGTGCGACTCGTGAGACAAGTGGCCAGGGAGTGCTACGGTCGCTTCAACCAACGAGATCGTTAGCATCAGAACGATCGCCACGGGCATGACCGCGATGAATTTGCCCATCACACCCGACACGTAGAACAGCGGCAAAAATGCGATGATCGTGGTCGCTACGCTGGAAAATACGCTCGGCAATACCTCCGCTGCACCATCGATGGCCGCTTGGATGTTGGACTTGCCCATGTCCCTGTGGGCGAAAATATTTTCTCCGATCACGATACCGTCGTCGACGACAATTCCCACCGCCATCAAGAACGCGAACATCGTGAGCATGTTGAGCGTTTCGCCAAAGGCATACAAGCCGATCGCAGCACCGAAAACGCTGATCGGGATCCCCATGGCGACCCAGAAAGCGAGCCTGAGGTTCAGGAACAGAGCCAGGAGCAAAAAGACGATCAGTCCACCTTGGAGGCCGTTCTCGCGAAGCATGCGAATGCGATCCCTCACATCGATGCTTTCGTCTCCCCAGGCGATCAGGGAATAGCCATCGGGAACTGGGTACTCGGAGACGAGCTTATTGACTTCGTCAGAAATGCTCAGTAAATCCTCGGTGCTTGTTCTTTCGATGACGATCGTCATGGCGGGCCGACCGTTGATCTCGTTGAGCGCTGCGATATCGTCAAACTCGTCTTTAACCTTGGCAATATCGCCGACACTCAGAATCACTCCATTGGGCTGAGTCACCAACGGCAACTTGGCGATGTCTTCGCCGATCTCTCGCTTGTTCTTTCCACGCAGCAAGATCTCTTGGCCTTCGCTTCGGATCTGGCCGCTGGGAAGCTCCATGTTCTCTTTACGGATAATATTGGCGACCTGGCTGAGCGTCAGCCCGTACTTTCGGAGCGTATCTTCGCTGACCTCTACGTCGATTTGATAAGGTTTCACGTTGACGACTTGAGCCTGAGAAACGTTTGGAAGTTCGATCAAGCGGTCTCGAACATCCTCGGCAAAGTTTCTCAGTTTCAGTTCGCTCTGCTGGTCTCTATGCGCTGGGCCGAGCACAGCCACCCGGATCGCCGGGGTTCTAAAAGTGATCTGCTCGACGGTGGGCTTTTCACTTCTTTCGGGGAAAAACACCGAGATTCGGTCCACTGCAGATCGCACTTCAGAGAGAACTCTGGGCACATCTTGAACACTTGGTTCAAGCTGAATGAGCGTAAACCCACTCCCCTCGCGACAGATACTCGTTAGCTTTTTGATCCCCGCTAACGACTGAACGGATTCTTCGATCTTCTGGCAGATTCCAGTTTCGACTTCATCGGGGGTGGCACCTGGGTAAGGGACGGTGACCAAGATGACTTCGAGTTGGAATTCTGGAAACGTCTCGCGACGCATACCGAAGAAGCTTGCCAATCCACCGATGAGAATCGCGACGACCAAAAAATTGATCCCCGCCATATGCTTGACTGCCCAACGTACTATCGTGTTCATGGGTTTGTACCTTCTTGAACCATGTTCGATTTGGCTGTCCGAACCTTATCGGTTCCATCCCCGATAAGATTCGCAAGGGGCGTGGTGATCAACTTGCTACCGGGCTTGAGGCGATCATCTGCTTCTGCCACCCAATATTCTCGATCACCAAGGTGCGGCACCTTGGACATCCGAATGGCCTTTATTCCGCTAACGACTTGAACGCGACCGAGGATCCACTCGTCGGGATTCGATAAATTCAAATCAATCGTCGATGGGCTTTTGGATGTTTGCTGCTGTGCGTTGTTTTCTGAGCCGGCAACTGATCCCGGTGTCTGTGTCTCGAATACCCAGAGTTGTCCGCCTGGTTTGAGGGCCAACTTTGGCAAGAGTACCAATTGTCTTCGGGGTTTGGTTTTAATCTTCACATCGACGAACATACCTCGAACGAGAGCAGGCAGTCCACCATTTCCCTCTTCGGAGATCGACTCTCCGTTGCGGCGAACATCTCTGGGATTCTCGACAGTGATTCGAACCGGAACGGTTCGGCTTTGAGTATCGAGACCGATTCCTTCGTAGCGACTTAGCTTGCCATTCCATTGGTAGACAACATCGCTGCGACCTGCGACTTGGTAGGAAATCTCCACAGGTGTTGGTGGTAGCTCATAGCTTGAGGATCGGAGCACTTGAGATGAGGGGTCTTTTGAGCCATGCTCTGATAGCTGATCGAGGATCAAAAGCAACTGATCGGTTCTGAGATTGCAACTGACCTCAACTTTTTCGGTGTCTTCTATAATGCAAAGTTTGTCTCCACGTTGTACATACGAGTCCTCTTGAACGGTCTCATTGATAATCACGCCCGATATGGGAGATTTGACCTCGGAGCGTTCCAGATTGACCTTTGCTTGAGCAAGCTGTGTGTCTGCTAGACGTTCGGCCAATTCGATTCGCATCCGACGTGTTTGGAGCAACTGCAATTGATTTTGAAACGTGACGACTTGGTTGGCACTAGCGATCCTTTGCCGACGCGCTTGATCTCGCTCCGTGTCGCTTGCAAATCCCTCGGGCAATGCTGCAATTCTAGATAGATCTTTTTCCTGAAGCTCCAATTCCTCTTCGGCTAGTGCCAGCGAACGTTTGATGTTTGATATCTCTTGTTCGAGTTCCCGCTGCTGGGCATATTCCGATTCCTTCAGTGAGGTAATCCGTTCGATTTCCAGCTCATAGTCTTTTGGATTGAGTTTGAGCAACAGGTCCCCTCGGTTGACGTAGCGACCGATACGGCACTGATCGCTTTTGAAAACAACACGGCCAGCAACCTCCGCTCCGATGGTGACTTGTCGGAACGGCACCACGGTACCCGAAAGATCGATATCGAGGGTTTCGATCCCTTCAAAGCTCTCCATGCTATCGACGTTGACCATCGGCATTTTCGTCAGGATCACGCGTGGGTCGGACGTCTCGCTTCCGACTTGTTTCGGGGTTTGTTTTCCCAATCCCAGGAAAGCAAATACACCCAAAGTAGCGATCGCGATCGGGATGAGCCAACCCAACAGCACGTTGGAGATGGTGGAGGTTTTGTTATCTGTCATGGATGAGTAAATCGTGTTGGATCGGCTGTCAAAGGACGATCCATAGTAGTAGGATCCCCAGTTTTTTACAGGGTAGAAAAGGCAAGACGCACAAGGAAGGCCCTGTGCGTCTTGAGTTCTTGTTGCAAATGGGATCGGCTGATCGTAAAAATCGTTACAAAACGAATCGCAACGATTTATAACTTTTTGCTAAGACTGAGTCCTACAGTTCGTAACCGGCTCGATAGGCGGGCTTGATCATCGAGTCAAACTCGCTGGTTCCCTTGACCTTGAGGTTTTCGGCATCCCATTCGAGTTTGGCGCTGGTGACTTGTTGACCTTCTTGCTGAGCCTTACCTGCGGCCCAAACAGAGAGGTTACCAAGCAGGATGACTTCGGTCATCTTGCCTGCGTAATTAGCAAAGTTCGACCAAGTCGGTTTGCCGGTCTTGATGGCGATGGCGAATTCCTTGAAGTGCCCTGGGCTTCGTTCAAAGTCGACTTCTTTGTCTTCGACTCCGGTGAAGTAGCATTCGGCACCGTAGTCGTTTGGCGAGTACATCTTGCCTTTGTCGCCAATGATCAAAAGACCGCTATCGCTGCGTTTGCGACCTTCGAGCATCTCTGGATCGACTTTGTTTCCACCGTCGTACCAAATCATGTTCAAGGCAGGACGATTCTTCGTTGCAGCGAACTCGAAATTGATCTTCGAGGAGCCTGGGAAGGTTTCGCCGTTGTGTCCCGTTGTCGTGGCTTGGACGCTCACTGGGTTGACCAAGTCGCAGCCTGCGAAGG
>Ga0315905_10006496_pt1 | contig 11886 bp, 18 predicted proteins | sample LakEriMetagenome_5_FD_203522 | JGI IMG/M metagenome (GOLD analysis project Ga0315905, IMG submission 203522) | Freshwater fungal communities from buoy surface, Lake Erie, Ohio, United States - Buoy 4 MA121 | ecosystem: Environmental > Aquatic > Freshwater > Lake | place: USA: Lake Erie, Ohio...
TCATGCTGTCAGAGGTGCACTCGGACATCCTGGACGCGCGCCTCATGGAGGTGGTGCAGGCGCCAGACAGGAAGGAGAAGGCGGCACTGTCCTCCCTGATCCACGGCACCAGCAGCCGCCTCAGCTTCGAGGCGTTCCAGGATTACGCGGTGGTCCTGGACGTGGACGGTGGGCGGCTGCCGGCTGGGGCTGCAGCCGATGCGGTGCTGCGGTGGAGGCATGCGCAGCGCACGTGAGCAGGCCTTGCCTGTTGCCGCATACCACCCCACTGATGCAGTGGAGCGCCTCGGCCGTCACCTGGTCGCTGCTGAGCGCTGCCCCGCCGCTTCCCGCAGGCAATGGGTGGAGCTCGCGCTTCCTGCAGTTCATGCAGCACTCGGCGGCGCCCATCCTGAAGCAGGCCAGCCACCTGGCAGCCTGGTGAGCCACCCGTAGCCGCGGCCGACTGCTGTCCTGGTAGATGCCACCACCGCTGCCTTGCTGTTTCTAGATGCCGGGCAGGCACTGGGCCCCCCCTGCCTTGAGCCTTGGCCTGCGCTGTGCACGTGCAGGTATGAGCACTGGTTTGCGCCGGGCGTCAGCATGGAGCAGTTTGCTGCAAACATGACCGACCTGCCCGACCGGGCGAGGCTGCTGGTGGACGAGGCTCTGGCTGAGATGTCAGGTGCGCACCCAGATAGTGCGCTGCCTGCAGCCCGGGGGGGGGGGGCAGCCTGCCATCCAGGGCAGCGTCGGTGTCCGCTGCAGTGAGCCGCCGCAGGCAAGGCCCCTGCCTGCCGCCGACTTGTTGCTCCCGCGTGCAGGCGCCTCTGGCAGCCGGCGGCTGCAGGACATGGCCGCCAATATGAACGCCGTGGCAGCAGTCACACTCAACAAATGGTGGGTGCTGCCGTCGCCGCCAGCGCTGCTGCATGGCTGACCGGCAGCGCTGGCATGTCGTCGTGCTGCACCTTCCCACAATCAGCAGCTCCGCCCCATCCAGCAGCCCTTTGGTGGCGAGGGTGGCTTCGGGTGCCTTTCAAGCCGCTCAAGTCTGCGCGTCTGCCCTGTTCCTGCCTCCCCCCCTGCAGGAGCATGATTGAGTCACTGGCCTACAGCCTGAAGCAGCTGGCTGCCAAGCAGGACTGGCAGCCCGAGCTGTCTGACGAGTGGCGCTTGGTGAGATGGGGCGAGTGCTGCAGCTACGGCGGCCACCTTTCCGCCGAGTTCCTGGCCGCCATGAGGCGCGCTGACACCGTCGATGAGCACAAGGGGCCGGGTGACGCCAAGCAGAGTGTCCTGAGGAGGCTGACCAATGCCGTTTGGGGAGCAGCGGTGGCGGCAGCAACTATATCGGGCTGAACCGGCCCGGGCACCAGCGAGCAGGGCATGCACCACATGCCTCCCTTGCCCCTGGCTAGCCGACAGGCTGCCGTACATCGTGCCTCCTGTTTCACTCGTGCTGAATCACAGGCGAAGACTTGAATGGAATCACATGTATGCGTGTTGTGGTGTTTTCGCGTGCTGGGACTGCTGACTGACTCAACTTGATGACGTATGGCTATTGCTGCCCTCTGCCCACAGCTGACACAGCTGATGACTCCAAGGCCTCGATGTGACGGTCTTTCTGCAGTGCAACCTCGTATTGCATTGGAATGCTTGCTGCTTTGCTTTGATCGTTGGTGGCGCATTGCCGTGTTCATTCATGGAGCTGTAAGGACTTGTTTCGAGTGCGTGCCCGAGCCTGGCAGCACGTTTGCCATTCGCATGTAACACCCCACCCACGCTGCCCTCGAAGCCTATCAGGTCTAACCACCGCCCAGTCAGCGTCTCCTGGACGGGTTCATCCCCTGTCCTGACTTCACTTCCAGGCCTCCCAGTTGCAGGCGCGGGTGGCAAGGGCACTGCGGCAGTGCACGTTTGGGGGCCCCAGCAGGCAACAGTGCCAGGCCCCATGGTCTTCATAGCGTGCAGCTGCCGCTGATACACAACAGGGGAGAGGGTCGCGCAGCAGGTCGGCTGTTGTTGGGGCCGGCAGGCGGCTGCGAGGGGGAGGCAGATGCTCTCCTCGCCAGGGCGGCCCGCAGTCGCCTGGCAGTGTCGCCCCCACGGCTTGACCTGCTGGCTGCACTCCCAGGCCATCATTTCTCGAGGGCACGATTCTTGTGGTTTTGCTGCCGGCGTGATTGGTGCCGGCTCGCCTGTCAGCGCGAACGCGCGCGGCCGTCGTCTGACCGACGCAGTGGCTGCTGGCCGCGGGGGCGCAAAGCATGCGGGTGACACGTGGTCAAGGCAGCGTCTGACATGACGGTCGCGCCACGCCCGGCCGGGCAGGGCAAGATCGCATGGCATCAATCCAAGGGCGGCAGCAGGTTGCAGTTCTGCCGCCTGCGGGCGGCCGGCGTCGCCATCTTCGTGGCGCTGGCGCTGGCCCTCACAGCGATGCTGCCCATAGATGGTGTGGTGCATGATGGGGTGGCGACTGCGAGCTCGCTGGCAGTCAGGAGGGCGCCTCTTGCAGGGGCGGGTGCAGTGCACCTGGCGGGCAGCAAGCTGGACGGCGGCGCGGCCAGCAGCAGCAACAGCAGCGGCACGGCCGCACCAGCCCCCTACTACCAGAGCGACATGATCGCCGGCCTGCTGCGGGTGGCGCAGCCCGTCATCCGGTCGGCCTACGGCCCCTACGAGTACTACAATGTCAGCGTGGACGACGGCGCGCTGAGGGCGCACCTGGCTGCGGCCGGCCTGGGCGTGCCGGATGCCGGGGCGTTCCAGGAGCTCAGCAGGTGGGGCAGGCGCTGCGGGGCGGTGCAGTGCTATGCAGCTCAGCCCAGCCAAGCGCAGGCGATGTCCCGCTGCACACTGCCAGCAACCGGGTGGCGTGGCGGGCGGTGCGCCGTGGAGGGCGGGGGCTCGGGGGAAACGCCTGCTGGGTGGCCGTGCAGGTGCGCAGCAGTTGCGTTGGCAAGCGCGCGCCAGGCCGCGGACGACGTCTCGGGCACGCAACCCGCCGCGCAGTGACCGCGGTACCCCTGGCTTGCCTGTTGCTGACGCTGCAGGCAGCAGCCTGGGGTGGCCTGCAGCGACCTGGTGCAGCGCCTTCTGCCCGCGGAGCCCTTCCACCCCTCCATGCTGGTCAGGGGCAGGGCGGTGCCGGACGCCTGGCCCGGCGGGCTGCCGCCCTCGCTGTGGCGCTGGGAGGGGGGCAACATCAGCAAGGAGGCGTACGAGGCTATGCGCAGGCAGCCCGTGGTCAAGGTGGGCAGCTTGGCGCTGCTGGTGCAGCCGCCAGGCGGCTGGCGATGGCTGTCCTGGTGCCGTTGGCCTCACATCCATGGCATGCCGCCTGTCTGTCTGCAGAGCTGCAGCCACTGCGACCCCATCAGGTTCTGGAAGATTGTGAACGGTCGCGTGTATGTGCCGCGGGTGAGCAGCGCCGGCTGCTGGGCGGTGCAGGCTGTGGCGTCGGACAGCAGGCAGCAGCGGCGAGAGCACAGGCGCACAGTCGGCCGGGCTGACATGCCAGCAGGGCGCATGCCCCACCTGTTGACGCCTGCCTGCACGCCTGCCTGCACGCCTGCTGCTGCTGCTGTGCTTGCAGTTCCAGCTGCATGGCGGCCCGGCCAGGGCGGCGCAGGAGATGCTGCTGGTGGCTGCCTTCCTGTATGACCTGCCCGATATGGACATTGCAGTCACCAGGTGTGTGTGGGGGGGGGGGGGGGAGCGGTGTCTGGGGGCAACCAGGTGGGGGGCGGTGTCTGGGGGCAGCAGGGCTCAGAGGGTGGCGGGCCAGCTGGGAGGCAGCCACCGCAACGGCCGCAGCATGTGTATGAGCGTGCGCCTGTGACTGACAGACCTGGTGGCTGCGCCTGCTGCTGCATGTGTGCCGCAGCGGGGACGGCGCCATGCCCGGCATGCCCGTGTTTGGCAACGACATCGACCGAAGATCCCCGCTGGCCGGATGGGCGAAGACGTACAGTGCACGTGAGCTGCCCGGTGGCATGCTTGGCGGGCGTCCGTGAAGCGGACCTGGGTGGCTGCCGCTGGCGCTTCAGCATGCTACCTGACCGCACAGTGCGGCCCCTGCCTTGGCAGCACCGCGGTGCCCCGGCACGCGCCACCGGCCCACCCGCTCTCCCCCTGCCCCTGTCCCTGCCCTGCCCTGCAGACTGGCGTGATGCCCTGACCGCCCAGCAGAGCCTGGCCTGGGCCACCTGCACGCACGCGCTGCACCCACGCAGCGCGGACCGACTCACCGCCAAGGCCGTGTGGCGGGGCAGCACCACCGACAAAGTGCAAAAGTACATGAAGCTGGAGACATTTGCTTCCATGGACCGCTTCAAGGTGCGGGCCGCACAGGGGCGGGTGGCAGGATGTGGGGGGGGGCGTGGCCACCGCGTACCCACCGTCAAAGCAGCACGCGTCGCAGCTGCCTCTGAGGTCGGGGACTGGACTGGGGCCTGGGCGCGTGGTCAGCATCGACTGGGGCCTGGCGTTTCCCTGGCCTGCAGGTGCACATGCTGTCTGAGGTGCACTCGGACATCCTGGACGCGCGGGTGGGGGGGGTGGTGCAGGCGGCGGGGTACTGGCAGAAGACGGCGCTGTCCGCCCTGCTGAGCTCCACCAGCCCCATCAGCTTCGAGGCGTTCCAGGATTACGCGGTGGTCCTGGACGTGGACGGTGGGCGGCTGCCGGCTGGGGCTGGCGCAGTCGATGCGGTGCTGCGGTGGATGGTTAGCAAAGATCAAGCTGCTGTGAGCAGGTCTTGCTTGCGCCTGCGCAACACTGACGCACACTGAGGACAACACTGACGCAACACCCAGCCGCCACCTGGCCGCTGCTGAGTGCTGTCCCGCCGCTGCCTGCAGGCAATGGGTGGAGCTCGCGCTTCCTGCGCTTCATGCAGCACTCGGCGGCGCCCATCCTGAAGCAGGCCAGCCACCTGGCAGCCTGGTGAGGCGCCCGCAGCCCAAAGCCAGCCTCTGCTGCCAATCGTGCAGCGCTCCCTGGGCCAGCGCTTGGGGGAGTGCTTGTGAGCCCTCGCTGCCGCACCTCCTGCAGGTATGAGCACTGGTTTGCGCCTGGCGTCAGCATGGAGCAGTTTGCTGGCAACCTCACGGACCTGCCCGACCGGGCGGAGCAGCTGGTGGCAGAGGTGGTGGCGGAGCAGACGGGTGCGCAGGCAGAGGCTGCTGTCCGCCTGCCACCGCCACCTGCTGTCACACGCGTGCCCGTCACGCCCTGCCGGCAGGCACAGCGCAGCTGGACAACACGGCGCGTTGATTCCGGGTGCACACCTGCTTGCTCCTGCGTGCAGGCGCCTCTGGCAGCCGGCGGCTGCAGGACATGGCCGCCAACATGAACGCAGTGGCAGCAGTCACACTCAACAAATGGTGGGTGCCGTCGCCGCCGCCAGGGCTGCTGCATGCCTGACCGGGCGCGCTGGCATGTGGCGTATGCACACACGTCTGGGCTGGCGTGCAGCCCCCTGGGGTGGCGTGCCTGCCTTCCCTCGACCAGCGCCCTGCGCCGCGCCGCGCCGCGCGCCCACCCTTCACTGCAGTGACGCCCGCGCTGCCCTGCCCTGCCCGGCCTCCGCAGGAGCATGGTCGAGTCCTTTGCCTACGCCCTGAAGCAGATGGCTGCCAAGCAGGGCTGGCAGCCCGAGCTGACCAGCGGGTGGAAGCTGGTCAGTTGGGGCAAGTGCTGCACTTACGGCGGCCACCTGCCGCCCGAGTTCCTGGCGGCCATGAAGCGCGCCGACATCACCGACGGGCAGAGCGCGCTGCAGCGGCTGGTCAGCGCGCTGGGGGGAGCGGCGGCGGTGGCGACCGCGTCGGGTTGAGCGCGGGCCGGCGATGAACCTTTCATGCTTGCCATTGATACCCATGCCCCACACCCACGCGCGCATGCACTCCCTGCGCGCGGCTCCTCTGAGTTTTTGTTTATCACTGCCGGATGCACCACCACCCCATCCCCTTCTTCACCGCCTGCCACGCATTGGCTGCTGGGAGATGCTTTTGATTTGCTGTGTTGTTGTCAGCCCTGTATTGGCCCTGCAGCTCAACAGGGCGGTGCTGCAGGCTCGGCCGGTATTACGGTGGAACACCCACTCCCGCTGAACGTATTCCACATGCACCTGCCTCCCCCGGCGCTGTCAGGCCCCTGGGTCCTGATGTGTGCTGCGCTGCACCCAGGTCTTGCAAACGTGACAGGCCAGGGGACGCCATCCCATCACAGCTCACTGTAACAAAAAGAAGGAGCGAGCCTCGGCTGGGGTGTAGGAGCGAGCCTCGCCTGGGCCGTTGCGTGCCTCGTGTTTCACGCAGGGCGAAGCCGGGTGTGGAACCTGCCCTGTAGCGGAGCTGCACCCCAAGAACGCGTGGCTTCGGGTTGACCACCACATTTGTTTTATGTGCAGCACGCAATCACGGCGCCTCGCTCGCTCCTGCCGGCGCAGGAGAGGAACCGTCACTACCGAAATCGCAGCTTGGCGCGGTGCCACGCTTGCTCCCATGAAACAAGCCGCCAAAGGGTCTAGTGGCGATGAGCTGCCGGTCTCACAGGCGCGGGAAGCCAGCCACGCGCAAGGCGGCCTACCCATGCATGGGCCCATCGCAGCGTTCATTCTCCTGGTGGTCACCATCACGGCGGTGCTGCCCAGTAATTCTGACCTCAGCGACCCAGGCATGCGGCGGCATGTGGTGGTCATGCATCACAGCCAGGGCGCCACGACCGCCAGCGCTGCAGCTCCGCCAGCCGCCGCCATCGCGCTGCCTCCGGCGCTCCCAGCAGGGGCCGCACCAGCCCCCTACTACCAGAGCGACATGATCGCCGGCCTGCTGCGGGTGGCGCAGCCCGTCATCCGGTCGGCCTATGGCCCCTACGAGTACTTCAATGTCAGCGTGGACGACGGCGCGCTGAGGGCGCACCTGGCTGCGGCCGGCCTGGGCGTGCCGGATGCCGGGGCGTTCCAGGAGCTCAGCAGGTGGGGTAGCGCCCGGCCCTCGCTGATGCTCCCGCCCTTGACCGGATGATGTGTCCCAGATCATCAGGAGGGCACATTTCACGCATGCCTGCATGCCACCCCCACCCCTGCCGCTGACAGCTGCTGAGCATCAGCTGAGCTGCTCCCCGGCCGCCACGCATGCTGCCGCATGGCGTCTTTGCAGGCAGCAGCCCGGGGTGGCCTGCAGCGACCTGGTGAAGAAGCTGGTGCCGGCGGAGCCCTTCCACCCCTCCATGCTGGTCAGGGGCAGGGCGGTGCCGGACGCCTGGCCGGGGGGGCTGCCGCCCGCGCTGTGGCGCTGGGATGCGGAGAAGATCAGCCGGCAGCAATTCCAGGCCTTGCGCAGGGATCCCCTGGTCAAGGTGGGCAGCGCCGCCTGGCAGTGACGCCGCGCACTGCAGGCATGCCTGCAGCTTGCACACGCCTGACCTGCAGCTCCCTTCGCCGCTGCTTCCGCCACGCTGCTGCTGCTGCCGCCGGTGTTGCATGCCTGCAGGGCTGCGCCCACTGCCACTCGACAAAGTTCTGGAAGGTCTGGCGAGGACGGCTGCACCGGCTGAAGGTGCCCATGGGATGGAGGGCATTCGCGGGCACACATGGTACCCAGCTGCAAAGGCAGCCCTCCGGTGCCAGCTGCCAACAACAGAATACACAGCCCGGGGCAGGAGGCATGCGCCAGTGAACCAGGTGGCTGCTGCCCGGCGCCCTCCGGGGACGCCTCATGAGCAGCCGCTGCATGTGTTGCAGGCCTCCAACCAAACAGCTTCGCCGCCCGAAGCCGATCCCAATGCAGCCTGGACAGACGCCGCTTGGAAGGAAATGGCGCTGGTGGCTGCCTTCCTGTATGACCTGCCCGACGTGGACATTGCCATCAGCAGGTGGGCGGGGTGGTGGGCGACTGGGCGGGTGGGCAGGGCGGCTGCACCCACGTGGTGCAGCCACCGCATGGGCGTGCATGTGCCACCGTTTGGCCTGCCACGGTGGCGCCACCCGCACTGCTGGTGGCGCCTGCCCTGCCTGCCTGCAGTGGTGACAGCGCCGTGCCCGGCCTGCCGGTGGTGGCCAACGACATCGACCGCACGTCGCCGCTGGCTGGATGGCAGCAGCCGTACCACCCACGTGAGTTGCGGGCTGCACAGGCTGTGGTGTCCACACGTGCGCGCTGCCTGCTGGCAGCAGCATTGTAAACCGCCCTTCACAAGAGCCCCTGCCAGCTCAGCTGTCTCTTGGCATGGTGCAGTTATCCCATCCTGCCCCTGCCCTGCCCTGCAGACTGGCGTGACACCCTGAGCGCCCAGCAGAGCCTGGCCTGGGCCACCTGCACGCACGCGCTGCACCCACGCACCGCGGACCGGCTGACCGCCAAGGCCGTGTGGCGGGGCAGCACCACCGACAAGCATCACCATCACACCACCCTGTCCTCGTTCCTGTCCCTGGGTCGCACCAAGGTGCGGGCGCGGCGGGAGACAGCGCGCAGCAGAGGGCATGGCTGCTGCATGGACATGGCTTGTGGCGTTGCATGCAGGGGAGACCGCATGCACAGGGGGGCATGCGCAAGGGCGGGACTTGTTTCAAGGCAGGACACCGCTGGTGCAGGTGCATATGCTGTCTGAGGTGCACTCGGACATCCTGGACGCGAGGCTGGCGGGGGTGGTGCAGGCGCCAGACCAGCAGCAGCAGGATGCACTGTCAGCCCTGATCCACGGCACCAGCAACCGCATCAGCTTCGAGTCGTACCAGAATTACGCGGTGGTCCTGGACGTGGACGGTGGGCCGCCGGCTGGGGTTGCGTACAGCTGATGGGGTGAGGCGGCGGGTGGATGACACACGCTGGCCTGAGTCTTGCCATCCTGCCATTCACCACCTCCCTACTGCATTTGGGGCACTCCACCCGTCACCCGGCTGCTGCCCTGCGGCTGCCTGCAGGCAATGGCTGGAGCTCACGCTTCCTGCAGTTCATGCAGCACTCGGCGGCGCCCATCCTGAAGCAGACCAGCCACCTGGCAGCCTGGTGAGGCGCCCCGCAGCCGCGGCGTACTGTCGGCCTGGCCACTGCAGCCGCTGCTGCCGCCAAAGGTTGCACCCACCAGGCTGCCATCGCTGCAGCCTACTGGGACAGCACTGCTCGCAGCCCTCCCCACAGCCACAGTGTACACACGCGTGGGCTCGGCTTTGGGGCTTGTCCTGCGCTGTGCACCTGCAGGTATGAGCACTGGTTTGCGCCCGGCGTCAGCATGGAGCAGTTTGATGCCAACCTCACGGACCTGCCCGCCAGGGCGAGGCTGCTGGTGGACGAGGCCCTGGCTGAGATGTCAGGTGCACGCTCACATACATGGCACCGCTTGCTGCTGCTTGGCGGCCTTGGCGCCACATCCTGCCGGTTGCCAGCAGGTGCAGCGCAGCTCGGCAACGTGTGGCACACTGGTTGTGTCTGCACTGACTGCACTCGCTCCCTTGCCCATGCGTGCAGGCGCCTCCGCCAGCCGCCGGCTGCAAGACATGGCCACCAACGCCAATGCAGTGGCAGCAGTCACGCTCAACAAATGGTGGGCGCCGCCCCCTGACTCTGGCACGCTGCCAGTTGCTCTGGCCGGAGCCTGCTGCGCTTGCACCTCCTTGCCACATGCACGCCAGCACCGCCTGGCCGTCACGCCTCTCCCAGACCTGTGATGTCCCTGGTACCCCCCTGCAGGAGCATGATTGAGTCGCTGGCCTACAGCCTGAAGCAGCTGGCTGCCAAGCAGGACTGGCAGCCCGAGCTGTCTGACGAGTGGGAGCTCGTGCCCTGGGGCGACTGCTGTAGCTACGGCGGCCACCTGCCGCCCGAGTTCCTGGCGGCCATGAAGCGCGCTGACACCACTGACGAGCAGAACGCACTGCAGCGGCTGATCAGTGCGGTGGGAGCAGCGGCCGCGGCCGCAGCGGCGGGGAACTAGGTAGTCCCCACCGTCAGCGCTGCCGAGCAATTCCTCAACAGGCGCACCACGTGCTCTCACGTACCGCCTGGCACAGCACTGTCTTGCAATGCACAGCTGCTGCCTGCTTGTCAAGTTCATCGCCCTAGACGTATATTGCATGTGCGTATATTGCATCGCGGCCGCCCCTGCCGCCCACCGTCAGGCGGGCCGCGAACTCGGCGTAGCGGCCGCGGGGCCGCGCTGAACCATGTTGCAAGGGGGAGGAGGGGCTCAGCTCGATGCCGTGACCAGCGATGAGCTGCTGCCTCTGCGTCAACACGGTCAGCGGGCGGGTCGCGCCCAGCAGCATGCGGGCGCCAGCAGCATACGAACTGCGCTGGGGATTCCAGTTGTCACCTTCCTCACTTGTCTGGCCGTGATCTCGGTGGTCCGGCTGGCCGTCAAGCCTCAGCTCCCGATCAGCAAGCATGCGGCGGCGCATGGGAGCGGGGGCGGCGGCGCAGCTCCGCCTGCCGCCGCCGTAAATGCGAGCACCACGCGGCTCGGCGAGCGACCTAGTGACCAGACAGACCTGTTGGAACATCTGGTGGGCCAGGCCGCCATGGCAACTGCAAACATTAGCGCCGGTGCCAGCGGCGACAGCAGCGACGGCAGCAACAGCGCCGCCAGGAGCAGCGCCAGGCGAGCCGTCAGCGCCAGCGGGGACAGCACAGAAGAGAACAACAACGCCACCAGCGCCAGCAGCGCCAGCAGCGCCAGCAGCGCCAGCAGCGCCAGCAGCGCCAGCAGCGCCAGCAGCGCCAGCAGCGCCAGCAGCGCCAGCAGCGCCAGCAGCGCCGGCAGCGGCACGGCCGCACCAGCCCCCTACTACCAGAGCGACATGATCGCCGGCCTGCTGCGGGTGGCGCAGCCCATCATCCGGTCGGCCTACGGCCCCTACGAGTACTACAATGTCAGCGTGGACGACGGCGCGCTGAGGGCGCACCTGGCTGCGGCCGGCCTGGGCGTGCCGGATGCCGGGGCGTTCCAGGAGCTCGGCAGGTGGGGTAAAGCCCGGCCCTCGCTGATGCTCCCGCCCTTCACCGGATGATGTGTCCCAGAGGGCACATGTCACGCATGCCTGCATGCCACCCCACCCCTGCCGCTGACATTTGACAGCCGCCCTCTCCCTGGCCGCCAAGCATGTTGCTGCATGGCGTCTTTGCAGGCAGCAGCCCGGGGTGGCCTGCAGCGACCTGGTGAAGAAGCTGGTGCCGGGGGAGCCCTTCCACCCCTCCATGCTGGTCAGGGGCAGGGCGGTGCCGGACGCCTGGCCGGGGGGGCTGCCGCCCGCGCTGTGGCGCTGGGATGCGGAGAAGATCAGCCAGGAGGTGTTTGATGGCATGCGCAGGGATCCCGTGGTCAAGGTGGGCAGCGTCATCTGGGTACCAAGCAGCATGCGTCCTCCGCAGCGTGTGTGTGCCCCCGGCTGCCCACTGCTGCTGCTGATGCACCCTGTCTGCAGGACTGCCCCCACTGCCACGTGATCAGATTTTGGAAGATCTGGAAAGGCCGCCTGTACCGGCAGAAGGTGCGCAGCCATGCGGGGGGTGCCTAAAAGGACACGCCCGCCAGCAGCCGCCACGGCGCGCGGCCAGCGTAACTTGCTGCAGCCACGTTGCAGCTGTGTCAGCGGCGAGAGGCGATCGCCCGGGCCGCACATGCAACACATACATGCAAAGCCCGGAGGGCAGGAGGCGTGCGCCAGTGCACCAACAGCCGCTTTGTTTGCTGCATGCCGCCGCCCTGCAGGACTCCAACCAAACAGCTTCGCCGCCCGAAGCCGATCCCAATGCAGCCTGGACAGCCGCCGCCTGGAAGGAGATGGCGCTGGTGGCTGCCTTCCTGTATGACCTGCCCGACGTGGACATTGCCATCAGCAGGTGGGCGGGGTGGTGGGCGACTGGGCGGGTGGGCAGGGCGGCTGCACCCACGTGGTGC
>Ga0315905_10006497_pt1 | contig 11886 bp, 4 predicted proteins | sample LakEriMetagenome_5_FD_203522 | JGI IMG/M metagenome (GOLD analysis project Ga0315905, IMG submission 203522) | Freshwater fungal communities from buoy surface, Lake Erie, Ohio, United States - Buoy 4 MA121 | ecosystem: Environmental > Aquatic > Freshwater > Lake | place: USA: Lake Erie, Ohio...
CAGCCGCCCAAGCCCGACACCGCCGCCAAGGCCAGGCTGAGCTGCTCGGGCGGCGCGGCGGCTGCAGCGCCAGGAGGCCAGCGCGCCGCCCCCTCGCCCTTCCTCTCCGCCGCCGCCGCCGCCGCGCCGCCCGCAGTTGCCGCCGCCGCGACAGCCGCGCCCCCGCCCGCGCCGCTGCCGCCGCCGCTGCCGCCCAAGACGCTCCTGCGCTCGATGCTGAGCGCCGCGGCCGCCAGCACGCCCGAGTGGCGCGCCCCGCGGGGCCTTGGCGGCCATCATCATCCTTCTCTGGCCCCCGCGGCGTCGACGGCCGCGGCGGCCCCCGCGACAACAACCGACCTCGTGTCGTCGCTCGCCGCCCTGCTGCCGCTGCGGGCGTGGCTCCGCGTGGCGGCGGCCGTCGCGGCCGTGCTGGCCCTCGCGCTGCTGGCCGCGGCGTCCGCGCGCGACCCGGTCGCGGGCGCGGCGGTCGTGGCGGCGTCCCTGATCGGCGCGGCGGGCGCGCTGCAGGCGGCCGAGGACCACGACGAGGCGCTGCGGCGGCGGCGGCGGCAGCGGCAGCACGAGGCGGCGCGCGACCGGCGGGCCTTGGCGGCGGCGGCGGCGGCGGCGGCGGCGGTGCAGCAGCAGCAGCAGCAGCAGCAGCCGCAGCAGCCGCAGCAGCCGCAGCATCTGCTGCTGCCGAGCGCGGCGAAGGCCACGGCGCGCGTGTCGGTGGTCCTGTCCGGCGACTTTGTGGGCGTCAAGTCGGCCCTGCCGCAGCCGCCGCAGCAGCCGCTGGCGGCCGTCGGGGCGGGGCCCGCGCAGCCGGCGGCAGCAACGGCAGCGCTCGTCCCGGTCCCGACGCCCGCCGCGCCCGCCGCCGCCGGCAGCAACCGCGGCTGCGCCCCGGCCTACAGCAACAACCTCGGCACGGGGCCCGACGCGCTCGCGCGCGCGGCCCTCCTCGCGCTGCCCGAGGGGCAGCTGCCGCGCTGGCCCGTGGCGGCGGCGGCGGCGGCGGGAGCGGGCGACGGCGCCGGCGGCGACGAGCCTGCCTGGTTGACCGACGACATCAAGCGCCGCTTCCTCGTGTGCAAGCCGAGCGTGCGCGCGGCCGAGGAGTCGGCGCGCGCCGCGCACGCCGCGCGCACGCGCATGGCCGTCGACGGCGGGCGGCCCGTGTGGATGGCGATGCCGCCGCCGGGGTCGCCGCGCGCCGCCGCCGCCGCCCCGGCCCTGCCGCCCTCGCTCCACCGCCTCCCTCGCTTCGCGTCCCTGCTCGCCCGGGAGCTGCAGGTCTACGCGCTCGACACCACGGCCGACGGCTCCGGCAACGTCGTCGTCGTCTACAAGATCGCGTCGCTCTACACGGCGGCCGTGGCCCTGCGCGCGGCCATGATGGGCGCTTCGGCGGCCGCCCCCTCGCCCGCCGGCAGCCGCTCCCCCTCCCCCTCGTCGCCTCCCGCCGCCGCCGCCGCCTACGCCGGCGAGCACGCATCCCCCACCTCCTCCTCCTCCTCCTCCTCGTCCGCCTCGGTCTCGCACGACGACGTCGCCGACGCCCTCGCCGAGCACCTGTGGGCGTGGATGGAGTGGCTCTGGGCGCGCGGGGCGCCCTCGCCGCTGCCGGGCGGCAGGCTGCTCCAGGTCGTCGACTGCGCGGGCGGGCGCCTCGGCATGGTCGGCGACAAGAGCGCGCAGTGCGCGATGCGCGCGTTCGCGTCCGTCGCCGCGTGCTACCCGGAGCGCCTGCAGCGGTGCCTGCTAGTCAACCCGCCCAGCTGGGCGGCCGCGCCGATGCGCGTGGCCAACGCGCTGATGGACGAGCGCACGCGGGGCAAGCTCGCGCTGCTCGGGCAGGGCGGCGCCGACGGCAGGGTGCGCGGCGCGCTGGCGGCGGCGCTCGGCGGCGGGGGGGGGGTGGGGGGCGGGGGGGCGTGGGGGGGGGGGGGGGGGGCGGGGGGGGCGGCGGGGGGGGGGCGGGGGGGGGGGGGGCCGGCGCGGGGGGGGGGCGCGGCGGGCCCCCCGGAGCGGGTGCCGCGGGAGTACGGCGGGCTGTGCGAGACGCCGCTGGGGGAGTACCCGCTGCACCGGGCGTGGCTGGCGCATTTGGAGGGGCTGGGGATGGACAAGGTGGATGATTGAGTGTGTGTTTTTTTTTCTCGAGCGCGCGGCGCGGGCGCTTTTCGGGCGCCGTCTGCTCTCCCCTGCGGCCGGGACGGCCCGAGAAAGCGACCGGCACTTGGATTGGGGCGAAAGAAAGAAAGAGCAAAGCGACCGACCTCTTTGGGTTTTGCATCAAAGTTTAAACTGCGACCACTCGCCTTGAGCTCGGCATCGCGCGCGCGCCTCACGCATCCGTTTCCGTGTCCGCACACGGTTCGGAACACCAGCAGCCGCGCCCCCGCGCCTCGCAACAAAAGCCGCACGCGCACGCGCGCGCTCACCCAGCACCATGGAGCGCGTCCGCAAGCTCGCGGCCCACTTCACGGGCGGCGCGCAGCCCAAGGTCAGTTGGCTTGGCTTGGCTGAAGAGGGGCGGTCGACAAGAGGCGGTGGTTTCCGTTCCTGACTCGGCCCCCTCACCGTTAGGTGTCGACACCGCCCACCCGCCTCTTGGCCCCCGCGCCCTCGGCCCCCCCGTCCGATGCAGCTGGGCTGGGCTAAGCTGCCTCCTCGGCTCGCGATCCAGCACGCGCTACCGCGCGCTCGGACGCGCGCGAGAGCTCGGCCGCGCCCTTGGTCGCCCGCCGCCCGCCGCCGCCGCCCGCCGCTCTCCCCCCCTCTTGTCTCACTCGCCCCGCCCGCCGCCGCCCCCGCCCCCCCCCTCCGCGCCTCTGCCTCCCGCCCTGCACACAAACCAACACCAACCCACCAACAAAAAAACACAGCCCAAGGTCGCCGTCCTCGGCGCCTCGGGCGGCATCGGCCAGCCCCTCTCCCTGCTGCTCAAGCAGCACCCGGCCGTCGGCCACCTCGCCCTGTACGATGTCGCCAACACCGCGGGCGTGGCGTGCGACCTGTCGCACATCGCGACGCCCGCGCGCGTCACGGGGCACACGGGCCCGGCGCAGCTGGGCGACGCGCTGCGCGGGTGCGCGCTCGTGGTGATCCCTGCGGGTGCGTTTTGTTGAAGCGGAGGCAGGGGGGGGGGGGGAATGAGGGGATTTGGGGGGCGGGCCGTCTTCTGGGGGCGCCGGGGGGCCCGCCCTCGCACCAACCCTCCTCCTCCTCCTCCTCCTCCTCCGACCGCGCCCCAAACCCACCAACCCCACACACCCCCACCACCAACCCCACACACCACACACCGCCGCACACAGGCGTCCCCCGCAAGCCCGGCATGACCCGCGACGACCTCTTCAACATCAATGCGGGCATCGTCGCCGCGCTCGCCGAGGCCGTCGCCGACCACTGCCCCGAGGCGTGGGTGTGCGTGATCAGCAACCCCGTCAACTCGACCGTGCCCATCTTTGCCGAGGTGCTCAAGGCGCGGGGTGGGTTGTTTGTGTTTTTTTGGGGGGGGGGGGTGGCGTGCAGGTTTTCACGGCGTGTTTTCGTTGCTGGCGCGAGCAGACGCCGCCTCGAAAAAGAGCGGTTTTTCCGGCTGGCGCGCGCGCGGCCCCCCGCCGCCACCGCCCTTTGCCGCCCTGGGCGCTCAACCCCCCCCCGAAACAAAACCCACCCAAACAACCAAACACACACAGGCGTCTACGACCCTGCGCGCCTCCTGGGCGTCACCACCCTCGACGTCGTGCGCGCCGAGACCTTTGTGGCCGAGATCGTCGGCTGCGACCCGCGCGACGCGCACGTGCCCGTCGTCGGCGGGCACGCGGGCGCGACCATCCTCCCGCTCCTCTCCCAGTCCAAGCCCCCCGTCGTCCCCGCGCTGCTGCAGCAGCACGGCGACGCCGCCGCGCCCGCCAAGCTCGCCGCCCTCACCCGCCGCATCCAGGACGCCGGGACCGAGGTCGTCGAGGCCAAGGCCGGCGCGGGGAGCGCCACCCTGTCGATGGCGTGGGCGGCCGCCCGCTTCGCCGACGCGTGCCTGCGCGCCATGGCCGGCGAGCCGGGGGTCGTCGAGTGCAGCTACGTGCAGTCGCGACTGACCTCCCTGCCCTTCTTCGCGTCGCCCGTGCGCCTCGGGCGCAAGGGCGTCGAGGAGTTTCTGCCGCTGGGCGCGCTGTCGGAGGAGGAGCAGCGCGGGTACGACGCGATGCTTGGCGAGCTGGCCGGGTCGATCAAGAAGGGCGTCGACTTTGCGGCCGCGCGGCGCGGCGCGGGCGGCGGCAAGTGAAGACGACGACGCGGACGGGGATGAGGGCGAGAGGGCGATTGCTAGTCTTCTCGGTTTTTTCAGTCGGAACGTTCATTTTGTTGTGCAAAAAGCCGTCGCCACCCCAAACAACCACAACAACCCACCACCACCACCAACCAACCAACCGCCGCCCGCCTCAAAAAAAAAAACATATCACGCGATCGGCCCGTCGTCCTTGGAGGGGAACCTCACGCGCATCATCCCCTCCTCGAGCCGCAGCACGTGCGCCCACTGCGGCCCCATCGCCCGCAGGATCGACAGGCGCAGCTCGCACGCCTCGCGCCGCGCGGGCTTGCCGTCGTCGCCGCCGCCCGCGCCGAGCTTTTCGAGGGCCCGGAGGGCGAGGGCGGGCTGGCCGAGGGCGCGCCACGCGGCGCGCGCGTGCAGGAGCTGGTACTCGGGCGCGGCCGAGGTGTCGACCCAGCGCCGCAGCTGCGCGAGCGCCGCGCGGACGGCGGCGGCGGCCGCGGCGGCCCGCTCGCTCTTGGGCTCGGGGGTGGCGGCGCGCGCGTCCACCGCCTCGCCGTCCAGCTGCTGCCGCCGCTCGAGCTCGTCGAGCGCGCTCGCGAGCTTGGCCTTGAGGGCCTCGAGCAGCGCGGCCTTGGCCTCGTCCTGGCGCTTCTTCTCGGCTTTGTATGCGTCGGCGGCCGAGGAAGGAGCGGCGGAGGGTGCGGCGTCGTCGGCAGCAGCAGCGGGGGCGGCCGCCGCCGCCGCCTCGTCGTCGTCGTCCTCGCCGTCGGCGTCGGGCGCGCGCAGCGTCATAAAGGCGGCGAGGGCGGTCTGGTCGATGGCCGCGATCACGGCGTCGGCCGCGGCCGCGACGCGCGCGGGGTCGGCCTTGGTGGCGGCGGCGGCGGCGGGGGCGGCGGGAGGAGGTGGAGGAGGGGCAGCAGCGGCGTCGGCCGGCGGCGGCGGCGGCGGCGGGAAGCCCGCGGCGGCCGCGCGCAGCCGCTCGAGCAGCAGCGGCAGCTGCTCGCCGCCCTCCCCCTCCTGCCCGCCGCCCGCCGCCGCCTCGACCTCGCGCCCGAGCGCCTCCCACGCCTCGGCCGCGCCCTCGGCGAGCGGCGGCGCGCGAAGGTCGGCCATCGCCGCCAGGCGCGCCTTTTGGAGCGCGGCCGCCACGCGCTCGGCCGCGCTGTCCTTTTTGCCCTTGGCCCCGCCGCCGCCGCCGCCGCTGCCGCCGCTCTTGTCCCCGTCCTTGGCCTTGTCCCCGCCGCCGCCGTTGCCGCCAGGCGCGGCGGGCGGCGCGTTGCAGAAGAGCTCGAAGCGCGCGGGCGCGTGCCCGCCGCCGCCGCGCCGCAGCAGGCCCGCCGACAGGTGGCCGCGCAGCACGCGCCCGGCCGCGTCCTTTGGCAGCGGCGAGGGCCCGCCGCCCTTGTCGCCGCCCTCGCCGCCTCCGCCGCCGCTCAGCCCGACCGGCCCCAAAAAGATGGGCAGCTGGTCGCCCGCGTTCAAAAACTCCTCCCGCACCACGCCGCCGTTGCCGCCGCTGCCGCCGCTGCCGCCGCCGCCGGCCGCCGCGCTCAGCGCCGCCCGGAACGAGCTGTAAACGGGGACGCTCACGGGCGGCTCGAGCGCGCGCTCGAGCAGCATCGGCGCGCCCCTCAGGCCCTCGAGCAGCGCCGGGGACGGGTGCCGCAGGTGCAGGCGGATCGTGTACTCCCCGCCCTTGGACAGGCGCGCCGACGGCGGCGGCCCCGACGGCGCCTTGGGGTAGGCGTCGTTGACGGCCACCTCGCGCCCGTTGGCGTCGCGCAGCCAGCTCATCTGCGCGAGGAGCTCGCCGTCGTAGATGCGGCGGTTGGCGAGGGGGAAGCGCGGGGTGTAGGCGCCCGGCTCGACGGCGGTGAACTTGTAGTCGAGCAGCAGGCGGTAGACGGGGCCGCCGGGGGGCGGGAGGGCGTCGCGCGACGGGTCGGCGAGCAGGGGCTCGACGACGCCCGCGCCCGCCGCCGACGCCGCCGCGCTCTGGGGCCGCAGGGGGATCTGCACGGCCGTGAGCTTGGCCTCGGGCCGCACCTTTTGGCGGCGCAGCGGGGACGACAGGAGCGCGCGCGTGGGCGCGGCGCCGGCCGACAGCACGAGGGCGCCGGCAGCCGAGCCGCCGCCGCCGCCGTTGGCGTCGCCGTCGCCGTCGCCCGCGCCGCCGAGGCCGACGCCGTGGAAGGAGAGCTCGAGCGCGTCGAGCGCGGCGTCGCCCGCGGACGACCAAAACTGGGCGACGGTGAGCTCGAGCGTGGCACCCGCGCCGCCGCCCGAGACGACGGGGAAGGCCGCCGACCACTCGGAGCCGGGGGACAGGGTGACGGAGGTGCGCCACTCGGTGTCGCCCGGCCGCACGCTCGGCGCGAGCTGCGACGCGCGCAGCAAAAAGAGGCGGGGCGTGTCGAACCTGCCCGCGCGCACGCTCAGCTCGCACCAGGTGGCGCCCCCCGGGACGACGACGAAGCGGCGGAGCTCCTGGCCCGCGGCGGTCGAGACGTTGTGCCAGGCAAAGGTGTGCGGGGCGGGGCTGCTGGCGTAGTGGCCAGGGATGTTGCTGCCGCCGCCGCCGAGGAGCGAGGCGCCGGCGGCGGCCGCGTCTGCCGCGCCACCTCGGCCGCCACCGCCGCCGCCGCCGCCGCCGCCGCCGCCGCCGCTCCCGCCAGCGCCTTGCGGCCCGCCCGCGCCCTCGGCCGCCGCCGCCGCCGCCGCCCCGGCGCTGCTGCCGGCCCCGCCCGCCACACCCGCCACGGGCGTCGGGCGCAGCGCCTCGGGACGGACCACCGTGACGGGCACGCGCGCCAGCGGCCCCCGCCACTCTTGCCCGTCGGCAAACGCCAGCAGCTCGGCGTAGTGGAGGCCCGCGGGCAGGCGCGAGGCGTCGACGCGCAGCTCGAACCCGCGCCCGCCGTAGGGCACGAGCGCGACGTCCGGGTGCTCGAGCCACCCGGCCGTGGCGCGCAGCACGAGGCGGTCCTCGACGGCCAGCTTGGAGGCGGGCGGGGCGTCGGCGTGCAGCGACGGCTTGAGCGTGACGGTGAAGGCGCGCGGGGCCGCGGCCTCGTGCGGCTCGCGCAGGTAGACGCCGCGGGCGCCACCTCCCGCGCCGTCCCCGCCGCCGCCGCCGGCGTTGTTGGCGGCGGCGCTGGGCGGGCCGCCGGGGCCTCCGGAGACGCTCACCTCGTAGCGCACGTCCTGCGGGGCCGGGAGCAGGCGCGCGGCGAGGGCGGCGCCGGTCGGGTAGGGCGGCGAGGCGGCGGGGTGCGGGGGGCCGGCCGCCTCCTTGTCCTGCTGCTGCTCGCGGGCGGCGCGGGCGTCGAAAAAGAGCGCGACGCCGAGCCCCGCCTCGTCGGCCTCGCGCCGCAGGTAATCGTAGGCCTCGGGCACCTGCACGAGGCCGCGCCCGTACGTCAGCACGGCGTCCGGGGCGCCCCCTCCCAGGGGCGCGGCCGTGTTCTCCGCCGCGCGGCGCAGGCGCGAGGGCGACACGCGCAGCGAGCGCAGCAGCGCGTCCTTGGCCGAGGCGTCCTCGAGCGCCGAGGCCGGGACGAGCCCCTTGTCGGCCGCCTCGGCCAGCGCGTCGAGCTTGACGGCGCTGGCGACCAGGGCGAGCGCCCCGCACGCGTTGGGGCTCGCCATGCTCGTGCCGTTCATCAGCTGCTTGCGCTGCAGCGTGGAAGCGGGAACCGGCGCGACGGCGCCCCCCGGCGCCGAGATCGAGACGCCGATGGCGCCGTCGGCGGCGGGGCCCCGGCTCGACCAGTTGTACTGGAGGCCAAAGGAAGGCGGGGCGGCCCCGCCGGCGCCGCCGTCGTCGTCGTCGTCGCCGCCTCCGCCAGGCGTGGGCGAGCGCGGCGGCGGCAGCGGGGACGGCGCGCCCGGCCCGCGCGCCGAGGGCGGCACGCGCGCCGAGTGGCCCGCGGCCGCCAGGGCGGTGGAGACGTAGGCGCCCACGCCGATGATCGCGTCGCCCGCCGTGCCGCCCGGGGCCCCCACGGTCGTCAGGGCGGGGCCCGCGTTGCCCGCGCTGCTGACGAACGTGACGCCGTGCCTCAAGGGCAGGCGCGCGAGCAGCTCCACGGCCTCGCCCATGCTCGGGCCGGCGACGGAGGTCGGCTCTCCATACGAGAGATTGACGAGGTCGCAGCCGGCGTCGAGCACGGCGCGCACGGCGCGCGCCATCGCCGTCCCCGTCTCCATCGACCCCTGCCGCGTGTCGCCGATCTTGACCGACACGATCTGCGCGCCCGGCGCCACGCCGCACGACGCCGGGTCGTCCGGGAAGTAGGCGGCCGCGATGCCCGCCACGTGCGTACCGTGGGCGCCCGCGTCGACGACCACGGACAGCACGTCGCCGCCCTCGTAAAACTGCACGGCAAAGTTGCACGCGTCCTGGTCGGCGCTAAAGGTGCCGTAGCGGCGCTCGAGCCTGAAGGCGGCGAGGCCGGGGGCCGGGAAGGCCGCGAGGGCGCCAGAGGAAGGAGCGGCAGGAGGGGCGCCGCCGCCGCCGCCGCCCGCCGCCGCCGCGGCGACGACGCCCCACGCGTCGTGGGCGTCGCTCGTGTCGAAGGCGGCGCGCCAGACGCCGGCCGAGTCGCGCCAGGCCACGGCGTCGACGACGGGGCCCGGGTCGGCGTCGGCCGCGGCCTTGTCGGCGTCGCGCAGGGCCTGCAGGCGCGCCTCGAGCTCGGCGCGCCGGCGCTGCTGCTGCTGCTGCGGGCTCGCCGAAGAAGAAGAGGCGCCCCCGTTGGCCGCGTCGTGCGCCGCGAGCGCCGCGGACGCCGCCGCGAGCGCGCGCCCCTGCGCCTCGGCCCAGAGCCGGCGCCGCGCGGCCTTAAGGCGCGCGACGACGCCGCCGGGCAGCATCGAAAAGAGGCGAAAGGCGCCGACGCGCCACTCGCCTTTTGGGTTGTCGAACGCCGGGTTGAGCGCGAGCAGGCGGCCGCTGGCGCCCTTGATGGTGGTGGTGGTCGTGGTGGTGGTCGTGGTGGTCGTGGTGGCGGCGGCGGCCGCGTCCCCCGAGTCGGCCGCCCTCGCCGCCCCCACCGCCGCCCCCGCCACCACCTCGGCCTCGCGCATGCGCACGTCGCCGCTGCCCGTGGCGTCGACCACGTCGACGATCTTCGGGCGGCCGTCCGGGCACGCCGAGAGGCCGGGCGCGCCCGGGTCGACGCCCGTGTCGAGCACGGCGATGACGACGCCGCGGCCGTCGGCGTCCGGGCGGACGCTCTCGAGCCAGCGGAGGGCGCCGATCTCGCGGCGGGGCATGGCGCCCTCGAAGGCCGAGCCCGAGGTTGAGCCCGAGCCGGGCATGGCGGCGGCGGCGGCGGCGAGCGCAGGGGGCGACGCGCGGCGGGGCCCGCGCAGGAGGGCGAGGCGGCGCGCCGGCGACGGCGACGACGACGACGACGACGCGGCGGCTTTGGGGGCGCGCGAGAGCGCGGTACTGGCGGCCGGGCGGACGCGCGGGCAGCTCCGAAAGGGCGTCGCGGGAGCAGCAGCAGCGGGGGCCGACCGCAGGCGGGCGGCGATCATCAAGAGCGTCCGTCACTCGCGTGAGGGTGTGTCGGTTTTGGAAGCGCGGGGGGGGGGGGGGGATAGGGGGTCGTTCGCGTTGGCGCGCCAAATGGGGGGAGAGAGCAAGCTGCGATCGCGCGGCGCGAGACGTTGCAGGTGTGTCGAGTTGCGGGCTTTGGCAGTGTCGCGATCACACACACAAAAAAAAACAAGGGGGGAAAAGCCGCGCCCGTGGGGTGCCGGCGCGTGCGCCCCCCATCCCACCCACGCGCGCCCCTCCCCTCATCACGCCGCGCCCGCCGCCCCCTGCTGCTCCCGCTCCCGCTGCCGCTCGCGCAGCCGCTTCGCCTGCTGCGCCTGCAGGCCCGTGATCGTGATCGTCGCGACGATGTCGTTGACCGTGCACCCGCGCGACAGGTCGTTGACCGGCGCCGACAGGTTCTGCAGGACCGGCCCCATGGCCACGCAGCCCGGCGACGCCCGCTGCACGGCCTTGTACGTCGTGTTGCCGCTGTTGAGGTCGGGGAAGACGAGCACGGTGGCCCTCCCGGCGACCTCGGAGGTCCTCCCCTCCTTGACCTTGACCTTGAGCTTCGCCACGCCCTCGTCCAGGGCGGCGTCGTACTGCAGCGGGCCCTCGACCGCGAGGTCCGGGCGCCACGCCTTCACCAGGGCGGCGGCCGCGGCGACGCGCTCGACCTCGGGGCCCGCGCCCGAGCCGAGGGTCGAGTACGACAGCATGGCGACGCGCGGCTCGATGCCAAACGCCAGGGCCGTGTCGGCGGAGCAGACGGCGATGGCCGCGAGCTCCTCGGCGGTCGGGCTGACGTTGACGGCGCAGTCGCCGAACACGAGGACGCGGTCGGGGAGGCACATGAAAAAGACGGACGAGACGAGCGAGGCGACGACGGCTGGAACAAGCGCGGGCTGTTGCTCTCCTCCTCCTCCTCCTCCTCCTGCCGCCGCCGCCGCCGCCGGCCGCCGCTTGAGCACCTGCATCGCCGGCCGCACGGTCGCGGCGGTGGTGTGCGCGGCGCCCGAGACCATGCCGTCGGCGGCGCCCGCGCGCACCATCATGACGCCGAAGAGGTTGACGTCGGAGCGCACGGCCTCGAGCGACGCCTCGCGCGTCGGAGGCGGGGGGCGGCCGCTCGGCTTGGCGGCGGCGGTCGCCGACGCGCCTTGCTGGTGGTGCTCTTGGTGGCGCTCCGAGCGGATGGACGTGTAGAGCTCGGCGTACTCGGCCGCGCGGTCGCTCGTGGCCGGGTCGACGACCGCGCAGCGCGACACGTCGAGCCCGAGCTTGGACGCCTCGGCGTGCACGGCGGCCGGGTCGCCGAGGAGCGTGACGCGCGCGAGGCCCCGCGCCGTCGCCTCCGCGGCCGCGGCGAGCACGCGCGCGTCGGTGCCCTCGGGCAGGACGACGTGCTGCGGGTCGCGGACGACGGCCTCCGTCAGCCGGTACATGAACATCTTGGGCGTGACGCGGCGCGTCTGGGCGGACGAGGCGGCGAGCCGCTCGAGCCGGGCGACGAGGGCGCGCGCGTCGATGTGGCGGTCGAACAGGTTGCTGCGTTGTTGTTGGTGTTGGTGTTTGTTTTGGTTGTTGTTTGTTGTGGTTGTTGTTTTATTCCGGAAGGGGCGGGGGGGGGGACGGGCGTCTCGTGCCGTCGTCAGTCGTGGGGCCCGGGAGAGGGGCGAGAGCGGCGCCCCCTGAAACGCCACACACGCAACGCCCCTTGCAAAAAAAAAAAAGGGGGGGGCGCGCTCTCTCGAGCGCTCTCTATCTCTCTTTCTCTTTTCCAACCACTTCTCACCGGCACTGCCCGATCTTGCGCGCCGAGTTGTCCATGATCGTCCCGCCCATGCCCCCCAGGGCGCGCACGACGTCGTACAGCGGCTGCCCGACGCCCAGCACGGGAAGCAGGGACCCGCGGTACCCGCCGCGCGCCACGCCCTCGAAGACGCGCTGGATCGTGCGGCGCGCAAAGGCGTGCGGCGCGGCGGCGCGCGCGCGCGCCGGGCCGCCGCCGCCGCCGCCGCCGCCCTCCTCCTCCACCTCGCTCGAGCCCGGCGGCGGCGGCGACGAC
>Ga0315905_10006498_pt1 | contig 11886 bp, 9 predicted proteins | sample LakEriMetagenome_5_FD_203522 | JGI IMG/M metagenome (GOLD analysis project Ga0315905, IMG submission 203522) | Freshwater fungal communities from buoy surface, Lake Erie, Ohio, United States - Buoy 4 MA121 | ecosystem: Environmental > Aquatic > Freshwater > Lake | place: USA: Lake Erie, Ohio...
TTGCTTTTAAGCTGCTCCATCACCAATACTGGACTCAACAATCCCCGAGAGATATATGGCGACCAATTGGTCACTGCTCCATTGGTATAGTTCCTAGTGGTATTGTATTTGCCTGGGTGATATGCTTTGATTTGCTCTAAAAGGGCAGCGTAAGTGATATTCATTGATGGACATTAATAGTATTAGCTATTGAACAATTTTAGCTGTAAAATGTTTAAAAAGAATGCAGGTTCAACTCGTATTTCCACATCAACTTTATGAACAATCCGAAATAGGTATTGGAGGCGGTGATTTTTATATCATTGAATCTGATCTTTTTTTTCTTCAGTACCAATTTCACCAACAAAAGCTGTTATTTCATAGAGCTTCTATGAAATATTATACCCAGCTACTTACACAAAAAGGGTATCACTGTCATTATATAAATGCGAAAGATCCAAATGCGACAATTGCTACTTTGGTTAGTGCGCTTAAGTCCAAGGGTGTTCAAAAAATTAAATTATATGACCCTTGTGATTACTTATTAGATCAACAAATAAAAAAGGCAGGCAAGCAATATAGTATCGAAATAGTCTACACGCCTAGTCCTAATTTTTTAAACAATCAGCCAGAAAGTGAAGTGCTGCTTGGTAATAAAAAAACTTTTTTTCAAACCAGCTTTTATACCGAACAACGTAAACAAAGAAATATTTTAATTGAGCTGGATGGAAGTCCCATTGGTGGACAATGGAGTTTTGATGCAGAGAACAGAAAAAAAATTCCAAAGAACACAAGGATACCTGGAATTCATTTTTTTGACACCAACGAATACATAGAAGAGGCGAAGCAATATGTAAAAGTAAATTTTAAAAATAATCCAGGTCAATCTGATGCACCTTTTAATACAGGAAAAAAAGATGTATACTATCCAGTGACACATGCCGATGCAAAAAATGCAATGAATTTATTTATTGCAGAAAAGCTTGATCAATTTGGCATCTATGAGGATGCGATGGTGGTAGCAGAAAAAACTTTATTTCATAGTGTGCTAAGCCCTTTGATCAATGTGGGGCTAATCCAACCTGCTGATTTTTTAAATGCTTTATTAGAAGCTTATCAAAAAGGCAATGCGCCTATCAATAGTATCGAAGGCATTATTAGGCAAATCATTGGATGGAGAGAGTTTGTGCAATTAACTTATCGCAAGATTGGAAGTCAACAAAGGACAAAAAACTTTTGGGGCTTTACTAAAAAAATGCCTCCATCTTTTTATGATGGTACAACAGGAATTGCTCCGATAGATATTAGTATTAAGAAGCTTCTTGAATCTGGTTACAATCATCATATCGAAAGACTGATGGTCCTTGGGAATTTCATGTTGCTTTGTGAAATCGCACCAGATGCCGTATACCAATGGTTTATGGAAATGTATATCGATGCTTATGATTGGGTAATGGTGCCCAATGTGTATGGCATGTCTCAGTTTGCCGATGGCGGGATGATCACCACCAAACCATATATTTGTGGATCCAATTATTTAATGAAGATGGGGGACTTTCCTAAAGGCGAGTGGCAGGCTATTTGGGATGGCTTATTTTGGCGCTTTTTATCCAAACAACGCGTGGTGTTTGCAAAAAATCCAAGATGGGCAATGCTATTAAGTACATGGGATAAAATGCCAGAAGAAAAAAGAGCGAATCATTTGAAAAACGCAGAACAATTTTTAAAAGCATTAAAGTAAAAGAATAGTACAATGGGAAAAGAAACTTTGACCAATCCAAGACCAGCAGAACCTATTTTAAGATCTGAATGGGTAGAGAAAGATAGAGACCGCATTATTGAAATGGCCTGGGAGGACCGTACCCCATTTGAAGCAATTCAATTTCAATTTGGATTGAGTGAGAAAGAAGTGATTGAATTCATGCGAGCCAACTCAAAGCCTTCAAGTTTTAGAATGTGGCGCAAACGTATGGCTTCCAGAAAAACCAAGCATGCCGTATTAAGAAATACAGATGTGATAAGATTTAAATGTAGTCGTCAAAAAACGAGTGGGAATAAGATTTCAAAAAGATAGCGCGACTTGAAAGTCGCGCTATCTTTTTTTCTATCCACAATATTTTATCAATTTATAGAAGATTCTTAAATTATAATCATTTTTTAGGCTTCTGCTTCTTACAACCTTCGCTACAGTATTGTACTTCGTCCCAACACCTTTCCCATTTTTTTCGCCAACTAAATGGACGGCCACATGCTTTGCAAATTTTTTCAGGTAAATCTTGTTTTTTAACGCCCTTCATAAGATGATAACAAATTCAACTGTTAATTGTTGAGGCTTGTTTTTTATTCATGCCGCTTTAATTCACAATCGGCTGTCCTTCTTTTACCCACTCATTGATACCACCACTATAATTAGCAATATTAGTATAGCCTTCTTTAACAAGTAAAGAATAGCCAATTGCAGCTCTATCCCCACCTTGACAATGCATGATTACGGGCTTGTCTTTTGGTACTTTATCTAAGTTTTGTAATAAGGTTCCCACAAATACATTTTGTGCACCTGCAATATGTCCACTATTAAATTCAGCGACACCTCTTATATCAATGATTTCAGCATCCTTATTCGCTTTTACTGTATCAATCGTAACCATATTAGATTGTGCTAAAGTTCCAGTATATACTTGGTTCATTTTTGAAGCATCTACAAATCCGAAAATATTATCTAACCCAATACGCATTAATTTTCTTGTTAGCTCATCCATTTGATTTGGCTCTGCAACTAAAATAAATTGTTCGTCATAAGAAATAAACCAACCCATCCATGTGGCAAATGCATTATTGCCTTGAATATTGATGCTACCAGGAATAAATCCATTTTGAAACTCTAATTTATTTCTTGTATCAATCACTTTGATGCCCTTATCCATGGCAGATTTTAAATCCGCATTCAATAATTCTTTAATCTTTGGCACTTCGGTTAATAAAGGACGATTGGTTTTATTCAATTCCTTCATCTTTGCAAAGTACTTAGGTGGTTCAGGTTGATCTGTTAATAAAAATTGAACGAATCCTGCTTTATCTGCACCATACTGAAATGCCCAGTTTCTTTTTTTCTCATATCCAATTGTAGTACTTGGTACCGCGCCCAAAGCCTTGCCACAAGCAGATCCAGCTCCATGTCCAGGCCATACTTGTATAAAATCTGGCAAGTCCGAGAACAAATGAATTGAATTATACATTTGCTCTGCACCTTTTTCTTGAGTACCTATCATTCCAGCAGCTTTTTCCAATAAATCTGGACGTCCAATATCTCCAACAAATACAAAATCGCCTGTAAATAACATCACCGGCTCTTTAGTTGCAGGGGTGTCGGTTAATAAAAAGCTGATGCTCTCAGGCGTATGTCCAGGAGTATAAAGCACTTCAATTTTTAAATTACCAACCATCAATGTTGTGCCGTGTTTTAATCCTTCGTGCGCAAATTCATATGCCCATTCTGTCCCGCCTTCATCTGATAAATACATTTTAGCACCTGTTACAGCAGCTAACTCACGAGAACCAGCTAAAAAATCGGCATGAATATGTGTTTCAAAAATATGCGTGATTTGCATATTATTTTGTTTCGCAATTTCAATATATGTATCGATATCTCGCTTTGGGTCGATGACTGCAGCCACACCATCTTTTTGACAGCCAATGAAATAACTAGCTTGTGCTAAGGTTTTATCGTAAACGTGTTGAAAAAACATATTGGTAATTTTTTATTGACCACAAAGTTGCGCATTATTAATACTATTATTTGTGACTTATATCACAAATTTACAACATTTATAAGATAGTGCTTGTACCTTCATAGATTCTTTACTTTTGATCATTAAATTACACCGATATTTTTGCAAAAAATTGGGCAGGTGATATTTATCACCTATCTTTTAATTTTATAAAAGCACATTTGTGCTAAATAATACAACATGGAAATAATTGGCTATTTAGCTTCAATTTTAATTGGTATTTTTTTGGGGTTGATAGGAGGAGGTGGAAGTATTCTTACCATACCAATTTTAGTTTATTTATTTCATATAGAACCTGTGTCAGCAGGCGCTTATTCTTTATTCATAGTAGGTGCCACTAGTTTAGTGGGAGCTTGGCCAAAGTACCAACAAGGACTTGTCAATATAAAAACAGCAATTATTTTTGGAATACCCTCTATTGTTGTCATTTTTATCATTAGAAAATTTTTACTACCCGCTATTCCAATTCAATTAGGGGAACTTGCAGGTACACCAATAACAAAGTCTTTTTTAATGATGTTGTTGTTTGCTGCACTAATGATAGCGGCTTCATTATCGATGATTCTTTCAAAATCAACTACAGATTCAATTCCTGATTCAAAGCAACAATTTAATTACCCAATGATTTTATTAGAGGGTATATTGGTAGGATTAATCAGTGGTTTACTTGGTGCAGGAGGTGGTTTTTTAATTATTCCAGCCCTGGTTTTATTAAGTAAGTTATCTATGAAACAAGCAGTAGGTACTTCCCTAATCATTATAGCAGCTAATTCATTAATAGGATTTACAGGAGACTTAGGACATCATGTTATAAACTGGTTTTTACTCTTGTCTATTACTGCTCTTGCAATTCTAGGTATATTTATTGGTGATCAATTAAGTAAAACTATTGATGGGTCTAAGCTAAAAAAAGGATTTGGCTGGTTTGTTTTATTGATGGGCTTGTACATCATAATTCAACAGTTGCTTTTCCCAATAGCGAATATTCACTAATTAACCAATTGATTTTATTTTTTAAACCATTTTAGTTTTCCTGTTTCTATTAAAAAGATAATCAAGGAGCTTGTACATAAAATTTTAATTCCACTTTTAGTTAAGTTAGCAAGTATAGGTGCTGCGGGACCTTGTGCATGATAGATACCCCACAAAGCCCAAGCAACGACTAAAGCAAATGGAACTACTTTAAATTTTAGTAACATCCATACTGCAAGTATGATTGCAATCAAAATCATGGCAGCACTCCAATAAATAGGCGCAATACTTAATGCAGTCCATTTATAAGCAACCAATAAAGCCGTGATATTAGCGATGGTGGCAACAGAGATCCAACCCAAATACACTATAAATGGTGTTTGTAAAATAAATCTTTGAGACAAAGTTAAATCACGCGCTATTGTTATGGTTTTCAAAAACAATTGAATAAGCGTAATTAAAAACAATAACATGATGAGCACAGACAATTCAATTTGTAAATAATGCCATGCAACAATCCAAGACATATTGAAAACGCAAGTCAATAAAAAATAAGTATTGATACGCTCAATAAATATAAAAGCTTTAGGGTGTTGTTGGCCTATAATTGAATAGTAAGTAAACCCAATGGTATAAGACAATAACAATAAATATATCAAGCCCCAAATAGAAAATGTAAACCCTGCTGGCACAAATGCATTGGGATAGAATGCAGAAATCTGGCCAGTATTATATCCATTAATGGGTAAAATATTGGCCAGCGTATTCACTGCAATCACACCTATAAATAAGATCCAGGTGATGATTATTTTCATTTCAAATATTTATTGAACCAATTGATATGTGCGTTATGACGATGCACGATATAACTTGGTACGCGTATGCCATGATTTTGATTTGGATAGATGATCAATTCAGTAGGAATGCCTTCTGATTTAAATGCTTGGTACATTTGTTCGGCGCCAATCACAGGCACATTAAAATCTGCCTGGCTTGCCATGAATAAAACAGGTGCTTTGATTTCCTTTACTTTATAGAATGGATAAGACAAGGCCTCCCATTTTTTTGGATTCTCCCATGGCTTACCTAATTCTTCTTCGTATTGCGCAATGTATTGATCTGATCCATATACCGAAAGCATCAATGAACTTCCAGCACCACTTACGCCCGCTTTAAATCGCTTATCTGTTGCAATGGTATAATTGGTTAAAATACCACCATAGCTCCAGCCTGCAATACCTAGTCTATTAGGATCTGCGATTCCTTCTTTAATTAAATAGTCTGCTGCCCCAACAATGTCTTTCACTTCCTTGTTACCCCAATCTGCATAAATCGCATTCGTAAATGCCACTCCTCTTCCGCTACTTCCTCTATAATTCACATTAGCCACAGCATAACCTGCATTGGCATAAATACGGCTAGTCATATCAAATGCATAATCATCTTGCGCCACAGGACCTCCATGTATAAACATGATCAATGGTAAATTTTTTGCTCCACTGTCTGGTAAGTGTAAAATACTTGATATGATTGTTCCATCAGACGAAGTAGACTGAAATCCTTTATGGTATCCCTTTTTTAAACTTGCTACAAAAGCATCTTGCAAATGGGTTAATCTTTTAGTGCTTTTATTTTGATAACTATAAATTTCATTCGGTGTTTCTAAATTAGCAAATAACAAAACCATATCTCCCTTGTCATTCATATCCATAGAACTATACACTCCCATCTCATTGGTTAATTGCTCTGGCTTTTGTGTTTGAATATTAAATTGTACCAAATTTTGTTTTCTATCGTCTTCAATTAATGATAAAATAGACTGGCCATCTTTAGACCAAAAAATGGAAGAAAAAGCACGATCATAATTTTTTGAAACAATCATTGAAGTATTTGACTTAAGGTCATATACACCAAGTTGTGCAATATCATACATGTCATAATTTCTTTCAGAACTAGATTGTAAAAATGCAATTTTAGAATTATCAGGACTAAATACTGGACTGTTATTAGCTCCTTTGAATTTAGTGAACTGCAATGGTGTAGACCCTTTGGTCAATTTTAATAAAAATAAATCGCTATTAGAGTTCTTATCAGGATTTTCAGAAACATTGCTCACATAAGCTATCATTGAATCATCCGAGCTAATTGCCACATCCCCCTCATTGTAATTACCACTTGTTAAAGTATCTAATTTTTTTGTTGCTAAATCAAATAAATAGATATGTGTTTTACGATTGTCTAAATAGCCCTCATTATCTTGTTTGAATTTGTATCTAGTCATTTCGTAAGGTGTTCTAATTTTAGACTTAGCAGTGTCGGCATAATTATAATCAGTAACGACCATGATCATTTTTTTACCGCTATTAAACCAAACATAATCATCAATCTCTCCTTTGATATTTGTTAGCTGAACGCCTTCTCCACCTCGTCTATCCATTAAAAATATTTGCGAACCGTTGTCCTCATCTTTTCCTTTGGTTAAATATGAAATATATTTGCCGTCAGGGCTCCATTGATAATTGCCTACACCCTTTGTTTGTTCTGTTAAAGTGATGGTCTCTTTGCCGTCAGCCGACATCATATACAATTTAGATACTGATCTATCTTTTGCAGCATCAATTTTTGATTGACTATATAAAATCCAACTGCCTTCTGGTGAAATTTTAGGTCTTGAGACTGCTTCCATTTTATAGACATCAGCTGGAACTTGGGCAATTATTACATTAGAAATACAAATGGATAATAAAGCGATTAGATATTTTTTCATCATTTTAATTTTTAAAAGTATACTCCGTGTTTTCAAATTATTTTAAAGTAGGATAACTAATTCCCAATTGCTCTAAATAGGTTCCAAACTTACTTGGATCGTAATAGAACTTTTCAAGTTGGATTCTATAAGCCCCTTGAATTTCTTTATTCAAATGAATTGCAGGAGGGTCGTTTTTAGTAATGAAAGGAATGTACTGCACATCTTTAGTTTGTACTTCCTTAAAATACTTTTTAGCATCTGCTACTAAGCTAGGCTTAGTGAATAAGTCCAATAAAGTCATTGCGGTGGCTTCTGCACCCACTAAAGATCCCTTGTGTGCAATAGGTGTCGCCATGGCAATGGCATCTGCCCAATGGTGTCCTTTTGTACCAGGAATATTGGCTGGATACCTTAACACAATCGTTGGTAGGTTCCAAGAGATATCTGCAATATCATCAGATCCTCCACCCCAAGAAAATGCTACAGATCCTTTTAAAGTATCAATACTCGTTTTTAATCCATCAATTGGATTGCCTTGTTGGTCTTTCTTAGGTGCTTCTACCAAAGCTTGTACGCCCTTTGCCAATGCAATATCTTTTTCATCCCAAACAGGCATACCCACTTTCTTAATATTCGCATACATCGCTTCGGCAAGTGGCTTATTAAAATGACCAGGCCATGCAGTACCTAACATTTGATGCGTCATTTTTGTATTCGTCATCATCGATGCACCTTGTGCAATTTTGATGCCTGATTCATAGTTCATTTTAATATCCTCATAGGTACGCTCTCTAAAATAATACCACACACTTGCTTTACTTGGAACCACATTTGGCTGGTCACCTCCGTCTACAATCACATAGTGTGATCTATTGGTAGGCTTAAGATGCTCTCTCTTAAAGTTCCATCCCACATTCATTAATTCTACTGCATCCAACGCACTTTTAGCTCTCCACGGTTGACCCGCTGCATGCGCAGCTTCTCCTTCAAAATCAAAACGCACACTCACTAAACCATTCCCTCCATTGTCTCCATAACTAGAAGTAAAATCACCACTCACGTGCGTGAAAATACAAGCGTCCACATCTTTAAAATAGCCATCACGCACATACCATGCTTTTGTTCCAACCAATTCTTCGGCAATACCTGGCCAAATTAAAATAGTGCCTGGTAATTTTTCACGCTCCATTAATTCTTTCATTGCAATGGCTGCATAAATGATCACAGCTTGTCCTGAATTATGCCCTTCACCATGCCCAGGGGCTCCTTCGACAATTGGTGCTTTATAGGCTACGCCTGGTTTTTGAGAGGCTTTAGGAATACAATCCACATCACTACCTAATGCAATCACAGGCGAACCGGTTCCCCATTTTGCCATCCAAGCAGTGGGAATATTTGCAATACCATTTTCTACAGTGAACCCGTTTTTGGCCAAAACCGAGGTGATGTATTTTGAAGTTTCAACTTCTTGAAATCCTAATTCGGCAAAACTAAAAATCTGATCTACCATCACTTGTACGTCCTTAGACTTACCAGCAACAGACTGCATAAGGGTTTGCTTTAATGCAGCTAAATCTTTTTCGGTGTATTTTTTTTGCGCAAAAATGGGCAAAGAAAAACTAAGTAAACAAACACATACTACAATGCGTCTAATAAATTGAATAGGCATAGTAACTTTTTATAATAGTGATGAAATAATTTCAAAACATAAGGTACAAAAAAAATCCCCTATCTAAAAAGATAAGGGACTAATATTTTATAAATGGTGCTGCTTATTTTGCAGCCATTTTGAATTCAACTGTTTTAGTATTTGAAGCGGTGGTTTTAGATGTCACTACCACCGAAAGATTGTATAACACGCCAGGTACTAAGCCAGTTACAGTTACTGGATTCGTTAAACTAGTAGAGGAAATGCTATTTGTAAAAGCAGTAGTATTGTCTGATATTCTAATCAGTTTAGTGTCAATGTTTACTCCGCTAACAGGTATTGCAGCCAATTTAACTTCTATTCTCTGCGAAGTACCAACTACAGCATAAATATTGTTAGTCCCTGGATCAATATCAACGACTACACCACCAGTGGCTGTTAAACTTGGTTCTACCACTACTACAGGTGGCTTTGGAGTTGGTGCAGGACTGTCCCCACCTTTGCTGCAAGCAAAGAAGCCAATGCATAAAACTAAAATCAAGCAATTATATTTCATAGGGTTTTATTAAGGTTCGCAGGATGAAGATAATAATTTTTAGCAAACTGTCAATTGAATATGCTTTAAAAATCAATGTAAATAGCTGTATTTTAAGGTTCCGGAGCTTAAAGGTATAAATACTTGAAAAATAAGTATTTAGAAAGACTAGGTTTAACCAATGCGCCACCTTAAGTTAATATATTTTTTCTTATTACTCCAATTGCAAATGTCTACGAATGGATTGCATGGACAACAATTGCTAACTGGCGCCGTAGGCGTCAAAAATATTTTTTCGGGACAAGCAATAGTCGTCTTTGGGGAGGATGATTATCTGGAATTATTCTTTAGTGTGAAACACCTTCAAACTCAATTAATAAAAACAAGTGCTTTAACCAATCCTTCTCGGCCAGCCACCCCGAGTGCTCAAATCACGTTATTCAGAATACAATAGCAAGTCCAACATCCAATCGTAAAATTTGTTTTTAAATTCAAGCCTACCTAGTTAACTTTAGTTTGAACAAAAAACAACACTATGCGTCGAATTGTATCTCTACTCAGTATTGTGCTATTATTAAGTGTTCAACTTATTGCACAATCCATACCTAGTCCAAAAAGTCACTTTGGATTTAATATTGGTGACAACTATAAGTTAGCCACATTTACTGCTACAGAAGCTTATTTAAAAAAGTTAGAAGCAAGCTCTAACAAAGTTAAATTAGTCACAATTGGTAAAACAGAGGAAGGTCGCAACCATTATATGATGGTTGTATCCAGTCCCGAAAATATTAAGCAAATACAAAAATATAAATCAATCTCTCAAAAGTTAGCAAGAGCAGAAGGATTATCAGATGAAGATGCGAAACAACTATCTGATGAAGGAAAAGCAGTCGTATGGATAGATGGAGGTTTACATGCAACCGAAGTGGTAGGTATTAATCAATGGATAGAAACCATGTACCAGATTATCACAAGACAAGATGATGAAACAAAAAATATTTTAAAAAACACCATCATATTATTTGTACATGCCAACCCAGATGGTCAAGAATTAGTTTCAAATTGGTACATGCGTAACACAGATACTTTAAAAAGATCTACTTCTGCGTTGCCACGCTTGTATCAAAAATATATTGGGCATGATAACAATCGTGATTTTTTCATGATGAATATGAGTGAATCTAAAAACATGAGTCGTCAACAATATATAGAGTGGATGCCTCAAATTTTATACAACCACCATCAAACTGGTCCTGCTGGAACTGTTGTTGCAGGCCCTCCTTACAGAGATCCATTTAATTATGTGTACAGTCCATTATTGATTACAAGCTTAGATGCAATGGGTGCTGCTATGAGTAGCCGTTTAAATGCGGAACAAAAACCTGGTTATACTATGAAAGGTGGATCGGTGTATTCTACCTGGTGGAATGGCGGATTAAGAACCACTGCATACTACCATAATATTGTTGGTATCTTAACCGAGATCATTGGTAGCCCAACCCCAATGAATATTCCTTTAGTACCTCAAAGATTGATTCCAAATAGTGGATTGCCTTTTCCAATTGCACCACAAAAATGGTATTTCAAAAATTCAATCGATTATTCTATTTCATTAAATTATGCCGTACTCAATTATGCTGCAAGACATAAAGACGAAGTGCTAATGAATATGTATCGAATGGGTAAGGCAGCCATTGAATCTGGCAACAGGGATAACTGGACCCTTTCTCCAAACAAAGTTGAAATGTTGACAGAACAATTAAAAACAGAAAAAAGAGATACCCGTGCGGATAGTGTTGCATTACAAAATTTTGCAAAAGTATATAAGGCACCTGCATTAAGAGACCCTAGGGGTTATATTATTCCTGCAGTTCAAACAAGTAGCGCGGTTGCCTTTGTGAATATTTTAATTCAAAGTGGTATCAAAGTGCATCAAGCAACAAATGACTTTGTTGTGAATGGAAAAAATTATCCAGCAGGATCTTATGTGGTAAGAACGAATCAAGCATTTAGAGCACATGTATTAGATATGTTTGATCCGCAAGATCACCCAAATGATTTCTTATATCCTGGAGGACCACCAGTGCGTCCTTATGATGCAGCAGGATGGACGCCAGCATATACGATGGGTGTTGATTTTGACAGAATCTTAGATGACTTTAATGGCCCATTTGAAGCCATTCCTTATGGTCAATTACAATCTGTAAAAAGTACG
>Ga0315905_10006499_pt1 | contig 11886 bp, 6 predicted proteins | sample LakEriMetagenome_5_FD_203522 | JGI IMG/M metagenome (GOLD analysis project Ga0315905, IMG submission 203522) | Freshwater fungal communities from buoy surface, Lake Erie, Ohio, United States - Buoy 4 MA121 | ecosystem: Environmental > Aquatic > Freshwater > Lake | place: USA: Lake Erie, Ohio...
AATGGCGTTTAAAGCGAAGGGAATGACGGAAATACCTAAAAGGATTGCGCCAATGGTGCAAAGCTGGTTTAGGCTGGCAAATTGGGGGTCATACATGGCAACTCGGCGGGGCATTCCTTGTAAACCCAGTTTGTGCATGGGTAGAAATGTCAGGTTTGTACCGATAAATGTCAGTATAAAATGAATTCGTCCCCAGGTTTCGTTCATCATTCTACCGGTGATTTTGGGGAACCAGTGATAGATACCTGCGTAAATCCCAAAAACTGAACCACCAAATAAAACGTAGTGAAAATGACCGACTACGTAATAAGTATCGTGAACGTGAACATCAAAGGGGGCTGTTCCCATGGTGACACCGCTTAAACCGCCCATGACGAACATGGAAAGTAAACCGATAGCAAATAACATGGCGCTGGTAAAGCGGATTTTTCCGCCCCAGAGGGTCGCTACCCAACCGAATATTTTTACACCAGTGGGAACTGCTACTATGAGTGTGGAAATGGTGAAGAACATCCGCATCCATCCAGGTGTACCACTGGTAAACATATGGTGTACCCAAACGAATAAACCAACGACGCAAATAGCAACGGTGGAAAAGGCAATGGCTTTATAACCAAAAATCGGTTTTCGGGCGTGGGTGGGAATAATTTCGGACATAATTCCGAAAATCGGCAGAATCATTAAATAAACCGCCGGGTGGGAATAAAACCAGAATAAATGTTGGTAAATAACGACATTACCACCTGCGTCTGGTTTGAAAAAAGATGTCCCGAAATTAATATCAAATAACAGCAAGATTAAACCTGCTGCTAATACTGGAGTAGATAAAAGTGCGAGAATCGAAGTTGCTAGAATTGCCCAACAAAATAGGGGAACTTGATCCCATTTCATGCTGGGAACTTTCATCATCAAAATGGTGATGACAAAGTTAATAGAACCTAAAATTGAAGAAGTTCCAACTAAAACAATGGATAAAATCCATAAACTTTGGGCGTTGTTGGCGGTAACTAAACTTAATGGTGGGTAAGCGGTCCAACCAGATTGAGAACCACCAAAGAAAAAACTTAGTAATAGTAATAATCCAGCGACTGGATTTAACCAAAAAGCGATCGCATTTAATTTAGGAAAAGCCATATCTCTAGCACCCATCATTAAGGGAACTAGATAGTTACCAAATCCACCAATGGCACTGGGTACAATCCATAGGAAAATCATGATTGTTCCATGATTTGTCATAAAGGCATTGTAGAGATTTGGATCAATAAAATCTGAGTCTGGTGTGGCTAATTCTGTGCGAATTGCGATCGCCATTAACCCACCAATTAGATAGAATACAAAGGCTGTCACTAAATATTGAATACCAATCACTTTGTGATCGGTATTAAATGTGAAATAATCTCTAACTTTCCACGCTGTGGGATGAGAACTATGAGTATTTAGCAGCGTTGGTGCTTGATTTTCATTAGGTGGAGGATTAACTGGAAAATCTACTTGTGTCATATTTTTGTTGGTTGTCTTTTGTCAGGTTTCAGTTATTAGCTAATAATTACTAACGACTGAACTTTAGATTTTAAACTTCGATTTTGATGATTCAATATCCAAAATTTTAGACAAGAATCAATCTCAAATCCAAAATCTAAAATTGATGGGCTAATGACTCAAGATTTGCGGGAGTTACATCTAAATTCTGAGTGTAGGGGGCTAGAAATTCTGATGGGGATAAATTCTCTAAATTCACAGCCACAGCCTGATTTATCTCTTGATGTTCAGCAATTTGATTTTCACTCATCCAAGCATCAAAATCTTCTCGTTCATGGACAATTACCTGTGTCCGCATTGAACCATGATAACCACCACATAATTCTGCACAAACTACTGGATAAGTACCAGTTTTTGTAGCTGTAAATCGCAGTTGAGTAGGAACACCAGGAATAGCATCTTGTTTGAGACGAAATTGGGGAACCCAAAAAGAGTGAATTACATCATCTGCGGATAAATTTAATTGGACATCAGTACCCACGGGAACGTGCAATTCTCCAGCAGAAACACCACTTACAGGATAATTAAATAACCACGCAAATTGGATGCCTTTGACATCTACAACTAAATCAGCAGGTTTATTTTTGGTTTGAGGATTTTCACCAATACCAATATTAGTTGTATGACTAACATTCATAGCAGTTGTTGACCCCTGGTGAGGATGACTACCCACACCAAAACCACCCATTTGGTTATAAAGATCAACGCTGTAAATGCCTAAAAAGATCACAATTACCGTAGGAATTGCTGTCCAAAAAATCTCTAAACTCAAGTTACCTTCTACAGTTACACCATCGGAATTATCTCCTTTTCGTCGTCTGTAGATAACTAGAAACAGCAGAATTGTCCCTTCAACTACTAAAAAAAGGGCTACTGCAATTGTCAACATGATATTGAAAAAACCATCTACCAAAGGCGCTTGTTGCGATGCTGCTTCCGGTAATAAATGATGATTTTGACCAATCCAAATACTGATAGGGGCTATGATCATCCCAGCTAACAGTGTCCACAGCGAAACAGGAACTTTTTGCATAAATGCTACCTGCTTTGTAAACAGTAATAAAACAATAGTCAGTGAAGATAGACTTTGTTTCTATAGATCAATAATTCTCTTTTACAGAGAGAATCATCTTTTTATTTTTCACTATTACTGTTCTAACTTGTAACTAGCAAAAAATGGCTAAACTTCCATATTTTTTCATATTGATAACCACAAAATCCCCGACTTCTTGAAAAAATCGAGGATCTGAGAATTAATATTTTCATAAGCCAAATATAAGTAGAAAAAATACTAGCAAGTATGATTTGTTAGATAATAACAATTGAAGATCTACGTTTCTGTTTACCTTGAACTTTTCAAATAAATTCTGTAAATATCGAGATTACCCTCTAGTTACCTTGCTGAGAATGACAAAAATCAACTGTTTAAAAATTACCCAAAATGTTATTGGTCTAAAGTGGTATGACTGTAACAATTCTTGGGACAAATCCGAGAACAAGCTTCACAACCAATACAGTTTTCTGGCTTAATAACAACCATTACTTTCCGTTCAATTTCCTCATCATCTTCATCTTCTACAAATTCACCTTCTTCGTTCAAAGCCATTAAGCCCAAAACTTTATGACCACAAACTTTCATACATCTGCCACAACCAATACATTTATCTTTGTCAATTTCTTGAGCAAATTTAGGAGTCCAAGCAGTACCTCCAAAAGTCAATCCTGTGAATGTAGCCATGAATCGAACCTCAGCAATTTTAGCTAGATGTTAGTTAATCCTTTAATCTTCATACTAGCCTAATATTTAATTTTTTCAATCACAAAAATTAACTTTTTTGTCAAATTTTGATGACTTGCTAAACAATATTATTTATTTTTAGTTACTTATTATTATTAAATAATAACACTTATTGATAAATTTTGACTGTCTTGTTAGATAAAAGGCTTATTAACCAAAGTTTTTCAAGATTGTGTTTAAATTTATTTTCTCAATAAACCTGAGTCAATTAGCCAAAAAATACCTGACTTAATAGAAAGTATTATCAATTATTTCAACTAATTATTAACTTAATTGACTAGCCATTTGCGAATATTTTTTAGTTAGATCAAAATATCATCTTCATGGTACTTATAAATACAAAGTTAAACAAATAATTTACTTCATTTTTGAACCATTTTGTGCCTAACTCCTCAAGATGTTCATGAAAAACATTTAGACTAATTCATATAGCCCAGCATAAACATTATCACAATAAATATCTAGGTAAATATTAAGAAATTCCGCCAAGCTCATACTGAACAATCTTATTCAAATCTTTATGAAATTTATAGTTAATGAAGAAGTAATAAAGCCTAACTTTGTTAAATATCAATAGCTACAAAATCTGGCTTCATCAACCCTATAAGTAATTAATCAGAGGATAAAAATATCTTCTCGTTATAGAGGTAATTGGGTAACAAATTATGAATCAAAAGGACACATTATAGCAGTTCTTATGTATTTAATCTCCTTCCTCCTTCGCGCCTTTGCTTCTTAGCGTCTACTCTTCGAGATCACTAAGAGTGATGGCGCGAAAGCAAATCTAAATGTAGTTCATTTATCTAAAAATTTCTGTAAGGGGAGACTTGAGCCAAACATCTCAACGATTAAAGTAGGAAGACCTCCTATGCCGCATATAATTCCTAATAACAATTGCGTGGGATGTGACAACTGCCGACCCCTATGTCCTACGGGTGCAATCAAAATCGAAGATGATGAATATTGGGTTGATCCTGTCCTTTGTAATAATTGTGATGGTCATTATTCACAACCACAATGCGTAATTGCTTGTCCAACTAATGCCCCTATACCTATACGGGCAAAAAAGGGAAGATGCAAAATTGAACCACGAGATGCTACCAGTTCCGATTTATTTTCTAATGGTAAGAATAACCCCTTTGCTTCAGCAATAGTTATCTGGGAAGCTTGTAATCTATTAGCACAACGGACATCTTTACAATGGCAAAAAAATGAACAAGGTAATTTGCATTACAGCCGCTCAGTTAATCAAGGAAAAGGGACAATTTCTTTTCAAATTCAAAACCTATTTCCAGTTAATAACCGCGCTAATAGTAATTTACAAGCAATTGATGATTTAGATATTCGTGCTGCTTGTATTCATCTGATTTTTGCGGCTAAAATCACAGCCTTAGATCAACCTTGGCAAGAAGAATTTACCATTGATGAACGACAAATTGAACAGTATTTGGGCTTAGAAAAACGTAAGGATCTGAGCAAAAGTACCAAACTCGGTTTAATCAAGAATATCGTTTATCAAACTTGTTCTCTCATGGTTTCTATTGACTGGCCGCAACAAGGTAGAGTTCCCAGTTTTGCTATTAAAGATAGTTATCTCTGGAATTTGATAGATACTCAACACCATTTTCAAGAAGATGATCAAGGGTGTAAATATTTGATTGGTCTAACATTTACAATCAAAGCTGGAATTTGGACGCAACATTTTTGCAACAGACAAGGATGTAAAGAACGCACTGCATTTTATCAATATGGCAGCCTTCCTAAAACCTTATTAACCACGGTTATGAGTTTGTGGCAACAACATGAAGGCGCTGTTAGACTCATGCTTTGGTTATTATTTAAAACTAAAATGGGTAGGGAACAACGCATCACTATTCCAACCTTACTGCGCGTTGCTTATGGTGAAGAAAAACTGACTCAAGCTTCTAAACATAGGGAAGAGCGAAAACGCTTACTTAAAGCCTATGAAAATGATTTAGAAGTTCTCAATCATTATGGAATTAAACCATTATTTGATCCTGTCACCTATCCCCCAGAAATTCAACCTTTGTGGGCTAAATTAGTTGATATTCCTGAAGATCCTGATCAAGCTTTAGAATTTTGGATTAATGACGGTAGTGGTGAAAATCGTCTCACAGATAGCGGACCTCGTGGTAAATGGAATCTGCTTCTGAATGCGCGAATTTTAGCTTTTGAACTGCCTCCAGATTGGGAAAAGCATTCAGAATCAGATAAGAAACAACGTCGCACTACTAAAGCTAAAAGCAATCATCAACAAACAGGTAATTTACTAGGGGAACAAGTGATAGAAGGACGCAAAAGAATGAACCTTTCCCAAAGGGAATTAGCTAAGTTAATGGAAAAAAGCCAAAGCTGGATTCGTGATGTGGAAAAAGGTCGTTTAAAAGCTAAATTAGATGATCAAATGCTGTTGAGACAATTGCTAGATATTCCTTAATTTAAAATAGATCCCCGATTTCTTCAAGAAGTCAGGGATCTGGATCTGGTGACAATGATCTCTTAACTATAAGTTGCCACTTTTTCAGCTACCAACCAAAGATTAGATACAGCATATTTCATACATACTACTTCTTGTGCAGCATGACAAGAAACTTTCAGAGTTTGTGTTTTTAAATTATCTTTTACAAGTTTGGCTTGGTAAGTGTAGAGTGTCCCAGAGGGTTTTTCAAAACTTAACTCACCCAAAATTGTCTGATTATCTAAACTCTTTTCTAGTATCTTACCTGTTACTTTATAATTAAACCAATCCCATCCTAAACGCAGGATCAGTTCTTTTTCTAAAATTTGCAAAGGATTAGGCAATATGCCCCAACCACGATAAATTTTATTGAAGCATTCTATATCCCCACTATGGTTAAGAATTGATTGAAAGCTATTTTGATCAAGAATCCCATAATATCTTCCTTCGGGAAAATCTATGGCTGTGGGAGCAAATCTATGACCACCAAAATGGCTCGATTTCCAAATTCTCACCTGATTTAATTGTAAATCAGAAATTGTATTTTGAGCATAAAAATAAAAAGGATTACCATATCTCGCACAACATTGATCATGGCTACCATGGGTACATATTAATATATCCCTGTTGAGATGAGATTCTATTTCATAATCAGGATTAAAACCTGCTAAATATTTACTAATAACTCCCGCTGCTTTTTCAATATTCGGTAGTTTAAATTCTTGCTTACTGTATCCTTTGATTAATCCCTTTTGCTGCTGATAAATTAATAAAGTTGTCTCTTTAACTCTATGGGATTGATCATTAGCAATTAGCAGAAAACAAATTGGCATTTTAGCACCTTTGACTTCTTCTACTAAAATCCGTAAGTTGTCGGGAACCCATTTGGAATTGAAGGCTTCATAGGTCCAGGGTGTAGGACATTCTACTAAAATATAGGTCTGGTAGTTGGTAGCAGTACCAATGATATCTTCTTGTAGTTGTCGTGAATTATCAGCACAAAAAAATTTATTCATTTACACTTACTCAAGGATGGATTTTATGGACAATTGTTAGCAGAAATTCAGGTGGACACTTGATCATATTCTCATTTTTTCAAGTTTTTCCGGCTAAATAAATTCTGTGATCAAAAATGTAATCATCTTAAATATAGATTTTTTACATTTTAGTAGGGGAATCTATATAATATTTTTTATACTTTATATCTGTTTTGACTAGCATTTTTAATCTTTTGTGTTGACTCCTAAATGATGTTTTTCCTCAATTATCTAAATAAAAAATCCTATCTTTTGTCTGTATACCCAATAGCATACATTCACTAACTTTTAAGTTATATTTCAAATTATAGCTGAATTTATCTATATTGCAAAAAATTCTCAATAATTTTTTAAAAAAACCAAGTCTGAGGACTAAAGTCCTGACTACAATCTCAAATATACATAAGTTAACAAAAATTTAGCATCACTATGATTGCATTTATAAATGTAATAAATTAGGTTATATATATGTTACAAGGATAATTAATCCAAAAATACCAGAAATATTTTAGATCCGGGCTGTGAAGATGGTTTCCTAATGCACTACAAAAAAATTATAATTAAGTAATCATGGTGAATGGTTGATAGTTGTTTCCTAGACTCCCTATTGTTTAATTATATGACATTAATCTTATCTTTGGACTTTGGCGGTACAAAATTAGCAGCAGCGACAGTTAAGGCTGGTACTAGAGAGTGGTTGTATCATGAATCACGGTTTTCTCCTGCAAATGCTGATGCTTTAAGTGATTTAGAAATTATGCGATCGCTCATCAAATCTGTGTTAAAAGGAAATAAACCGGATGCTATTGGTATCAGCTTTGGTGGTCCAGTGGACGCAACCACAGGTTTAGTAAGACTATCTCATCATGTTCCGGGGTGGGAAAATGTTCCTCTCAAACAACTATTTGAGGAAGATTATAATGTACCTGTAAGTATAGATAATGATGCTAATGTTGCAGCTATCGGTGAATATCGCTTTGGGGCTGGACAAGGGTATGATAGCTTATTTTATATTACCATTAGTACAGGTGTTGGCGGAGGCTGGATAATTAATGGCCAACTCTGGCGAGGTGCATTGGGCATGGCAGGGGAAATTGGTCATATAGTAGTAGATCCTAGAGGTCCATTATGCTTATGTGGCAAACGAGGATGTGTAGAACGGTTGGCCTCTGGCCCTTACATGGCACAAAATGCGCGAGAAATGCTGGAAAAAGAACTACCCAGCGCTGAGGGTAAAGCCAGAGGAGAAATACTTAGGTATTTGATCGGTAATAATCTGGATTTACTCACGGGAAAAGTCGTCAGTGCTGCCGCATCCTACGGAGATGAAATCGCCCAAGAGGTATTATATAGGGGGGCGTGGGCTTTGGGAGTAGGCATTGGTAATGTAGCCAATCTTATGAATCCCCAACGCTTTGTTCTAGGTGGTGGTGTGACTAAAGCTGGTGATAATTTTTGGGCTGCGGTGCGAAAAGTAGCCAGAGAAACCGCATTACCAGAGGTGAATTTTGAAATTGTCCGGGCATTGTTGGGTGATGATGCACCTTTATGGGGTGCTGTTGCTTTGGGTCTAGATTTATTAAATTAGGTTTTTTCACGCAGAGTCGCAGAGAGGAATTGGCTTCTGGTTTAAATATTGGTCTGTTGTTTTTGATATAGGGACCAGTACAAACCTTTTTGTTTTAATAACTCTAAATGTGTTCCCTGTTCGGCAATAATTCCTTTTTCCATGACTAATATTAAATCTGCACGTTTGAGGGGGGCAAAACGGTGGGCAATTAAAAAAACTGTCCGGTTGGAAGAGACGTTTTTCAGGTTTTTTAAAACTTGTTGTTCGGTTTCACTGTCTAAGGCACTGGTGGCTTCATCTAATATGAGAAGAGGTGCAGAAGTGAGAAATAATCTTGCTAATGCAATCCTTTGTCTTTGTCCCCCTGATAATGCTGTACCTCGTTCACCAACGTTGTTTTCGTAACCATAGGGTAATTGACTAATGAAGTCATGGGCTACTGCTAATCTCGCGGCTTCTATAACTTTTTCCGCACTAATATCTGCATTTCCTAAAGTGATGTTTTCTAAGATTGAACCGTTAAATAAAAAGTCTTCTTGGAGAACTACGCCAATTTGTTGTCTTAAAGATGCTAGGTCAGCACTTTTAATATCAAATCCATCAATTAATATGCGCCCTGATTCAATTTGATATAGTCTTTGTAAAAGTTTAGAAAGGGTACTTTTCCCTGAACCACTACGACCAACAATACCTATAAATTGCCCTGGTTTAACATGAAAGGAAATTCCTTTTAATACTGGTTCGGTGTTAGCAGAATAACGAAAAAATACCTGTTCAAAATTAATTTCTCCTTTCAGGGGTGGTAATACTAAACCTGTTCCTGCTTCTGTTTCTGGGGCGGCATTCAGAATATCACCAATTCTATCTACTGATAATAGCACCTGTTGGAGATTTTGCCACAGTTGTACTAGCCTTAATAAGGGGCTGGTCACTCTTCCCGATAACATTTGAAAGGCGATTAATTGCCCAATGGTAAGTTGATGATCAATGACTAATTTCGCCCCAAACCATAGGATGATTAAGGTGGAGAACTTAGTCAGAAAGTCACCGATATTACTACTAATATTGGATGTGGTGGAAGCTTTAAAACTGGTGCGAATAAAGCGGGCAAATAAGCCTTCCCACCTTTCTCTAGCTATTGGTTCAGCCGCATGGGCTTTAACTGAATGAATGCCGGTAATTGTCTCTACTAAAAATGATTGACTGTCTGCACTGCGATTAAAGGTTTCATTTAACCAATTTCGCAAAATTGGTGTGGCAATAATCGTTAAAGTCGCAAATAAAGGTAATACCGCTAGGGCTACAAAGGTGAGAGGAATGTTATAATAAAACATCAATCCCAGGTAAACTATGGCAAAGATACTGTCCAGAATTACTGTTAAAGCTGTACCTGTGAGAAATTGACGAATTTGTTCTAATTCCTGGACTCTAGCAACTGTATCTCCCACTCTCCGCGACTCAAAATAAGCCAATGGTAAACGCATTAAATGGCGAAAAAGTTGGGCTGATAAACTTAAATCTAACCGCCGTGCAGTATGGGTGAATATGAATAGCCGCAGAATACCTAGAATAGATTCAAATGTCGCCACTAACAAGAGAGCGATCGCCATCACATCTAAGGTGGCTAAACTCTCCTGTACCATGACTTTATCAATGATAACTTGGGTAATTAATGGTGAAGCTAAACCTAATAATTGTAAGGTAAATGAAGCTAATAAAACCTCACCTAATAATCCCCGATATTTCCACACTGCGGGGGTAAACCAACCTAAATTAAATTTCTCTTGTTGGGAAATTAATTCAACTTGCCATAATGTACCATCCCAATAATTTTCTACTACAGATTGAGGTAATTGTTCACAAATATAATCAGGATTTTGGGGATTAGCAATAATTAAATAATTACCTTTCATTTGATATGCTACAACCCAATTTAATTGGCTATTTAATTGGTCATTTTTATCATTTGTACTTTCCTGATTCTCTTGATTCCACAACAATAAAGCCGGAAAAGATAATTGGCGTAATTCACTCCAATTAACCTGCAATTTCCGCAATACTAACCCTAATTTTTCTGCTGCTTCTACTAGATTTTGTGGCTTTTGTCCCCGCAATTGACGTTGTACCCATTCCAACTGCACAGGATTTTGTAAATGTTGCGCTACCATTGTTAAACAGGCAGCACCAGTATTCCCACTTCCCACAAAGGGATAATGGGAAATTATTGGTTGGGGAGGTGTGAAAGCAGGTGCAGAAATGCGAGGGTTAGTAACTGGTAAAAGGATTTTTTTCTCCTCTTGATTTGTTGAATTGTTCCAAAATTCATCAACTTGAGGATTTAAAAACTTTTTCCACACCTCTAAATTCCAACAGACTACTACTACTTCCTTACTAGCAGCTACAGCTTTACAATTAGTAAATAATTCCTGACAGTCACCAAACCAATTTCCTGTTTGTAAAGTGGCTACAGTTTTATTTTCTCCTTCTTCTCGTAAACGTACTTTACCAGTGATAATTAAAAACTGTTCACCTCCTAGTTCTGGTGACCAAATTTTCTCACCAAGTTTGTAATTACGAATTTCCGCTTGCTGTTTTAATTCGCTTTGTTCTTCCGCATTTAGCCAAGATAGCGGTGGTTGATTCCAGGGTAAATTGTTTAACACATTTATTCGTGAAGATTGCTAATTTAGAGTTTTTAATTAACTTGAATTTTGACTGTGAGATTTTGAATTTTCTCCCCTAGCCATTTTTCAAATAATTCATTTTGTAGTGATTGTTTTAATTGAGGATCTTCTAAGGATGCTGGGAGAATTTGTTCTAATCTAAATAAAGCAAAACGCCCTTCTATTTCTATGGGATTTATCAATTTTCCGGGGACAGTTGCATCTACAGCCGCACGTAAACTATCCGGTATAGTTCCCCGACTAATTGGTCCCATCATGCCATTAAATACTCTTTCATCTGCTAATGAATACTCTTTTGCTAATTGTTCAAAACTAGCACCTTCTTCAATTTGAGTTTGCAGTTCTTCTGCTAATTCTCGACTATCAACTAAAATTCGTGAAAGTACCACTCTATCTAAGTATATTTTTCTTTCAATAAAGTATTCTGGTAATTTCGATTCTGTCACCAATGCTTTGAGTTGTTCTAATTGAAAGCTAAAGGTGATAGATGTATGAAATGTTGTATAATCTGTACCATTATTTATTAACCATTCTTGAAATTTTTGTGGATCAGTTAGTTGATTTTTGAGGCGAAAATCAATAATTGTCTGTTCAATTAATGCCGAACTAATCTCAATATCTGTCCTGGTATTAATTTCTTGTTCAATTATGTGCTGACGCAGTACATCATTAATAAAATTTCCTAGTCTACCGGATATTTGTAGGTACTTTACTACTTCAGCTAGGGCGATTTCTTGGTTATTTACAGTTAGAAAAGTTGCAGATTCCATGAAGTAATT
>Ga0315905_10006500_pt1 | contig 11885 bp, 20 predicted proteins | sample LakEriMetagenome_5_FD_203522 | JGI IMG/M metagenome (GOLD analysis project Ga0315905, IMG submission 203522) | Freshwater fungal communities from buoy surface, Lake Erie, Ohio, United States - Buoy 4 MA121 | ecosystem: Environmental > Aquatic > Freshwater > Lake | place: USA: Lake Erie, Ohio...
GACCCTGATTTCACTCGACTGTTCACCTGCTGCAGGCAAACTTCCCGCCTGGAACCACAAGTACTATCAGCTACTTGGTGAGTGAGCATCAGTGTGGGGCCAACTCTTGCTGATCAGCGCATGACCAATGTGTTTGTGGCCATCATCAGCATCATCAGCAGTGCCATCACGCCGCCATCAATGACAAGTAGTGCTCAGTGCCTGTCAACACTGCAAACCCCTGTGCTGCACGGTTGGAAGCATCCCGTTGCTTGCCCTGGCGGCCAGCAGCAACCTCAACTCGATGCCTGTACACACTGCGACCCCCTGTGCTGCCAGGTTGGAGGCATCCCTTCGCCTGCCCTGGAGGCCAGCAACCCCAACTGCGCGTCGAATCCGAACATAACCAACTACCCCATGCGCTACGCAAATGCGCTCACCACAGGTGCCTCATCATGCGTGCATGTCTTGTCCTGCAGCAGCGCCATGCCTCAATTGCCTCATTGCTACTGCTTCCAGTGCATCGTGCCTGTGGCGTTGCAAGGCACTTCACCACCTCGCTTGTTTGTTTGCAGCGCCAGGCATCAACCCAGCATTTCGTTGCATGCCAGGCAAGAACTCACTGCTTGCTGCGTTGCCAGGCATCAACCCGACGCACCAGTGCAGAGGTGGCTTTGCATCCATCAACTACCCGACCACTCGCCAGAATGCGACGGTAAGCACGTGTCCTTACCTGCCACCATGTACAGTCAACCCTGCTGCTGTGCAATGCATCACTGCAGCGGGATGTCGGGGTCAAACACTCATTCACGTGTGCATTCCACATGCGCTGACTGTGCTGTGCTGGCCTGCTGAGCACTTCTCGCCTTGGGGCTTGCAGCTGCAGACTGATGCCTTCTGCAATGTCTACTGGGGCACGTGCAACGCTTCCAGGGCAGGTGTGACCAAGCTGCTGCTGCTCCAGAGCCAGACATGCTTGTCGCCACGCCTTGCTGCTGCTGGACCAGTGCTCACCATGCCATGCCACGACTCGGTGCCTTGCTGCGGTACAGCGCCTGCTGCAGACGCAGTACCGGTGTAGTAGTGCTTGCCATTGCTGCATGCAACCGCCTGCACAGCCCTCAAGGCAATGTGCTATGGGTGCTGTAACCCGCACCCTTGCCCTCAGTTGTTACATTGACTGCACCCAACCCAGCCACCGCGTGCTGCAGTGCCCATTGCATCAAACAATCCGTGCCTTCTGGCTCCTGCTGTGCAGCGGGCATCAGCATTGCCAGTGTCAAGATCATCAACCTGACTGGACCCAACAGCACGTGCTCTGGCTGCATTGATCAAGGCGAGTCGTCAAGCTGACGCCCCATTGATTCTACTGGGTGGATGACCATTGCGCCTGTGCAGCAGCTCTGAGCTTGGTTCCTCACACTCTTGGCGTTCGTGTCCTGCTGAGTCCCAAGCAAGGCAGCTTCTCAGTGTTGTAGCAGCCTGCGGTCACGCGCGCCTCACTGTCAGGCGCATGCTCCTGTTGTGCATGCCTGCAGTGCAGCCCGTGCTCTTTCCGGTCAGCGGTGGCAGCTCAAGGCGGCGCAGCCTGTTGTCCATGACGCCCTCAGTGGGTGCAGCCTTCACTGGCTGGCGTGGCGGGCAGCAGCACAAGCCTGGCAACCTGACTCACCTCGCTGCTGAGCCCTCGCTCGGGCCTGATCAGCCACGAGGTGGCCCGCCTTCAGGCCCAATGGGCGTCCTGCAGGCTGCTGGCTTGAGCAGCACGCGTGCCAGAGCTAGGGGTGGGCTGATTGGTGGCAGTGTGTCCAACCAGGTGGCAAGCGTGCTGCAGTGGACAAGTGGGTGGGCGGATGGTTGCTTTGCTGCACTGCTGTTGCTTTGCTGAACATCTGATGACTGCATGTGACTGCTACTAGTAGACGCATGGTGAACCTCATAAGGGCGCGGTGGGCAGCGCACCAACTGCTGGCCTGCCCACTGCAGTCCATTCAGTGTGCCCAGCTGCGCTACATGTCTGCAGCCTGCCAAAGCCAGCCTCGTGCTGCTGATGCCTGAGCACCACAGCACGGTTGCTGCTCCGAGGAGGGGGGGCGGGGGGGCGGGGGGGTCCAGCAGGGCACATCTTGCCTCCACAACAGAGCAGGTCCATGACCTCATGCGCCGCTCCTGCAGGTGCCAGCAGGCGTCGTCATCTGCAGAGCTTCTGGGATGATGTAGAAGGCGACGTCTCTGACGCAGTTGATGACGTCGGTGATGCAGCATCTGATGTATCCACTGATGTGGGCGACGTTGTGACATCTGGCGCGTTCGAGGACGTTGCGGCTGCCTGTGAGTGTCAGACACGCACTGGCAGCGCATCTTCTGTTTGACTGGTGGTGAATGACGCGTTTCCCTGCCGCATGCTGGCGCTGCGCCTGCTGCACACTGAATCATGCGCCCCCCCTGTGCCGCCGCAGCCATTGTCACTGAATCATGCGCCTGCCTGCCTGTGCTGCAGCTCTCGACGGTTCCGTGGGGGGGCCAGAAGGCGCCATCGTCGCGGGTGTCACAGTTGGCGTGTATCAACTCTGCAAGCAGTACAGCTCCTGCGCGGTGAGCCGGCAGCAATGGCCCAGGCTGACGTCACCACTTGCAAGCGAGACTTGCGTCCGGGCTAAATGCGCCCTTCACTCCTGCTACCGCTCACCCTGCATTGGCAGGATGTGTGGATGACGCGCTCTCTCTGCCTTGACACATCAGTGCTGCTCGGCCAGCTTGCCACAGCTGCCACGCCTAATAACGAGCGCCTGCCTGTCGAGATGTCTATGCAGACTTTTGCGAATTCCGCAGTCAACGACGCAGGGAATGCCATTCAGACGGCTTGGAACCAGATTGGCTGCCTTTTCTACCCATCAAGTAAGCTGCTGGCACGCTTCTTGTGAGCAAGCTTGTCATCTGCTGCAGCCTGCCTGGCTGATGCGTGGGCATGGTCTGCCCACGCCTGCACAGCAGTTGGCAGACTGGCACCTCTGAGCCAACAATTGCCTGCAGGCTCCTGCTACACTCCAAGCTCGGCAATGCCACCGCCAAGCTCGGCAATGCCACCGCCTGCTCCAGCCCCAGCCCCGGCTCCGCCGCCGGCTGCGCCGCCGGCTCCCGTGGTGGTGCGGCATCAGCTGGTTCAGTTCCTGCTCGCAAGTTGCATGGATAAGCCCGTGCCTGCTTGCGCCCCTGGGAGCCCCTCTTTGCCTGCCTGTGCTGCATGTTCTTGCCCCGCCCCAAATGCTGTGGGCCAGTGCCACATTGCCACAATCTGCATGTGCTGACAAGCTGTGAGGTGGTACCCTCGTGCAGACGACGTACAATCAGTACTCAAACTCCATCATTCCCTGCTCTCCCACACTGATCATGGAAGCCTGCCTCGTCGGATTCCTGGCGACCTACCAAGTCGTCACAGAAAACAGCGCCACGGGGACGTCATACTCGCCTTGGGTAATGCATGGATCTGCACACGCTGCTCTGACATCCCCGCTTCCCCCCTCGGCCAGCGGCGGGTGCATGCCACAGCCGATTGGTTGCAAGCTGCGTTCAGTGTGCCACTCCACGCTCACCATCGACCCTGTGGCATGGTGACCATTACCCCTGTGGCATGATCACCATGCGTACGCAGATGCCAAACCCTGGTGTGGTAGTGACACTGTCCGTAACGAGCGGTGACAGCGTCGGCAGCATTATACCCTGCACCACTACTGAGCTGTGAGTGGTCCAAGGTCGCTGGCTGGCGTGCAGCAAAAGCCAATTCATGCTTGTGCATGCAGTGTGCTTGCTCACAGCAGCTGCTGTAGATGGACAGCGCTCTAGAGCAGCGCAAACAGATCTGTTTACGGTTGATGAGGCGTGCTGACATTCCCATGGCGCTCTTGCAGGGGCTACTGCGGGGTATACATCAACAACAGGCAGGTCAAACATCAAGGTTGCAGGCCTAAATGGTGGCAGGATGGTGCAGTGTGTGCGCACGGCTTGCGTAGCAGCATCTCCCTAGAGGTCAGGCAGCCAGCTTCTGGCAGCAGCTTGCTGATGATCAGGATGGCTACACCAGGCCTAGGAGGGCGGATGCAAGAGCAAAGCTTGCAGCCTGCCTGTATGTGCTTGCAGGCAGGCTTTGAATGCGCTCCCCGGTCTGCAGCTTGTGACCATCCTGTCAGTCAGTTTTGATACCGAGTCCGGCAGCACCTATGCCCAAACATCCTCCATATACTGGTTGGTGAGTTCAGCAAGGTTCGGTTTGCACACTTTGCAGTGATGCCCAGGATGGATCAATTGGAGCATGACCTCTGGCCGTCTTGTGGGCACTGACTGGGTTGCCCCCGCGTGCGCCCCCGGGTGTCTGTTGACCGTTGCTGCTGCAGATGCCGCAGCTGCAGATCCAGGGTGGCGGCCCACGCACGGACTCAGAGCAGTGTCCAGTGGGCATGGAGCTCAGCCTGACACTGCAGGGCAGCAACCTCTTCCCTGGGGGCTTCAAAAATGCTGAGAAGCTGGGCACAAGCCTGCTGACCCTCGGATACTCCCTGTACATGTTTGTTTCCGGCATCCCCTGCGGCAGCCAGGCGCTGAGTGGGCTGACCAACATCTTCTCACCCATCCCCATGAGTAAGTCCAGCTGCCGTCCAGATGCCAGCAGCGATTGACACCCCAAGTCAGCGCTGCACTGTGCGCACCTGCCTTGTGCAAAAGCAGCAACCGGCTTAGGGACCAAGGGTCAGGCAACGCTGCATCACGGGTGCACTGCCGCGTCCCAGCCCGCATCCAGGCCAGACCAGCCAGCATCTGGGCCAGCCCGGGGGCAGCCAATCCAGGTCTTCACACGGGCCGCTGTCATGATCTGCAGGCTTCAAGTCCAACGATCAATGCTGGGACGAAGTGAAGAGTGCCCTCGACGGTGTGGGCCAGCTGTTCGTCACAGCCTACGCTGCACAGACGGGCTCATCACTGTCAAACAACGTGAGTGCGCACTGATACGTTGCAGGCGGCAGCGTGCTGCTCTGTCGCCAAAGCTGACCAGGTCAAGTCACCTAACAAAAATTGAGACTCAGGGCAGCAACCTCCCGTAATGTGTGGTCCTGCCGCATTGTTCCTGCCTGCAGCCCAATTTTTTCAACGGCACAAACCTGGGGGCGCTGTACAACAAGCAAGTGCAGCTGCAAGGCCCCAATGTCACATACACAGTGCAGCAGGGAGACACGTTGCAGGTGCGTCGGTGCAATGCTGTGCTGCTAGCATGTTGCCCTTGGGGTGCGGCTCGCGTTCATCAACCCCTACGCATGGACCATATTGCATCCGCTGCACCGATTGCATTTGCAGCTGCGCTGCATCAGGATCCGGGTGGCATCAACTGCCCTGCCTCTGCCTGGCACCTCCCGCAGTCCGTGGCTGCAAGCCTGGACGTCTATCCGGTGTGCCTCCTCTACAACAACCCAAGCCTACAGCAGCCGAGTGACTTGCAGCCAGGTGTGCGCAGCAACAGCTGCTGGCAGATGCAGCCGCGCTCAACTCGTGGTGGCCCCACCCGCCTACTACTGGTATGCACAATCCTGTTGATGTGCCATGATGGTGTGTCGTTGCCAGCACTGGTGCCGCCAGAAGCATGGACTGCAACACCTGACCTGAAGCGGTCAGTGCGTGCGTCGATGCCAGCTCTGCCACGACTCCTGCGGCTGCTGTGCATGCCGCTTCCAGTCGCATGACTGTTGCAGACGCGCCTGCTGCAGCTCGTTTATTTGATGCTGTTGGAAGCTCAAACCGCCACATGCCCACACGCTGCAGGCTTGCAGCTTGTAAATGGTGCATGTATGACGCGAAGCCTGGTGGGAGATGTTCGGCCGCCGCCTCAGCTGTCTCAGCACCCAGAAGTGTTTGCGGTGAGTGGCTCAGGCGGCCGTCAGGCGCCGACTGCTGCGTGCCCAGCGGTGCCTGATCATGATGAGGGTCAATATTCCCAGGTGGCAGCATCTATGTTGGTGCTGCCTGACATGTCTGAGGTGTGTGTGCCACCACATGCCGCGTTGGTACTGGCAGTACCAACGGTAGGGATGCCTCGCACCACCAGGACCACCGCTGACTGTACAGGTGGAGGACCAGGACTTCTTTGCCACCATGTTGCCGGCCCTGGTCCCGCTGTACGCGCCGGCAGCACAGCTGTACCTGGAGCTGATGGAGGCGGCTGCGGCCAACAGGACCACCGACGCCCAGAAGGTGGGCCGCTGATTGCATGCGCACTTTGCATTATTGGGCAGCCACAATCGCCGGGACCCTTGCGCCAGCGCACTACTGCTGCAGGCGCCTGCATGCAAGCTCACATCTGCAGCACAGCCGCTGCATCCGTGCCGGCGGCCCATTCTGCGCAGCCCCGCGGATCCGATCGCCTGCCCGCCGTGTTTTAACGGGCGGCTAAAGTGCAGCGGGGAGTGGCTGCTGTCATGCTCGCACCTTTCACGCCCGCCCTGCAGCGTGTTCTGGACTGGATGCAAGTCCCTGGTCCCCATTCGCTGTATTGAGTGTAAATTCTTAATCCAAATCCTAAAGCATGCCGGCGCGTGCAGGTCATCAATTGGATGGTGCTGGTGTACTATGTGGCCATGCAGCCCAGCACTGGCAGAGCTGTGGGTCAGTTCACTCAGTTTGACCCTGCCGTCAATGCTGCCGTCGCCAACATGACCCAGGAGCAGACCCTGTTGTGCGCAGAGAGCGCGAATGTCACATCGTGGGTGCCCTGCCCTGCCTGCCTGGCGGTGTTGCGGCTCACACATGCCTGCTGCCTGCAATCAGGACGGGGTTGGGCCAAGCCTGCCTGCTGTTTACACTCCATGGGTGCCCTAGCGTGGCATCAATTACAATTCCCGGCACCTCTCCTGCCAATCACGTGTGCTGCAGGTATTCGCAGAACGGCTTCTTGCCAGACAGCATCAAGGCGTGCATCTGCACCCCACAAGCGCCCGCCGTGCAGTGCGCCGGCCTCTTGGGCATGACGGTGCGGCATCCCATGCTGGGCAGTGCAGCTGGCTGCCTCTCATTTCACGGCCTGGCCAGGCAGAGCTGCTGCTGCTCCATGCGACTCACCTGGCACCTGAGCTAACAGTGGGAGGGTGCTTGCTTCTGCCACTCTGAATTTCTGCGGGGTCACCCGTGCATTGACTTAAGCATCCCAAGCCCATTCAGGGCAGCAAGCAGCTGATGCAACGGCTGTCCATGCCCTGCCCTGCACTGCAGCTCCTCACCCAGCAGATGACCTCCTGCGGGGACACCCTGACCCCCGACTGCGTGGGCCTCCAGTCAGCCAGCACATACACCAGCCCAGGACCGGACGTGCGGCCAGCCACGGTCGGCAGCGCCGGGAGCCGTGTGCGCACCTTCCCTGCATTGGAGCGCCTGTGGAAGGCCACAGTACTTGCTCGTAGGCGGCTGCGCCACAGCGGGAGCAGGCGCCGCCTGCAGCAGCCGGATGAGGAGGAAAAGGAAGGCGAATTCATCCCTCCGGATTTGGACGAGTCAGGCAATACAGACACGGTGCGCATCACTACTGGGTGCCTGATGGCGCAGGCTCCATCACGTTGTTCTGTTGCACTCAGCAACTTGCACTGTTGCTTTGCCGCTGCAGCGCTGCCCCCGGTTGACGCTGCTGTGTGTTGCAGGCACCTCTGGAAGCCGAGCACCCTATGCCCCAGCCCCAGCAGGCAGGGGGTCAGGGGGGTGGCAACCCAGGGGGTGGCAACCCAGGAGACCAGTGTGAGGTGAGGCGCTGGGTGCTGTCAGGTGAGCGCTGGGTGCTGTGGGAGCGAGGCACCAATCTGGCAGCTGTGCAACGTCAGCAGCTGCTGTCTGCTGATGAAGACCCAGCAAAACAAAGGATGCATGTTTCTTGAGCAGCCATCCACCCACACTACACCCCTGCCGCCACGGCCCCAACCACCGCCTATCTGCTGCCCCGCAGGATCCAAGCCCCCCCGAGGTGAGCGCGCGCAGGGCATGCTGGCTACCTCAGCCAGAGACTGGCAACCAGTCAGCATACATTACCAGCCTTCTGCTCATCAGCTTTGCTCAGCTCTGCAAGCTGGTGGCATCCAGGCTGTGCTACAAGGCAGTGGCACCACTGACGTTCTTGCCTTGCCGGCGCTTTGCAGCCACCGTCGCCGCCACCCTCACCGCCGCCGCCATCACCATCGCCGTCGCCGTCGCCGTCGCCGTCACCGGTGACTAGTCGACGCCTGCTCCCTTGTGCACCATTCATTTGCAATTAGCACCACATGTTTAACTGCAAAAAAAGCCGCGCCGGCAGCTGTGGTGATGGCAGCAGCCCTCACCCAGCTGATGGTGCCTGCATCATGCCATTGTGACCACTGCACACCTGAACCTGCGCCTGCAGTCTCCCCCACCCTGCGGAGGGCAACTGGAAAAGCCGGAGTGCGCGGCCCTCCAGTTCAAAGACTTCTTCAACAGCGGCTGTGCAAAAAAGTCGTGCAAGGTCAGACGGTTTGCGGGGTGCAGAGTGGGGCAGATCATGGCATGTCACAGCTCTGGCAATGCCTGGCTACTGCTTGCCGCGAACCCATGCTTGAGCGGTTGTCAGCACCTGGGCATGCAGATGGCGCACATGCAGATCCGTCAGTCCCACGCAATCCCACTCCCGCAGCGCGGCGCTTTGACCACCAACTGCAGGAGCCAATTCTTGACAAGCGCGCCTGATCACTCAGCGGCCCTCACCACAACACCTCGTGTGCATGTGTTTGTGTGTACAGACAAAGACATTGCCAGAGACGGGCCCTTTTGCCTACAACTTTGTCTGGAAGCAGGGCTTTGCTTTTTGCAACAGTGTGGTTGCCAACATCTCAAGTGAGTTGCATCTTCATGGGCACCGACAGCGAAACTGTACAGCCAGCAGTCTTGGCCAGAGCAGCACTGCAACAGCATCACAAAACAAGCTGATATTCATCCATGGACCCATCGAAATTGCAGTGAACGGCTTGATCTTCACGGTCGTCGAAGCCAATGGTAACATAACAACAAATCAGGCCACCTGGGAGAACCAGCAGAAGGTTCGAGCAATGTGGTAAGCCCGCCGCTGTAGCAACGCACCAGCATGACATTACAGATCCTGACGCCAACAACTGGTCACAAAGCAACTCAAACGCCTCATCATGCTGCACTGCCGCTGCATGCTGGAGCGTTCAGAGCGGTATCATCCAATGCACACATGTGCACCAATAATTTGCACGCAGGGACTTTTTCTTTCTGCCCTACGAATCTTCGCTCTGCATCAACAGCAAGTGTGTCAAAAACGACTGGGCGTCACTGGCTTTGAAAGCCGCTGACTATGCTGGGGTTGATCCATGCGTCAAGGTTTGCCATGGGCTTCCAGTCCTGCATTTAGTGCCCGCATCAGCGTTGCTGCCTAATGAGCAATACTGGCCATCAGGTTGCAGGCCTGCATGCAACGCCCCCACCCCAGCAAGAATGCTTCTTTCTGCTTGGAAGGCAGTGACACCGCTGCATGGCAGGCTGCTGTCAGAGTCGTTGCTGGGATGCTCATTACAAGCGCGGGTGCAAGCGGGCCTGTTGCCGGCTGGCGGGTTGTTTGCTGCCACACCCACGCACTGTTGGGCTGCGTGGTCCTGCGTCGCTGGCTCGGCATGGTTTGCAGATGCAAGTCAGAGCTGGCTCACTGTGCCCTGCAGTTCGACCCGCGTCTGTACATCTTCCAAGACCGTTTGCAGATTGGTGCGGAGGCTCGTCTCGCTGGCCTTCGTTACCGAGTGGTCGGCAATGTTCTGTGAGTGCCTGTCCATGGTCAGCGCGGCGCTGCTGCTTGCATGAATCGTAGCTGTCAGCTGTCAGCACCCCCACGTGCAAGGCTGTCTCCAGGTTGGAAGAAAGCGATTCGCTGCGCCTCACCTTGTGCCCGCTGGAAGTAACGCACAGCCAGCCGCCAACCAGCTCTCACTGCATGAAGGAGCTGGCCAGGCAGCTGCCGGCTGGTGGGACTGCCCCCTTCCCACACACACACACCCCAACAGCACAGGATTCGTGTGACGCCAACGCACCACCAGACAGGCTGTCAACAATGTGGCATGCCGCATGCACCATCAAACGAACGGAGCGCAAAGCCAAGGCAAACGTGTCAAGAATGTGCCCCTGATGCGCTGCAGGTTTGGCCTGTGGGATGCGACCATATCACCAACACCCATGGGCGAAAACCTGACCCAAGTGTGCAACTGCGGAAGCCCAGCCACCGTTCTGCACTGCAGCGATACCTGCCGCATCCTCAACAATGCGCTTACGAGCGGCACCTGGGGTTCATTGGGTGCTGACTTTTTCTGGGGTGAGATGGCGGCTGATGTGCTGGGGCTGACATGCGCTGAGGAGTGTGCTGTCCCTGAGGATACTAACCACTCACACGGCATCATGCCTTAGTGCCGCCTCCCGCCAGTTTCATGGGCACTGCCTCGCTCAGGAGGGGGGGTAGGGCCGCCTTGGGCGCTGCTTGGCGTGCAGCATGGCATTTGCTGAAGGAGGACGAGTGCTGCAAGGTGTGGAGCCTCACCAGCACCCACATGTGGGCGCCCCAAAGTCATCCACGTCACATGCTGTGCAGAATTGTATCTCAAGGTCTTCTTCGTTCGCTACACCTTCCTCAAGAAGTACTTCTTGAGTTCATTGAGTGGAGGAGCAGAAAACTGCACCTCAGGAGTACCGGGGTGCCCGATCTCATCGCCCTCACCGCAGCCGCCGCCCTCGCCCTCGCCGCCGCCGCCGCCCTCGCCGCCGCCCTCCACCGCCGCCGCCGATCAGGGTGCGATTCAGGCTACGCCATGTGGCAGGCGGGCGTCACCTGCTGCCGTCACAGCTCGTGTGCTGCGCATGGCGCGCAGCGCCAGCCACCACCGCAATCCTGTGCTGTTCTGTCCTTGGCACCCCCTCAGCAGAGATCATCACACGCTCCTGCACCTTTCTCCGAATGCAGGTCCCAATCTGTGATCCACTGCGACTGCGCGCCGGGCTTGCAGTGCATCGGAGAGGCTGGACAGGCCGGAACGTGCGAGGCTGTGGGGTTGCCTTGATGAACCTGCAGGTGCTGGCGTGCACTGTAGTAGGACTGCCCCGTGCGCATCACTGCTGCCTTGCTTGTGATTGCAGAGTGTGAACTGCAGTTACATTTGGCACTGTGGGCGGACACACCCACCCCGATGAAGGTTTTTCAACTCCAAAGGGTACAATCCAGTGCACGGACGAGGGGCCCCCTGGCATCCGCACTGCAGCATTGTTAGAGCACGCGCCTCTTATTACAGGCCTGCTCCAGCACTGCCCCGCCCTTTGCTGTGCGGAACAGGGTGCACAAGCCCTTGCACAAGATCGCAACCGACTGCAGTTCTTGGTCATGGCAGCGTTGGGAGCTACGGCACTGTGATGCATCAGCACTTTTGCGGTGTCAGCATTCTGGGGTTTCAGCACCTTTGCAGTAATGTCATGTCTTTCTCTGCTGTCTTTGTTGCAACTGCCTGTTGATAGTTGTTGTAATACAATGAGGCAGTACCATCTGGCCGGCCCAACCTGCTGGGCCCCTGTCCACAACACCCGCTCTGCGAGGGGCTGTCGGTGAGGCTGGTGAGGCAGCAAAAGCGAAGCCATGGAGTACGGAGCTATGGCCAACGGGTGCAGACGGGGTCCCGCGCCACAGACTTGTCTGACAGGCTCGTCACTCGAGTGACTCTGGCCGCGCCAGGCCGCTGCTCCTCCAGTGATCAGCGATCATTGAAATCCTCTTGGTCGCCAACGTGATGGCAGGCTGGTGAGGCAGCAAAGCGCGTAAAACAACGGACGCACGGACCTATGGCCAATGGCAGACAGGGTCCCGCACCACAGACCCGAGT
>Ga0315905_10006503_pt1 | contig 11884 bp, 12 predicted proteins | sample LakEriMetagenome_5_FD_203522 | JGI IMG/M metagenome (GOLD analysis project Ga0315905, IMG submission 203522) | Freshwater fungal communities from buoy surface, Lake Erie, Ohio, United States - Buoy 4 MA121 | ecosystem: Environmental > Aquatic > Freshwater > Lake | place: USA: Lake Erie, Ohio...
CTACTTCGCTCAAGACTCTATCGTTTGCGCACAGACACAGACAACAGACACAGTATGGCTGTATGTACACTCTGAAAACACGATGAGCTCCCAGCCCTACACGCAAGCGCATCAACGTAGACTCATGTATGTACACGCAAGCGCAGCCGTCACGGCAGGGAAAAGGAAAGAGAGGGATCAACCCCCCCCCACCAGCAGACACATGTCACGGACAAAGTAAAGACGGATATCAATGTGACGAGAGAACTTGCGCCGAACAGGATTTCGGACATGGCGACACACGCAAGATTATCCTCGTAGACGTGTATAGAGGCAGTTTGGGCACATCCGAAGTGGCGGAGGATTTCCCGCATGTCGTACGCATTCCAAAAAGCAGAAGGAGTCGGCTAAGGCCTGCCTCGCCTTTGTAGGTACCGTATGCGCACCGTGCATGTGCGTGCTGTTGCTGATGGGCAGTTTATTCTGCAAAGGTGTTGTGTGTTGGTGTGCTCCACGGATGCCGCGGCCCCACGCACTTGCCCGCGCGTCCTGCTGGGGAGGTAGGTTGGCCCACCAGCGGCACCTGGGTCCTTACGCACCGGGATAGACGCGTTGCGCATCCACGCTCAGTCAAGCGTCATGCCACGATTAAACTAAAAAATCATTGGAAGCTGAAGAGTAGGAAATGGACACAAATTATGTTTCCTCCTCCGCACCCCTGTTTTCCCCTGTAAGGCATAGATCTCTTTGCGGTCTACATGGTTCTCTTTTGCGGTTTACATTGGCCTCCATTTTCCAAGGTTTTGGTGATGAATGGAAAAGCTCTTTCTCCTTCTACCAGCCCTGGCTGCAACACTTGTCGCGCGCTGGGTGTCCCTCCGACATAATTTCGATGCAGTCCAGCGCGTGCACTATCGCCTCCTCCTGCGTCTCTGACACCTGTGTGTGTGTGTGTGTCAGGTGTACTGTATATGACATGGTTCATGGGTAATAGCCATTTGATACACTAACATTCATGCAAACACACACACAAAAACACACACCACGCAATCACACTTACACCAAACACAGACGACACACTGACAAAACCCCTTATTCCACTTTCACATTCATACTGAAAAAAAGGCCTAGTTCCCCTTCAAAATTAATTAGACCTGTTGTGCCGCATCTGCGCAACTCTCGTCTCGGACCCTGTCCCTGAAAGAGAGGTGGGAGGGGAATTGGCCAGGAAGAGAGGGGCGGACAGTAGTGGACAGGAGTTACAATTGATATTGTTGTGCGGGGATGCCCCGTGGTCGCCAGTGTGGGGTTCCACGTGTCCGGGAAAGTCACGGACACTGACACGGACACGCACCGGTTGGCAAGGATGCGGCTCATCATGGGTGAAACGTCGAGCAGGCACAGCAGCTGGACCTTGACTGCCTCCGTCTCCTCGCGAGTTACTTCCGCGTGTTCCATACGCGCCTACTCAGAAAGGAGAGGGTTGTATACATACATACACACACACACACACACATAGTGTGATGACAGAGAGGGGGTGGGGAGAGAGAAAGAGAGAGGATGCATGTGAGGAGAGTGGAGAGAGAGTGGAGATAGAGAGAGAGGGTGTATTTGAGAAAGAGAGGGTGAGAGGGGGAGAAAAAGTCTCCACGCGCACACGTGCTGCACGAGCATGAGTCCTTCTTGCTGAGGGAGGGTAGAGGGAGCAAAGGAGAGCGCGTGGGCTCTCTCTCTCTCTCTCTCTCGGAATCTCTCTCGGGCGCACGCGAGAGCACCTGTAACCACACGAGGGAGCCATCGCGGCGATAGACATTGAGACACGTTGAGAGAGGTCGCCCTTGCTTGATGCACGCATGCACGTGCTCCACCTCCTGCAGAGTAGTAATGTGTAATGTCTACTGTTAGTATGTTGTAGTGTAGCAGACCGTACTGTTACGCTCAAAACAATTGTTTTGTTTGTAATAATGTACTAACTTGCGCATCGCTGGCAGGTCCGTAGAGGAGACTTTGCCAAGTACACCCATACGCCTGCACAGCCACACCACCAAAAAAAAGACGGGGGGTTGCACAAGTCAGCGCCTTGCGGTTCGTGTTACATATACATGACGCACACGTACATGAATCCCAGCCAGTTGACGCCTGTGCAGCGAGCAGCAGCAAAGACATGAGGGAACAATAATATAAGAGAAGAAGTAGCAAAGTCAAGAGAGAATTCGCAGGCGTCGGTGCCTACCCACCCACACACCTCTTGATCTTTATAGCCAATGGCGGTGGCCAAGTGGCGGTTGCACCACAGAATTGCCCCGGCCTGGTCACAGAGCGCAAACCCTGCGTGTGTGCATGTGTAAGTTTTCCGACTAATACTACACCGGCCATACACACCCGCCACATGTCTCCCACATCCTGCACCTACAAGATGGCACAACAAAGCGTCCCCTCACTAAATCTTTGCACACACCCACACGCGCACACCCACCCTCAATGCCTCTCTCGCTCTCTCACTCACCCGCAGCAATGTCTTCGACTTCAAAATTTTCGACGAAACGCTGGACGAAATCTTGGGAGAGCATCGGCCTCTGCAGCATTCTGTCTCGCAGTGGCTGCATACATCAGGGGGGGGGGGGTCAGGAATGAAGGACAAACAGGAAGATTGAAGAATGTCATGCAAACAAGAAAGTTTCAACAGTAGACGCTGTCATGAGATGTATGATATGCGTGTAGGGATAGTGATGATGTATGATATACAGGTATGATATACAGGTATGATATACAGGTATGATATATGATGTATGATATACAGGTATGATATATGATGTATGATATACAGGTATGATATACAGGTATGATATACAGGTATGATACAGAGGTATGATATAGAGGTATGATATCTGATGTGATCATGTCTGATTGCCTACGGATATGATACATGTCATGAGAGCGCATGCAGTCTTCAAGACACCCACCTGAGGAAAATGAGGCGCGAGCCTATCCCAAAAAGACGTTCGTATGGAGCCCCAGGTCTCGTGGACGGTGCTGTCGTTGACGCATAGGGTTTTGTCGTCCTTGGTGGCGGGCGCCACATGCTCCTCTTGCGTGCCCATCAGCTTGGCGCACTCCTGCTCCTGCAACTGGAATTCGTACGAGTCCTCCTCGTCTCCTGCCAAGCAAGTCCGCATCCCTCGTGAGTTTTTTTTGCGGCAAAATTTTTGCAGGCAGAACAAAAAATTCGTTTTCCTCTTCTCCTGCGGAGCAGGTCCGCGTCCCTCGCGAGATTTCATGTACAGACATAACTTGTGCATGTATACACATAACATGTGCACGTATACACATGTTATGGGCGTAACTATGACCATGTTCACTTCCAACATGCAACGCGAGTATGCATTCACACATTTACAAATACACGTTGCAAATATTGTAGGTCGCTAATACTCTCTGTCGCACTCGCTCTCCACATCACATGCACACACCACGGGACGACGAGCCTTGGGTGTCAGAGGACGACGAGCCTGGGTTGTCAGAAGACGACGCGCCGAGCTCGAGCATGCCCCTGAGCGTTTGCGTCTCGTCCGTGAGCTGCGCCATTCGCGCGAGCAGCGACTCTATTTCGCAAGTCTTGCGATGCAGCGAAGACTCCATGGTCTTGAGCGCCACCGACGAAACAGAGCGTTCAATTTCCTGCTGGACAAATATGCTTTGCAGCGCCTGCGCCTTGGCCTCTAGCGCCTTGTCCTGCGTGTCCACCCTCTCTTCCAGCCGCTTCACCTCCCGCCAAAGGAGCTCGTTCTGCGCTGAGGCGGCCAGGGCGCTGGCATTGGCATTCAACTTTGCAATCACCTCTTGCTCCAGCAGCTCTTCTAGCCTCTCCACCTGGCGCCGCTCCGCCGCAAGTGCCTGTGCTATGTGCGGAGCCGTGGCCTTCGCCGCCGCACTCACTCGCAAGGCGCTGTGCTGTGCAGCTGCCTGAGCTTGGCGCACCTGCTGCTTCTTCGCATGCCGCTGCACCGCGGCAGATATCATTGGGGATGCCGTACGCGTGGATGCTGAGGAGCGGTTGCTCACGATATCTCCCTCGCTTTCCCCTCTGTCGTTGACGCCCCCGTCGGCGACTGTCAGAAAGTCGAAGTCTATGCCAGGCTCTGCCAACTTGGCAGCCTCGTGGCGGGAAGGGTGTAACGCCGAGTGCTCTCGCGCCAGCAGCGCGGCGTGGAGACTCGCGCCGGGTACATCCGCCTCAGACGCTAGCACCCCATCCTGCAGCGTCGAGTGCACGAGACAGGCGATTCGCTGCTGCCACGTGCCTGCCCTGAGCAAGTCCGCATCATCGAGACACCTGAATCCCAACCTGCCGCCACCGCGCTTTAGCAGGCGCGCCGCCACGAGAGCCGCGCACGGGCGCAGCGAATCGGCCTTGATGGTGAGTGACAGGAAGTCGCACTCCCACCTCCACGCCTTGATTTGCCCCTGCGTCTTGAGTTGCCACAGCGCCTCAACAACCCCTAGCCTCGACATGTCCCCCGTAATCTGCACCAAGATCTTCTGGCAATCGTCCCGCGACGCTGCCTTATCCGATGAGGACACGCATGGCGTGCCCTCTCCCGCAACCTGTGGGGTCGGGGTGAGCATGGAGCCGTGCAAGGAGGCGAGGGCATCTTTCCATTCGGCCACTGTCTGGTCCTGCATCACCGCAAGCTCCTGCGCCATTTGCACCACGTAAGGGTCATTCACGTCAGCGAGGTTGTTCTCCTCGTGTGGCTCGTTGACCAGTGCCGCGGGCGAGGGCGAGGATGGCGACACGATGTCGGAACTGTCTTCGATCGACATCAGCATGCACGTGCGCCAAGCCATCCCTCGCGCTGGCATGGCTGTGCCCTTGTGCGGGTATGTGTCAGATATTTCATAGTCCGTGAGAGGCACGGGCTCGCCCAAGACGCTTGCCCAGAGCGTGCTGCCATCGCCCTTGCGCAACAAGAGACATGTCGACAGCTGCCTCCGATCAAGCGTGCATGACTGCAGGCAGAATTTCACGCGGCTGACTTCCACTTCGTCGGCACTCTTGGCACAAAGCCCAAAGAGTGGAGCGCCCAGCAGCTGATAGGACGAGTATCGCATCATGCGCAAGAAGGCTGAGTTGGCAAACACCACTCTCGAGTGTGTGTCGACGATGCACACAGAGCTCGTCATGCCCGACAAACATAGCTCGCCATCCACGCGAATCAGGGCCGAAAGCGTCGGGCCGCTGCAAGCAGCCGCCAGCGGCGCAACATCGGCGCCACAGGTGGCATGATATGGCTCAGGGGAGTTGCGCGAGGCGTCACTGATGATCCACAACATGCGATTCCACCATGCATGCCACGTGCGCAAGTCTGCCGTCCACATGCGGCACCACGAAGACTTCTGCGTGCGTGCCAGAACTTTGTGCGAGTCGAAGTCGACTTTGAGCGCGTCGCCCTCCCACTCCCACTTGCTCACGATGGACGCGTCGCGCAGCATGTCCAAGTAGACAAGGCAGTGCTTCACGGCCGGATCTGCCGTGGGGTACAGCACTAATTGCGTGCGCCCATTCAGATGAGTGATGCGGCCCTCTGGACATATCCTGGCAGCCTGCTTTGTCGCGGTGCAGGAAAGGGAAGCTTCAGGAGGAGAAAGTTGGCCGTTGATAGGCGAGCATAGCTTGGCGGCGGGCGCACCCGCAGATGTAGGGTTCACGACAACACGCACGTGGTCTACCGCGCCATTGTCGGCCATCAGCGGGCAGATGGTCATCATGGCTGTCACCGCTGTGCCCTCCTTGTGATAACATGTGAGCAAGTCCCTGCCATGCTGCCCCGTCACGGCGTCGTTGAACATCCTGATGATGGCACGCTGATCCGTCAAGGGCCCGTTTACGAACTGCATGCTGCGGCCCGAGACCTCGGCAGTGGTCAGGCCGTACAGACGACACCAGGCAGGCGAGGCGTGCTTAATGCTGAAGGGAACTTTGGTGCTCGCGATGAGCTCGGCCGTGTCCGTGTTGTCGAGCGATGCAATTGCAGCGGAGAGCATCTCGATATCCAACAGCTCCAAGGTATACAGCACGTGCGTCATGACGAGAGAGGTATCCGCCACCGGCTTCCCGGACGCGCGGGCGCAAATCATCCTGGCGTCCTCGCAGGAAAACGCGAGAAGGACGCTCCGCACGCAGGGTTTGCCGCTGGTGACGTCCCTCGTGGTCTTGAGCAGCGCCTCTTTGCTGGTGGTGGCGAGCAGCTTGGAGGAGGCGGCAGCCTGCCCGGCCTCATTCTTGGAGTCTTTGCCCAAGAGTTTGCAAAGCTCATCCGAGGCGTGCGCGATTGAAATTTCCCCGTCGCTCCTGTCTGCCGCGACAAGGAGCGCCAGACCCTTCTGCGTCTGCAGCGCGTCCTTGAGGTCAATGATCTCGGTCGAATACACCTGGAGGAGAGAGGCAGTTAGAAAGTGACAAGAAAAAGGGGCGCATACTCTGAGCATGCGCTGCAGCGCGCGCCGGTGCGAACGCACGCGATTGCACACGAAGTGAACAGTCGCATGTGGCATCGCACGAGGCCTCACCTCGACGGCAAAGGACTCCGGACCGCACGGCGACGTCGTGTGGTGCGACCAAAATCGCCTGCCTTCTATATCGTATGTAACGAATGTCTCCTGCCCCTTTGCGCCCTGTGCCCCGGCCTCCATGAGCTGATTCACGGCGCGCATGTCTGTGCCCGGGCCCTGCACAACTTTCAGGCTGCGGCCGAGCACAGCGGCCTCCGGGACGCGGTACATCCGAGACCACCCAGCGCTGACGCTTTCGACGTGAAACGGGGCCTTGTTCTTCACCACAGCGCAAGCGCGAGCCTCATCGCACGGCGACGAGCCACCGGGATTGGTTTTGTCATCGCACGCCATGACGAAGGCAATTAGTCGCTCTCCTTCTTCTTCAGAAGGCCGCAGCGCCGTCGCCCGCACGCGCAACTGGAGCTGCTTGCAACTCGCAGTGTTGCACAAGACCTGGAAGTAATGCGCGCCGCCTTTGAGGGCAGCTTCGATCGCCGACTCCCACACCGCGTGCGTGCTGCCGTCTTGCAGAACTTTGAGAGCCGAGCCCTGGAAGTCCTCGGTGCGGAAGCCAGTGAGCTCCGTGAAAGCAGAATTGCCCGCGAGGCACTCGTGCGGGTGGCTAGCCTTGGCCACAAGGCAGGCCTCGCCAAACTGCACGATCCCGCCCCGGGACACGGGCCCCAAAGCACGACGTGCCGCCGCCTTGCTCGCTTCACTGCTGCCCTCGTACTGGTGTTGCATGGCCTTCGCCTGCGCGAACGAATTCTCTGGCATGCGGTCGCACATGGCGCACGAGGCGCGCAGGCCGCACCCCGCTCCTCGCCCGCGCTCGTGCTACCACCGGTCGCGCTGCCGCTGCTGGCTGCTTGCTACGTACAAGGAGGTGTGGTAGTCGCACCTTCTCTCGAGATTGAAGAAATTCAGGAGAACTAAAAATCTCAAGACTTATCTCGCTATGAAGGCACTCCGAAATGAGTTATGTACACGCTTTGGCAAGTCTTACGAAAATTTACTACTGGGGGCTTCCTTTTCATCTTGTGTGTAATCTTGTGGAGTCCAGATTTCAATCTCCCTGATGTATAAATTTAATCTCCCTCAATCTCCTTGAGAGATCGAAATGGCTTAATGGGGGCTTTTTTTAGCGTCTAAACATTTCGGAGCCGAAAAAACATTTCGAAACCCCGCAACAATGCGAACCGTTTGAAAAATAAAGTTTGCTGGGGACCTACAGTAAACAATAAACGAACCTCGAATTACGAATAAACGAGCCCTTCTCTCTCAAGACCTCTGCGTACGGCCGCGGCGCACGCGGCCGACGCGTTTGTCGGCCGCCCTGCGCTCAGAGAGCGGGAGCCAGCTCTGCAACGACGCCTGCTTCGGGACCCACGCGGTTCGCTTTTTGAGTCATGGTGGCGTAGGTCGAAGAGAAGGCCTCAGGTCTAACAGAAGCATAATCCTTTTTCTTCATCCTCTGTCACTGACCACCAGGACCCATCACACGGGCTGTCGGGCAGTCTGCTGTCGGGCTGCAGAGATAAACAATTTTCTCTTCATCCTCTGTCACTGACCACCAGGACCCATCACCCGGGCTGTCGGGCAGTCTGCTGTCGGGCTGCACTGCGCATTACACTGCACAACGCTCCGGCGGACAAAGGCCTGGCGGCCGTGGCGAGCGTGGAATATCCCGAGGATGGCTCGCCGTGCCGCTTGCGCATCTACCGGGGCGCTGCCACGCTGGCCCTCTTTGTGCTCGACGGGAAATCGATCTCCATCTCGCTCCTCTCTGCCCCAAGCTTGAAGACAGAATGGATACGTGTCGTGCGAGGGAGCCGGTGACATGTACGCGTGCGCCGCTTTGGGGTGGCGGGCGCTGATGCCGTTCCTGTATCCTACACCGGGGAACCGCATGCAGAAGCTGAAGAGACAACCGTACAGGCTGTAGGGAGGGTGAAAGTTTACTTTCAATAAAACTGAAGAACCTACACGGTCCAGAAGGATGCCCTCAGATGGAGACTCTCACCGAGCCCGCTGCATGAACGCGTGCGCTCGTGGCTAAGCGGGCTGCGAGTGCGCGTAGTCGCTGTTGTGCGGGCTTAGCACTAATGATATGAAGACGTAGGATCCTAGCCTCTCCTGGCCTACTCCTCACACCACCCCATTCTTCCTGCCCCCCGAAGACCCCTATCTGGTCCTACTCCGCGCAAACTCCACCCCCGCCCCCACCAGGCGGCCGCGGCGGCCGCAGGCCGGCCCGGGGACGGGGACGGCGACATCGCCGTCACTTGCTTCCTCCCATCAGTCTCGGTCTCGGAGACAGGAGATAATGCTCACCGAACCGATGCAGTGTGCCTGTACATTTTTTTTTTTGGAGTCTTTGCGCGTTTTACAGTAGACCGAGGGTCTCGCGCAAGGCTTATTCCTCCTCCTCACAGTTCAGAACCCTTAGCACATATGCAGAAAAAGGGGGGAGAGATGGGGGGGGGAGGGGCGGATGTATCCGCGTGTGCCTACAGCGGTCCTACTGTACTACTCTTAGCTAAAACATCCGGCAAGAGCCAAACATCCGGCAAGAGCCAAGGCGCCGCTCGAGGCCTTTGCCGCACCTAGGATCGCAGGACACCATTTATTACAATCTGCTCGCCGCCTCGCACTCCTCGCTGTGCAGACCGTGCACAGCGAGGACGCTTGGAATAGGGTGCGTCCTCGGCGCGCAAGCTGAGCATAGCTAGCATGACCCCCACGGCATCCAGTGCATAGTGAGCGAGCCAAGGGAATGTGGCAAAATCTTTAGTCTACCACGAGTAGCGAGGGCACCGGTGCGAGGCATTAGACAGTCCCATGTCCGCCCGCCACGCCTGCCACTGGTGTGTCTACCGCTTGTCTGGGAGCGCTCTTTCCCCCCACGCCCGTGCTCCGCCGAGGCTAGGCGGCAGGGCGCACAGGAGATTGTGCCATTGCCCCCCCTTGGCCCGAGGAAGAGGCTGCGTCGGTCATGGGCAAGGACCGTTGACTGAGCGCCAATTTCAAGCTGCCGCTCCCGTCTAGGGCCACAGACGAGTCGCATATGCCCGGCGCGATGCATAGTTGCCGCCCCTTACCTACCCACGCCTGCATGTGTGTGTGTGTGCGCGCGCGTGAGTACGAGAGACAGATATGTTGATGCGCGTGCGCGAGAGAGAGATGGGCATTACACACACACACACACACACACACACACACACACACACACACACACACACACAAATACACACACACACAAATACACATACACAACAGAATATATATGTAAATGTCACTAGTATTCGAGATGAATTTCGAGCACTACACTGAGCTCAGGCTCACCGTCCTGATCGTTTTTTGAGACGCGCGCAACCTCAAACAGGCCGCGACGGCATCCGTCCTGGAAACAAAGACACGGAACGGGACGCCCGTTGACAGCAGCACCACAGAGTTTGACGCCATTGCCCATGGCTACTGCGAGGGCCAGTGCGACCTCGACTGTCAAGCGCTATCGCCCGTCCGCCGCGGGTGCGTACTTGCCGGCCGATATTTTCGCCAGCGCGTTCGCCTCCGCCTCTCGAGGGGCCCCACGCTCGTATGACTTTGATGGACCGTTGGCGTTGTAAATGCTGCAGTCTATGCTGCCAAGCTTCGGGAAGCCAGCCGTCAACACACCGTGCGGCATCGGCGTAACCCTGCGGGAAATCGGTAGGCATGCACCAGTCTTTGAGACGATGGTGCTTCACTGAATGGCTAGTCTGAATCACCATTGGCCCTTTGACAAGCGTCATTATCAACTCTTTAGGGGGACAGCTGTTCGTCAGTCGAGTGGCATGGGGATCACCGGCTCATTTTAGGTGTGATTGTGCGTGCGAGTGTCACGGTGCGTGGATTCATCAGACATTTTTCATCTGCTCGCTGTCTAAGTTGCCTGACACACTTGATCGCCATCAAATCACCTTGGTGACTGATTAGTCTTTGTTTCAGGGCGAGCGCAGGCACACACACACTCACTCACACTCTCTCACACAGTGGGGACATAGCAGTAGGAGACGTGATGACAGCTGTAAACGGCATCCGTTCGCCTACTCTCGCTCAAGCTGTGGAGGAAATTAAGGGCGAGTCTGGCTCTCTACTGACTCTCGAGTATGTTGTTGCTTGTTGCGTTATTCTAGTATTGGTAGATTACTCCTTTATCTACACATAGTTTAATCTAGATTACTACCAGTAGTATAATCTGGATCATTCAAATATGAATAAAACAAAAATATGACTGGGACTAGTCTATGTTGAAGGGCGGCCTGAGGGCACTTAAGTGTCCACCGCTTACATTACGTTTGCGTGTAAGTAATAAACATTGTTGCTATTTTAAGGGCGAGTCTGGCTCTCGTTTATGTTGTCACTGTCTCTTCCTCTATAAATATAATCATAAATAATAATCACAACCTTAATGATAATGATAATAATGTATAAATTAATATGTGTGTAAAATGATGATGATGACAACAATATTAATAATGAACTCTCTCTTGCACACTCACACTCTCTCCTGAGAGAGTGATTATTTCTCCTGAGAGGGTGATTATCACCATTATTATTACTGTAATAATCGTAACAATGAACTCTCTCTCTCTCTCACTCACACCATAACAATCGTAACAATGAGCTCTCTCTTTTTCACACTGACTCTTTCTGCTGCCTGCGCAGGATGCAGCAGGAGTGCGGCGAAGCGATGCACGTCCCACGTCACGTCACCTGCATCCGCCTCATGCGCAGACCCATAGTCAACGGTCATCTTTGTTGCTAAACCCTAAACCCTAAGCCCTAAACCCTAAACCCTAAACCCTAAACCCTAAATCTAAACCTCAAACCTAGAGTACAACACAAGTTACGATAGTACAAAATCAAGTGAAGCCTGTGTTGTACCCAAAGGGTATATGGCCTATGGCTATTTTTTGTTTCTGCAAGAACAAATAAAAGACATCATCATTACGAGTATAGTTCAATAGTTCATAGTGAGCCTGGCGGCTTCCGACAACACAAACACAATAACACACAAACACACTCAGATAGTGAGCCTGGCGGCTTCCGCGCGCTTGGTTTTGTAGGTGGTTTTGTAGGTGCCCTCGCCGTCGACCATTCAATAAACGAACCTCTCACTCTCTCTCTATCTGTCTCTCAAACCCTAAACACGTCCCACGGCACGTCACCTGGCACATGTCAGCACAGACCCAAAACACACACACACACACACACACACACACACACACACACACACACACACACACACACACACACACACACACACACACACACACACACACACACACACACACACGCACACACA
>Ga0315905_10006504_pt1 | contig 11883 bp, 13 predicted proteins | sample LakEriMetagenome_5_FD_203522 | JGI IMG/M metagenome (GOLD analysis project Ga0315905, IMG submission 203522) | Freshwater fungal communities from buoy surface, Lake Erie, Ohio, United States - Buoy 4 MA121 | ecosystem: Environmental > Aquatic > Freshwater > Lake | place: USA: Lake Erie, Ohio...
CACGCCGAAACAGGCCGCGGCGGCGCACCGCGGGCTTTTGGGCGCGATCATGCACCTCATTCAAGACCTTGTCAGGTTTTTGACCTGCATCCAGACGTCACCGCCGGGCTCGATTCCGAAATATTCGTCACCGTTCAACAACTGCCGGCGTCCCGTCTATCATTTCATTCCGGGCTGCCGGACCGCTTTTTCAACAGGCTTTTAACTGTCGCGGCGGCGGGCCGGTATGACGGCACAGGCACCTTTGCAGCCGAAGAGCTTGCCGATGAGGTGACGGTTCCGGCTGAACCAGCGGTAAACGATCTCCGCGAGGTAAATCAGCCCAGGCAGCCAGAGAATAAGCGCAAAGGGCACCGCCAGCGGCATCCGCATCCCCACAAAGCGAATGCACCGGGCTCCGCGGTGAATTTCCCCGTTCTTTGCCACGCAGTGAATGGCTTCGTGGAGCTGCTCCGGCGTGAGCGATGGCGCGATTTCCGCCGTGCGGAGATCAGCCAGAGGGATCAGTGTGACGACATTGAACCAGTCAAGCCACGTGATGACTTTCATCTGAAAAGTGCACAGAAAACACTCACCATCGTAGAGGACTGTATGTTTTACCGGGGGCGTGCTCATGGATTTAGATGCAGGCTAACCGGGGGCGCTGCAATATGGGAATCTGTGATTTCAAATTACAAGTGGAACGCGTAACCTCTTGATGGTGAGCAGTCACTTTTTCGGAAAAACGCTATTCCTGCCTCGTGCTGGCAGTGTTTTTCCGGGAAAGTGACTGGGGGCGCGGAGCCAAGGCCCATTCCACTTGGAACTTGAAACCGCCTGGGCTCAAAGCCAACATCCAGAGGATTAAGACTGAACAGAAAAGCATTCCGCACACCGCCACCGAACAGCAGAGTCCATGACTGGATTGAGCTTCGCCCCGAGTGCCGCGGTTCTCAGCAACTCAGTAGTTTGCAGGTAGTGCTCGACTTTGCCGGGGTCGTTGCACTTGTGTTCCTCTTCGCGCTGCTGGCCTCACCCGGCGGCAAGGGCTGGGTGGGGGAACGGTGGGTGCGGGTGTATCTGCGCCGGATGGACCCGGCGGTGTATCCCTGTTTGCACGATCTGCTGATCAAAGACGGCAAGGGCGGCTGGGCGCAGATAGACCATGTCGTGGTGTCGCCGTTCGGATTCTTTGTGATCGAAACGAAGAACTACCGCGGATGGATTTTCGGCACGGAGCGTGAGCAATACTGGACGGTTTTCCACCACAAGAACAGTAAACGCCGTTTCCTGAATCCCCTGCGTCAAAATGCGGGGCACATCGCAGCGCTGAAGCGACTGCCTGGCTTTCCTGCCGGGAAGTGTCACAACATCGTATTTCTCGCGGGCAGCGGGCGGCTGAAAACCAGTCCGGTGGCCGGCGTGGTGGAGTCGCGGCTGGCGCGGCACATCCTGTTCTTCCAAACACCTCTGCACACGCCGGCGGAGGCGGTGGCATGGGTAAAGCAGCTGCAGGCGGCTTCGCATTCCCATGACCGCTTGGCCCGGCAGCTGCACCGGACGCAGGCCCGGCTCTCGTCCGGGACCGCAGAGCGCTGGGCTTCCCGCTCAAGATAGGCTAAACATTACGGTCTGCCGGCGCCACGGAGCCGCACCCGGAGGATTGACGCGGGTGGTGTGGTCCGTTAGTTTTGCGGCATGAAAACCACTGCGCTTCTTTTCCGGGTATTTCGCGGCCGTGTTCCCGGTGTTCTGGCTGGGTTTGTTTCGCTGGGTGCGCTGGGCGGGTTAGTGGTGGCGCTGCTGACCATCGGGCAGGTGCCGAAAACGTATGAGGCGTGGAGCCAGGTGTATCCGGAGATCCAGCCGGGCGCCGGGTTGGCGTCCACGCCGGAGGGGCAGAGGGAGTGGACGGAACAGCTGGCGGCAGAAATGCGGGCACCGGAATTCCTCGCCGCGGCGGCGACGGCCGCGGGCATGGATAAGGCGCGGGGGCTGAATCCGGAGCAGTGTGCGGGGATTCTCGCGGAGTCGCTGACGGTGGTGACGGCGCAGGACAGCTGGGCGCGGAACCGGCCGAAGCCGAACGGCAGTGTGCTGCGCCTGCACATTACCGGAAATGATGCGGAGGAGTGCGCGGCGGTGCTGGACGGGATGCAGAAGGAGCTGGTCCGGCACATTCAGGAATCGAATGAGGCCCTCCGGGCGGCGAGTGCGCCGCATCAGCAGTATCTGGCGCTCGTGGCCGGCATTCCCGTGCTGCAGGAGGAAATCGCGACCCGCACGGCGGAACTGCGCACGGCCATTGCCGGGGTGAGCACGCGCCCTGCGGAGCAGTCGCCGGAGGCACTCCTCGCGATGACGCCTCCGCTGGTGGTGCGCGGGGCGCATACGGCCCTCAAGACGGCGATGGATCGTCTGGCGGCAGTGAGGGAGGAATCCGCGCGCCATTCGGCTGCCACGGGTTCCTATTACTGCTATCCATGGGGCGGCAGCGGAGTGCCGGGGAAAGCGAGTGGCCCGGTGTGGGAGGCTCATGCCTGGCCGCGGGCTCTAACGGGTGCCGCCATCGGTGGCGCGGCGGGTCTGCTGATGCTGTTGGCGGGACGCCGGAATGCCCCGCGGCCGCAGCCTCTGCGCCCGCCTGTGCCCAACTATTGAACGGCCGCAGCGTTACTCTGTGCTCCAGTCCTGACCGATAGTGCCATCGAGGAGTTGCTTGAAGGGCGGCGTTTTCCGCTGCTGATCCTGCAGTTCGCTGGCCAGCACGGCTTCCGTGTTCTCAGGATCCAAATCCGCAGCGAGGCGTGTGAGCACTCTGGCGAGCGTTTCGTTGTGCGGGCCACCCTTCTGCTGGAGACGGCCGGTGGCGGACATCAGGAAGGCGGCGAATAATTTCCCGTCCTCTGCCGGCGGCGCGAGGTCAGGTACCTTCCCCTCCGCCCAACGGTTGGCACAATGAACGGCGGAGACATTGCGCGGCTGCAGGTGTGAGGAAATGGTCAGGAACAGCCGGCCGCGCGCCTGAGCTTCCGCATCGCCCCGCAGCACACCGGCGGTGAATTCCCGCGCGGCATAGCGCGCCAGCCAGGTGGCAATGCGCTCGCATTCCGGCTCCAGCAGCACGGTGGTGGTGTGGCTGAACAACGGACGCGGCACTACCGGACGGAGAAAGGGCCGAACCGGAACGGCTGGAGCAGCAGTTGGCGGTACAGCAACAGCCGGTGCCTCCTGTCCGTGCGTCCATTCCGCCGGAACCAGTATGCAGAGTGATAGCGCCCAGGCGGCCCGTTGAGTCATGACTAGAATCGCTCTGGGAGGCCTTCCTTGAGAATGGTGACGGCGCTTTCCAGCCCCCGCTCACGGCTGGCCGCCTGGAGGCGCTGCAGGGGTTCATCCATGGGCTCTCCGCCCAGGGGGAAAGTGCCGTAGTGCATGGGCACCATGTGGCCGGCTTTGAGGTCGGTGAAGGCGGTGAGCGCCTCCTCCGGATTCATGTGCACTTCGCGGCCGCTCATGGCGTCGTAAGCACCAATGGGCAGCATGGCGAGGTCGATATTGCTGTGCTCACCGATGCGGGTGAAGCCCTCAAAGTAGGCGCTGTCACCGCAATGGTAAACGGTGCGGCCGGACTCATTGCGAATGAGGAAGCCGCCGAATCCCCGGTGCACGTCATGCACCATGCGGGCCCCCCAGTGCTTCGACGGGGTGAAGGTGACCTCCATCGGCCCGTACTGCACTTTTGCCCACAGATCCATCTCCACGATTTCCCCGAATCCGCGCCGCTTCACCAACTTGCCGACGCCGCGGGGCACGATGATTGGCTGGCCCTGGCCGATACGCTTCAGTGCGCCGAGGTGCAGGTGGTCGAAGTGGGCGTGCGTGACAAGCACGGCATGGATGGGCGGCAGGTCTTCGATGAGCAGGCCGGGTTCGCGCACCCGCTTGAGGAATCCCAGCCAGCGCGACCACACAGGATCGACGAGAATATTGATGCCTTCGGTTTGAATAAGAAAAGATGCGTGCCCGATCCAGGTGACCTGAAAGTCCGCGCCGGTATGTGATAGCAGATCCGGCCGCATCGGGGCGCCGGTGCGGAACGAGAACATCTGCGGCAGCATGATGCGGCGCATGAAGTTGTAATTCCGGCGGCTCCATCCCTGCCGCGGCAGCAATCCGACTTTCTGTCCCTTTTGCTGTTCCGGCCCGGAGGCCGCCTCCGGTGCGGCCGAGTCGCTCACGGCGGGACTCGCGGGGACTTTCTTTTTTCGTTTTCCGGGCACGGCTGAAGGAGTGTTGCTACTGGAGGATACTGAAGCTTTCCGGACGGTCTTGCAACGGCGCTCACAGCGGAGGAAAAAGTCCTCGCAGGCCGGCACGGATGCGACTAAAACCGCTTCCGCTGTCATCTCAGCCGCAAAATGGGAGGACACCTGAGCCCCGGGACTCCCGCTGAGGAATTCAGATTGTTTCCCCCGCCGACTGCGGCATTCTCCGGCAGCTTTCCCCGACCTGCGCATGGCCAAAGAAAACATGGACCGCCTCGAACAGTTTGGCATTGATGTCATTCTGGGGCGGCGCCGTGGCTTTAAGGCCAGCCTGCTCCGCGGGCTGCTCAACGGGCTCTCCCATCTCTTCCGCGGCCTGGTCCAGGGACGACTGGCCCTCTTCCGGCAACGGATCAAGTCGGACTATCATCTCGGCGCCACCGTGATCAGCATCGGCAACCTCACCGTGGGCGGCACCGGAAAAACCCCGGTCGTGGAAATGCTCGCCCGCCGCCTGTACAGTGAAGGACGCCGCGTGGCTATTCTCAGCCGCGGCTACAAGCGCGTGAAGCAGCCGCTGCGCACCCGACTGCGCCACAAAATGGCCGGGGAAAAAGCCGAGGACGAGCCCCCAACCATCGTCAGCGATGGCACCACGCTCACCAATGATCCGGCGCACGCCGGCGACGAACCCTACATGCTGGCCAGAAACCTGCCGGGCGTAGCCGTCATCGTGGACAAAGACCGCGTGAAGGCCGGCCGCTGGGCGGTGCGGGAATATCAGTGCGATACCCTACTGCTCGACGACGGCCTGCAGTATCTCAAACTCCGCCGCAAGCTCGATATCGTGCTAGTGGACAGCACCGCACCATTCGGGAATGATTACATGCTGCCCCGCGGCACGCTGCGCGAACCCCCGCGCAATCTCCGCCGCGCCAGCCACATCTTCCTAACAAAATGCGACGGCAGCGACAACAGCGAGATCATTACCCGCCTGCGCCGCTACAACCGGTCGGCCTCCATCATCGAATGCCGCCACCGTCCGGTGCATCTGCAGAATCTGCTGGATCCCGCCGACACCCGGCCGCTCGACTACCTGGCCGGCCGCAAGGTCGGCACCATCAGCGGCATCGCTGTTCCGGAGGCCTTCGAGAGCATCCTGCGCAATCTCGGGGCCGACCTCGTCCTCACCCGCCGCTACACCGATCATCACCGCTATTCGGAGGATGAGATCAACGAGTGCATCCTGCATGCAGACGATATCTTCGCCGACTGCGTCATTACCACGGAGAAGGACAGTGTGCGGTTCCCGATGCTCGAAAAGACGCTGCTGCCCGTGTACTTCCTGCGCATCGAAATCGAAATCCTCAACGGCCACGGACATTTCGAGGAATGCGTCCAACGCATCTGCGCGCCAGCCGGAGCAGTCCCGCCGATGAAGATCCTCTAGCCCCCCCTGCCCTCCCATGACTTCTCCTCCTCCCCTGTTCCGGCGCTGGCTCCGCCTCCTGCTTTGGGCCGGACTGGCGGCCGCGCTCACCCTCACGGGCATCAACGTGTGGATGACAGCGCGCTGCATTAACCGCATTTACACCTCAGCGGAAGCCGTGCCTCAGACGAATGTCGCGCTCGTGCTTGGCACCATCAAAATGATAGGCCCCTACATCAACCGTCACTTCCATGTTCGCATGGACGCCGCGGCGGAACTCTATCACGCGGGCAAAGTAAAGCATCTGCTGCTCAGCGGAGACAACAGCCGGGCGGACTACAATGAACCACAGGACATGCGCGACGCCCTCATCGAGCGCGGTGTCCCGGCCTCCGCCATCACCTGCGACTACGCCGGGCTGCGCACACTCGACTCCGTCGTTCGCGCCCGGGATATCTTCGGGGTGACCCGCTGCATTATCATTTCCGACGACTTTCACCTCGCCCGCGCGCTGTGGGTGGCCGACCTCCACGGCGTCACGGCCACGGCTTACTACAATGAGACGGCTCCATGGTCCCGGTCCTGGAAAACGAGGACCCGCGAATGGCTGGCCCGCGTGCGGGCCGTGAGTGATGAAATCACCGGCAAGGAGCCCAAATTCGGCGGCGAGAAAGTCCCGCTGCCGGTTACTCCCTAACCGCCGGATTCATGACTCCAGCCGCCCAGTCCCGCGAGCCATTCCGTCTCTGGCGGCGCCTGTTGCGCTTTGTCTTTCTGGTCTCGGCCGGGCTGGCTCTTGCCCTCACCGGTTGTCAGCACCGTTTGATCTATTTTCCCCGCGCCTACAGCGGCGGCGAGCCCGAGTCCTTTGTGCAAAAGGGCGGGCAGCGTCTGGACTTCACCACAGCCGGGGGGAGGCAAAGCGCGTGGCTCCTGCCCCCGCGCGCGCCGTCCGCGGAGGGCGGCAAATTGTGGATCGTCTGCTCCGGAAATGCCGCCGTGGGCCTCGATGCTGAGCCCTGGTGCCGCAGCCTGCCGCCCCCCTTCACCGCTGATGCCTTCCTCTTTATCGACTACCCCGGCTACGGTACCTGTGAGGGCTCGGCTTCGCCCCGCAGCATTCGGGAAAGCCTGCGCGCGGCCATCCCGCTGGCCGCCCGGCAGCTTGGCATCCCCGCAGATCAATTGCAGCAGCGGGCCCTCGTCTTCGGCAACTCCCTGGGCAGTGCCGTCGCGCTCATGGCTGCGGAGGAATTCCATCTGCGCCGGGCCGTGCTCTGCGCGCCATTCACCAGCACCATGGAGATGGCAGCAGTGATGCTGAAACTGCCGCTCGGCTTTCTCGTTCACCACCGCTTCGACAACCGCAGCACCATCGCGGCACTCCAGGCCCGTGGCGGCCGGGCCATCGTGATTCATGGCGCGGAGGACCGGGTGATCCCTCCCGACATGGGCCGGAGTCTTGCGGCAGCGCATCCGGACGCCGTGGAATTCGTGGAAGTTCCCCGAGCCGGTCACAACGACCTTTTCTCCCGGGGCCACCAGCAGATTGTCGCGGCCCTCAGTGCGATGCGCGCCGCGGTGCAATAGGAGTCACCTATACTGCCTATAGGAAGGATGTTGTTTCGCGCCGCGGGCACCTGATTCAGGAGAACGACCTCCCCCATTACGAACGAACAGGCATGTCCCACCCAACGACTAAGACCAGAACCCACACGACCACCATTCTTTGCAGCGCGATAGCAGCACTCATACTTCCGGCTTCCGCACAGGATACTGCGGCACTCCGGGCGCAGGCGCTCCAGTTTATCCAGCCGCTGCCGGACAAAATGCCCGGAGCGGAAAAGGATACTCCGGCGCAAATCGAGCTGGGAAAGCAGCTCTTCTTTGAGAAGCGCCTCTCGAAAAACAACACCCAGTCCTGCAACACCTGCCATGCCGTGGACAACGGTCGCGGGGGTGTGGATAACGAACCCACAAGCCCCGGTGCCTTCGGCAAACGCGGAGACCGCAACAGTCCCACCGTGCTGAATGCCGGCTATCATGTAGCGCAGTTCTGGGACGGCCGTGCGGCCACCCTCGAAGAACAGGCCAAGGGGCCGATTCTCAATCCGGTGGAAATGGCCATGCCGGATGAGAAGGAAGTCATCGCCCGCCTCAACGCCGACGCCGCTTATCCCAAGGCGTTCGCCTAAGCATTCCCCGGCCAGGAACAGCCGGTGAATTACGACAATGTCGCAAAGGCCATCGCGGCCTTCGAGCGCACCCTGCGTACGCACGATCGCTTCGACGACTTCCTCAAAGGTGATAACAAAGCTCTCACTGCCGAAGAGCAGGCGGGCCTGAAGCAGTTCATCTCCGCCGGCTGCGTCACCTGCCACATGGGGCCGGCCATGGGCGGTAACATGTATCAGAAAATGGGCCTGCTAAAACCCTATAACAACGACAAGGATCATGGCCGGGCCGCCCTCACCAAAAATGAAGCAGAGAAGTTCTTTTTCAAAGTTCCCAGCCTGCGCAACATCGCGCTGACGCACCCCTACTTCCACGACGGCGGGGCAAAGTCCCTGGAGGAAGCTGTCGCCACGATGGCGGAACTCCAGCTGGGCAAGACGCTGAAGGACGACGAGAAGAAGCAGATCGTCGCCTTCCTGCTCACGCTCTCAGATAAAGAGCGGGCCGCAGCCGCCGGGCAAAAGACGGCAGCCCGCTAGCATTCCTGACCGCCCCCCGGTCCCGCAGCATCCGGCACAGGTTCTCCGCAGCCTGTGCCGGATTCTTTTTTGCAGGAAAGATGCAGACCGGACAAAATCGTGTAGCGTAGCTTGGATTTTCCAAGCCCATGTCCGTCCCGCAAACAACCATCGCCATCGTTTACGACTACGACCAGACGCTGTCGCCCACCTACATGCAGGACGATGTCCTGTTTCCGGCCTACGGCATCAACCCGGCACACTTCTGGAAAAAGTGCCAGTCTCTCGTGAAGGAGGAAGGCTGGGAAAGTGAACTGGCCTACCTGAAAACGCTGCTGGACTACCTTGAGATGGACCGCCCGAGCAATGCCGACCTGGAGCGGTTGGGGGCCGGACTGACCTTCTACAAGGGTCTTCCGGAGATGTTCACCGAACTCGAAAGCGTCCTCAACGAAGCCCACCGCACCATCGGCATCCGGCTGGAGCACTATATTATCAGCAGCGGCATCAAGACACTCATCGACGGCAGCCGGCTGAAGCCTTATGTCCAGGAGGTCTTCGGCTGCGAGTTTGCCACAGACAAGGATGGCCGCATCACATTTCCCAAGCGGGTGATTTCCCACACTCAAAAGACGCAGTACCTTTTCCGGATCAATAAAGGCCTGCTCGACCTCAGTCAGGACGTGAACGACCACATGCCCGCCGACCTGCGGCCCATCCCGTTCACCAACATGATTTATCTCGGGGACGGTCCCACTGACGTGCCGTGTTTCACCATCATGCGGCAGTATGGCGGGCAGTCGATCGCCGTGTATAACACCTCGGACAAATCACTGAGCAGCTTCCGCAAATGCTATCAGCTCGTCGCCCACGCCAACCGGGTGAAGCATATCGCGCCGAGCGACTTCACGCGGGGCAGCCACCTCCGGCTCATTCTCGAAGAAATGATCCGTGAGATCGCAGACCGCATCCTGCGGGTACGGAAAGAGGAGATCGAGGAAGGGCGCGTTTCGGCACCCACACATTCCTAACCAGCCGCCCGCGGAGTGCGGCGCAGAGCCGACCACGCAATACCGGCACCGCCAACGGCAAACAGCAACGGCCACCACAGGGAATAGATGGCGGCTTTTGTCTGATGTTCGAGCACCGCTTCGGAGGGATCCTGCGGATTCACCCAGCATACGGTGGCTTTGCCCACCGTATATTTATCCGCCAGTTCGCGGGCTTCGGCAAAATGCGGAGTCTTGCGGGAAACATCCCTGTCCTCAGCACTGTAAAATTTCATGCGGCGCCACTGGGTTCCCGTGTGCTCCTTACCATCCACTTGATAGAGGTAACGCAGATAAACGCGGGCCACCGGCTCCTTGAACTGACTGACCAGGTCTTCACCCACACGGCTTTCGGTAATCACGCACGGTGTCTCACGCCACGACCGGGTTTCCATGGCCCGGCGGTAGGGCAGAAAGAGCAGTGCCGTTACAGAAAGCCCGGAAGCCAGCAGCACGATGCCGATGCCCAGCTTGATGATGCGGGCGGACAGAGCGGGGCTATTCATCGGCTTGGGAAGGAGATTGCGCCCACCGGGGCAGTTCAGAACCGGCAATGACGAGACATATCTCGCCTTTGGCCGGATGCCCCCTGTAATACGCCTCCACCTCCGCTGCGGCGCCGCGCCGGTACTCCTCAAATTTCTTAGTCAGTTCCCGGGCGACACAGATCCGGCGGTCCGGGCTCAGGCGGGCCAGCAGTGCCAGCGTCCCATCGATGCGGTGCGGACTCTCGAAGAACACGCTCGTCTCATCACGCTCCAGTGCCCGAGTAAGGGCGCGCTCGCGCTGACCGCTTTTGACCGGCAGGAATCCGCCAAAGAAGAAGGTGTCCGCGGGAAATCCACTGCCGATGAGCGCCGTCGTCACCGCACTGGGTCCCGGCAGCACCTCCACCGTGATGCCGGCGCGGATGCAGGCATTCACCAGGCGCTGCCCGGGATCGGACACGCCGGGCATTCCGGCATCGGAAATATACGCTACCGTCCGGCCCTGGAGCAGTTCCGCCGTGAGCTGTTCCGAGCGCGAGGCTTCATTATGCTCATGCACGCTGAGCAGCGGCTTTCGCAGGCCAAGGTGCTGGATTAGAATGCCCGAGTGGCGGGTGTCCTCGCAGGCCACACTGTCCACTGCCGCAAGGCACTGGCGTGCACGGTCAGTGATATCCCCAAGGTTTCCGATAGGGGTGGCGATGATGTAGAGGCGGCCGGGTTGCACTTCCATGTGGATTCATGCATGGCGGCACCTCAGCACAGTGAAACCGGAAAATTCCCCTGCCCGGCACCGCCCAGCGCAGCGGCAGTTCCCCGGGGGGGTAAGGATTGTTCTGTAAAAGGCTTTGGCCTTGCGCTGCACGCCCCTTCCGGGGCTGCGAAGTGAGGCGAGCGTAGCGATGCCGAACGCAGCAGCCCCGGAAGGGGCGTGCAGCGACCGGTGGCGGGGCGGGCCACGGGGGTCTGTGTTGTGGTCTAGCAAACACAACAACCCAAACACACCCATGAACCACCCCGCCCAACCTGACCTTCTCCACACCGTTTTGCAACTCCTCACCACTCAGGGCTCCGCCAGCCTCGCCGAAGGCCTCCGCCTCCTGCTCAACGAAGCCATGAGTCAGGAGCGATCCGCCGTCCTGCAGGCCCAGCCTTACCAGCGCGGGGAAGGGCGGCTCGGCCACGCCAACGGCTTCAAACCCAAATTCCTCGCCACACGCGTTGGTGAGATCGAACTGCGCGTGCCTCAGGTTCGCGACGGCATCGACTTCTACCCCTCCGCACTCGAGAAAGGCGTGCGCAGCGAGCAGGTCCTCATGCTCGCGATGGCCGAAATATACGTGCAGGGAGTCTCCACCCGCAAGGTCTCCAAAATCATCGGGGAACTTTGCGGTCACGAGGTTAGTTCCGCCCAGGTGAGCGCCTGCACCGCCAAACTCGACGGGGAGCTCCAGATCTGGCGGGATCGTCCGCTGGGCTGCTTTCCCTATCTGATCTTCGATGCCCGCTACGAGAAGGTCCGCCACGGGGGACTGCTGGTGGACTGTGCCATGCTTGTGGCCATGGGCATCGGCCCCGGCGGCAAACGCACCATTCCCGGCGTCAGCGTCGCGCTCAATGAGGCCGAAGTGCATTGGCGCACCTTCTTTCTCCTCGCTGGTCGCACGCGGCCTGCACGGCACCCGATTCATCGTCAGCGATGCCCATCCGGGCATGGCCGCCGCCCGCCAGGCAGTCTTCCCGTCTGTGCCATGGCAACGCTGCCAGTTCCATCTCCAGCAAAACGCCCAGGCATACGTTCCCCGTCTCGACATGCGCACCGTCGTCGCCGCCGGCATCCGCTCCATCTTCACCTGTTCGGATCTGGCCAGCGCCCGGGCCCGCCTCAAAGAGCGCGTCCTCTTCTATTCCAAAACCGCTCCCAAACTCGCCGCCTGGATGGAGGAAAACATCCCGGAGGGCTTCACCGTCTATGCC
>Ga0315905_10006505_pt1 | contig 11883 bp, 6 predicted proteins | sample LakEriMetagenome_5_FD_203522 | JGI IMG/M metagenome (GOLD analysis project Ga0315905, IMG submission 203522) | Freshwater fungal communities from buoy surface, Lake Erie, Ohio, United States - Buoy 4 MA121 | ecosystem: Environmental > Aquatic > Freshwater > Lake | place: USA: Lake Erie, Ohio...
CAAATCAAAGGTCACGCCGTTCCAGCCAAGTGTCGGCGCGCCGCCAAGCGCCTCCCACGAATACGCGTTGCCGGCGCCGTCGAAACCGCCCCCGGCAAACGAGGTCCCGTCGCTGACAATGCCGATGCCGCTGTTGGTTGTCGGCAGCGGCTTGCCGTCGGGCCCAAGCAGCAGTCCAGCCGTCGGACTGGTGCCGGCGAAGTTGGTGGCCTTCACGGTGAAGTAGGTCGTTCCCTCGCCCGCTTGCAGGCCGCTGAAGGTGACCGAAGTCGCCGAAGTCAGGATTGTCTGGCTGGTCATGCCCTGCGAGGCCGTCACGGTGTAGTAGATCACCGGAGTTCCGCCGTCAGCAGGCAGTGGCTGCCACGACAGGGTCATCTCCCCGGTTGCAGGGCCAGAGACGGCTTTCAGATCCTTCGGCCCGCTCTGGGGAGGAACCAGAATTTGCTGGACAGTGAAGTCATTGACGTTCGCCACCCAGATCGACCCGTCCAGGCCCGTGGTGAGGGAAAAAGGGCCGTTGCCAACACCAATTGCCGGCTGGGCTATCCAAGCCCCGTTGGTGCTCAAAATCTGCTGGACGGTGGCGCTGGAGGAGTTCGCCACCCAGATCGACCCATCCAAGCCAGTGGTGAGGCGATAGGGGTCGTTGCCGACCCCAATCGTTGGTTGCAGCGTCCAGACACCGCCGTCGTTCACAATCTGCTGCACGGCTGTGCCGGTGCCAAAAATTGCCGCAATCGTCACCCAAATCGACCCATCCAAGCCAGCCGTGAGGCCGGAGGCTGCTCCGCCTTCCGATCCCTTAGGCCATGTGTCAATCGCCGGTTGGGCCTCCCAGACGCCGTTGTTTTCCACGATCTGCTGGACGGAGGTACCGATCGCCACCCAGATCGAACCGTCGAGGGCCGTGGTCAAGCTCCTGGGCCCTGAGCGCCCCCCATCCGGGTCGACCCCAACGGTAATGGCTGGCTGGGCCGTCCAGATGCCACTTTCGTTTACGATCTGCTGGACGGTGCCTGTCCCTGTTGGGTGCACCCCCCAGCCCACTTGCGGTGGTGCCGCCCAGTTCCAGTTTCCCACCCAGATCGATCCGTCCCGCCCGGTGGTGAGAGCTGTGGGAAATCCGACGAGACCAATCGCTGGCTGGGCCGTCCAAACTCCGTTCACATTCACGATCTGCTGGACGGTTTCGCTGCCGTAGTTCGCCACCCAGATCGACCCGTCCAGGCCCGTGGTGAGGGCGGCTGGCGCTACGCCGACACCAATCGCTGGCTGGGCCGTCCAGACGCCATTGTTGTTCACGATCTGCTGCACAGCGCCGGGAAGCATGTCCTTGACGAGATTTGTGTCGATGCCGTCAATAAAGCCGCTGTCTTGCGTCACCCAGACCGACCCGTCGAGGCCCGTGGTGAGCGCACTGGGAAAGAGAGGGAACAGAATCGGCGCTTGCCCGAAGCCGGTTTGGGCCGCCACACTCGTTCCAGCCGCATTCGAGGCCGTCACCGAAAAAGCGTAGCTGTTAGAGGCCGCAAGGCCCGTGTAAGAGAGCGATGTGTTAGTCGTGACCTGCGTCTGCGACGACGAACCGGTGCCCGTCGTCGTCGTCATCGTGATGGTGTAGCTGGTCGCTCCACCGCCCGCCGGCGCCTCCCACCGCAGCAGCAGTTTCCCCGCGTCCGCTGCAATCACATTCAAATTCTGCACCGGGCTCACCGCCGACAGGTTCTCCGTTCCCTCCGGCGAACCTGCCACATTGGCCCAAACCGCCGTCGACCCGCCCGGCGTCCGCGCCAGCACCCCGGCCCACATCTCCAGTTCCGCTTCCGTTCCCTCACGGCCCAGCAGGCTCTGGTACGCCTCCCCGGCCACCTGAGTGCCACGCTCAACGCTGGTCAAAAACGCGTGCGCCACATCCGTGCGTGTCGCCCCCCGCGCCAGCGCCGCCACATGCGCCTCCAACCCCGCCGAATCGGCTTCCCGTCCCAGCACATCCCGGTACAGCGCCTGCACATACGGAATATTCCCCGACCCATGCCGGGCAAAATACTCGTTCGATCCCAGAATCGATGCATCCACCCACTCCGGGCTCACCCCGCGCTCCACCGCACTCGCATGGGCCGCCAGGCCCGCCGCATCCGGCGTGCGCCCCAGATACTCCCGGTACGCCCCGGTAACCGACCGATCGGCATGCTCCGGCGACCGCAATATCCCCTCGGCCATTTGGCCAACCGTGATCCGCCCCGATTCCAGCGCCCCGCTCCAAGCCGCCAACGCCGGCGCTTCAGCCACCCGGTCCAGAAACACCCGGTACAGGTTCAACACCGGGTTGTCCATGGATGCCGACGGCGTCAACCGGCTCTCCAGCGTCTCCAGCGCCAAGCGCCGGGCACGAGGAAAGCACTTGGCTGCCTTGGGGGCGGATGGGAAAGAGCCCTTCAGAAAACCAAAAAAGCCACGCATCAAAACCCCGTATATATTTAGCAATAAAAATGAATTCAGTTAAGCCTAAATCGCATATTGATAGCTAAAAATAATCAGCGCATTCAATCCAAAGAAAACATTGGCTTAATTATTAGCAACCCAAGGTCATTTATCAACTGGCAAAACTGGGTAAAGATTAATTTCTTTGCCCAAAACAACGGATTGCGCAGCCTATGCCAGAAAAAAAACATCACCTGTTTGCTGACGCCCCACAAACCCCACAGAAAAGTTGGCGCCTTCACCACCGAATAATTAAAAAAAGATGCACTTTGTCCTTGCGTCTGGTTTTCACTACATCGAGGATAATTGCAAGAATCTTCCACGAACCAACCGAAAGCACCCCATGCGCCCTCTATGGATCACCCTGGCCCTAACCCTCGCCCCCGGCCTCACCAGGGCTGATGTGGTGTATTCGGTGACCAGTCTTCCTGTAACTGAGACAACAGTTCTTAGTGGATCATCATCTGGATTTACCAACACGGTAGGCCAATCATTCCAAAACACTTTAAATGCAGCAAATGTTGAGTCGGTAACCTTTAGGTTAAGGTATTTTACAGCCGCATACACGGCAGGTACCCTGCAGGTCGGAATTTATGCTACAACAGATCCTTCACCAAGTGGTGCCTTAAATTACACGCCAACTGGAGCTGCATTGGCAACTTCAGATCTTATCAATGCAAGCTCACTAACAAATGCTTTAGACAATTATACTTTTAGAAATTTCTCAACAGCAAGTCTCAGTGCTTCAACAGTTTACATGGCTGTTTTGCAAACCGCTAATCTCGCCACTGGCAATGGCATCGTTGTAGGGTCTTATAATGGAATCCCTACTGGTACCGGTTATGAAAATTATAATCTTGCCATTAACGGAGTTAGGAATTCGACTCAGCAGATGTATGGTACCGTAACAGTTCCCGAACCCGGCACGCTCCTCCTCGGCAGCATCGCCGCCGCCTGTGGCGGCGGCGCCTGGTGGCGCCGCAAGCGTCAAAAAGCCTCACAGGTTTCAGCTTCCGAAACCAAATGCTGATTGCCGAACAACCCCTCATCACCAATCAAAAAGCCCTGCCGCATCCGGCAGGGCTTTTTGATTGGTCCAAATCGTCAAGACCCAGCACCCGACCGCAACCGTAAAAACCCCAAACCATCCAGATATTTTCTTCTTGGCGAGCCGTGCGCGGGAGTGCACGGGTTCTGGCTCAAACGGTCATTTTCCTCTCAGTTACAAAGACCCCCTCAAACTGGCGGGCGCCTGCGGCAGGAATTGGGTCAAGCGCACCGCAGGGTTGCCACACGCAGCCTGAATCAACGGGTCGATCGTCGGCCATAACCGTTGCCAGACCTTCCAACGCTTGACCGGCGCGGCATCAGGGCGGCAAAGAATAGGTTTCAAAGTTAGCGGTGTGGAAAGCCATTCGCACAAGCCCCCTAAAGACTGCCGTTACCGGGCCCGCGCCTGTACGGATTCCATTTCAAGAACGCCGCATCGCCCGCTCCGGTTCACGGCTTTGTTCGGCCAGCCTTGCCCATCTTCCGCAACAGCCGGACCAACCGTCCCGCCTTCTTTTCAACAACATTCCAGTCCCATGCATGTGGGCTTTGAAAGTCAGGAAAAGTATCGCTCCAATTCGAGGCACGGATTTCCGAATTAACCGCCACCCGGCACTCCACCATCGGGTGTTTCCGGAAGTCGCATTGCAACTGGATCAGGCCCCATCCTTCTTGACAAAATCGGAAGGTGTGGCCGTTGCACGCTTCCGGATTCAGATCAATCCGTCGTTCTTGAGTATGGCCTTTCGCCTCGGGATAGTAGAGGGTGTATTGTCGAAACAAGTCCCCGATTCCCGGTTCGTAATGCAAATCGTCGAGCAATGCGTCGGCATCCGCAAATTCTCTGGTGGCGTAACCAAAGTTGGAATATTCCTGCCGGACGACCACGGGCCCCTGCGCGAAGACCGCCTTCACGATTTCGTTGAGCTGCTCCAAGGAGATTTGTTGCGAGGTTTGCATGGATTCCTGAGGCCGAAGGAAGGCTTTGACCGGCACCCGCAACTAATTTTCCATTTCAATGTCACCCGATCCACGGCTCGGGTTGATCGCCTTGTTAGCCGTCCTGGTCCATTAGAGAACGATACAGCACTTCATTCCATGGTTCGCCCCAGGGGCCTTTTTGCATGAGGTGCCGCGAATATCCGGGTCGTTGCCCGTTGGTGATCATGGCAATGGCCTGCCCGTCCTGTACCACAGCACACGATTCTCCATCGTCGGACCATTGCAAAGACCATTTGTATTTAAACGGATCTTTACACAAAGCCTGGGGGCCGGCAAAGCCCTCGGCAGCCGGCGGAGGACCACCACGATAGGAGGCGATTTCGGAATTCTTGGGCGCCGTCACGCGATTAAAAACCCATGCATCGGCCACGACTTTAGCGGAACCAGATTCGGAGAGGTATAGCCAAGCCGATGTACCGTTGTCCTCGAAGGTCGCAGTTCGCCCCGAATCGGGGTGCTTCTCGCTCAGGAACAACGAATCGTTCATGTGTTCCTCTTCGGCCCACTTGTTTTTCTTCAGCAATCCCTTCTTGACGGGCTGGACAAGGCAAGACGCGCGTGATGATAAGGCGATGTGTGGTCCCGCCAAACGGATGGAGGCGAATCCCCCGCTGGCCTGGGATAGTCGCTGCATTGCGTCTGGTGGATAACCTCGGAGATTTCGGTGTTACGCAGATCTGGATTTCCTAAAAAAAGTTAAAAAGGATCGTGTGCGATGACTAAATGGGACATTCAAAGTTTCACAAAGAGGCAACCATTTTTTGGTTTCCCCAAGGTGATAACCGGAATGTCCCCATTGGCCCCTTCCGCTCGGTTACCTCGCGGTGGCAACGCCGGGCGTCTTGGTGTGCGCGTGCTGGGGGAAGTCAAAGGTCAACACGAATGGCTCGGTTCCGGTGTTCTCGATTTCCACGCCGCCGTTCGAAAGCGCCGCCTGCGTGATGAATCCGATCTCGGGATAAATCTCCCCCAGGATCATATTCTGGTGGTATTTCACGCCCAGCTTGCCGACGCGCCCGCTGCCGCCGTTCGTGTGGAACATCGTGGGGCACTCGGGGCGAAAAGTCGTCTTGGCACCCGGCTGCAAGGTGAGCCGAAGAATCGAGCACTTCTGGTCGCCGAGGAAATCTCCGTAAATGATCCACTTGGCATCGACACCAGGCCCCTGAAATTCCTTGGCCGCGATGGCGGGACGCGCATTCTTCAACACGAAGTCCGGGTCCTGATTGGCGGCAAAATCGAATTTTTCCACCAGGTAATCCCAGTCTTCGTGTCGGGCCTTGGGATAATCCTCTTCCCGGCACGCGTAAAACGCATCCTTCGCGCCAATGCGTCCGTCCAGCGTGAGGTCCTCGGCCAGGAAGTGCTCATCCATCGTGACATGCAGCTCGTGCGTGCAAAGGTTCGTCGGTGAATGCAGCACGCCGTTCGGCATCACAAACCCGTCATCCAGCTTCATCATCACATGCGGCGCCAGGTGGCGAATTCCGTTGTACTCACCCTTGCCGAAGCTCTTCATGCATGCGTGGAACTTCTCTTTCGTCACCCACCCATAGAGACCCATCGCCGTCGTGTGATAATGGGACGCGGAGACGCCCGGATTGTCGAAAGAATTGATGTCATACACTTCCCACTTGGCCCAGTGCAGGTGATCCGGAATCGGATTCAGATTGTCGAACTTCTTGGACACAATCGGCCAGGTCGGTTTACCAAACAGCTTGTTGGAAAAGTCCGTAACCTTCTCGCCAAGAACAGCCTTGGGATGGGCGGCGATCAGGTCCTGAAGCGAGACGAATTGGCCGTCGGCAGTGAGGACATGCGCCTCCCCTTCGCGAAACGGTGCCTTCTTGGTGCGCGTATCGATGACACCCGTCACGATGGGGACGGTGCAACACATCCAGAGCTCATCGAGACCCGTCCCGTTCATGTAGTCTGGATAGTACGATCGCCCCTCCAGGCGCAGGCGCTTTCCCGGAGTACAGAATGTTCGGCCGGCGTAGCGATGCAAAAGTTGCAACACCCCGCCCGATTTGTTGATGCAGGCATCGAGAATCGACGCGATTCCGCCGCTGGTTCCGTCGACGACACCTTGTTTGGGGTATTCGTGCAGTTTTTCCGCGAGAATGGAGGTCGAAGCGACCATGGGCAAAGTTCCTCGATGAGCCTGAATCTGATGAGTCGGTTCCAAAACATCCGTGGATCCAAGAATATTCGCATTTGGCAAGAGATTCAACAGGGCGGGCGAAACACCCCAGTCCAGGAACAGGGGGCAGTCTATTTCTTCCGCCAGGGATTCCATTACCTCGACAGAAACGAAGGGACAGTTGAAAGGCGGGGACCACCGCCGTGTCGCTTCCGGTATCGGCGTTCAGCCAAAAACCAATCACTTCCCCGCCACCAGCCACCCAATCCTGCAAGGGTTGTGCCTTTGGCCTTGGCCATCGCCCTGGGTTCTGAATCGCGCCAGTCAAACGATCGCACTTCAATCCCACCGGTCCGCAAACAAGGCAATCCTCCGGGACCAAGGCGTGACGGCTCTCCCAAACGGTTTTACTTTCCCCTTCGGGCTCCTCGCGGCTTCGTGGTAAATATCCGGTGTCTGGTCAGCGCCAGAAACCGTGCACTTCCGCGCGCGGCTCGCTAAAAGTAAAAACAAAATCCTTCGCGCTCTTCGCGTCTTCGTGGTGAAAAATGCACCTCAAATCTCGGCCACTACGCACCAACGCATAGATATTTTCATCAAAAATATTTTCCAAAATGTTGCCCAACTGCCCTCTGAACAACACCCTCTGTGCGTCAACAATCCAGGGGTGGTGGAGAGGGCAAGAAGCCAGACGGGCTTGCCAGGCCAGCAACCCCCGCCTCGCGCCACCTGCCCCGATCCACGGCGGCCCGGGCCGGTTGAGACCGTTCAACTAACCCGGCAACTTTCAGCCCTGCCGGATCCGTCGCCTTCCAGGCTTCCGGCTCGATTGCTTTTGAAATCTCTGGTGGCTCCTTGGAGGCCACCAGAGTAATTCCTTGTGCAACTCGTTACGCAGGTGGTCTATGACCAGTGCTGAAGTTGCTGGCCACATCGGTGCCCTGGGTGCTGTCTGAGATGAACATCGCGTCGATCAGGTCCAGGGAACCATAGTCGAAGACATTCATCGTGCCTGGAGCGCCCACTCCGGAAGCAGCGAGGATGTCCAGGTCCCCGTCGGCGTTGAAGTCGCCCACACCCACCCGCACGCCACCCTTGAACCCGGGCGCGAAGGCGTTGAACGACTTCTTCAGCTTGCCATCCATCTCGAAGACCGAGATTTGAGGCGAGCTGGCCCCTTGTCCGGCACCCACCACCACATCGTTCTTTCCGTCGCCATCCATGTCGCCGGAGGCCACATAAACGCCGTTGGGCGTCAAGGTATCCGGGAAGGTGTAGAAGCTCAGGATCGAGTCGTAGTAGTTGTTCAGGTCGAAGGCCACCACATGGCTGTTGATGGTGGATCCGACAATAGCGTAGCTAACGCCGTCGGCGCCGGCCTCGGACAGCGCCACCCGCACGCCACCCTTGTACTGGGTGGAGAACGCGTAGAAGGCACCCTTCGATTCCCCTGTCACCGCGTCGAACACGCTGACGGATGGCTCCGAGCCGCTGCCCGCGCCGCAGAGCAACACCGAGGTGATCTCGCCGTTGATGCGGGTGATACCGCCGGCTACCGTCACCCCACCCAGGAACTTGGGATCGAAGGCGTAGACGCTGCTGGCCACCCGGCCTGTCGCGGAGTCGATGGTCAACACATGGGGAGCGCTGCGCCCAGCCACCGCCACCACGATGGTATCGGCGTTCTGGCCGCCGGCGCGGTTGACGGTGTTCACGTTCAATGGGCCGGTATAGCCCGGGAACGGGTACAGGGCCTGATACTCGCCGGTGGCAGACCAGATGGCGATTCGGCCGTCACCCAGGCTGGCGACCGTGCTGCCCGCCGCCAGGCTGAACGGCGCTGCCACCTGCGGGCCGCTGGGTGCTGGAACGGCGCGCACCGCCGTCAGCACCACATCATTGCCATCGCCGCCAGTGTAGCTCACCCGCGCCGTGGAGAAGGTGGGCTTCTCGCCCAACTTCGCCAAGGTGGGCGATCTCGAGATCAACCTCATTGCCTTCAAGGGCAAACCCGATCCGGAATACCTGCGGCTGTTCGGCATCGCCGCGCAGGAAACCGGGCCCGGTTCGGCCGTCACGCTGACCGCACCCCTCTGACCCTCGCGGCGATCACATGCAACCTTTCGATCCCCTGCAGCACGCCATCCGGGTCAACCAGTCCGGCCAGCTACCCCAGGCGCGGGAGTTGTACCAAGCCATCCTGAACGGTGATCCGCAGAACGCCGGGGCCCATCATTTCCTGGGGATGCTGGAGCACCAGGCCGGCCAGAACCCGCAGGCGGCGCTGGAGCATTTCCAGACGGCGGTGAGCCTGGACCCGGGTCAGGGTTTCTACTGGATCAATTTCGCCAACCTGCTGAAGGACATGGGCCGGCCCGAAGATGCGGAGCGGGCCTACCTGCGCGCGGTCGAACTGCTGCCTGCTGATCCTGTGTCGCATTACAACCTGGGCCACCTGTACCAACTGTGGGGCAAATGGCCGCAGGCCTTGGCCTTCTACCGCAAGTCGGTCGATTTGGACGCCGGATTTTTCCAGGGCTGGAACAAGCTGGCCGCAACCCACCTGCGGCTGAATCAGGTGGCCGAGGCTGAGCATGCCGCGCGCAAGGCGGTTGAACTGGCGCCGGATCAGGCGGCGGGCTGGTTCCACCTGGCGGATTGCCTGGGGCGCGGCAAGGACTGGGCGGCGTCCCGCGCGGCGCTGGAGAAGTCGATCCAACTGCAGCCGGTTTTTCCCGAGGCTTTCAACAACCTGGGCATGGCATACAAGGAACTGGGGCTGAAGGAAGAGGCGGTGCGGTGCTACCAGACCGCGTTGGCCCAAGATCCCTCCATGGCCGACCCGTGTATCAATCTGGGGCGCTTCGCGGAGGATGCCGGCGACCTGGAGCAGGCCTTCGGGTGGCTGACGAAGGCGCTGCAGGTGGAGGCCCACAGCCCCCAGGCCCATTTCGCCATGGGCAATTTCATGGTGAAGATGGGCCGAGAGCAAGAGGGCGCCAGCCACCTGCGCCAGGCGGTTACCCTGAAGCCTGATTTTGCCGAGGCGCTGAACAACCTGGGCAATGTGCTGCTGAGCCTGAAGCGGCATGAGGAGGGGCTGGAGGCCTTCCAGAAGGCGATCGCCACCCGGCCGGATTACCACGAGGCGTATGCCAATCTGGGCAACCTCCACCGCGAGGCCAAATATCCCGACCTGGCCGAGGAGGCGTTGCTGCAGTCGATCCGCCTGAAGCCCGACTTCGCCGCCGCGCACTCCAACCTGGGCAACGCCTACTTCGACCAGGGGAAGATCGACCAGGCGATCGCCAGCTACAAAAAGGGGATCGACCTGGGGCAGGATGACCAGGAATTCGTGCCCAACTACCTGTTCGCGCTCAACTACAGCGCGGACCTATCGGCCGCCGAGATCGGCGCCGAGCATCGTCGCCTTTGTAGCCAGAAGTTCGATAATCTGGGTAGTAACGCGCCCCCGCACTCCAACACCCGCGACCCCGGCAGGCGGATCCGCATCGGGTATGTCACGCCCGATTTCTGGATGCACCCGGTAGCTCGCTTCATGCTGCCTCTGCTGCAGCATCACAACAAGGAGGGCTTCGAGACTTTCGCCTACTACACCCGCCTGCTTCGCGATGGCATCACCGACGAATGCAAAAAACGGGTCGACAACTGGCGCGACACCCACGGCAAGTCCGAGGAGGAATTGGCCGCCCTGATCCGCCGGGACCAAATCGACATTTTGGTGGACCTGACCATGCACTCCCGCGACTGCAAGCCCGGCCTGTTCGCCCGCAAGCCGGCGCCTTTGCAGGTCTCCTACCTCGCCTATGGCGGCACCACCGGGCTGGAGGCCATCTCTTACCGCCTGACGGACATTTACCTCGATCCACCCGGCCAGCCCACCCCGGGCTTCCACGAAGAGCCTTTGCGGCTGCCGGTGTGCTGGTGGAATTTCCAGGTGCCTCCCGAGCCGCATGTGCTCATGCCCGAGGTGCAGCCGCCTCCCTGCCTGAAAAACGGGTATATCACTTTCGGCAGCCTGAACAACTTCGTGAAGGTCAACCCGGTCACCCGCCTGACCTGGGCCCGTCTGGTCGCCAGCGTGCCCGGCTCACGCCTGCTGCTGCACATGAAGCAATCCCGCATCCGTGACGAGTTGTTGGGGTTTTTCGAGAAAAACGGGGTCTCATCTGACCGGATCACCATCATTGGCTATCAGGATGGTCCGAGTTACATTCGCACCTATGGCACCATGGACATCGCCCTCGACCCGTTCCCCTTCGCCGGCGGCACCACCACCTTCGATGCCCTCTGGATGGGGGTGCCCGTGGTGACGCTGGCCGGCGATCGCCCCGTCGGCCGCGGCGGCCTGAGCATTCTCAACACGCTGGGCCACCCGGAGTGGGTGGGTAAAAACAAGGAAGACTATATCCGCGTGGGCCGCGATCTGGCCGCCGACCAGACCCGTCTCCAATCCTTGCGCTCCACCCTCCGCGACAAGATCCGCCAATCCCCCCTGATGGACTCCCCCCGCTTCGCCCGCGAGGTGGAAAAACACTACCGCGCCATCTGGCGCAGGTGGTGCGAGGAACCTGCCAACCCATAACCCGGCATCAATAGGCCCAATTGGGCCAAGCACACTTCTAAAAATCCGTCTTACATGCCAGAAAACCTGCCAAAACTATGGGCGCATTCGCCTTCCCTGCCTCGTTTTTCCAGGTGTGAGGCGCTACACCTCACCCGGGTTTTCAACAAAAAATCATTTCAAAATATACGCCAAATAATTTCTTATTACTCCGGTCATGAAATAGCGAACTGATCAAGCGGCGTAGGCAACGGAGGGATGCTGGAAGTACCGCATGACAACCTCCGGGGTTTTCTGCCTGGACCGGAGATAGCCTCGCACCCCTGCCACCATCTCCTCCCGGTCCGCCGGCCTTTGCCTGCCCAATGCGTTAGATTTCACATCGTTGTTCAGCAACTCGTCCGGATTCAGGTCCGGGCTGTAACAGGGAAGCTGGTACAAGCTGATTCGCTCCCGGTTCTGATCCACCCAGTCTCTCACCGCCTTCGACCGGTGGACCGGGTGCCCTTCCACGATCAGATACACCTTCTTCTCCGATTGCCTCACGAGGCGGCCAAGGAACCTCAAAAAGACGGTGCGGGTGAAACGCTCCTGGAACACCATGAAGGTCAGCTTTCCC
>Ga0315905_10006506_pt1 | contig 11883 bp, 13 predicted proteins | sample LakEriMetagenome_5_FD_203522 | JGI IMG/M metagenome (GOLD analysis project Ga0315905, IMG submission 203522) | Freshwater fungal communities from buoy surface, Lake Erie, Ohio, United States - Buoy 4 MA121 | ecosystem: Environmental > Aquatic > Freshwater > Lake | place: USA: Lake Erie, Ohio...
AAATTTTTTCAGGAGAAGGAGCGCGACTGCTTCTGCTGCGCAATGTGCTGCTGCCCGAAGCGCGATGGCAACTGCAAATGCTGCTTCGTGGAGGACGAAAAGCAAGACCTGTGCTGCTATTACGAGGGCGGGATCCTGCGCGAGTGCGTTTCTAGGTACTACACGCCGGCGATCGGCAACAATATCTTCAAAGCGGTGGTGATCGCCATTTTCTTCGGCTTCTTTGGCTTTGGGCTCTGGGCGACTCCCAAGTTGAGTGAAAACTTTTCGCTGCGCTTTTTCGTGCCCATGGACCATCCGCTTCAGAAGACCTTCGACATCGCCGACAAGGAGTTCAACAACAAGAACGGCATCTCCATCGATGTCATGCTCGATCATCGCTTCCAAAACGAAAAGGTTCCCTCTGACCTCCCTCCCCCGCTCCCCGCCCCGCCCCGCCCCGCCCCTTCCTCCTCGTCCCCATATCTTCCCTCATACTCCACCTCACGCGACTTGAGAGGACGTTGCGCTGGGCTCAGTGGCGTCGGTGTTCTGTTATGGAGTTGAAGACGAGTCGGGGAGTACTGGCTGGCTTAAGAATGGTAATAACCATGTTTACTACACAACTTTACATTAGGCGTACTACTTGCACTCGGACATGACACGGCAAGAGGTGCCCAAGATAGAGAGCGCGTTGCGCAAGTTCGAGTGGACACTGGAGGACACCATCATGTCGCCGCTCAAGAACTTCTCGCTCTACATCGAAGAGGCCAAAGACGCCTTCCCCATGTCGCCCCATCACTTTTGGGTGCCGGATATGCCGACCTTTGCGCAGCTCACTGAGCGCAAGCGAAATATTACACTTCGCGGCATAACCGTCTTTCCCGACACGCTCGCGGAGGATTGCTCGCCCACGGGTTCAGCGCTCAACTTTTGCCCCGCCACCGAGCCGGAGAAGCAAGGGGGTATCAGCAAAGGCACGTGGCCCAGGCTGCGCAAGGCCGATTACATCAAGAACCATGACAAGCTCAAGACGGAGCTGGCCCATTTCACCGACACCAAATTGTTTTACGACGTTTTCCACCACTGGATCGGGACGCCCCAGGGCGCGAGCATGCGCGGCTACTTGTCATTGCACGACTGGTACCTCAACTTTACAGATTGGATAGAATGGATGCCGGAGACCAGGAACGACCTGGGCGAAGGGCTGGTCCTGGACAAGACGCGCGTCCACAACAACGGCTTTCTCAACGGGGTGCACAACGGTACGCGCCGGCCCAAGCAACCTGAAAACTTCTGCGCGCTCCTCAAATATTTCATGAAGACCACCGACCCCAAGTTCGTGGGGAAGTTCAACAATGGCTCTCTCTCCGAGATTAATCCGCCCTTGAACGCAAACGACCCCAAGTGCTATCCGCCGGGCGGCGAAATCCGCTTCTCGAAATTGAATGCTGAGATGAAGTGCAAGCTCAACCTCGACGAGCCGTGCGAGCTCGCCAATGCGACGCAGGAAGTCGTGGTTATGACAGGCGTTCGAGGTCGCCCCTCAGTGTCTCGCCTCCTGCCTCTCGCCCCTTGTCCCTAGATGCCCTTGCCCCTACACGCGTGTGCTCCTGTTGCCTGCGTGTTGCGGGCAGTGTGCCGCTGCTGTGTGCTATGGCCCGGAGCTGATTGAGACATTGCTGTGCTGCGGTGCTGACGGACGAGAATATGGAGCAGCGGTGGTTTCGGAGGTGAAGTCGCCGATGAAGCCCATCCCCTACTCCTTCACCTGGCTCTTCACAGAACAGTACAATATTGTGCGACGGGAGGCCTACAGCAACATCATCGCCGCCATTGTCTCAACCTTCGTCATCACCATCTTCTTCCTCAACCACTTCTTTTGCGCCTTCCTCGTCTGCTTCAACGTGACCATGGTGCTCGTCGATTTGGTGGCGCTCATGTGGGCGTGGAACGTCTCCATCAACTCAGTGTCGATCATCAACCTGGTCTTGGCCATTGGGTTGGCCGTGGACTACTCGGCGCACGTGGCGCACGCCTTTATGTCGGCGACGGGCGACCGCAATCAGCGGGCAACCAAAGCCATGCAGGAGATGGGGCCGGATGTCATTCACGGAGCCCTCTCGACCTTCTTGGCCGTCCTGGTCCTCTCCACCTCCAAGTCGTACATCTTCCAGGCCATGTTCAAGCAGTTTTTTGGCATTTGCATCTTTGGCGCGCTGCACGGTCTCGTCTTGCTCCCGGTGGTCCTGTCCATCATCGGCCCTCCCACGAACAAGAAGGAGGAGGAGTGGGTCAACAAGAGCGACAAGCCTGAGGACGCCACCTCGCCAGAAACCATCACGCTGGGCGAGTCAAGCAAGGCTCCATTCAGCGTCAACAATATGTCCATCGGGGATGTCGCGTTCTCTCAACGCAACCCCGAAGTCGTTGAGGTGCCTAAATGAATGAAACATGTATGTAAAATGAGTCTATACTGTCCAGCATAGCATGCCGTCAAGGAAACATGCGCGTGGCTAGCGTCTCGCTCGCGTGCGTCGCGTGCATGCTATGTGTGTGCTTGTGCGCACGCACGTGTGTGCGTGGGTGCGATGCAAAAACACATTAGTGCACACTGGAGTTCATGTCCGTGGTGTGTTATATTCGCAAGTGTGTGTGTGTGTGTGTGTGTGTGCGTGCGAGCACAAGCGCTCAACTGACCCTTACCCACCAACCACCCGCCACCACACCGCGGGCGCCTATATTTAGTGATGTCTGGCTTTCGCTGCCTCTCTCTCTTCCCCCCCTCTCTCAAAACCTCTCTCCCCTCCCTATTGCACACAGCCTCTTTATCGGTGAGAGAGTGTGCGTGAGAGAGCGCGCGCTCTGGTTTGCGAGAGTTGAGCTAAATTAGGCTACCCTCAACTCGGACCAAGTGTCAACGTACATTGTTGGGCAAACCTGTTTTTTGGCCTAAGCCGGCGCGCGAACAAGTGTGCAGGGATGAATGCAGGAATGTCGATGTGTGCATGAATGAAGGAATGTGGATGTGTGCAGGTGCCGTCCCTCGACATGGGCGAAATCAGGCGGTAAATTCGGCGATCAGAAGTTTGGTCGTCGCCAAAAACATCTTCGCGGAGCCCGACCGCGCTTGTCTGCCGTTGTCTGCAAGCCCCCGAGGGGGGTTATCGATGGATGAGGTGGCACTCATGTCTCTCCTTGCTACTGTTTGTACACGAGCCAGAGAAGGAGGGGGGAAGAGGTGGAAGGAAATATTGTATTATACTGGGCGAAAGAGGATGATTTATTGGCGCCTGATAAAAGTTGGTTTGATTGATCTCATACTGAAAACACTTTCTCTCTGTCACTCGCCGGGATACTCGCAAGCCGGATGAAGGAAGGCGATTGGTACACACAAAGAAAACCCCTAGATCTGTCGCTCATAGTACTTGAAACAGCGAATCAATCGAGCCTAATAGATGTTGCTGTTCAAAAAACAGACTCCAACAGTATTTTACTAGTATTTTGCCAGTAGCCTCAGACGCTGTGTGAGGTGCGCCCCGTGCCGCGGCTGATTTGGCACCTTGACATGATGGCTCATCCAGGCCGGCCGGTCTTCGGGGGGCAGTAGTGGAAGATCTAGAGAGGTTCCGCACTGAGTTCTGTCATGTTTCCGGTGGGGAGGAAAAGCGAGAGATGTGTCGCAGTCGGAAATGCCTCCGCAAGATTACGTAAATCCTTTGGAAGGATGACCTTCATCGCAGACTTGCCACAGACACTACATCCCTAACGACTCAATCGCAGACTCTGCACTCAGTTACCACACTTGACACATTTGTCGATGGACGACTAGATATTGTGTGTGAGAAAGCGAGAGCGAGAGATATCTTGCAAGCCAAGGGCCTCTTGCAGTTTGCCTCTGAAACGTACAGATAAATTTGATCGCCCTCCCCTTCTGTGTGCAGGAGCGTGGGAGGTGGAGAGGAAGGAGCGTCATTGATTGCCCTTGTAATCTACAGCCTCGTCAAGCGGCGAGGAAATGACGAAGGCTGGAGCGTCGTCATGCATGTTGGAGTAGAGTACGGTAGTCACTGGGCAGGGCAGGAAAGAGGGACATTTTGGTATCTTGCGACCACAAACCCGTGCCTGCAGCGTTTCGCACACGCACCACGCATGCGCTCCCTCACACGCCCAGGAGTGCAGAGCGAAAGAGAAGGGGGGGGAAGGGAGTGGCAGGGAGAGAGAAAAATGTGAGTGTTCTCAGAGGCAAAATGAAAAGGTGAAGAGAGAGACGCTGATATAGGAACACGGCACACACTCGCAGCCACGCGAAACGGACAGAGAGGGACTGAACGAACTGACACCCTCACAGCGCATGGCATGCAAGGCAAGGAGAGAAGTCGGCAGATTGGAAGACCTGCCAGAGTCGAGAGAGTGTTTGGCAACCTGCTGCACAAAGCCTTGAGCCAGCAACGACTGCCATACATTGCCTATCCACGCACACCTGCCCGTGTTCGCGTCACCGCGATGCAGGGTACACGCGCATGCACGGTTGCGCGAGCACGAGTATTGAAAATGAACGCGCGCGCGCGCACACACACACACACACACACACACACACACAGGAGTACATGAAATAAAAAATAAATAGAAACAAGCAAAGACCGAGCATGCCGGCAGGGCCAGCCGTCAAGCACAAATAAGCGCGTCAAGCTCTTTTCATGCTTTCGCTGTCTGTCACCAGGACGCAGGTCCCGCTCGGCACCTCTGCCTCCTCGTGCTCCCCCTTCATCCTCACCTTGCGCTGGAGACTTTTCCGCTCCCCTCAAGCGCGTCAGGGTGCCAGCACAGAGGATGAGATCGCGCAGCTTCTCTTCCGCTTCCGACGTAGCCTCAGGCACACCAAGATCAGGAATAAAGACCATCAGGTCGCACAGAAGAGAGGGAAAATGGGAGCTGAGCTGCGCCGCCATGCGAGCGAGGTCGCCTTTAATCGCCACAAAACGCCGTCCGACAGCAGGGGACGAGGCCAAGAATTGTGCAGCTCGTGCCTCGGGTTGCCGCCAGAGTGGGTCTACAGCAAGGACTACCTGCTTGTCTCGTCACGTCACAATACAACAAGACGAGAGGAAGGCAAGCACGGAGAGGAACAGGATCAAAACCGGAGTGGACTGGATTTGCGGTAAATCCGGTGCTTCCTTCTGGTCGCCGGGCGCTGCAGAACTTGTGGAAGATGCGCTCCCGAGAAGGAGGTGGAGCGGAATGTGACCTAGCCCGAAGCCAAAGACACACATGCAGGAGGCAGGAGTAGATTCGCCTTGTCCGCTATGCGCTATAGCCTTTGCCTGCACCTCACTTTCGTCAGGATGCGGTGTTCGCTTTTCTGTCCCGTCAGGAGGCGGAGGGACTACTAACGGCACGAGATTTCAATAACAAGGTTTATAACCCATATGCGCGTGGATGAGGTTCCTACATTTACGCCGGTCAGGCCCGCATGCACGCATGTTCATAATCTGAACATGCACGCAAACGTTTTGAGAAATGAATGGATATGGGCAAAAATGTGAGGGTGCCCTCTCGCGCTCGGGTGTTACCTGAGCGTGAAGGAAGGACACGTACGTCGGGTAAAGCGCTGGGCACGCATCATCAATAACGCCTCCAACACTCTTCAAGATGAATTTAAGCCCTTGTTCCAGCGTAATGTCCGCCTCTGCTGCTGCCCCAGCACCCCTGACTAAGGTGCCTCCCTCGTCTTCGGAAATAATCCAATGTGCGAGGCGCTCCACGTCATCAATTATCATGCCATCAATCATCTGTTTGGCAGTGTCTTGAGCTGCTTGTTCCTTTTTTCGGTGCACGCCATGTCGTCGTGACTCACCGTCGTCAACAGTGGTGATTTGGGATGAAGCACGAGAGGAGCTCGGTGAGCTGTCTGAAGAAACTGTGGCAAGAGGATGCCCGGTAAATGGCAAAACAGGCTGCACGATCACGTTGTCGACATCTGAATTTCGCAGCCGCAGAACTTGCCGCACATATGCATGCGTCTCTATTGACGCGAGATCGTGCAAAATTCTCCCAAATGCCTCTCCTTGCCCTCCCTCCCGTTGCCCTAGTCCTGCTGTACCAGCTCCTCCTTCCTTCAACGGCATAGCATCCATCCGCGAGCTGGCCGCCTGCGGCTTCTGCGAACCCGATGCCCTGTTGCCGTTCTCCGTGTTGCCCTTGCCGCCCGTGGGCTGAGGCCGGGATCTATGAGACTTGAGGCAGTCGCGGAGTTGGTTACGGGTGTGTTGCAACATGTGAGTGGTCTGAAGAAGCTCTTCCTGTATTTGCTTTAGGCGTGATTCTGCCGAAACATTGCCAGCAGGGGAGAGCGAGTGAGCGTCGCCCGTCTGGGGTGCTAGAATATGGAAGTTGGAGGGCCGAATTCTTCCCGACTCTACGAGCAGCATGTTGTGCGTCAAAGACATGACCCATTCTCTCGCTTCATGCTTACTGCGGCTTTGGAACACCCAGTAGCGAGACAGACGATCCAGGACACGCCAGCGCGTGAATCCCTTCTCGAAGACGTGCAGCCGCGCATTCCAGCCTGCGCCTGGCTCCTTGGCGTCGGATCCGGATCGCGAAGTTATTTCGGATATTTTGGCACTGTTATTGGTTTCGGATATTTTGGCACTAATATTGGTGTCTGAAATCATGGCCCCGAGCCCATCCTCACCCCACAACAGATTGGAAACATCATTATCCTGAGACACAGGATACATTATTTCAAGCCTGGCTTTCCACAGAGGGATGGATTCCATGTTGAGATCAAGATGCAATCTATCCTCATTCGACCCACGTTCGTCGTCTTCCATGCTATCCTGTGCATCTTCTGCTGGTTGCTCCCATGGAAAGACGGGCGAGTCGGCAGTTGACAACCAGAGCCGATCACCGTCAAGCGCCACCGTGCGCAAATCCCAGTTGAATACCATGTCTTCCCTGAGCGCCTCGTGCTCCTCCTCTTTCGCGTTTCCCTTGCCAACTAAATTCTTTACACTACGCCGTGCAACCAAAATGGGGCCCGACACCTGCAATTTACCTCTCACGTGAGATCCCTTTGGCGAATCAAGTATGATGCCCGACTGACGAGAGCTCGGCCGCCTGTCTTCCTCAGCCGGCGCGTATCTGCGCCACGGTAGGTGCAGCTCAGATTCTGACAGCACGCGCTTTTCTGCTTCTATAGGCAGCCCGGTCAGCTTCGCCCGGGACGGGTGAGATGGGTAAACTGGCACCGGCGGCGGCGACCAGGCAGCATCCTGGGGTGCTCCTGCACCGGCACGATCCCCCCACAGCTCACGTCCCACATCCTCACCCTGCACCTCAGAATTGGGCACCTGGTCGTCCTGCCCTTCTCTTTCGGCCCACGACTTGAGCTGAGGGCAGCCTTCCACTCTGGGACTGGGTACTAGGCGCGGATCGTGCCAGCTTGAGACTCCGCTCTCGTGATTGAAATAGAACGTGCGTCCAAGCGGGTGCAAGTGCGCCGTCCAGGGATGCGGCAGTGCTGCAAGCTCGTACTGTGCTATCTTGGGCAGGCGACCGACCAGACGCAATTCCCGTGCTTGAAGAGACTCATACTTGGACTCCAGTCTTTGGTGCTTATTGCGTAGCTGATCGTACTCATACATGAGCTGGGTATCGGTGCCTTGTGCTCCTCCGCGGTCGTCGCAGCGCGGGCAGACTTGACCACTAGCGTGCAGCACAGTCTGTGGTAGTTCCTCATTCTGATTGCTCAAGCCGCCACCTTCTTCTTTCTCCTTCCCCATCGCCATGAGCTCGCATTCCCGCTTCATGACCCCGTGCTCTATCGTCCGCAGCTCCCACTCTGGAAACGGAGCAGGCCTACAAACCATCAAGGGTTGGCACCAAGCGCCTGCGCTTCAAGCTCACAAGCCACCAAACGCGAGTGCATGCATGTAGAAACAATAGAGATGCGGACCCATTTTTTGGGTCTTGAATTCCGCAGTCAAGAGATTCACTGCCGTGTTGTGTCGCCGTGTACAGTCTTCTGTATGCTGCAGGCGTCGTGTCAGGACGGGGCCCGTGCACACGGGAACGCGGGCAAGTGAGTGGCATAAACTTTATCCGGGGAGAAAAGAGTCGATTTTTTAGCAGCATGGACGAGTTAGGCCATCATATTGGGCGCATATGGAAGCCCTATTCCCTGGCTTTCACATGATGTACCTCTTGTCTCAATTCTCCAAGCATTCTTTGAAATATGGTAGGCGGACTATGGAGTAGGTGGGAAAAACTTTATCCTGGAGAGAAATATTTCCCCAGTCTGATTGTGGTCGATCTTCGACGAGCGATAACTCAGCGACCCGAGCGACAACTTACAAGCGGATTGGTGTGTGAAAAAGCTCTTCGCTCGGGCTTTCACACACACCAATCTGCTTGTGAATTGTTGCTCGGGTCGCTGAGTTATTCCCGGAGAGCCTATCCCGGATACAGTTTTTGCCACAGATATACTTGATGCCACTCACAAGAACGAGGCATACCTGCGAGATTTCTGACAATCCCCGCCAGTACATGGAGAGGAGCCCTAGCAAGCAAGCGACACAGATCAGCTGCTTTGCCCGCGGCACTGCAGGTACATACAGTCGGCCGCGAGCGCCGCCGCACCTGTGGCGTAGGCCAGCAGCAGGACAAGCGAGAAAACCAGGAACTGCGGAAAGGTGAGCAACACGAAATAGTCGTCCTCCTGGAACCGACCGCCCTGCTTCGTGCGCCTGCCCACCCGCACGCCTGCGGACGCCATGGTGCCGCCGACCGCTCTCTGACGCAGTCCTTGCCCCCCCCCGGCTTCCACGCCAGGCTCCGCAGCCCGGCCAGGCTGGTCCATGCTGAGAAGTGCGTGGTGCCACCCTGCAGATTGGTCAAGGTCCTTCACCACCCCTCTTCTTCGGAGACCCCTGGGCCACCCATCCCCGCCCCTGGCGCTTGTGTCTCGCAGTGCTCATGGGCAGAAGGATCTTCCACGTGGGCCTCGCAGCGTCGGTACTTCGCGTGTTCCGCACGTCGTCGACGTGAACACCGACGAGGTACCGCCGGGACAACTGTGCTAGCTCTTGCGCTTTGCCCGTGTGGCGCCAATCTACCTTCATGCAAGCGTTGTCCAGGCGCTGGCCGCGGGCATCGTCGACACTGAGAGTGTTCGTGAGTCATGAACGTGTCTTTTTTTTTGTATCGTGTCTCAATGGCGATACTCGCCGCTGGAGTGAAGGCGGCGAGCATGGCCATGGAGAACATCCACGTCTTGCAGGAGCTCGAGGTATGCTGCAGGAGAGTTGAGGGGTATGCCAGGTCGCACGGGGGGGATTCGGGAGCTGCGTTCTTCGCACATGAGCCTCGAGCGAGGGAAACTGGGGACTGCGAGCGCTGGGCCTCGTGTGTGGACGTGTGTGAGCGTGCATGATGGCGTCTGCACGGTACCTTACGCCCCGGCCGCCTGCCGCGTGTGTGCGCCCGCACAGCTGGAGTCGGAGCGGATTATGCTCGAAAAGAAGCGCTTGGAGCTGGAAGAAGAGCACTTGTGCGTAACTCTCCCCGCACCCGCCGCGAGCAGCACAGGCGCAGGCGCGCCCGCGCACCCTGCCGCACCCATGCACGCCACATGTGCCTGCGAGCCCGTGCGATTCTGTGCGCGTGTTATTTGCGAAGGGCACAAGTACCAGCGCCCGTGGGGCAGTGCAACACTAAGCATAAACTCTAATCTAAACCTGAATCCGTGCAACACTGGCAGCAAATTCGAGCGCGAGTGGGCCCGTGAAGACTCCAACTTTCGGGTGTGATAAATTAACAATCCATACACCCAAAAATATCCATATTGATATATCAATAAAGAGAAAAATAAATATATAATATGTCAATAAAGAAAAATAAATATCATTTTTCGAAAAGAAGCGCTTGGAGCTGGAAGTTTCTCAAAAATGAGAAAATGTGCCCTTGACCATTCTTCGTGCGTGCGGGCTGTGAGTGAGTGTGCGGATTGAGCTCCTCTATGTGCACGGCCACGGCTCAAATGAAGCGTAAGCACATCCGAGAAACTTGTAAGCGCGCCCATATGGATGTGCCCCATGCGCAGGAACTGCAAAGGAAATGGCGCAAGCTCGATGATAAACGCAGAAGGTGCGGAGAGAGAGGGGGGGGGGTGTGAGCGCGCTCGTGTGCCTATGTGTTCGCATGCGTATGTGCATATGTCTGTGCAAATGTGTTTGCATGTGCACGTGTGTGTGTGTGCACAGGGTGACGGAAAAGATGGCACAACTAGCACTGCTTGTCAAACTGTCAGCGCTGCTCGGAGGTTTCCAGGTGCCTAAACCCTAAACCCTAAACCCTAAACCCTAAACCAGAAACAGCAAATGGTCTCGTCGTTGATCGTCTTGCCCGCATGCGGTGCCAGGCCAGCCCAGTCCTCTGAATGTGTGTATGTTTGTGTTTGGGCCTGTGCGACCCCGCGCAGCCTCTCTCGAGCCCGCTCATGGTTGTTTGCAGCGTGTGTGTGTGTGTGAATGTATATATATACATACATATGTATATACATACATACATATGTATATACATACATACATACCTATACAGACACCCCCTTGGCAGGCACTAACTAAACTCATGTTGGCAGACACTAAACTCATGATAGTCTCATGACCTCTGTGTGCGCGTCTCATGTCCTCTGTGTCAAAAGACACCTAGTACAGTGTCAAAAGAGACCTAGTACAGTGTCAAAAGAGACCTAGTACAGTGTCAAAAGAGACCTAGTACAGTGTGCGCGTCTCATGTCACGCTGTGCGTGCGCATGCGCGCGCGAATGTGTTGCTTGATGAGGCTGCTGGATGATTGCTCTCTCCTCCCACGCACTGCCTCATCCTTGTTGACTGCTGGCACTGCCTCATCTCTATCTGGGGTGACTGTTGGCACTGCCTTGAGATGTGTTGTGTTGACAGTAGACTCCTCGCACCGTCTCATCATTGTTGACTCCTGGCAGGTTGCCATGTACATCAATCAAGGAATGCCCGGACTCCAGGTCTTTCTGTTTCTTTTCTTTTCTGTCTTTTCTCTCTGTATATGAATCAAGGAACGCATGCATGCATCCATGTATGTGTCGTATCCATGTATCTGTGCGCACCCTCCATGCATGTGTACACATGTACGCACCCTGGTGTACTAACACGCGCACAGGAATTGTGGGAGACAATGAAAACAATTTCGAGGAGCACCACCACCACGACATCAAACAGCCCGGCCGCACGACGAGGCAATCAATCCGAGGATAGCAGGCATGTGGAGGGGAAGAGGGTGTGGGATGAGCCGCAATTGAATCACGTCGTTCTCTCCTTGTGGGGCCTGTCCTGCGTGACGGTCATAGTCACGAACCTCAGCGTCATGATCATGGCCGGCCTCCTACAGCTGCACATCGTGCGGGCCACCTACCGGGAGCCAGACTTGAAGAGCAACGATTCAGTGCGGTACGCCCAGAATCGAGTGCATGGAATCATCGCGACCGAGGAAGACTTCAACATCTTTTGGACGCCGTTTCTTGACCGCAAATACGTCAAGCTTCTCAAAGTCTTTTCCGTGGGGATTCCGCTTTACTTTGTCAGTCTGGCAATCGGTTCCGTCATCAAATTCTACATGTCCCCTTGGGCCGCTTGGCTGAGTCTTCTGGCCCCGGTGGTTGCCATCAGAGTTTGGTGGCACTACCACAGCACCCTTCTCGCACACATACTCCTCCGCCCTCCCGAGATACGGCGGGCCCCCTCCCCCGCCCCCCCTTCCCCAGACGGCGGCAGGTGGGGAGGGGTGGGGGGCTTTCGGGGCAGCGTTAATGACTGTCGCCACGTCTTACAGACTGGCGCTGTATCAGGAGGAGGGAGTGGGGGGGAG
>Ga0315905_10006507_pt1 | contig 11882 bp, 13 predicted proteins | sample LakEriMetagenome_5_FD_203522 | JGI IMG/M metagenome (GOLD analysis project Ga0315905, IMG submission 203522) | Freshwater fungal communities from buoy surface, Lake Erie, Ohio, United States - Buoy 4 MA121 | ecosystem: Environmental > Aquatic > Freshwater > Lake | place: USA: Lake Erie, Ohio...
CTTCGACCGAGTCTGGCTCCCAACCACCACTGGACACCTACAACCTGTCTTCTCTTGCGTTGACTCCCGGGGAACCCACCCCTTACGTGTGTATGTACGTGAGTATGGTACACACACACACGTGAATATTCGAATATACGAGCAAAATTTCATTTTACAACACTCTAACAGTTTTTGTGAAATCGGGGGCCAACATTTCGAAAATAAAAAATTCATTTTACAACACAAAACGTGAAGTTTTGGTATTTTGGGCAAATATCCCTGTAGATTTTGGCAAAATTTAGTACGGCGTGTTTGTGGTATGGGAACATTTGTCTGGGAATTTCGTGTTGAACTTCACCGAAAAACGTTTTTGTACGAGATTCGTTAGGGGACTGCCATCTACTTTTTGCTACCCAGACAAATATTCCAGAGGCAACTTAAATAATTAAATAATTGTGCGTGAAAATTGAGCTGCGTCTCGTGACATCATCGGTGTCATTTGTGTGGCCACCCGGAACGTCCGGTGACGCAAGCCGCATCTCACGCAGCGTGACGTGAGCGCGGACCCCGATCGGCACCTGCGCTTCGAAACCTGCCGCCGTCCGCCGCCTGCTCGGCCCCTGTTTCCTTATCTTCTTTCTTTCGCCCTTTTCGCTGGAGAACACGGCCATCACACGTGATAAGCAACCGAAATCATGTTCTGAGCATGACGATGCCGTCCAGCAACGTTGTCACCGCCGGAAGGACCTACCTTGACCTGATCACCTCCAATGTCCCCAAGGCCGCCCCCGAGCCTCCAAAGCCCCCAAAGTCCAAGCGCGAGCGGGCCGCAGAAAACTGGGCGATTCTGGTGCGCTCTTACCCACACCATGGATGAGAGGGAAAACATGCATTCGGCCGACGCCGTGGCCTGCACCCTGTGCACGCGCATGGGGCTGTCGTATGCACAGGTTCCTGACTTGTGTCGTGCACGTGCAGGATGGAATTATCAAGGAGTCCGAACAGTACGAGAAAGGCAGTGAACAGCGAGCGAAGTGCCTGGAACGCCTGCACGAGGTGCGGACCTCCCTCCCGGCAACGGCTCATGTGGTGCTACACACCCGTGTCGGTGCACGGGGATGTTGCGGCGCTCGGGGCTACGGGGGCCGATTGCTGGCGACGGGGGCCGTTGTCACGTGCGATGCGTAGACGGGAAAGCGCGCACAGCGCGGCAGGGGCAGGGAGATGTGAGAGGACCCGATTACTGGGGGGGGCGGCTGGAGCTGCGCACGAGACGCATGGGACTGGGCGCCGTCTGCCCGGATGCCGCGGCAGAGCGTGTAGCCGGCGTGCGCTTGAAAATGCCCTGAAAACGGCTGAAAATGACTGCGTGAGCAGGTTCTGCGAAGAATTTCTAAGAGGCCTCGAACCGAAGACATTGGCAAGTCTCAGCAATTTGAGAGCGCACGTGAGGAATGGGACGACTTCCTTGCCCCCACGTGCTCAATGTGTGGCCTTGGAACAGATAGTGGCGACTGCAAATGCGACGAGCTTGTATCGAATGCTGAGGCTTTCCTTGCGCCGGGAGGGTCCGGTGAGGACTACAGCAGCGCGTCCTCTGACACGACACTCCAAGACGGCGATCAGGACGACGTGTTCCCGCAGAAAATGTCTCCGTAAAACTCAGTTGATGGGACCTGAGGCGTGCGGCCGCTTCGAGGGCGCTGACCGGCCCGCAATTTTCGCCGCATCCGCGTCGCCCCCTGGCTGTGCTGCGGGCACCGAGGTTTAACAGGTGCCAGGCGTGAGGTTTTTTCGTCCCAGCGCAGTTCTGGTGGTGCCTCCTCAGGTTTTGCATACGTGCGACGATTTAAGTGCATGTATAATTTTTGTGCCGAAAGGGCACTCGTGTATGTCTCCCATCGATGATGGATGATGGTACGGTAGAGTAAGCTAAGTGTTTGTCCGGGATAGGTTGAGGCAAGAGCAAGTCTAAACTAGGCATACTTCCCCCTCTCTAGAGCAAGGTGCAAGGGTTAGTTCACGGACTTTGTTCACCTCTGGCCGCGTGTGTTTATGCATGAGTGTTGTATGTAGAGAGAAAGCGACATGTATTGGACGTCAACATTATGATTGTGCGTTCCTGGGCGAATTGCGCGAGCGAGTGGCGCTGCATTCCTGATCCGCACAGTCCCAAGTTCCGAAGAGCCATGTAGCCCCTGGAGTCAGCAGACAGTCTGATCTGAGCGGGGGGACCGTTATTGGGTGTGATTGCCTAATAAAACTCTCCTTCTCTTCTTGGCTCCTAGCAACACATTTGGATGAGGAAGAAATATTGCATGGAAGGTCCATGACGTCCGTGATCTATATTTCTAGGAATTCCAGAATAAATTGGCCTGGAAATTCGGCGTATACGTATCAGGGTGAAAGATCTCTCTCTCTCCATCCCTCCCCCCTCATCTCTCTCTTTCTCGTTCTTTCTCTCTCTTGCGCGCGCCGTGTTCACGCACAGAGGAAGTAGGATAGTTTGTGATGCTTTCTTGCCCAGGTTGTGTGTTGTTGATGTTGGGGATCATACGGGCAGAGGAATCAGACGTAGATGTAGCGTGATGTCAAGATGTTGCCCCATAACAACAGACTTGCCCTGTAGGGTGATGAGCCTCGAAAGGATGAGCCTCGGCGCTCTCGAGGCTTTGGATTGCATGTGTTGCCGCGTGGCGTATGGTTTGAGATGATGCGTGGCGTGTCGCGGGGTTGTGGCACCTTGGGAGGAGGAAGGAGGAGGAAGGAGCAGTGTCTCCCGACTGCGGACGAGGAGGAGGCACCTTGGGAGGAGGGAGGAAGCCGAGATACTGTAGACAGCGGTTAGATCATGTTAAGAGTTTATTTGTACTCAATGATACTGAGGACTACGTTAAAACCCTCACGCACGCCCAGAAAACGAAACCCCATTTGGGACCCTTGCCATCCCTACTCCCTCCACCCTTTCCCTTTAAGCCTTCCCCTACCCCTTTACCTGCTTCCTCCTCCTCCTGCATGGTCCTTTGACCATGTGCCTGTCGCTGAGTTTCCCCTGGTGGGGAGGAAATAAGGAGGAGGCTTGGCACACAGAAGGAGGGAGAGACAGAGGTTATCGGGCTGCCGCATCTGCCTCCCCCTCGTCCCCAGAGTAAAATTCTGTCTCCTCCTCACCCGCGCCATTTTGCCCCTCCAACCCCAGCTCATCATGGAGGATTACGTCATCTGCACGCTGCTTGCTCCGACATTGCGCGCGCGCGCGAGCGGCTCCTCCCCAGCGCAACGGTCTATGACCCACGGCTAGAGTTTCGTCTGTTTCCATGAGAGTGCTGAGAGGAGGCGCTCCCGTGGGGCTGGAAGCAGAGACTGGAAGAAGCCCGCTCCGATATCTTTCCAGCTCGCGCACACCGTCCCTCTCGCCCCTGCCTTCACCATGACGGTCCGCCGCGTCATCACCCGCAGTGGCTGGAGCGCTGACCACACTGCACCGCCACTGCTGCATCTCGCATCTCATCGCCCCCATCTCATGAGGCGTGTCCCTCTCATTCATCGCGTTTGCTTTGAATAAAGCTTCCTCCTCCTCCTCCACATCAAGAGGATACATCGTCTGGCATTGGAATCCTTGCTCAAGACCCCCCTGCGCAGTTGTGGAGTGCGTGTGAGACCAGGTGCGGAGGTAGGCTGCCTGTCGGGACGCTTGCTCGAGGGTGTACGGGTGGCTGGAGCTGACGGCCTCGTGACCAGGCTCGGCAGGGCTAGTGGTAAAGCTAACACCAATGTCTCGCCCGTGAGTCGTGACTGGACCATCTGCACCTCGTGAGTCCTCGGCGCCACCTGCTGCACCTCTTTCATTTCCTGCGCCGCCTCCGCCGCTGCCTTCAGGTGCCAAGGAAGGTGATAAGGCAAAGGAGTGCTGGTCGGGCGCAAACAACGTTTCCCCTGCCGTCCACGTCTGCGCTGCTGATTCTGAATCAAAAATTTCTATTCTCCTCCTCTGAATGGAGGAGGCGCGCGCGCTCTCTCTCGCGCGCTCTCTCTCTCCTCCTCCTCCTCCTCGTCCATCACTGCGCGGCTCTGCCACCACAGAGTGGTGCGCTTCACCGTCTCCGCCGGTTTCTCTTGCACAGGGTAGGCCAGCTCTGTGTGCAAGCACATGGAGAGGGTCTCCAACTGCTGGCGCAGAATTCGGATAGCTTTGGAAGGGAGTGGATTCGCGTCGCAGCAATGCGGCTCGTGGTTCAAGATGCCAGTGACCCTGAGGCTGACCGCTCGCTCTAGTATGCGCTTCAGGGAGAGGCTCGCGTTGTTCGTGCCCCAGAGCTTGCTGACTTCTGGTGGAGTTGTCGCTTCTGGGTGCGTCGGGCACACGCGCAAGAGACTGGCGCTCGCTGGCAGAGTCCGGCGGGTATGATTGTGCCCCCCCGGGCTCCCACATACCTCGCTCCCTCCCATAATTGCTCGCGTCGCTTGCAGACTGCGCCTGGAGATACTGAACTTTACGGCGCTGGAAATGCCACCAGGCTAGCATACCGCAGAGCGCGCAGGCGAATCCCGTCCACGCAGCCGACGGCGCCATGTAGAATTTGACGAGCGTGGAAACGCCCAGGTTGAACATGAAAAAGGGGGCGCTCCAGTTGAAGGCCGTGAGCATGCGCATGACGCGCCGTTCATGCCGCTGGCGCCACCGCTCGTGGTACTGCTCTGAAGTGCGGAAGACGATCTCGGCAGCACCATCCTCGAAGCAGCCAGTGGGCGGCAGCTTCTCCAGCTCCTCATGCGCGCGGCAGGTCCGTGGGAAGGACCACGGAGGCTCGCGCCCGGAATCGCTGAGCACATCGATGGCGATGAGCATCGCCAGGAAAAGGATGCAGACGTTCGTGCAAGTCACCACTAGGCTCCCAATGCCCCAGACCGCGAGGAGGGCGTGGCTGTACCGGTGCTCTGCCGGCGGCGGCAGCTGGAGCTCGAAGAGCATGACCATCTGGAAGCCCGCCGCAAACGCCGCGAGCTCGGAGAAGACCGACATGCGCTCGACGAGCTGGTCCGTGTACAGGCGCTTCTTGTCGACGGCCCACCAGCGCTGCTCGAGGCCGCGGAACGCCACGTCCCGCGCGCGCCACTGCTTCTCCTCGTCGACCTTGAGCTGGCGGTTCTTGATGATTTCCTTGAGCAGTTCGTTCGTGGCCTGTGCCTTCAGAAGGCGGCTCATTGCCTTTCGGCTTGCTCCCGCCGATGGAGTTCGTGGCCGCACATGGACCGTTGAAACTTTTACCTTCTCTTCACACGAGGCCGCCCGCCGATGGCAGTCAACGGCAAGCTTCTGACCGTGGAGGAGCGCGAGGAGCTCTGGGCGAGCGGCTGGGAGCAGCTACCGCGCGAGAAAGCCGCGGCCACGTGCCTGCTCTTCAACGACCGCCAGGCGTCGCTCGACTCGCTGCACCACTTTCTCAATGGCCCGCGAAAGGCGCCGGTAAAGGACAAGATCAAGTGTATCGTGGCCAAGGAGATCCGCTGCGAGCCCACGCTCCTCAAAGCTGCGCTGGCCGACTGCAAGGAGGTGGCGAGCCTCATCCTCGAGAAGAACGGGATCAGGGGCGAGGGCATAGAGGGCATTGCCGCGCTGCTGGCCGCGCTGCAGGGCCGGACCAACCTTGAGGTGCTCTCGCTGAAGCGCAACCTCATCTGTGACAAGGGCGCCGCCGCGCTCGGTAGCATGCTTGCCAGCTGGCGGTGCCGCAAGCTGCACACGCTGTGCCTGAGCTTCTGCAACATCAGCGGCACGGGGCTTAGCGACCTGTGCACGGGGCTCAGCCGGATGCCCACGGTCATCTCGCTTACTACCCTGGACCTGTCAAACAACTTCTGCAAGGTCGACGGGTGCCGGGCGCTTGCGCCCCTCATCATGGACTCTCGCAAGCTCAAGCACCTCAACCTCGGGAACAATTGCATCGAGGACGAGGGCGTCAAGGCGCTGGTCGAGGCTGTTGGGCACAGCGACGTGCTCGAAACACTCAATCTCGAAGGCAACCATATCACAAACGCGGGCGTGCGCTCTCTGTGCGAGGCGCTCAAGAAGAACTGTGCGGTCAACGCCCTCGATCTGCAGTGCAACGAAATCGACCACATCGGCGCCATGTACATCTCTCAGGCCATCCGAGCCAACACTGTGCTGACGAGTCTGAACCTCAGCAACAATCAGGTCGGTGACAGTGGAGCAGAGCACGTGGCGGGGATGCTTCGCACGGCAACGCAGCTGGTAGAGCTGCGACTGGTGGGCAACGCGATTGGAGATAAGGGGGGGAGATTCATCGAGCTTGCTTACGAGAAGAACAAGACGCTCAGCATGCTCGATCTCGACATGAACAAAATGCAGGACGCGCAACATCAAGGGCTGGCAAACGCGATGCGAAAGCGCGGACACGTTGGCATACTGCGTGTCGGCAGCCACGCCTACGGTAACCTGCGACCAGACAACAAATTGTTGGAGGCGGCAAAGGCGCAGATCGAATTGGAAGAGGCAGAGAAAGAAAATGAAACCAAGCCCCAGACCCCACGCGAAAAAACACCAGGCCAAAATTTCTCAAAAGTGCTTTATACAGGTACCTTATATAGTAAATACACCAAGGCACTGACATTAAAGAATGGCTCACCAGGAACACCACGAAACAAAACAAAACCCGGGCTCGACACGGGCAACGTCAAATTGGTGATCAAGAAGAAGGAGGAGGCACCAAAGCCCACAGGCCCCATCGGGGTGCTCTTCAAAAAGTGGAGCGGAGCAGGCGATGGGCAGAAGGGCTCCAAAAAGGCTAAGAGCGTAGACTTCAAAGGCCAAAATTCTCACAAGTCCTCTATATCGTGACTTCATATAGCCCTAAACCCTAAACCCTAAAACTAAGTCCTGTGTATCGTGACTTGATATAGTAAACATATCAGGGCACTGACTTTTGACAATTTGATGCAGAATTCACCGAGATGCTCAAGGGGTTGAAACTCATGCCGGGCAAGATCGGCCGGCACAAAGCGCAGGAGATTTTCAGACAGGCGAACCGGTATGAGGGTACACCTCACACCTCATACCTGATACCAGTAGTAGTATAGCAGCGCTTTTTCTCTTTTTTTGGCGAAATTTACTAATTCCTGATTCCTGATACCTGATACCAGGCGCGCCGACGACCCCACACCGGACGGCGACCATGATGAGATGGACTGGGACGAGTTTGAATTTGCTGTGAACAAGGTGTGTGAGTTTTGCAAGGTGGACGCCGAAACGCTCGTCAACATCGACAAAGATTCTCCTTCTGCCAGTCAAGGCAAGACTAGACATAAATACAGATGTATATGTACACACACACACACACACACACACACACACACACACACACACACACACACACACACACACACACATTTGTGTGTTTGTGTGTGTCTGCGCGCGCGCGATCGTGTGTGTACAGGCCAGCTGTCTTCGCGAAAACCCGCCGAGCAGCTCAGGGGAAAGGACAAGAACGCCGCCAAAGGCGCTGAACTCCCCCCGGACGCCTCGCTCAACGACATTTTCATGAAGTTTGCTGCAGGCGATGGGCAGAGCAAAAAACGAGCGGCCGCAATGGATGGCAAAGAATTTATCGCTCTACTTGAGTTCTTGAAGGTCCACCCGGCCAAGGTCAACAAAACACAGGTCATGGACATTTACGCAAAAGGCAAGGCCAACAGCAGCGGCGACAAGTCTGAAATGGATTGGAACGGCTTTGAATTTGCGATGAAAAAAATCGCTGACGCCGTGGGTGTGTCCTACGGTCTGCTGCACACGCTAGCACAAAGTGGTGCTCCGCAGATTACCGATCAGAGTGGCGCGTCACGGTCGCCGCGTAAGGAAAAAGGAGATGCCGGGGTCGGTAAGGAAAAGACGAAGCTGCAGGAGGCAGGCACCAAGGTCTCCAATGCGCTCAAACTGTCCATGGGCACGGTCACTGCCAGGGAGCCCAAGAGTGCCGATCAGACGGGCTTGTCGCATTCAACTCGCTCCGGCGACTCACGTTCACCCCGCAAGTTGCAGGAGGCAGGCACCAAAGTCTCCAATGCGCTCAAATTGTCCCCGGGCAAGAAGCCTTGAGCGTCGGGCAAACCGTCATAGGCAGGTGCTGGCAAAAGTGGCCGAGGAATCTCTGGTCGGACAGGTTTGCTTTCAGGCCGCTGGGGTTCGAGGCTGGCCAAGAGGTTCGGAGGCTGGGGGTGCATCGGCGGAGGCTGGGTGCACCGGCGGCCAGAGGGTGCAGGCCGGGGCGCGGGAGCCCCAAAGTCTATCCCCCAGCCTCTTTGCGACTGTGCACACCGCACGTTGATCTGTGAATGGCAGAGATGAAGATCTTGAATTGGAGTCAGTCATCACCAGTACCACAAACGAGAGGCGCCAAAACCGGCAGTCACCGCTCAAAAAATACGGTGCTAAATAGCCAGTGTGTGTTGAGTGTTTAATTGGAAAACAAAAGAACCCAATTCTCTTTAAGGTCACCGAGCCGAGTTCCATACGGTACAGAACTCCTCCCGCGTGCGCCAAAATGGCGGCGTACCCGGACCCCCCACCCAGTCGCGGGCGCCTCAAATCGCCCATCATCGACGCCCAAAAACGCCAGGCACATGCTTGGGTGTTTACTTTTTGAAGACGATACAATCAATAAAAGCAGATAGATTAGTATCCGGCAGGGCTTTCATGCCGTTGGTGGCACGCGCGATGTCCTACCGTGTCCACACTTTTCGTTCACTCTCTTCTGTCACCACCTCTTGTCCTCCGCAGGGCGTCATGAAGAAGACGAGTTTTCCAGACGCTCAACTAACAGCTGGCGGTAATGTTGCACTTTCTTCCGCTTGGTCAACTCCACAACAAACGCATTCCAATCTGCTCGGCGCATGCACGTACATACGTGACAAACAGAAATACGCACATGCATGTGTATGCGAATGTCAAAAGTTTCCACACATCACAAGCATGCTCGCAGTTGCTTCAGAATGGCATGCAGTACCGCCATCGCCGCCGGCATCTATCAATTCCCGCGACGCCCTCTCAGCGTCACCAGCCGCCTCCTGCAGCATTTCTATGACTGGAGTCCGCAGGTCCTCCTGCAGAGACTGAGTAACCTGCTCCAGCTTTGGCCGCATGGCTGCCTGGCGGTCCTGAACTACCTGGCGCAGCGCTTGCACCTCTTTGAGCAGTTCGCTGAGCGCTATGTTGTCGGTAAGATTCTTGTTGGCATAACTGCGAGATGCCCTCATGTCAGCAGCCGGCGCCTGCACCACTGAGCCGCCAGCCTTGACGAGGCAGATACACGCAGCGGGCCAGGCCATGGGCTCGCGAGATGGACCGGGCCGCAGCAACGCGAGCAAGCACATCGCAACCTACCCGATGTTAGCCTGCTTGATCTGCTGCACAAGCTCCTGCTTCTCGCGCACCACTGGGACCTCCTGTGCAAAGTAGCTCTCGAACGCCGCCTCGTCGTCCTGCAAGAAACACGGCCTCGCTCTCGTCTGTTTGTGCACAGCGCACAGCACAGCGAACAGCAAACAGCTAGAGATGCACGCCGCCGCGATCGCTGGCAGCCACTGCCGCGAGTGCGTGGGCCCAGACAGAGAGCAGCCGGCCTCAAGGCACACGCAGGCTTTGCGCGCTCAACGCGCGTACAAACGAGAAGCCGAGCTTCTGTTGCGCGCTCGCACGCGCGCAGGCCACAGCCGTGGCTGCCACGCACACGCACGCACGCAGGCCACAGCCGTGGCTGCCGCGATGAATTACCAGCAGCGTCTTGAGCTGCTCCAAGCTCATGCGCTTCAGCATACACTCTGCGTTCTGCATCGCACCCAAAAATTTGCCACGAACGCGGAACACGACCGTTCGGCACCATGCTCTTTCTGGTGAACGAAGTGCATCGGCTCGCACATGAAGTGCATCGGCTCGCACCTCGCTGCGCGCCGCGCTGGCATCCCATGCACCAGCGCCGCTTTCAGGGCGTGCTGCGGCGGCAGTGAAAGCGCCAGCAGCCATGAGGGATTTGCGGACAGCGTCCACTGGCGCTGCTGTGTGAGGACATCGTTCATGCACGGGGCGCTGACGGACCAGTGTCCCTGCACTGCAGGTGACGGGACGACAGCTGCAGGCAATGATGGCATCAGGCATCGTGCCAGGGCAGGTCAGATAGAGCGCCGCCCCTGCGCGCTAGCGCACCACCCCCTGCCCACGAGGGCGCAGCCTACCGTCTCTATATAATGCGCAATTGCGTTGGCGACTCGCGGCACACGCAAGCGCCAGCTACAGCGACGACAGGCCCTGCTGCCGCATCCAGGCCCTGTCCTGTCTGTAATGTACCTTTCCTAATGTTAGCGACTTGCTTGCAGGTGCTGAAAGGGGACGGAAGTGGCATTCCCCACAACGGTTGCGTTGTAGATGGCGTTGGTGTGGACGGCAACGTCCCTTGCAAACAGTGGGGGTGGTACTGGGACGGTATTTTCCTGTTGATGTGCTGTTGGTAGTGTAATTGTCGGTTGTGCGCGCAACACACGTGGCATCATGTGAGCAACGCGAATGCGTCACCACCGCGTCGGGAGTGCGCCTCCTCTCAGCGAGCCGCGGCGCAGGGCGCCTCCCGTCGCTGCCACGTGCACACACACACACACACATCCCGCGAGTCTGCAGGGTTGCTGCCGAAGTTGAGTTAGAGTTAGGTCTCCTCGGCTAATGTCCGGTGTCTAGGGTTTAGGTTTTCGGGTTTGGGTGATTCAAGCCATTCTCCTCGGCTAATGTCCCGTGTCGGTGTGACACAGGCCCCAGCCCTCACTCGGCGCACTACGGGGAGACTGTCGGCAAGTGGAACGTGATGAATAGTGACGGAATGCCGTACCAGCCAAAGCCGTACGGCCTCGACATTAATGGCAAGCCCGTCAAACCAAAGAATGGGCCCTACAAGTTTCTCTAGAGAAGGTCTAAGAGGAGGAGGAGGAGGAGGGCCGGTGGAGGATCGAGGGGGGGCAGGTGCACTGCGCTTGTGTACAATACCGTCTCTGTGGAGGCTGATGAACTTGGGAGGGGAAGCCAGGACGCATGCAGTAAGGGGATGCATTATTATTATGGAGGTTTAGTGACTCTCTGGGTGATGGGTTTGTGAATGTCAATTCGTTCCCGTGGAATAAAAATGACAAAAAAACCAGACCCGGCCTCTATTTCGGTTGAGAAATCTCCGTCTGTATTGGTGGTGGAGGCGGCAATCATCATCATCATCATGATTTCACCACCGTGACAAAGGTAATTCATCATTGGCCCGGGCAAGACTCGGAAACCGAATTTTGACTAACTTTAAGTTATAGAAAGCTGCGCACCTCGGGTCAAACTCTTTATTCGAATTAGGATGTATATTAGTACCAGCTACATTGAGTGTTTATTTTTAAGGACACCGAGCCGAGCCCCTTACAGGGCTCCTTCGGCGTGCGCCAAAAGGGCGGCCTACCCGGACCCCCCCCCCGGTAGTCCCCCATCCAGAATCCCTCGCTGCCCAGGCGGCCTATAGCGAGGCTCTATTGGTCACTGGCACCCACCTCCTCTCCGAGTCTTTAAAGCTTCAGAACTTCATAGGAAAAGATCCTGCCAGTGTGTGTGTTTATTACTGCAGTACCTATTACAAAGCTGTTCGCGTGGGGGGAGGGGATAGTGGAGGACATGTGCTACGAGAGACGACGAGAAGAGGGAGACGGTGACAGGCCCGGGCGTGGTGGTACAAAACCAGAAACGACGGTTGGGCCGCAGCTAGTGCACCTGTGTCAGAACCATTTTGGGCTGATGCGTGCGTGCACGGCAGCGCGTGAGGCCAACGTGCAAGTGTGTGAGACCAACTTGCCGCGCAAGTGTCCTCATGCTT
>Ga0315905_10006508_pt1 | contig 11882 bp, 8 predicted proteins | sample LakEriMetagenome_5_FD_203522 | JGI IMG/M metagenome (GOLD analysis project Ga0315905, IMG submission 203522) | Freshwater fungal communities from buoy surface, Lake Erie, Ohio, United States - Buoy 4 MA121 | ecosystem: Environmental > Aquatic > Freshwater > Lake | place: USA: Lake Erie, Ohio...
AGTGGGGTATTCTTGTTCTGGCAAATCTACGTTGAAATTAGCCTTTACCCAATCACTTTTTTTGGTTGATATGAAGTTGGTGCACATGATTTCAATATTACACAAACATCCATTGATGTGAAATTCTGTGATTTGGCTTTAGCACGGTATGTCGCACACAACACGCAAATCACTTGCAACTTGCATAAAAGCTGCGTATTTGACGAATATTGCAATTGATCAACCTTGGGCTAATCAAAACAATGTTGATCTGACCCCAATTAAAAATCCCCCGCATTTTCAGTCAAGAATTACATACCTACGGTATGGCTGTTCACCAAACCCATCAATTTGACAACCCAGCATTTTTCGTGGTTTGCTGAAAAAGGACAAGCGCTTGAGCTTGAACCTTCAGACAACACAGAAAAGCCCTGCCATGAAAACTTTGCCACCTAATGCACACCTCAGAGACTACACAGAATTTGACCACGACGACAACCCGCCCCTCAAAGGTGAGTTAACTTTGATGTTCGGCCAACTGGCCATGTGCATCAATCCATGTGCAGGGTATGGCGCCACAGAAAAAACTTTATGGGCCGTAGTAGGAGAGCACATGCGCTTCACCACAGGCGTAAACCCACATGGCTACCAATACGGCCTGTGCCTAGAAGTAGACCCCGAGGCTCAAACCATCACCCTAAATTACTACGCCTCAGAAAATGACTACGAAGAGCGCAAAGTCGATTCCCAAATAACGATGCACATCAATGAGCTCGGCAGGTTAGACGTGCTCTTTGACAAATACATCTACGACATGACATCACTGGGCCTAGCCTGGCCGTCAGACCCCGTTAAACCCCTCGCCAACCCGCAATACTCAGCCGCCAAAGGCGCAGTGCTAGGCGCACTCATTGGCGATGCTGCCGGTGGCGTGCTGGAATTCATGGGCCGTCCACCTACACCAAAAGAAGCCAAAGCAGCATCGCAAGACATGCCAGGCGGCGGCGTGTTCAGCTTGGCCCCAGGCCAATTTACCGACGATGGCGAAATGACCGTCACCTTGCTACAAACCCTGTGCAACACCCAAGGCGCCTACCGGCCCGACTTGGTAGCCCAAGCTTATTGCCAGTGGGAGGGCTCGGCACCCTTTGACATTGGCATAGCCACCCGAAGCGCATTGCGAGTGAATCGCGATCGAAGGCAAGAGCTCAAAGGCCTGGCTGCCTTGGTGCAAGCCCAAGCAGCCAACAACAACGCAGACAGCAAAGCCAATGGCAGCCTTATGCGGGCTACGCCATTGGGCATAGCCGCTTGTGGCTGCTCTTTAGAAGAGGCCATAGAAATGGCAGAGGCCGATGCCGCCATGACGCACCCCAACCCCACCTGCATTAGCGCCACCACCGCCTATGTGCTGGCATTGCGCCATTTGATCTTGAATGCCGCAGACGCAGGCAAAGTGGAAGGCGCTGTTCAGGCCGCGGCAGACTACTTAAACAGCAAGGACAAGGCGAACAACAGTGGCCGAATGGAAGTGTCTGAATGGCTAGAAGATGCTTTGCACGGCCGATTGCCAGCAGCTTTTCCGCAGGCAGGGTTTGTGCGCTATGCATTTACCTATGCTTTCTATTACCTTGCTCAGGAGAGCAGGTTTGAAGATGCCATCTACCGCACCTTGCTAGAAGGGGGCGACACAGATACCAACGCTTGCATTGTGGGCGGCTTGGTGGGGGCTTATGTGGGCTTGGGCTCATTGCCGAATTACGCTTTGAGCCAAGTGTTGAGATGTGACACGTCAAAAGGGCAAGAGAGGCGAGAGGCCTATACCGCCAAGCCAGTGGCCAAGAACCTCAAGGTTTTGTGTCAGTATTGCTTAGGAGATGAAAATAGGTAAGCATGTAAGCTGTCAGAAAAAATTATGCAGCAGATCATTGAAAGTTTCGAATGACCCAGCAAGAGCAAATAAGACCTAAAGCTTCAAAGCAAAAGCTAACGGCAGAAGAGTTAAAGCGAGCGATTTATGTTGACTATGAAGGAAACATTAAATTGCCTCCAACTCTACTTGGATGGTATTTTTAAGAACTCAGATGGACATTTGTACGTCGAAAAAAAAGCAACAATATCTAATTCATCTATAAAAAAAGAAAAAAGCCAAATTAATGAAAATCTTAAAATTTTGTCAAATATCAATTCTAGATTCTCTGCACTCCTCGTGCTTTGTGATTGCCATGTCCTTGACTCAGAGTTTGGAGTGATGTCTGATGAAATGAGGCTATATATACTTCCCTCAGATGAATATTCAATTTACGAAGGCCTATCTGAAATACCGAAAATTGTTCCTAGAACTAAGTCAATATGGTTGATTGATACAACTGCTGTAATTGAATTGATCAAGCTTTTTGGTTCCCCAGTAGATGATTCTGGTGGTATTGATATCTGAAAAAATTTATTTTGAGTGGCTCACTTAGTGATCCACTTCTGACTTAAATTAAAAAAAGTAAGGTACTAGCCATCACTAAATGTTGCGTCAAAAGGAAAAAATGAACATTACAACAGCAAACAATGAATTGCGTGGAATGGTGTTCTACCGATTGTTCGCATCAGATAACGGTAGATTTGCAGTTAGCTTAGCCAATGAAATGAAAATAAATTCAGATGAATTCGAGTCTTTAATTAAATTGGGCTGCTATGCATTTTTAGGATTCGCTCAATCAAAAGTTGAATTTGAACATTACATGATGACGCAATATGAATTCGAAAAACTTCGTTCTACGAATCCTAGTTTGCATGAATTACTTAAAGACTCTAGAAAAAAGGCACAATCAAAATGGAGTAACGAACAGAAAAATAGATTTCGCCCACAGATTGATGAGGCTCGTTGTTTGCCAGAGCCTCCAAAGTGGGATTTGTCCCTTGCAAGAATTAAGGCAACCGTAAGTTGTGCCAGGTTCTTAAATCAAGTTGGTCAAGTCGAAAAGTCAAAGCTGATTTTGAATTTATTTGCCCCTGAGGTCATCGATCGATGATCTAGGGTTTTCCCTTTAATTTCTGGGATTTAAGCTTGACATCAGGAAGGGAGCATTGGATCAAAAGTCGCTGGTTGAATGAGCCAGAGCTTGGTGTCATCACCAGATATAAACAGCCCCGCATAAATTTGATTTACTGAATACGCAACTGTTCCATAATTACATTTTTCAAAACGATTTGTTATGAGCTAATCAAATTAACTTACAAAGTTGAACTAAAGGGTGTGGACATGGCAGAAGTAAACAATAAACAATTGATCGAATGGTTTGATCAAGTCGCAAAACCTTTTTTTGAAAAGAATGCACCCGAAAAGTTACCTTCTCTTTTAAGTGATCGCAATCGATTAGAAGTTTCAATCAATCGACCAGAGGAAATTGTTGTTTGTTTCTTGGGTAACTCGGCAGTTGGGAAGAGCACCTTGATAAATGCCTTGGTGGCAGATACCTTGCAGATATTGCCAGCGGGTGGTTCTGGCCCAATGACAGCACTGGCAACAGAGGTAAGTTTCAGCGAACTGAAAAAATTTAAGGTTTCATACCATTCAAAAATTAAATTGCTGAACATGATCAGAGCATTTGATATGCGCATTCGGCAAGAAACAAAGAGCGCTACAAATAGTGCTGATCAATCGGCAGATGCTCTATTAATTGATTTAGCGGAGCTCGATGCTGTTTCAGACATTGATGTAATCTCCGAACTAAATGAAATGGCGATGGGATCGACTACTGATATTGAAGGCAACTCGGTTGTTGATCCAATGGAGACAATTATTGGAAATGCAAGAAAGATTATTACTGGCAACCAATTCAGTCAAAAGTCGTTGGAGTACTTGGCTGAAGGACTTCGATTATGTTGTGGTTACAAGACCAAAAATGATCAACACATTGAAGAAGACGATTTGAAGAGAATTGAGAGAGTTAAGAGTATCTTAACTAATGAGTCGAAAAATTACGAGAGACAAATTTCCGCTGATCAAGCAAGCTTCATGGAGGATTTGAATGCTCATTCTGCAGGCTTTCTAACGCCTATGATCGAGCGTATCGAAGTAGGTTGGCCTTCACCGCTGTTGAGATCTGGTGTACGTTTAGTAGACCTTCCGGGTGTTGGAATTGCGCAAGATTCATTTAGGGACGTTACTAAGTCATACGTCAAAGAAAAATCCAGAGCTGTGATACTTGTTGTAGATAAGTCTGGCCCAACAGAATCAACAATAGAGTTATTGAGATCAAGTGGATATTGGGAAAAACTAGTTGGATCTTCATACGATGCTGGGAGCGACCCTTGCGCAATGTTGATTGCGGTTACCAAAGTAGATGAAGGTTCAGATAGTTTGCGCGCTTTTAAAGTACAAAATTTAGAAGAAGGACAAAAACGACCTACTAAACGAGAGGTGTATGCAGAATACTCCTCAGATTTAAAAATTTTTATGCGGGATCAAGTTGTTCAGCAGTTGGCAACAATTAATGACTCTTCAAACGAGACAGTTAATGAAGCTAGAAAAAGTGCAAAGCAAACTATCCTAGAGTCATTAGAAATTCATCCAGTTTCTGCGCCTCAGTTTAGAAAGATCCTTGCACAAGATGAAGAAGATGAACCCTTTTTAAAAGACATAACAGAAACAGGAATTCCAGATCTCAAGAATACGTTAAATGCACTTTCGATTAGTGAGATGGAATTACTAAAAGTACAGCGGGAAGAAATCTCAAAAAGATTAAGTGGTGCAATAGTTAACGAATTATCAATTCTGAAAGCACAGTGGACTGATGAAAGCCGTGCAGTTGAAGAGGCTCAGTATCTACAGGCGTCATTAGATTTAATTCTTGCTCCATTAAGAGAGGAGTATCAGGCCCGCAAGGGCTCATTTCGGCGATTCCTTGATGACACAGTTCAAGAAAAAATACACAGATTGGTTCTCGAAGCGAAAATAGTCGCAGAGGATGATATTCGTGAATATCTGGGAAGCCTTCGTCAAGCTCACTGGGGAACACTTAAGGCAGCCGTCCGAAGAGGGGGTGCTTATGACGGAAGTCGACATATTAATTTACCAGATGACATAACTAGTTATTTTCAGGATCCTATGGCAGCTGTTTGGGGACAGAAGCTGCTCGTAGATATGCGCAAGGAAACTACGAATCTAGCAGAGGATATTAACCAAATGGTTGGTCAAATATGTCAATGGGCTAGAGAAAACGAGAACGTCAAAGTTCAACCAGCTTTGCTCAACTCTCAGCAAGAAAGAATAAAAGGCTTAGTTGAGCAGATGAAAACTGTTGGTAAAGAAGCAGTTAAAGGTCTCAAAGATGCAGTTCAAAACGAATTGTCTAAACATATTAGAGAACAAGTTAGAAAAGCATGCAAAAAATTTGTAGACCGTGGTGATCACGTCGGACAAGGTGTAAAAAGTCGTATTTTGGATTTATTTGAAAAATTAGCTTCTGAATCAACTCAATTGGCTGTTCAACCTGCAATAGAAATATTGCAAACTAGAGCAAAAGAAGTAAGGGATGAAATACTGAAGGAATTTAAAAAGGGTGGAGAACCGCTGCAAGATACAGTTGATGTGATTGTTCAGAAGCATGCAGACCGTATTAAACGATCAGATGATCAGAAGCGAAAAACGGTGCTCTTAGAAATAGATTCTGTAACTAATTCTTGCCCGATGTAATTTTGGTAATAAATTCTCATGCTTTATCAATACAACGGCTATCCAAGAGCACTTCTCCGTGAATACGAAGATTTTGGATTTAAATCTGTTGATTTAATTGGTTTTCCAAGGCGCTTATGTGAGTGGAATTCACTTCCATCTTTAGCAGAAAACAATATCGATAAAAGACGCGCAGAAGAACTTCCTTTGCCTTCAAGTCTGCTACGTCAATATTTAGACTCTGAAATTGATAACTGGCTTTCAATCTCATCACGATCACTGGCTCGACTCTATGCAGCTTTTTTAATTGCTGAGGACCCACAACGCAGAATTGAAGCACGTAAGGCCGCAACACTAATGCATCAGGTTAGTCTTGTTCAGCATATCTTGAACAACCCTGACTTGAGAAAAGTTTTGATTGGTGATGAAGTAGGTTTGGGTAAGACGATTGAGGCAGGGTTAATCGTCAAGCAGCTTATCGAACGTGTTCCTCGCATTCGGATACTTTATTTGGCGCCAGCAAGATTAGTAAAAAATGTTGCAAGTGAATTTCGTAATAAACTTGATATTGACGCTAGAACATGGGTTGCAGGAAATTTAGGTGATGCAAGGCTAAAAGATGACAAAGTCGTTATTGCAAGTATCAATAAAGCAGTTTTTGGAGATAACTTCGAATTAGTCGTCAATAGCGGTCCTTGGGATGTATTGATTGTTGATGAATGTCACCACTTATCAGATTGGAATCCATCTGGCGGCGCTGCAAATCAAGCGTTTCGTTTGGTAAGTCAACTCGTTAAAAATCAACCAGAGGACGGGCGCCTAATACTAATGAGCGGAACACCTCATCAAGGTAGTGAAGCAAGATTTCAAAACATCTTACGATTACTTTCAGATGATCTTAAAAGCATTAAAGGTGCTGCTGGTAGAGTTATATTTAGAACCAAGGATCGTGTAAAGGACTGGCGAGGATTGCCGCTTTTCCCTGCTAGAGATGTTCGGTCCCCTATCACCGTTGAATTGGGTGATGAATATATTGAATGGTATGCGAAGGTTGGCACTCTTTATGACATTGGTGGACTCAACGGTATTCAGCTTAGAGCAGCTGGATGGGCTAAAGGTCAAGCATTGCAATGGGCAGCCTCAAGTCTTCAGGCTGGCGTTGGTTTCTTAGCGAGACTAGCTATTCGCAGACTGAATTGGACACTAGAAAACGAGAGCCTTAAGGATGCGATCTCAGAGTTAAGGCCTTATCGAGGCGGTCCAAAGGCTGAACCACTTGAAGTTCTGTATCAACGATTGAAAAAGCAAATTGGTGCAAGTGCTTTGATTCCACTTGCTGACGAGGATGAGTTAGATGATGAGGAAGAGCAGTGGCGTCCAGATCCTGAATTACTCTCTGATTTATTAGATGAGGGTGTTCATTTAATTCGCACAAAAGCTGGACAAGCTAAGTGGGATGCAGTTTGCCAACTAATTGACAAATCAGAAGGTGAAAAAGTAGTTTTATTCGCACAACCAGTAGAAACTGTTACTACCATCGCTGATATTTTAGAGTCACGTTATGGTCAAAGACCTTCGATCATCATTGGCAATCAAAGTGATGAAGAAAGAACCTCGCAGGTTGATGCTTTTCAATCAGAAAATGGTCCTCGTTTTTTAGTTTCTTCTAAAGCTGGGGGCGAGGGCCTAAACATGCAAAGTGCAAGGCGTTTGATACATCTTGACATACCCTGGAACCCAATGGACCTTGAGCAACGAATCGGTCGTGTACATCGATTCGGCTCCCGTAAAACCATCATTGTCGATACAGTTGTTGCTTCAGGTAGTAGAGAAGTAGATATGTACAGAATTGCTCGGGAAAAACTGGCGCTGGTTGCAAAGCATCTCGATCCAGAGCAATTTGAAACATTATTCAGTAGGGTTATGTCTTTGGTTCCGCCCAAGGAATTAGAAGGCCTGCTTGGAACTTACTTAGATTTTGCTTCTTTCAATCGTTATGCTTCTAATGAAATTGGACGTTTAGTTACTGAAGGATTTAGATCCTGGAGTACTTTCGATGAGAAATACAGAGTCCAAGCTGACGAAATTCGTTCAGCTAACCCTGGGGCGGCTGAATGGAAAGATCTAGGCGCATTTTTACTTAAGTACGCCGGTGCTAATTCTGAACAAGAAGCTACTTTCGCTTCTTTTGAATTTTCTGGTGATGAAATTGTTTCTATTGATGAACAGGTCCCGGCTATTAAATTAGGTGGTGTTATTTACGCATGCGGTGATACGGGTGGACTTAGATCTGTAACTTCTGATGGTGGCTTTGCAGAATCTCTTGGATTAAATATAGAGCCAGTTCAAAAGGCACTTCGGGACGCGTTTGAAGATCCTAAAGCAGTAGGCACAGCTGTTATAAAGATTCCTACAAAGCATCAACTAAACTTCATTTCTCGCGATTTGACATACATCACCTTCTTTATCCAACATAAAGTTATACAAGAAGGTGGCGGATGGTCGGAAAGGGAAATTTCATTGATCGGTTTTCAAGCGTCAAATTCATCTGCTTTTTCTGAACTATCAAGTAAGCAATGTACTGAGCTAATAAGATCCATCCAATCGTGGGTAAAGGTAAGACAACCGCACGCTTTAAATATTCGCCCTGATCTTTCCTTTTTAGAAGCTAACTTAATTCAAACTTTGCGCAAGCCAACAGAGCAAGAGATCTCCAGTGGTGTACGCTGTGCTGTTTGGCCACTTGCGTTATTTGTTTTATTGCCTGAAACATACGCTTAAAGGTATTTTTAAAGGTTTTGATTAGAATAAAATCTCGCTAATTTTTTTGCAAAAAAAATTTAAGTTTCACTTTTTATTTAAATCGGCAATTAAAAATTTACTGAAAGCTTTACTAATTTATGTGTGTCCATTATTAAAATCTCTAACATTAGAAATCAAATCTTCACACAAGCCCCAAACGGAAACTCATCAACAGCTTTGTGATACTTGGTTAACACCCAAATCACACCACCAGTTTCAGCAGTCTCTGGAAAGCTTCCGAACCCATCCGTTGCGTAGATCAAATATGCCCCAGGCGCATTATCTCCAATCCACTTAAATACAGGCCTAAAATCCGTGCCCCCTCGTCCTGCAAGTTGAACATTCTCAGGAATTTCTTCTCCATCAAGCTCTTCAAAAGTGGTCACTGTTTGAATTTCGTCATCCGCTTGAATTATTGTCAGTCGACAAGGAAAAGTCTCTCTGTAAATTCTGATTTCACTGTAGATGTCGGCTAGATCCGCAACAGACATAGAGCCTGATGTATCCACTGCAAAAACAAGGTGTCCAGGCGCCTCAATTCCAATTGAAGGCATAAATAAACCTCGATGGATATGCTTCTTAGAGTAGGGCCACATGCTCCAATCTGTTTTGATTCGATCAATTAGCCAACACCGAAGCAGATCTCGCCAATCAATTTTCGAATCTTGAATAGCCTGACATTCAGAGAAAAAGTGTCTTGAGGAGTCGCCTTGAAGTTTTGTAGATGCATCAATTCGTAATCCTTCACACAACTCACTGAGTTGTGCTTTATCTGGCATATCTGGATCTCTGAGTCCAATAACGCCTATGCTGTCTGGATCAATTACATCAAGACCAATATTAGGAATATTTCCAGAATCTTCTGTGCCGTCGTCGCTTGTTCGATTTCTTACGTACGAAGGATCTTTGTAAGTGATTGTCTTTGGAAGTATTGCGTAGATTTGCTCTGTTGACATTCCAAAAAAAGATGAATTTGCTAATCCATTTTGGGGAAGGTGAAAGTTCTGTTCAATCAATAACAAGTTGATTGCATGATCAGCTGCAATATTCCAAACCAAAGGATCACGGTTCATTCGCCTTGAGGCGTGCTGGAAAATGACGTGCAAAACCTCATGAGCAAGAACACCTCTAAGTTCGCTAGCGTTGAGTGCATCAGCCCATTTAGCGTTGTAAAAGATGTGATAACCATCAGTGGCCATGGTTTGGCACCAGCCATAGTTTGTCGCTTCCTTAATTGGCAACCTCATAATTGCTGAGGCCAAAAAAGGCTGTCTTAAAGCAAGTGCAATTCTTGCTTTAAGAATTTTTTTTAAAACATCATGATGCAATGAGGCTTGCATTTTTCTTTATGAAAGTCTTGTAGCCATCTTTTCTAGAGAATGATGAATTCACGCCCATCATTTCTTTAGCAAGCACCACTGCAAACTCTGGCGGAAGCCTACTAAGCAAAACAGCGCTGGCATCAACCACATCGTCTCTATCTGCTGAATGTACAAGCCAGGTGGTTAGAACGTGCAAACCATCTAATGCTTTTGGAAGCAGGGCTGTAGATGGATCGGCGACAATAGCTTCCATCTGCTTCATGTTTAGAGCTCTTTTCACAAAAGCAGCAAACTCAGTGCTAGCGCCGCTGCCCACAACACCTGGAACAATATCTAAGCATGCTTGAAGGCTACCGAATTTTTTAATGATGTCAGATAGCATTTCCCAAGACCTTGGGGTAGGAAATGCTGCTGATTCTCCAGGATCTTCTCTTAACAGGGCGGGTCTATAGCCTATGAACGCCACTACCAGAGGTTCTAGTTCTTTCTCCAATGCCCATGCTCGCCAGTCAGACACATCAGTATCTAAATCTAAGTGAACGAAACGATTTGATAGAGCTGAAGACATACGGAATGTGACAGCCCGGTCTTTTTGCCGATTACCAGCAGCAACAATCCACCAACCGTCTGGGAGAATGTATTCACCTACTCGTCTATCAAGTACAAGTTGATATAGGCTAGCCTGCACAAGTGGTGGTGCAGCATTAATTTCATCTAAAAATAAGATGCCTGGTACATCGTTATCTGTTGGTAAAAATGCAGGTGGACACCAAACAGCCTGCTTATCGACAATGGCAGGGATACCTCGCAGGTCTGTTGGATCAAGTAATGAAGCTCGCAAATCAATGACAGGCAGAGTAGCTTCCGCAGCGATCTTGTGAACTATGGCACTTTTACCAATACCAGGTGGGCCCCAGATAAACGCCGGCCAGCGCTGCCCCAGCATTGATGATAAAACATTGGTGAGTCGAGTAGGTTTCATTTTGTAAGTGCTTCAAGCCAAGTTTGAGTGTCATCGGACACACACCAAGTATGCAAGCCGGCCAACTGTCTAGCTTCTTTTTTGTCTACATAGACTATGGGACTTAAACCCAAAGTAAATTTTTTCAATAATGGCAACGGATCTATCGCTATTCTTTTAACTTCATTGTCTTCTGTTAAGTCTGGAAGTTGTCCAAATACTTTGATGGCAGGGGACTCAATAAGGAGCCATTGGCCAACAAGTGATGCTGCCGTTAACTCTAATTGTGTTTGAGCTGACTCTACAATCAAGAGTAATTCTTGGCTGTCATTGGTTGAGAGTGAACCTTTACCTAATCGTCTGTTAAACGTCCCAGAATTTAACAAATTACCGTCAGAATCTTTTACTGGCTCATTCCATAAAGAAATTAAGCACTCAAATGACTTTGGTAATAATGAAAATAATTCAAATTCACCAGAAACCTTAAGAACATTAGATCCGTCATTCACTGTTTTATAGAAAACTTTTTGTGTTGATAAACCGTCAAGAAAATTAATGACTAATTTTTTATCGCTATCGTTAAGAAGTTCAGGACTACGCGAGTCTTCGCGAATGATTTGTGAAACTTTATCGATGTAAACCAGATCAGTTTTCCGAAATCTCAGGAATCCACTTGGAACATATGATCTTTCTGAGTAAACCTTAAACTCCCCCCCATGTCCAAATACAACAGCTGCAAGAGCAAGATCAATTTCGTTTCTTTCAAAGGGAATGAGCCCCTTATTTTTTTGAGAGCGTATCTCGCCTCTAATTGTTTTTTCTCTTTCTGCTCTTCTGTAATCCTCAGATTGGCAGTACCTAGTCGATTCAGTGAACAACTTCTGAATATTCATAGAGTCTTCAGCTCTACCTTCTAGCAATGCCTTTTGACCAGCTGCCCAAAGGTAAATTGCTGGAAGACGAACGGGTTTTATTTTCTGAGTAGCCATTGTTACTTGGCTTTCTTAGTCAAAGACTTTTTCGACCTTACCATTTTTTGTGTAGTAGCAAAGTCAAATCTTTGAATCAAAACTGAAGCATGCTCAGGGGAAACCATTTTTAAAAAATTAAGTCGTCCCGTAAGTGAGCTTTGGCTAACAGGGTTTCCGTC
>Ga0315905_10006510_pt1 | contig 11880 bp, 11 predicted proteins | sample LakEriMetagenome_5_FD_203522 | JGI IMG/M metagenome (GOLD analysis project Ga0315905, IMG submission 203522) | Freshwater fungal communities from buoy surface, Lake Erie, Ohio, United States - Buoy 4 MA121 | ecosystem: Environmental > Aquatic > Freshwater > Lake | place: USA: Lake Erie, Ohio...
GCTTGGTGTTTGTGATTTCGTGTAGGTATGCACTCAGGCGTTCATAGGTTTCTTAGCCTTTGAACTCCTGGTTAATAATGCCTCCTCAGACACTTTGGCTTTCTCACTTCGCCTTGTGCCCTCCCTACCTGCCGCAGACGCTCCCGCGACTCGCGCGGGCTCCTCCGCCTCTCCATCCTTAGCCCATCCTCCATTCCATGGGACCTCCTCCTCCACCCTTCCTCCTTACTGCCTCCTCTGACACTTTGGCTTTCTCACTTCGCCTCATGCCTTCCCAGAAGCGGATAAGCAAGCCCGGAACTGCTCACCACACCCACTGACACACCCACTGATGTTTGCTGTACTGATGGTTGCTGTCGGTGCCAAGTCCTTGTTAGTGTGGAATAGTCCCCGGCGTGAGGGAGTGCTCCCCGCTGGGGATAAACGAGGGAATTGGAACGTGACGTGGTTTCCGGCGGACGTGTGACCGGGACTCGGCATGTATTCCCGAGGGTGAGGAAACGGGGACTAAGCGTGTGCCCCGGGCTGAAGAGACGCGAGTTGGAGTTGAGAAGAAGGAGGTTCCATAGAGAGCGGAGTACGTAGGACTTAGTACCAAGGTTACTACCGAGGAGGGTTGGAGACTGAGGTTTGCTAGGAACTGAAAAGGTTGGGTTTCGCGGGATCTTCCAGAAGGAAATTATAGGATCGGTATTTAAGGAGAGACCAAGCTTTCGGGGACTTCGGACAAGGCAGGTCGCGTACTGCGTGTGGTAGGATGTAGCGGGTGGAGCGCAACTGTGGTGTGTGTGGATAATACAGTGCTGATACCAATGCGTGCATGTGACCGTGAGAAGTCCGATGCTCTTGGTACATGCAGCGCTGAAAGGGTTTCCTGCGGGAATCGGCTTCGTGGTACATGAGAAGCCACGCTCTAACAGTCCTCCTCTCCCTTAAAGGTTCCCAATCTTCAAAAACAAGCAAAACATCTGAATAAAAAAACATACACTACGAGACGATGTTGGGGGTGCTGTGGCGCAGCCACAACGCGCAGCGCCGTGCTTTTCCGTTTTGTTTTAAAAAAAAAAATTGATAAAAAACTTGCGACACGGCATGAGGAGGCCGAAACCGCCCATGCTGCCATTATCGCAAGCAAAAGCAAAAAATATTGACAAGGCACCAAAGGTGATGAGGTGCACGCCGCGCTCTCCCCTCCCTCTGTCTTGGCACCACCATCGGTCTCCCCACGGTCTCTTCTCCATGAGTTTCGGCACCCAACACACGCCGCAAATGATCGCCACCACCCAAGGTCCAAGGTCCACTTGAGCCGCTCCAAACACAACCCTCGGTGAGTTTCCAACACACTTCCAACACACCCGTCTCCTCCCTCTCTTTCGGCACCACCCAAGTGATGCACGCCTCGCGCTCGCTCTCCCCTCCCTCTGTCTTCCTTCCCTCTGTCTCTATCCCTCGTCCCCCCACCTCCGTGCCTCCCTCCCCTCCTTTATTTCTCTAAAGGAGGGGGCTTGTGAGCGCAAGAGTCACTGACCCTCTCTCTATAGAGAACATTCTACCTACAAGAGTCACTCACCCTCTCTCTGTAGAGAGAGGGCACCCCCTGCGCTCCGGGCGTCCAGCGTCCCAGCCATTTTCGACCGTTTTCGCTCGTGACCGGTCCGGGGGAGGGGGAAAGATGAGCACCTACGCCTCCGCCTCTTCGCCTTGAAAGATCGAGTATCGCACAATGTCAACACCGCGCTTCACCTGAATCATGAAGATTGTGCGCACCCCGCTGGTACCAAGAAAATTGGGGGTTTGCAACGTCAAAAGCTCCTTGGTTGTAGAGCTGAAGGCCCACCAGTAGACCTCCGAGCCTTTTGTATACTTGGTGCTCAGGTCCACGCCCTTGACTCCGCGCCACACCGCACCCACGTGTCTGGGAAGCTTGCGACGCGCATCAAGCATCAACTTCAAATAGGGAAAGAAGAAACTGGAATAGGGGATCATGGTCACCGCGTAATAGATGCATTGTAAGAGCCTTTCAATTAATAAAAAGAGTAACACCGGGCCAAGGGATGTAGCGAAGCTTGAGCACCCGTAGAGAGAGTGCAATTCACGGGGGGCGGAAGGCGGAGATGGCCACAGATGGAGACGCCGGCCACAGATCGAGTTGCCAAGCCCGATGCAAAGACGCTAGCGGGTCCGCGCGCGTTCTCCTCCTCCTAAACCTTCCTCCTCCGCCCTCCCCGTTATGGAGTTTCTTTCATTACTGAACGGCTGACTGAAGTGTGGCCAGGCTCGTGTTGGGCGGTTAGGACTCGAAGTCCTAACCGCCCAACACGAGCCAGGCCCAACTTCCACCGTGCGAACCGATCCCCAAGCTTATGTTAATATGTGTGTGTGTACGCGCATGTGTGTGTGCATGTTTAGGATCGACGTGTGGGTGCATGCTTAGGATCGACATGTGTGTCCATGTCTTCGGCGTGTTGTGTGTGCATATTTAGGATCGTCGTGTTGACTTGACGCAGTTCGTGTGCATGTTTCGGATCAGCGTGTTGTGTGTGCATGTTTAGGATCGTCGTGTTGACTTGACGCAGTTCCACAGCACATATCTTGCTAAAAGTCTTTTTCCCTTTCAAGTGGGGACCTTCCAAACCCCGAATAACCTTTTTTTCGGACGAAACACCGGGCGAAACAGAGGGTGAAACGCTGTGCGGAACATGGTCACTGGGCATAGCGAGGACAGCGCGCAAGGCGTGTCAACATCGGCGCCTTCAACGGCAGTGCCTGGTAGCGGATTGACAACATGGATCCATCCAGTCATTTCCGTAGCTGTGAACACCAACAACGCGTGCTGCGTAGTTCAGTAAAGATCACCACTCCAACTTCTAGCAAGAATCCTTTCAACCTACCCTGACCCGACACTGCCATTTTACTGCTTTCAGTGCTTCGAAAAGAAACCCGCGTCTGGACCTTCGTGTTCGAGTTTGAGCCGTAATAAATGTATTGATTCGAGAGAAGGGTTCTGGAACGTACTTGCGGGAATTCACTACACACTGACTCAGTTTGTTGATTTATTGAATGTATAAAGTGCGTATTTAAAAACAGAATGTGATTTACATGACGTAATTGCAGCGGAGAACCTTTGGTTCAACGCCTTGCAGCGGAGAACCTTCGTTCAGAGTGGGCAATGCTCCTGGATGCATTACATGGATGGAATGGATGGATGGATAGACGCCGGAGAGGTCCACCTTACGGCGAACATCCTTTCTAATACCACTTACTTTCAATTTCGACCTTGTAGGTTCCAGCTTGGACGTGCCTTTTTTCTCTCCACAGTCGTCTTTCGCGTCAACATATTTGTGGAGCCACGTGCCCGGGAATGCAGTTCTGGGGGGAAAAACCACGCAAGTTAGGGGGTATGTGCCCTAATAAGCACGACAATCTGACTGAAGGATGCTTGCAAGCGTGCAGCTTTACGTTGTGCAAACACAAAATCTTCAAAACCTCATGAGATCGCGTGTCTCTTCAAGCATATGTACAGTGCTCGCGCGGTATAGAGCCGCCACATTTGTTGCGCCATTGCAGCACATCCCCTTAACGCTTTCGTTTGACACCTGTGTCGGTAGATAGGTTGATCAGCCAATAGGTCATCCGCAAGGTTACATTGACAAACACCCTCACGACAAAAAGTGACAGACGAGAGGTGCGGATCGAGATGAGCACCTGCGTCAAGATAAATTCTGATGCGTTGCCGTGCGCCTGGAGAGAATATCCCGCCAAAGGTAGTCCTAACATGAACTCGGGCAGGCCCAATATGTCTCCTTCCGTGAGCTTTGCAACAACCTTGCCTTGCTTTTCCACCACGAAATGTCCCTTCTCCACGTATACAAAGCCATAGGCAGACGCCGCAGTCAATTTAAAAGTCTGACCTGAGTATAAATTCTCTTTCTTCCCGGCAGCAAGACAGGGATGAACAAGAGGCGCCAAAAAGGCATGGTTGTTGAGGCGATCCCGATGTGCCTGGGAGTGTGATGCGAACTCGTGCAAAAGGACAAGTACTTGACTCCTATGTGCTTGAACTGATACTTGCAGGTCGAGGGTTGCTGCTTTGGACTTGATTTTCACTTGCGCGCCATTTTTCGGAGTTTCAGGCATTTCTGTCACCTCCAGTACCTCATCATGGTAAAGCAACAACGAGCAAATGTCGACACTAGGCCCGAAAATCGCGTAGTCGAACAAGAGATGCCGGTTCATGATTATGATACGGGCATCGAGAAACTCGTGGTTTTTGTTGAACCCCGGGTGACCTGAAACTTTGAGAGAGCACCTGCAGCACAACCTTATTTTCTCATTGTATGGCACTCCGAACTGTCCCGCAATGCTTGAAGTCAGTTGAAACTTTTCGTCTGCGGAGTTTAGAACGGCTGTGCGCGCGTTCAATGCACGCAAGCTTGTCAAACGTTCAACTTCAGTGCGAATACGCAAGAGGAAACGTGCGGCGTCCCATCCCATCACCTCGTAAAACTCCAGCAGCTTCTCGTCTGGCACTCCAGACACTCGAATGTCAGATACAGATTTTGCTTGGAGAGGCCCGCCGGCCAGATTGCGGGGCACGTGGTAGCCGTGAACAGTATCAGTGCGAGCTCTGTATTCGATACTCGACGAGCCAAGAAAGAAACGGTCAGCGCCAACCATTGTGCCACGGCCTTGAATAGTCGAGCAAGGTACCTTTTTGGGCTTCGCCTCGCGTCCCTCTGGCACATACAGTCCGTGGGGGTGATTATCATCATCACCTTTTTGGGTATTCCCGTGCACCACAGCTTCTATCGCGCCCCTTGTGCAGTAGAAAAAGCTCTCACCATTGTAGTCCATATCGTCGATAATGGTCTCTCCCTTTTTAAAAACTTTCCCTGTGCCTATGTATTCGATCATAGATTCGAACCACTTTCTCTGCATCACCCTGACTGAGGCGGATTCTGAAGGGTGAAAGGAGAGCGTCGTGTTGAAATCCCAGTTTGTGAGTTTGTTCTCTTTGTCCTTGTGCAGCATATCTACGTGGTTTTTGCTCAGCACAAGTCTTCTCTTACTTGCATAGAAAGCGGTATTGAAGATGCAGAAGAAACTCAGTTTTCTCCTTGACTTTGGATTCAAGCTTTTGTGTCGATAAATGTCAACACGCACGTCTCCCCAGACCTCGAGCCCAACTGGAAAGCTAAATGTTTCACCGCGTTTTCCCGTCCATGAGTATAGTGACCCGAAATCAAGCGAGTCAAGAACGACCGTCCGCATGCACTTAATGGAAATAGAGCAGTACCAGGGCGTATATTCCTGATGAAGTCCGACGCTCACCAGGACCTCGGTCAGATAGATGGGCACCATTGCATATGGATCCACTTGTCCATTTAGTGCTGCCTCCATGTAATGAACGTATCGGACCTGACTCGGGCCATCAACTCCTTGATTTCTTTGTCCCCGTTTCCATTCATCTTCCGAATCTTCATCACAATTGAAGCCCAGCGAAGCGTTCCAGTTCTCGGTACGTCGAAACGAAAACAGCTCAAGGGCATCCAGTGCAGTGCGCCGGTGCCCGGTCCACAGTAAGAATGCTGCAATCATTACTCCTGTCCTCCCTTTTCCCCCCTTGCAATGTACCGCAATCACATGGTCCCGATCAAGCTTGCACCATCGCGAAGCCTGTGCGCAAAAGTGTAGCATTTCCACCAAAAGTGGAGGGCCATGATCTTCGAATGGGATGCGGTGGCAGTGGTCACATAGCAAACTCGTGTTGTAATTTCCCATTACTCCGTCCGAAGAGAAGTACGTGTCACACAAATTGAAGATGAAGAATCGAGAATAGTGCTGCTGCAAGAAAAATCGAGAAACCATGTGCATACTGTTTCGGTATGCGCTATGGACTCCAAATGCTGGTGCAGACATTGCAATCACACGATTAGTGATGTACGTCAAATCAAGATCAAATCCCTGCCTTTTGTATCGCCTTTTGTTCTGCGAAACAATAGTGCGAATCCTAGAGTTCACGTCGAACTGTCTAGCTTTTCTCAAAGCAAGCAAGATGCGGAAAACCCTCAGAGCGGTCACAAGCCTTGATGCGACGCGAAGTGCAGTGATGGATGTTTTAGCTCCTTCAAGTCCATCGGACTTGATTTCGATTGATCCAGCAATAGCAAGAATGATGATGAAAATGACCACTGAGCTGAATATAACAACAAGGTCAAATATATTCCAGATGCTAGACCAAAATCGCCTTCGTTTTGCGACATATCTGAAGGACAATTCGAGCACGAACCCTAAAAGAATCAAACCTTGAACAGCAATAATGCCCTTCGGCAGTGCACCTGAATTTTCGACACCGAATTCAAACACGATGGCAAGGACGATATCAATTAAAACCAACACCATTACACAAAAGCTCATCCACAGCGAGTCCATGATCCGCTCAAGCCTCTCTCTCCAATGAATATTCTCTTGTCTGAGATTATCATCGCCTTCTTCGCTGTCGTCTGTGGAGTCGCGCTGGGTAAAAATCTTATCCCCAGCATGGGCATCCGCAGATTTGAGCGCTACAGCTGATGGTGCCGCCTCATGAACTGTTTTCAAAAAATCATCCAAACTCGCTGGTGCCCAAGCATCTACAACAAAAGCATCTACAGCAGAATCTGAGGTCCATAGAGGCAATCTGTATCCGTCAACGCTGAAGTACATGCATGTTCGCTGCACATTTCCATGATTATCTCGCATGCGAATATGCTGGTTAGCATCGTCCAGCAAATAGGCAACCGTTTCACCACCATTCTGCACGGCAAGCCGTAAGATTGCCATCAGGTCAACTTTTACCCGCCCGAAAACGTTTTGGAATCCGTTTTCATCCAGCACCGAGCATGACATGGTCAAAAAACTTTGCGGGGCCTTCATCGGGACGGAATCTTCTTTCTTCCGCCGCAGCTGTGTGGTGTCGAGCGCGAAGGTAAAGGCGGTACAGGACTCCCAAGACCCCTCTTCTTCCAATGTCGCCGCAAGCGTCTTGCCAGAGTTTGTGCCCAACGATATGGTGCATACAACCTTTGCGACAGACTTCGAAGTTGCACCTCCCTCTCGGAAAAACCTTCCGCCATTAATCGAGACGATTAGGCAAGGGCAACGCGAAGTATGCGACACGCGAACATCGGGCAGTTTACCATCCTCACGACGATCCACATGGTTCTCAACTAGGTCTGCACACGAAAAAGGGTATTTGCGCTCCTCCAGGCTTCTCTGCACCGCGTCCAGCATTTGCTTCGCCTGTTCTGCTCGTGTCAAGTGATATCCATGTTGCACACATGGCACGCCCCCAGTGGCGACAGCGAGAGCTGACTCATCAGCCCAATGCGCTATCGAAGATCCGGCTGTTGAATACTCATGTGATGCACGCGATGACCCGTGTGAAGGGGCTTTGGCGCTCAAAGTCACCGAGAGGGAATGTGGTGAGGCAGGATTGATCATTTTTGCAACACGACCTGGACCCGGATTGCGAAAAACAGATGGCGGAGGGCAGGGTGACAAAATGGCGGAGGGAATAGCCTGCACGAGTGGTAATCAGTAACTTCTATCTTGAGTGCGGTATGAGATCTGTGCAAATCGATTATCGGATTGGCGGCGATAATTACTGAATGGGTTTATCAGGAGCAACAAGGCCCATGTGCAAAGGACAAGCAAAGAGGCAAGACCGGTATGAAGCAGGAGGGTGACCCGTGCATTATGCACGGGCTGTTCGGTTTAGAGGAGGGGTACAGAACCAAAGGCACACGGCGAATCTGTCGACGCCCTTCTCCGCACGGTGAAGTCTGATCCGCACACATGGTCTGAGGTGAAAGTGCAAGGTCTTCAACATCTGTCACAACAGATCTTATATGCGGAGATGGCAGTTGCAGTGATTTAATGGCGTCCAGTGTGGCCCTTGGATTTATTGGCTCATCTTCTGTCATATCGTAGCGGTTCGGGGTTCCGTGTTGCTCCTCAGTGCTGTCGTTGGTACATTGCTTCTCGGTGCTGTTGTTATATGCAATGGGCGAAAGTGGCGATAGGGGCGGCCATAAACCTGTCGAATTCCAAAGACACCACAGCCAAACAGTCAGGCAAGAACGCCCCCCGCAAAGAATTGGAGTTCGCATCCCTGCTGATGTCACAATCATGCTGAATGTCACAGCTGCGCATTCGCGCTAGCAGGGTCGCGAACGTGCAGAACTGGGTTTCAATGGCCAGGTTCCCAGCCCTCCACACATAAGGTGCTGCACGCCTTCTCGAGGCGCTGTGATATTGGACGCCTCCAATCTCAGTGTCCCCGCCCCCTTTTGTTTGGCGCGGCGAACGAGGACATTTGATATCTGGTCCAACGCCTCTGCCATGCCCCGGAAGAATTCGCCTCGGCGTATATCGGGCGCGCATGCCTGTGGATTTTTTTTGGAATTATTGCTTACCTTTCGCAGTCTTGCTCGCAGGTAGACTTATCCTCGACGCAGGCGCATACTGGTGGGAGTCTCCTTCCCCTGGCATTCGCGATGGCATTTCCCGCTCGGGGGACAATCCTTTAACGGGGAGACCAAGGCTCGCTCCAAAGCTCTGTACAGGAAGACCAAGGCTCGCTCCAAAGCTCTGTACGTACGGTGTTTCAGCTTTGGTGATTGCAACAAGACAGATAACATCACAATCTCTCTTGAGAACCTGCAACGCTGATATGAAGGAGTCTTGTTGCGCGGGAACGTTCGGTCCTGTTGACATTTCGATTGGATTTGCTGTTTCTGGGGCTAGCCCTTCTTGCTGATGGGCTGCCCGAGGTGGTTGTCGGTGAGATCCATTTGCAGGCGAGTCATTGCGAATGCTCTGGTCAAATCAAGCACCCTCCGCTTTCAGCCAAAAAACATAACAGGGGTTCTCTGTGGCAAGCATCATCAGGCAAACAGTAAAACGCTTTGGCTTGACAGAGATAGCGACGTGTGATGCATCTGTCAGCGCTTGCATGTTTTGGACCTGTGCCCGCACGGATAACACATATGGCGCGGGAGCGGCCCGAGAACTTGGCAAGCTTTTGTTCTCTTTTGACTTTGGGTCGAGGATATCGCGCACCTGCCAATCACAAGTGCTCATTCTCATGTTGCTGGCGCGGGAAATCGCATGCAAGACGCAGCAAAGGTCGTGCGAGCACGCAGTTCTCACTTGAAAGTGCTTGGATGCGCTGCCGCCAACAGTATCAGCCCAGCTGCCCAACAAAATACAGCCATTACGTACATAGACACGCCTCAAAAAGCATATTCAACCCAAAATGAAGGGGAGGTTGGGGTCTTGCATACAGTTGCGGGGCGTCTTGCCGCGAACCTTTCGCCGCTCCTCCATTGAGCGTTGTCGCGGCCCCATCCTGCGTGCGTAGAGGGTCAAGCAACAGACTGCGTGCGTAGAGGGTCAAGCAACAGTCTAGGGCATCGACCGTAAAAAGGAGCGAGCAATCTGTCTCTTCATAGGTGGCAGGCGATACCGTGTCCCCACTAGCTCCGTACGCAGCGCGGGGTGACAGCCCGTCGCGAGCAGGCATAGATTCTTCTGCCAGAGATGGGACTTGGGGTTTAGCGGGCTTCATGATCGACAGGGGTGTGTGTGTTCTGCTTTTCGCGTGGGGGGGGGGGGGAGAGTGGAGGACATGTGCAACGACGAGCCGAGGGGGCCGAAAAGAAAGAGTTCTATGAGCAGTTTTGGCGGGTGAATTCAGTACTTGAGTACTGAGCACTACGTCTCAAAAACGTGGATCGACAAACCCTCAACTCACAAAGGAGAGAGGGCGGCGCCAGGGCAACTTACAGAGGAGAGAGGGCGAGCGACACCAGAAACTCCATCGGCTCGCAGCCGAGAATTCCCTAGCAAGGCGCGGCGCGCACGCGGGAGAGCGGGGGCGATCGAGAAAATGGACCGTCTGCAGCGCCAGCGCACCGCGGCGACGCTGGTGCACCAGGCGGTCGAGGCGCAGACGCAGGACCACATGGACCACACGTTTGCGGGTGTCATGTTTGCCGTACGCTCGGGCCAGAAGCTCCCATACGAGTACCTCGAGATCAGCACGGTCTGGGTCCGCGGCGGCCTCGGGCCCATCTCTGTCTGGTCGACGGACGGGGTAAGACAAACCCTCGAGCGGCGCGCCCCCGCTGCCCCCGGGCGCGCGGCGCTCAGCGCCTCCCGCCTCTGCTCCGCGTCTGCCAGCGCCGGAAAGCTCCCCTGGGCCACCCATGCGTCCCCGCTCCGCCGTCGCCTTTGCTTGTGTCTCATACCCCACACCGCGCGCGTGCCCCCGTCCTCGCCCGGCCCACGCCTGCGGGAGGCCGCGCCGCGGAGCACAGATCACTGACAGCTGTCCGGGCGGTCAGGACTTCCACGGGAAGCGCGAGGATGAGAAGCAGTGGGAGAAGCACTACCAGGCATGTTTGAAAAGTGCATTCTCGAGTGCCTTTCTTTGTAAATCATAGGACACCGACTTATATGAGAATGAATTTATTGCCCCCAGGCGACGCATCCCCAGAGCTTTTCACAATTGCAGCCGATGCACCTGCACACGCCCATCCGCATCCTGCCTGGGAGCACCAAGGGCGTGTACGTGCACTCAGCTTGCCTCGGCGACGAGCAGATTGTGTACGCCAACCAGCGCCACAAGGTATTACAGTACTATTACTTAGAATGTGTTCTCTTACTAGATGTTGCCTAGAGTGTGTTCTCTTACTAAACCAGCGCCACAAGGTATTACCTAGAATGTGTTCTCTTACTAGATGTCACCTAGAGCGTGTTCTCTTGCCAGATGTTGCCCTAAAATGTGTTCTCTGATGATGTGACACTCTGCATATTGATGCGACACTATGTAAGATGATGTGACACTATGTATGATGATGCGACACTATGTATGATGATGCGACACTATGCAAGATGATGTGTTCTCTTGCGAGACATTACCTAGAATGTGCTCTCTTACTAGATGTTACCCAGAATGTGTTCTCTTACTAGAATGAATGCACTCAGCGTGCCTCAGAGAGGAACAGATTTGTGTAAGCTGATGTTCTGCCTCCCAGAATGCGTTCTCTTACTATAATGTGTTCTCTCACTAGAATGAACACTCAGCGTGCCCATGTGAAGAACAGATTGTACGCGAATCAATGCAATGCAATGCAATGTGTGTGTGTGTGTGTGTGTCGTGTGCGTTGTGTGTGTGTGTGTCGGGTGCGTTGTGTGTGTGTGTGTGTGTGTGTGTGTGTGTGTATTATTGAGGCAGCACCTTTTCGGTTTCACTCTTGGACATGCTCCTCCCTGGGGGTCGCACACGCACAAAAAAAAATTATTACCTACAATTGGTTCTCTAACTAGAACGTGATCTTTTAGGCCTCGCACTCGGACATGTTCCTCGACAAACCGAAACCCAAAACCCTAAACCCTAAACCCTAAACCCTAAACTCTAAACCTGAAGCCTAAACCCTAAACCCTAAACCCTAAACCCTAAACCCTAAACCCTAAACCCTAAACCCTAAACCCTAAACCCTAAACGCGCGTTTAGGTCTCGCACTCGGACATGTTCCTGGACATCCTCCCCGGTGTGGCACACCTTTCTGACACGCCCTTCAGGTTTAGGGTTTAGGCTTCAGGATTAGGGTTTAGGGTTTAGGCACACCTTGCTGACACGCCCTTCAGGTTTAGGGTTTAGGCTTCAGGTTTAGGGCTTAGGGTTTAGGCACACCTTTCTGACACGCCCTTCAGGTTTAGGGTTTAGGCTTCAGGTTTAGGGTTTCGGGTTTAGGCACACCTTTCTGACACGCCCTTCAGGTTTAGGGTTTAGGCTTCAGGTTTAGGGTTTAGGGTTTAGGCACACCTTTCTGA
>Ga0315905_10006511_pt1 | contig 11879 bp, 8 predicted proteins | sample LakEriMetagenome_5_FD_203522 | JGI IMG/M metagenome (GOLD analysis project Ga0315905, IMG submission 203522) | Freshwater fungal communities from buoy surface, Lake Erie, Ohio, United States - Buoy 4 MA121 | ecosystem: Environmental > Aquatic > Freshwater > Lake | place: USA: Lake Erie, Ohio...
CCGCCGCCGCGCCTGCAGCTGAAGCCCAAGCCGCCGCCAGGCCGGCAGCGAGCGCGGCCACGGTCAGCTCCTGCTCTGGCTGCTGCGGCCTCTGCTGCTTCTGCTGCTTCTGCTGCTGCTGCTGCTTCTTGGGCTGCTGCCGCCGCGGCCGCGACTGTCTCGGCTGCTTCTCCTGCTGCTGCTGCTGCTGCGGCTGCGGCTGCGCCCGCCGCTCCGCGCCGCCGCCGCCGCCGCCGCCGATCCGCGCGCGCTCCCACCGCGCCCCGGCCGCCTGCCCCGCCACGGCCGCCGCGATCGTCACGACCATCGCGCCCGGCGGCATCACCACGGCCTTGCGCAGCATCGCCACGAAGGGGACCGTCGCGTGCACCGCCACGACCCACCCGAGCGAGAACTTGACGAAGTGCTCGCGCGCGGCGCCGCACGGCAGGTTGGCCGCCGCCGCCACGGCCGCCACGGCGACGAGCTTGAGGGGGAGCGCCTGCGGCCGGAGGGCGCGCACGGGCGCGGTGCGCGCGAGGGCGGCGCGCGCCTGCACGATGGGCGGCGGGCAGACGAGGCGGTCGTAGCGGTCAAAGACGACGCCGGCGAGGGGGCCGAGCCACGCGCGCAGCGGGCAGCCGCCGGCGGACGCGGCAGAGGCGGCAGAGGCGGCCGGGGCAGCGGAGAAGCCGCCGATCGCGCCGGGCGGCGGCGGGCCCCGCCCAAAGCCTGGGCCGCTGCCGGTGCCGCCGCCGCCGCCGCCGCCACCGGCGCCTGGGGCCGGCGAGGGCGTCTTGCGCGGCGGCTGCTGCGGGCCGCCCTTGCCGGCGGCGCTGCTGCTTGGGCCGCTGCTGGTGCTGTGCGTGCTGCTTGGGCCGCGGCCGCCACTGGCGCCGCCGCCGCCGCTGCTGCCGCCGCTGCTGCCGCCGCCGCCGCCGCTGCCCGCCGCCGGCCGCCGGCGCGGCTTCCTCTGCTGCTGCTCCTGCTGCTTCTTCCGCTGCTGCTGCTGGCGCTTGAGCCGCTCGAAAAAGTCGCCCACGCCGCCCAGGCCGCCGCCGCCAAGCGTCATCGAGGCCAGGGGCAGCGCGGCCGTGGGGCGGCGGCGCGGCGGCAGGGTCGGGGTTGCGGCGGCGTTGGTGCTGGGCTCGGCATTGGCCGGCGCCGCTGCCGCTGCCGCTGCCGCCCGGTGGTCGAACGGGCAGACGCCGCTGCTGCGGGGCGGCGGCGGCGGCGGGGCGGCGGCGGCGGCAGCGACTACGGGCGGCGCCAGCTGGCCGTCGGCGAGCAGGGCGGCGCGAAAGGGGCAGGCGCGCGGCGGCGGCGCGGGCGCGACGGGGCAGCGGCCGGCGACGACGCGGCCGAGCGGCAGCACGCCCCCGGCGCCGTGGAACGCGTGCACCGAGGCGACGAACGCGGCGGCCGCCGAGGAGGAGGAGGCGGCGATAGCGTGATCGTCGTCGACGCCTCCCTCGGGGAGCAGGGGCTGGCGGCGGCGGGCCGGGCAGCCGCCGGAAGGAGGAGACGGGGCGAGGCACGGCACCTTCCCGACGGGCTTCGTCGGCTCGAGAGCGAAGCGGACGGCGTAGTCCTCGCCGCGCGCGCGGCCGAGCTCGTGCAGGAAGGGGCAGGCGCCGGACGACACGGTCCAGCGCGCCGCGGCGACGCCGCACGACGGCGCGTCGGCGTGGCGCGCGGCCGCGTCCATCCTTCCTCCCTCTTTTGCTGTTAGGGCTCTTGGCGTCGTCTCACACAAGGCAGGCGCGACGGGAACTTGGGGGCCGGAAGGGTAGCGTGCGTGCGTGCGGTCCGGTGCGCGAAGCGAGGTGCGAGGCGAGAAGCAGGGTGTGAAGGGTATGAGTATGGCTTGTCGGGTGTGTGTGCGGGGGATCGTTTGAAAGGGACATGGGTCTCGCAAAGGAGTGAGGCGGCGCCGGCGTCGGCGGGCTCGCCGATGACGGCTGGCCGGCCGGCCGCCCCCCCCCACCCCCCCGCGCGGCGCGGCGCGTTGATCTGCGCGCGCTCACGCAACAACACCCCGCGACAATCCACATCATGCTCGCTCCACTCCTCCTGCCGCGCCTCTCGCGCTGCGAGCCCCTCGCGAGCAAGCTGGCGCGGTGGCGCGCGGCCCTGTCGACGGCCGCCGCCGCCGCGGATGCAGGTCGTCTCGGGAGTGATGGTGCAGGAGCAGCAGCACCCGCAGCAGCAGCACTCGCAGCAGCAGCAGCAGCAGCAGCAGCATCGGCGGGATCGCCATCCATGGCCCAGAGCGCGCTGGCAGCACAGCAGCCGCGACGCGATCGCCGCCTGCCCTTGCTGGCGTCCCTCGACGGCGCGACTTGCTCCGCCGCCGCCGCCGCCGCCGCCCGCCGCCGCCCCGCGCCGCCCAACGCCGCCGCCGCCCCCTTCTCCTCCTCCTCCTCCTCCTCCTCCTCCTCCTCGCGTCCCTCCTCCGCCGACCCCCCGCCCCCGCGCCGCTCCCCGCCGCGCTCCGGCGCCGGCCTGGGCGGCGGCGGCGGCTCGGGCAGCGGCGGCGGCGCCCTCGCCTCCGTCATCGCCGCCGAGTCGGGAAAAACGCGCGTCAACGCGTACGTCGACGACGGATTCGTGATCAACAGCGTGCAGGTGACGGGCGCGGTGCTGTGCTTGCCGGAGAGCTGGCTGATGTGGGACTTGGGGGGGGCGGCAGGGGGAGGGATCGCGGGGGGCGGCGAGGCGGCGGCGGGACCGCGAGACCTGGACGCCCTGATCTCGTCGCCGGAGCACGCGCTGGCCGTGCTCGACCTGGTGCACCCGCCGCCCGACGTCCTGGTCCTGGGCTGCGGCGCGCGCGCGCCCGCGAGGCCGCCCGCCCGCCTGCGCGCGTGGCTGCGCGGGCGGGGCGCGTCGCTCGAGGTGCTGCGCACGGCGGACGCCGTCGCGCTGTTTGCGCTGCTCAACGACGAGGGGAGGCCGTGCGTCGGCGCGTTTTTGCCGCCGGGGGTGGTTGTGGGGGACGGCGGCTGAGGAGTTGGAGGCGCGACCAAAAGAGGCGGGGTGTTTTTTGGTTGTTTTTGGTTCTATATGCATATGTCTACACACACACGCCCTGCGTTGCCTGCAAAAAACAAAGCAGACCCTCCTCTCAGGCCTCGCAAAACGCCGGACTCGCACGACCCCACAAAAACAAAAACACAACAACCCCCCATCAGAGCGCCAGCACGTCCGTCCAGTCGTTGCCCTCGGCCACCAGGCTCGCCGTGAACCAGTAGCCGTCGTGCACGCCGCCCAGGCGCCGCGCCATCGTCACCTCGTACACGCGCTCCTCGCTCGCGACCAGGCCGCTCGACGACCCCCCGTCCGAGGCGGCCACGAGCACGCGTGCGCGCCACGTGCGCTCGTCCAGGCGCAGGGCCGACAGCGTCGTGGCGCGCGCGTGGTTGAGCAGGGGGCGGTAGTGCGGCGAGTGCAGGACGCGTCGGAAGCGCTCGAACTGCCCGAGGTCGAGCGAGCGCCCGAAGTAGCGCGCGCGCTCGAACGGGCTAAAGTCGGCAAATCTGTACAGCACCTCGACGCCGTGGTCGGGGTGGCGCGCCCCCGTCGAGGGATCGCGGTCGTTCTGGCGCAAGGCCGCGAGCTGCACCTCGACGGCCTGCTCCCACGTGAGGCCGTAGCTCGGGCCGACGTCGCGGCGGGGCGGGCGCACGAAGATGACGTCGCCGTCGCCGAGCTTGAAGACGTAGGGGGAGGGGGCGGCCGTGGGGGCGGCGGCGGCCGACGGGGACGACGACGTGGCGGCGCCGTCGTCGGCCGGGCCGCTGCTGCTGCCGCCGCCGCCGCCGCCGCCGCCGCCGCCGCCGCCGCTGCTGCTGCTGGTTGCCGCGGGGCGCGTTGGGCGCGACGCTCGCCGCCGCCGGCCGGTTGTGGAGGCGGCGGCGAGCGGCAGGCCCGCCCACGCCCTCGCCCGCTGCCGCTGCTGCTGCTGCTGCTTCGCGGCTTGCGGTCGGGCGCAGCAGGCGGCCGGGGCGCGCGCGCCCGGGCGCGCGCGGCCCGTCAGCAGCAGGTTGTGCATCCCGATGCGGGCTGCGGGCTGCTTTGCTGCTTGGCTCGCTCGGCGCTCTCGGACGGAAGAGAGGAAGAGAGGGAGCAAGGCGGGGCCTTCCTGTTGTTCGGTCCTCGTGTTGCTCTCGCCCCCGCACACGGCACACAGCTCGGGTCACGTGCGCGGCTCGAGTGCCGGCAGATGGTGGGCTCGGCCTGGTCGCGGGAACCGGGGGCGGGCGCGCTGGCGGGCGTTTGTGCGGAACGAAAAGACGCGACCCGGTCTCGGAAAGCGGGGGCGACTTTTCAAACGCGGCACGTTCGGCGAGGACGAGAGAGGCGCGAGAAAAGGCGTGGTGAGGGTGATTCGGCGGGGTGATGGCGGCCCGGTTGAGCGTTTGCGCGCGATTCAGGAACGGTGGGGTACAGAGTCGTCGGTGGAGCGGGTGGTTTTTCCACATGCGCCGGCGCCGCGCTCGCGCGCCCGGGACGGGCCGCCGCCGACGACGACAACGACGACGAGGGGGGAAAAGGCCAATGCGAGGATTATCGAGCGGCCTGCACAACTATCCTCCCCGCTCCTCCTTTTCTCAACCCCCGGCCCCCCCTTCACTTGGTCTTGACGCCCGCCGCCTGCAGCAGCTTGGCGAGCTCGCCGCTCGCCGCCTTGGCCGCCGTGTCGTCCCCGCCGCCGATAAACTTGCCGCCGACAAACACGCGCGGCACGGAGCGCCCGCCCGTGATCTCAGCCAGGGCGTCCTGGATCGCGGCGCACTCGGACGACGAGGCGCTGTCCAGCTCCCAGACGCCGACGTCCTCGGACGGCACGCCGACAAACTGGGCGAGCGCCGCCTTGCCCTTGGTGCAGAAGGGGCAGAACGACTTGCTGAAGACCATGACCTTGTGCTTGGCGACGAGGTCCTCGACCTTGGCGCGCGCGGCGGACATGTCGGCGGCGGGGCTTGGGGCGGGCGCGAAGAAGCGGCGGAGCAAGTGCATGCAGCAGCAGCGTGCCCGCCGACCAGCCGGCGCACGTCGGTGCTTGCGGGGGGTTTGGGGTTGAGGGAGGGTTGGGTGGTGGTGGTGGCGAGCTCGTACGCAGAAGCACCGGGGGGGGGCAAGGAACGGGGTTTTTGGGTGATCGGGGGCGCTTTTGCGTGGTGGAGCGGGCGGTGGGCTTGTTCGAGCGTGGGGGCGATAGCTGCGTGCGTGAGCGTGCAAGTACGCGTAACGAGGAGGAAAAGCGGGTGGGCGGCAAACTCGGGCACGCCCCGCGCGCGCTCGATCGACGCCGACCGCGCGCCGTCTCGCCGTTCGCACGCGGTTCAACTCGCGCCTGCCTGCCGCATCATCATCGTGGACGCTCCTCTGCAATTACCAACCACGCACACAGCTGCATCTCAGCTTCTCGCGCGCCGTCAACCAACTCGCCCGCGGCGTCAACGCGCTCGTGACGACCAACCCCCCACACCCCTTTTGGCTTTCGGAACTCGTCGCAAACGATGCCGCCCTCTGGAGACGATGGCGCCGAGCCAGCAGCAGCAGCAGGCTGTCCCTTTGCAACCGCCGCGCTCGCCGCGGCCCTCCCAGCCGACGCACCGGCTGCAACCGCGTGCCCCGTCGCGCCGCCCGCCGCCGCCGCCGCCGCCGCCGCCGCCGCCGCCGCCGCCGCCGCCGCCACGGCCGCCCAACCCGCCACGCCAGGCGTCTGCCCCTTTGGCTTTGGCGCGGGCGGCGCAAGCAAGGGCGGCGCCGCCTCGACCCCGCTCCACTGCCCCCTCTGCCGCTCCCTTCTGTACGACTGCCACGCCGCCGTGCCCTGCGGCCACAAGGCCTGCCGCGAGTGCCTGTCGCGATTCCGCGACTGCCCGCTGTGCGGCGCCGACGTCTCCGCGCTCGAGCCCGACGCGGGCGCGCAGGGGATGGTCGACGCGTTCCTGGGCGCGCACGGGGTTTACCCGGACGCGGTGGCGGCGGCGCTGGACGTGGGGCCGGTCATGGAGGAGCTGATGGCGCTGTCCGCGGGGGGAGCAGGAGAAAACGGGGGAGGAGGAGGAGGAGCAGGAGGAGGATCGGCCGGCGGCAGCGGGGGCGGCAAGGCCGCGCTGACGGCGGCGCTGCTGCAGGGCGTGGCGCTGCGGTCGTACGCCGGGGGCAACGTGTCGGCGGCGCTGGCGCGGTTCGAGGCGGCGCGCGAAGCTTTGACGCGCGTTTTGGAGGAGGAAAGGGAGGCGGCGAGAGGCAAGGAGGACAGCAGCAGCAGCAGCAGCAGCGGCAGCGGCAGCAGGGCGGCGCTGGCCCTGGGCGTCGTGCTCGGGGGCATCGGCGACTGCCGCCGCCGCCAGGGCGACGAGGCCGCCGCCGAGGCGTCCTACCGCGCCGCGTCCGAGCGCCTGGCCGGCGTCGCGGGCGTCGATCTGGCCGACCGCCGAGGGCGGGAAAAGGAGGAGCAGCAGCAGCAGCAGCAGCAGCAGCAGCAGCAGCAGCAGCAGCAGCAGCCGGAGAAGCCAGGCGCCCCGCCGCCGGCCCCCGCTCCTCCGGCGCCGCCGGCGCCGGCGCCCGTCGCGCTCGAGGCCCGCCAGGCCCTGGGCGTCACGCTCAACAAGCTCGGGGACCTGAGCTACGCGCGCGGGGACGTCGCGGCGGCCCTGCGGGAGTACGGCCGGACGCTGGGCCTGCGGCGCGCGCGCCTCGAGGCGCTGCTGCAGCTGGCGGCGGCCAAGGAGGGGGAGCAGCGGCGGGGGGACGCCCCTGCCGAGGCCGCCGCCGCCGCCGCCGCCTCGGACGAGGCGGACGCGCGCCTCGAGCTGGCCGCCGCGCTCATCAAGGCCGGGGACGCGGCGGCGCGCCTGGGATCCGCCGAGCGGGGCAGCGCGAGCGACACGGCGCCTGCCGCCCTGTTTGCCGAGGCGCGCGCGCTGCTGCAGGCGCTCGGGGGCGGGGGGCAGGAAAAAAAAAAGGACGAGGTGCCGGGGGAGGCGGCGCCGGGGCAGCCGCCGCCGCCGCGCCTGCTGGACCGCGCGCGCGAAGCCAAGCGCGACCGCTTCCTCGAGGCTCTCGCGGCCGCGGAGGAGGAGGGGGGGGCGAGCGCTTGATGATTGATTGTTTGGTTTGTTTTTTTTGCAAGACAAAATCGACGCCGCGTCGTCTCAAAACCCATCTATACGGAGAGGAGTGGGTGGGCTGGCGGCGTGGCGTTTCTGGGTGTGGGGGGGGCGCGCACTCCCGCCGCCACGACGCCGCGCCGCGCCGCGCCGCGCCGCGCCAAAAAAGCGCCCCCCCCCCCCATTTTTTGCGCTCTCCTCCCCCCCCAACAATCCAATCCACATCCCACATCACTCCAGCGCGTACCCGGCCAAGAACAGCGCGAAGAACACGGCGAGCGCCCCGTAGATGAGCGCCGACTTCTGCCCGCCCGTCATCGAGTTGGTCCCCAGGCCGTACCCCTGGTTCTCGGCAAAGCCCGCGACGACCGTCACGCGCGACTCGAACGTCGCGCGCGGCGCGCCGCACACGGGGCAGCAGTAGTCGGCGGGCGTGTCCTGGAACGCGACGCCCTTGGCGACCGGGAAGTCCGGGTCCCCCTTGGACGGGGAGTACTCGTACCCGCACCCCTTGCACTTGGCCTCGCCCGAGCCGACGACCATGAACTTTTCGGCCGCGCGCAGGCGCTCGGCCTCGGCGCGCTTCCTCTCGGCCTCGTCCTCGTCGTCGTCGTCGAGGTCGATGACGACGCGCTGGCCCTTGGGCTTGCTGGCGGCGGCGGCGGCGCTGGCGGCGGCGGCGGCGGCGGCCTCGGCGGCGGCGGCCTCCTCGCGCGTGGGGGAGGGGGCGGGGGGCCCGCCGCTGCCCTCGGCGGACGGGCGCGAGGGGGCGGTGGTGCGGCGGTTGCGGCGCAGGGGCAGGACGGGGGCCGAACGGCCGCTGGTGCTGGCGGCGGCGGCGGCGCGGGCGGGCAGCGGGGCGGCGGCGCAGCAGGCCGACGAGCAGCAGGAGGCGCGCGCGGCCGGGCGGGGCTGTGTGTGTGTGTGTGTGTGTGTGTGCGCGCGTGCGTGTGGCAGAGGGGTGGATCGACAAGGAGGATTGAGAGTGAGCGCAGGCGACCGGGCGGCAAAAGGGCAAAAGGATGCGTTTGTGGTCGATGGGTCCGCCCCCCCCCCCGAGCAACGCCGCTCGGCTGCGTGTCCAGCGATCGGGCCCGCCGCGAGCGGTCCATTGGCAACGAAGCAGCGCATCGGTGCGCATCCCGACTCACCGCGCTGAGGGTCGCCCCAGACGGCGCCCAGAGAGCGCGCGCGGCGAGCGACATTTTGTGGGTTTGTGGTGTTGGGGGACGGGGGAATCGCGATCGCGAATGGAGGCAACAGAGCAGGCCTGGTTGATTGTCTGATTGATTGATGGTTGTGTCTGAGTACTGGTGTACGCGAGGCCTCGGGCTTCACAATTTGGGGGGCGCGCGCAAAAGTTTCGGCTGGCCGCGGCAGGCGGCGACGGCGCGGGCGCGGGCGCGCCGGCGAAACCAGAGACGGCGGGCGCGCCACCCGCGCGACCAAACCGGCGACCGCGCCCTCCCACAGACCACAGACGCCCCTCCTATATACATGTGCATGCGCTCACGACGACGACGCCGACGAGGGCGGCGGCACGCCGAGCGCCGACGCGATCAGGTGCAGGCGCTCGCCGAGGGGCGCCCCCGCAGCCGCCGCCGCCACCGCCTTGGCCGCCGCCTCGGTCGACGCAGCAGGCGCCCGGGCCGACGCCGGCGGCGGCGCCAGGCTGCCGATGCGCATGCGCGAGAGCGCGGCCAGCGCCGACCCCTTGGGCGCGGCCGCCACCGAGGCCGCCGCCGCAGCAGCAGCAGGCGCCTTGGCCGCCGACGCCTTGTTGGTGGCCGCCTCCGCCCCGCCCGCCACGGCCGCCGCCGCCGCCGCCTTGGCCTCCACCCCGCCCTCCGCCGGCTCGTTGATCTCGCGCCACGCCGCGATCCACGTGCGCATGCCCGCGGCCACGCGCGTAAAGTAGTCGGCGTCCAGAGAGACGAGCTCCTCCTCGACGCGGTCGGCGATCCACAGGTACACCGCCGCGGCGTCGCCCAGCTCGGGCGGCGGGCTCAGGCGCTGGAAGAACGGCACGAGCTCCTCCTGCCAGAAGATCCCCTTGTACTCCTTGCGCAGGTTGACGAACGGGTCGGACGCCTTGCTGTGGCTCACGTACGGCAGGCCCGTCTTGCACCCGTACCCGAGGTGGTCGCACACGACCTTGCTGCACCAGCCCGCCCACATGTCGTCGTACCGCCCGAGCGGCTGCCCCTCGCCTTGCAGCCCAAACCACATGGCCGGGCCGACGAGCTCGCGGTCGAACGCCAGGTTCATGCCGCACATCGGGTACAGCGAGCCGCGCGGGATCGTCAGGACCGCGTCGACGTACGTGGCGTTGCGCTCGAGCGGCTTGGCGAGCTGCGTGGGCGCGTCGTAGTCGGGCACGTCGAGCCACAGGCCGTGGCTGACGGCGGTCGGGCGCCCCGAGCGCAGCGAGAAGGGGTACCCGCGCACAAAGTCCGAGCCCGAGCGGTAGGGGTCGTAGAGGGTGTTGAAAAAGTAGGGGGTCGAGGGGGACAGGAGGTTGCGCAGGTGCTGCGCGAGCGCGTCGACGGGCAGGCCGCGCGGGTCGCGCGCGACGAAGCAGTCGTCGTCGATCGTGTAGACGTAGCGCCTCCTCGAGACGAGGAAGCCGAAGCAGCGGCAGGCGCTGTCGCGGAACGAGATGCACGAGGCTTTCGGGCCGAGGATGCGCTCGATGTCGGTGCTGTTTGTTTTTGTTTTGGGGGGGGGGATGGGATTGAGACCTCGGCCTTTTTTTTTTTCGCGAGGCCTCGACGGGGCCTGCGAGGCCCGCGCGGCCTCAGGTCGGCGGCGGCGGCGGCGCCCGCCCCCGTCCGCCACCCCCCACCCACCCATTCCGCAACTCACCGCGTGTACAGCTCGTAGTCAAACCCGGCCGGCACGCTCACCGTGCGCGACGGGTCGCCGTCCTGCACGACGATGACGTGGAACCCGGCGAAGAACGGGCGCCACTGCTCGAGAAAGTCGAGGCTCCGGATGGTCGGGATGACAATGTCGACGAGGTCGCGCGGGTCCGCGGCGTCTTGCGGGGGTGCGGCGGTGGTGGACGCCATGCTGCTGCCTCCTGTGTGCGTCGGCCACGCGCGAGGCTTTTGGGAGCTTGCGCGTGCCCACAAGGAGGTCGCTTGCTCTCTCGCTGTTTCTCCGTGTCCTCCTTGTTGTTTTTTCGGGGCGCGCGCGGGAGAGGGGCGTGCGGTCGCAACTGTCGCCGCTGCAGAGAGCGAGGTGTCAAGGTAGTACGTTGGGGGGTCACGCTTCGAGCTGTGTGTGTGTGGCGTGTACAAGCAAGGAGGGCTGCGGGGGGCGCAAGAAGGCGCGACGGCGCCGCCCACCGCCGCCGCTCGCCGACGCCAGACACGAGCGAGCGACGACGAGCGCTCTTACACACGGGGCTGGTGTCTTTTTCAAAAAAAACACATGAAGACGCGCGTGCCTTGGCCCTGCAAGAGCAGCAAGTGGGGAGACTCTCCAAAAGGAGACTGATCAAAGGGTGGGGGCGAGACGGTTTGCCCCCACCTCTCTCTCTCTCTCTCTCTCTCTCGCTCGCGCGCGCGCGCGCCCGCTCCGCGCCGCGCCGCCGCCGCCAACGGGCGACGGCGGGAGCAGAGAGGGGCGCCCAAAAAAAAAAGCGAGGGGGCAAACGTCGCGCCCCCCCGTTCGGCAAAAAAAAGCAGGTCACGCGCCGCTCTCAGACGGGCACACCGTCACAATCACGACGCCCGGGTTGTGCGCGGGCACCTCGTACGCGTACTGGCCCCGCGCCAGAAAGTCGAGCACCGCGGGCCGCAGCACGGGCCCGGCCGCGCCCGAGTGCAGGCCGCGCCCGACGACGACCGTCAGCCGCGACTCGGCGCGCGAGGCGTCCGCGACGGCGCGCGCGCTCTCGAGCATGGCGCGCACGCGCGCGAGGGCGTCTCCCGCCGACTGCCCGTGCACGTCGACCTCGAGGTGGTTGACCTTGCCGGCGTTGTGCGCGTCGGCGGCCAAGCGGCGCGCGTCGCGGCGGAGCGCCGCGGCGCGGTCCTGCGCGGCGCGGCGGTCGGCGGCGAGGCGGTCGGCGTCGGCCTTGGTGCGCGCCTCCTGCACGGCGCGCTCGAGCACGACGGCCTCGAGCTCCTTCATCTTGGCCTCGTTGTAGAGGCGGTCGACCTCGGCCTTGGCAGAGGCGGCGGCCGGGTCCTCGGGGGCGCGGTACCACGTTGGCCCGCGGCCGCCGCGCGTCGGCGAGGGCGGGCCGCCGCCGCCGCCGCCGCCGCCGTCGCCGCCGCCGAGCGACGAGGCGGCGGACGAGGACGACGACCGCGCGGACGAGGGGCGGCGGAATCCGGCTTGGACCGCGGCCGCGACGGCGCCGCCGTTGCTGCTGCGCCGGGGGCGAGGGTAGGGCTCGCGAGCCGCGGCAGGATAAGGATGATCGGCCGGCGACGGCGACGCCGCCGCCACCCGATGGGCAGGGCGCGGCCGCCGCTGCTGCTGCTGCTGCCACGCGCCGCCGCCGCCGCCCGCCTGGGCGTGCTCGGCGAGCAGGTGCGCGGCCGCGCTCAGGTCGCCGCCGGACGCCTCGAGCGCCGTGGCGAGCGCGGCCTCGGGAACGTCCGGGTGGGCGAGGGCCAGCGTGCGCACGAGGGCCGGAGGGTAGGAGGAGGAGGGGGGGGAGGGGGGGGGGGGGCTACTCCCCCCTCGTTCTCCCCCTCCACCCCATTGTCGACGCCGTCCGCGTTGTCGTCGTCGTCGTCGTCGTAGCGGACGTCGCCC
>Ga0315905_10006512_pt1 | contig 11878 bp, 9 predicted proteins | sample LakEriMetagenome_5_FD_203522 | JGI IMG/M metagenome (GOLD analysis project Ga0315905, IMG submission 203522) | Freshwater fungal communities from buoy surface, Lake Erie, Ohio, United States - Buoy 4 MA121 | ecosystem: Environmental > Aquatic > Freshwater > Lake | place: USA: Lake Erie, Ohio...
CCTGTATCATGGACGAGTTATCGAATTGTGGCGCGGTTGCCGGATTGGAACAAATCCGTCATCCGATTTCTGTAGCTCGTAAAGTGATGGAAACTACACCCCATGTGATGTTGGTTGGACAAGGCGCGCAGAAATTCGCTTTGGAAAACGGATTTAATCTGGAGCGACTTGAATTATCCAAGGAGGCTCAACAAGCCTATCAGAAATGGTTGGAGAAAAGTCAATATAAACCAGAAATCAATATTGAAAATAAAAAACAAAACGGACCATTTGCACCTCCGTTTTTTGAAGACGGTTCTCCTAATCACGATACGATGGGTTTATTAGCCATCGATCAGAATCAGCGTTTGTCCGGTGCCGTTACTACCAGTGGGATGGCGTTTAAAATTCACGGTAGGGCAGGAGACTCGCCGATTATAGGAGCCGGATTATTTGTGGATGATGAGATTGGTGCTGCCACCAGCAGCGGGGTAGGAGAAGAGGTGATTCGTATCTGTGGTACACATACAGTCGTGGAATACATGCGTCAGGGATTGAGTCCGGAGGATGCATGTAAAAAGGCCTGTGAACGAATTGTTCGACGTGATCCTAAAAAAGCTGCGACGTTGCAAGTCGGATTCTTAGCTATCAACAAACAAGGAGAATACGGCGCCTATGCCATTCAAAAAGGTTTTGTGTTTAGTGTGAAATCTAAAGACGAAAACCAAATACACAAATCCAAATATCTAATCTGATATGGCCATTATTCTTGAAGTAATTGCGTTTGATATAGAGAGTTGCATGTTGGCGGAATCTGCCGGTGCAGATCGAATTGAACTTTGCGCAAATCCACATGAAGGCGGCACGACTCCTTCCAAAGGCATGATGCATCTTGCTCGACAAAAAACAAATCTTCCTTTGTTTCCGATCATTCGCCCAAGAGGCGGCGATTTCCTGTATAGTGAAGATGAATATGAATCGATGAAGCATGATGTATTACTTGCACGCGAAATCGGTTGTGATGGTGTGGTACTTGGACTTCTGCTTCCGGACGGAAGCATCGATGAAGAAAGAACTTCGAAGCTTGTGAATATCGCTTACCCGATGGACGTCACCTTCCACCGGGCTTTCGACAGAGTTAAGAATCCGGAGGAAGCCTTGGAAGCAGTGATCGAAACAGGATGCACACGCATCCTAACCAGTGGATTACATCCAACAGCCATGGAAGGGAAAGCCATGATTCGCAAACTGGTTGAGATGGCCAATGAACGCATCATCATTATGCCAGGTAGTGGTATCCGCGCTGCTAATCTTGAAGCATTATATCTTGAAACCCTTGCGCGAGAATTTCACAGTTCTGCCAGAAGAAACATCGAATCGAATATGCAGTATCATTCGCCAACGATGCATGAAAACCAAACCTCCACACAATTGGATACCGCCGAGGTCAATCGTATGCTTGAGGTGATTCGTGGTATAAACAATTAATCAGATGCAAAATCTGCTCATCCTCAAAAAATATTTGTTCACGGGTTTCTTGTTATTGATCTTAACAGAAACTTACGGACAAAATAATGCAATAACGCTTAATCGCTGGTCATTTAAATCAATCCAAGATAAGCGCTGGTTGAAGGCACAAGTTCCCGGATCAGTTTACACAGACCTGATTCATCATCAAATCATCAAAGATCCTTTTTATAGCGATGAAGAGAAAAATGTACAATGGGTAGATACATGTACTTGGGTTTATCAGACTGAATTTCCAAGCAATCCGAATTGGTTAAAACAACAACAAGTTGATTTGGTTTTTGAGGGATTGGATACTTATGCCTCCATTTATTTGAATGATCAATATTTGGGTGCAACAGACAACATGTTTAGAACATGGACCTTTCCTGTAAAAAAATATCTTTTTCAAAACCGTAAAAATATTTTGAAGGTTGTTTTTGATCCGGCCTCAAAAATGACCAAGCAAAAAGCAGATAAAATATTTCCACTTATATATCCGGATCATCCAAGGGTGCACACACGAAAGGCAGCTTATCAGTTTGGCTGGGACTGGGGGCCAACGTTGATTGGTTCCGGCATTTGGAAGCCGGTAACATTGATTGCGTATGACAAAACAAGTCCATTAGAAACACTGCAGCAAACCAGAGACGCACAATATCAAGCATGGACACCTGAAATTACGCATCATCAAAATCTAGATAGCATTGGGAGGTCATTTCATTTTGAGAAAAATGAAAAACCTATTTATATGCTAGGAGCCAACTGGATTCCATTGACTCCTTTTCCGGGAAATACAACGCGTGCTGATTACAGAAAATGGTTGATGCTTGCGAAAGAAGCCAATATGAATTTATTGCGTGTCTGGGGTGGTGGAATCTACGAATCGGATGATTTTTATGAACTCTGTGATTCACTGGGGATCTATGTTTGGCAGGATTTCATGTTTGCTTGTGCGATGTATCCCGCCGATCAGAACATGCTGACCAATATCAAAGAAGAGGTTAGGCAACAGGTGATGCGACTTCGTCATCACCCCTGCATCATACTTTGGTGCGGTAACAATGAAATTGATGAGGCCTGGAAAAACTGGGGTTGGCAAAACGCCTATGGATTGCATGGAAAAGATTCTGTAAAAATTGCTGAAGATTATAAACGATTATTTGAGGATTCTTTAAGAAGCTGGATCAAAGTCTGGGATCCAAAGCGGGCTTATGTTTCAGGGTCTCCCGAAATAGGCTGGGGGCATCCGGAAAGTTTCAATCAAGGCGACAGTCATTACTGGGGTGTTTGGTGGGGATTGCAAGACTGGGAGGAATTTAAAACCCATACGGGCCGATTTGTGAGTGAGTATGGAATGCAATCACTGTCTGATGATGCGGTTTGGAAAAAATATCTTCAACCCCATGAAATAACACAAGATCATCCTTCGTTTCGTTGGCATCAGAAAGCGAATCAGGGGTTTGAAAAACTGAATCATTATATCGATCGTTACATGTTGGATAGCAACCAAAGAAAAAAATTAAGCTTAGAAGATTATGTGTATGTGAGTCAATGTATGCAATCTTATATTTTGGAAAACATCATCCAGGTACATCGAAAAAATTCACCTAAAAATATGGGAACATTGCTATGGCAATTGAATGATGTATGGCCTGCGGTCAGTTGGAGTATTGCCAATGTGGATGTTACCCCCAAACTGGCATGGTATGCGGTGAAACGTGCCTATTCCGGATTGACGACAAATCAAATCTCTCCTAAAGAAGTCAAATGGAAAAATCCTGAATTAAAAATCATTTCCGTCGATGAAAATCTTTTGTGTATTGAATCTAAAGAGAGTGCGCTATTCGTTACAATTATTCCTTCAGTAGGCTCTTACAGGTTTTCAGACAATGGGTTTTCAATGAAGGCAGGTGAAGTTAGATGCATTGAAATTCGTAGACTGGACGAATCGAAAACAAAAACTGAGTTCCGTTTGAAAAATTGGTATGACATCATCTCACAATAATCAAACATGATTCAGTGTGTGATGGTTACAGATTAAACGTTTTCAGCATCCGGATTTGTTTCGGTGCAGTTTCCAGCACTTCGATTTGTTATAAAGCTCTGACCTACCTTGCTGTTGCTTGGTTTAGCATTCAATCGCTCCAGATAAGAAGCCACCTTAGGTTGGGTTACAGCATTCTGATTGATTGTAGTAACGAAGCTTTGTCCTACTTTTCTATTGCTTGGTTTGGAATTTAACCGCTCCAGATAGTTAACTACTTTGGGTTTGGTAGAGGGTTCTTGTTTTTGTTCAGATGGATTAGTATCAGATGGAGGAATCTGGTTCGAATCCGAAGGTTGATGTTGCTGTTCCATATCTAAATTGTTTTAGTTGACCTTAGTTGAAATTAGCAACTTTCCACTCATATACATCTTTATTTATGTTAAAGAAGTTCACATGTTTTTTGATTGTCAATCAAACATCGAACTATTCAGGAAATAAAAAAGGATGTCCTTGGACATCCTTTTAAAATATGCTTTAAATATTATTCGGCTGGGGCTGGGGGTGTTTCAACTGTTTTCTTTTCATCTGTTGATCTTTCTACGAGCTTGCCCAGGTCATTTGATTTTTTGGCTTTGGACTGAGATTTCGGTGCAAACATAACAAGCATGCGTTTACCTTCCATTTTTGGCAATCCTTCCAATGCTCCCACTTCTTTCAAACGATCCGCGAATTTTAAAAGTAACAGCTCTCCGCGTTCTTTAAACATGATGGCACGGCCCTTGAATTGAACGTGTGCTTTTACTTTATCACCATCCATCAAGAATTTTTCGGCATGTTTCACTTTAAATTCAAAATCGTGATCATCCGTATTGGGAGTGAAACGAATTTCCTTGACCTCACTGGTCTTGGCTTTCGCTTTCATTTCCTTTTTTTTCTTCTTCTCTTCGTAGAGAAACTTATTATAATCAATGATTTTACAAACAGGTGGGTTGGCACCAGGAGAAATTTCGACTAAGTCCAGTTGCTGTTGTTGTGCGATTCGCATTGCATCTTGAAGTTGAAAGATGCCGGGTTCTACGTTTTCGCCTACTAACCGTACTTCCGGTACTTTGATCATGTGGTTGGTGCGATGCTCTTGTTGCTGCTCCTTGCGGAATCTTGGATTAAATGCTCCGCGTGGTGGTCTGGGTGGAAATGCCATTGATTGGTTTTGGTTAAAAAACTATTTTTCGGGTGCAAAATACATCAAACGTCGATTCTTTTCATCAATTGTGTATCTAAATCCACTAGTTTTTATTCAGTGATATTCATTAGGTATTGGGTAATCATAAAAGTATTCTGTCAGCTATTTCTTGAGTGATTTCTCCTACAAATTGGGTTAAACCAACCGTTCCAGCATCTCCTTTTCCTTGACGTCGTAATGAAACCATGTTTTCCGTGGCTTCTTTTTCTCCGATAATCAGCATGTAAGGAACCTTCATCAGCTCAGTATCTCTGATTTTTTTACCAATCTTCTCATTTCTATCATCTAACTCCGCACGAACACCTGCTTTTTTCAATGCTTCTTTCACAGTAATTGCATAGTCCATGAATTTGTCGCTGATTGGCAACACTTTCACCTGAACCGGTGCCAACCAAGTTGGGAATTTTCCGGCAAAATGTTCCAGTAAGAATCCAATAAAACGCTCATGCGTTCCTAATGGAGCACGATGAATGATCAGTGGTACATCCGTTCCGTTTTGAGCCGTTGTGTAACTGAGTTTAAATTTATTGCCGCTGTTGAAGTCAACCTGATTGGTAGCCAACGTAAATTCTCTTCCGATCGCACTCCAAATTTGCACATCAATTTTGGGTCCATAAAATGCGGCTTCATCCTGAACTTCAATAAAAGGAATATTGGATTCAATGAGCGTTTCACGCACCATGGCCTCGGTTTGCTCCCATAACTCAGGCGCATCAATATATTTTTGTCCACGTTTGGAAGGCTCATGCAAACTTAAACGCATGACATATTTATCGATACCGAATATCTTGAAATATTTCAGGTACATCTCATTCACTGCCCTGAACTCATCTGCAAATTGTTCTTTGCTGCAATAAATATGCGCATCATTCATATGCAAACAACGAACACGCATCAGACCAAACAACTCGCCACTTTGTTCATAACGATAGCAAGTTCCATATTCTGCTATTCTGAAAGGGAGATCTTTGTAGCTCTTGGGCTCGGCATCGAATACTTTATGGTGATGCGGACAGTTCATCGCACGCAAATAATATTTGGTACCATCCAATTCCATCGGAGGAAACATGCTGTCTGCATAATATGGTAAATGTCCACTGGTTAAATACATGGCCTCTTTCGCAATATGTGGAGTGACCACGCGCTTATATCCTGCAGCAGCCTCTGTTTCTTTGGCCAATTTTTCCAATTCTTCAATTACAATTCCTCCATTAGGAAGCCATAAGGGTAAACCCTGACCAACCATGTCATCCATAGTGAAAATACCCAACTCTTTTCCAAGTTTACGATGATCACGTTTTTTTGCTTCTTCCAGCATCAACAAATGCTCATCCAATTCTTTTTGATTTGGAAACGTTACCCCATAAATACGAGTTAATTGTTTATTGCGCTCATCTCCTTTCCAATAGGCCCCTGCAACGCTGGTTAATTTGATTGCTTTGATATGGCCGGTAGAAGGAATATGTGGTCCGCGACACAAATCGGTAAAACTACCCTGGGTATAAAAACTGATTTCTCCATCATTCAGATTTTGGAGAAGGTCTAATTTATATTCATCATTTTTATCCGTGAAATAGGAAACCGCTTCCGCTTTCGGCATCATCTTCTTTACAAAAGCATTGTTCTGTTTTGCAAATTCGTTCATCCGTTTTTCCAAAATGCCCAGCTCGTCTTCTGTCATTTTCGCTTCACCCAAATCCACATCATAATAAAATCCGCGGTCAACTGCCGGACCAACCCAAAATTTTGCATGTGGGAATTCAGCCTGAATTGCTTCAGCCATCAAGTGAGCAGATGAATGCCAGAAGGTAGATTTAGCTTCGGTATCATCCCAGGTCAATAGCTTCAGCGACGAATCAATTTGGATAGGCATGGAAAGATCTGATACGATTCCGTTCACAGATGCAGCCAATACTTTTCTTGCCAATCCTTCACTGATGGATTTGGCAATATCCAAAGAAGTGGTCCCTGGTGCATACTCGCGAACAGAACCATCGGGTAGGGTAATTTTAATCATAGTAATTTTTACGTGATTTCGAGGTTCAAATTTAACGAACTCTTGGCGTTACTCCTTATAAAATCACTACTTTGAAGCCAAATTGATCATTATTTTTGTCGCCGAAAACGAAACAAGCTATGCTGAATCGAAAGTTTTTATTGTTTACCCTGGTTTTTCCAATCACACTTTTCGCCCAACAATTCTCCGGTCAGTGGAAAGGAGAGTTCATTGACAAGAGCAGTTCAACGGGGAATTTTTCCGGCGATAAATGCGAATATGTACTTGAACTGGATGTGAAAGGCGACAAGGCCATCGGCTCTTCATATACTTATTTTACAGAAGGTGGAAAAAGATATTATACGATTTGTAAAGTGGAAGGAACCATTGATACCAAAAAGAAATTTATTGAAATCAGAGAGATAGAAAGAACAAAAACCAACATTCCTCAATACATCAAAAATTGCTTTCAGATCCATCAATTAACCTATTTCAAAAAAGGGAATGATGAAATTTTAGAGGGTAAATGGGCACCCGCACCCAATCAAAATAATTGCGGATATGGAAATACCGCACTCGCCAGAAGAACTTTAGTAAACGCCTATCCAAATGCATATGCCAAAATAAAAAAAGAACCCACTGTCACGCATCAAGAACATTCGATTGTTCAAAACCAGACCAAACCCAAGATTACCAAACCTACCAAGCCCAAAACCAGCCCTGAAATTACTACCTCAACAACTACCGTAACAAACGAGATTATAAAACCTGAAATTTCTGTATCAGAAAAGATTGATTCCATCTCTGCTCCTATCGTAAGCGCTGAGGTAATCGATAAACTTGAAAAAAGAAAAAATACGGTGTTGAAGTCTATAGAAATCGAAAGTGATGATGTGAAAATTGATTTATATGACAATGGAGAAATTGACGGGGATAGTATTTCATTGTTCTATAATAATCGATTGTTACTTTCCAATAAAAGACTTTCTGATAAATCAATCAGCATTTCATTGCCTATGGAAAGAGACGACTCTGTCAATGAATTGGTGATGTATGCTGAAAATCTGGGTAATATACCACCCAATACCGCATTGATGATTGTGCGTGACGGACCTAACCGTTATGAAGTGCGTATTAGCTCTGACCTTGAAAAGAATGGAGTCATTCGTTTCGTACATAAAAAAAGAAAAGATCCTTAATTATTTAAATGTACATTCCATCGCTTCCCTCACATCGGACCGATCGAGTGATGAGTATCCTCGCATGGATGAGTATTCTCTTTCTTTGGATAATTATTGGTTACAAACTCCCTCAAATACCCCAAATCATACCGGTTCATTTTGATGGTTCAGGTGTTGTGGATGGGTATGGCTCTAAATACACACTCTTATTTATTCCCACGATTTTAACCGGGTTATCACTACTTTTTCATTTTCTGCTAAAAAAGCCCGAGCGTTATAATTACCCCGTTCAAATCACAACCCAGAATGCGCAAAAGATCTATGCAATCACAGCGCGGATGCTGCGTTGGCTTCGATTAAACTTTTGCATTTTTTTCTTTGCCATATCGATGCATGTGATCAATAGCAGCAAAACAAAACATGCGAACCTACCCGTCTTTTGGCTTATTTTCTTGTTGGCAGGAACCATCATCCCGCTGTTTGTTTATCTCATCGTAGTTGGAAATAATCAATCTGCTAAAACTTGAAGTTCCAGGTTACAGAAGGAATGATAGGGAAGATAGAAACTTGTTTTGCTTGTATTTTCAAATCGCCTTGTGTAGCGGCGCCGGTTTGGGCAAAATAAATGAAATAAGGATTCTGCCGACTATAGGCATTATAAACACTGAACACCCATTCGGATTTGATTTTTCGTTTCACTTTTGGAATAGGTGTGTAGGTTGCAGACAAATCAAGTCGATGATAAGATGGAAGTCTATATTGGTTGATTCGACTATACTCTTGTGTCAACACGCCTTCAATCAAATAAAATCTTTGTGGCAATGTAACCGCATTCCCGGTTCCATAAACAAACACAGCAGATACTTTCCATTTGGGATTTAGATTATACATCGCAACAACGCTCAAATCGTGACGACGATCATATTTTGCCGGAAATTTTTCTCCTTGATTCAACGCCGGAAATTTGCGCCAGGTCCAACTGAGGGAATAACCTACCCAGCCGGTAAATCGGCCTTTCACTTTGTTGACCAACCACTCCGATCCGTAACTCCATCCATCGCCATAAACAAAAGAATTCTCGGTATCATCTAATGAATTGGGTGTGTATCCTTCTTTGTATTCAATCTGGTTCTGCATTTTTTTATAATAAACCTCCATCGACAATTCAAACATATTGTTTCTCAGATTCTGAAAATAACCTGCAGCATACAACCAACTAATCTGTGGTTTCACACGATAGGTTGAAGGCACCCAGATATCCGTTGGTAAGGTTGTTCCTGAATTACTCACCAGATGTACATATTGTAAATTTCTGCTGGCAGAGGCCTTGATGGATGCATTTTTATTCAATGCAATACGAATTGTTGCCCTGGGCTCCAAGCCTCCATATTGTTTTACCAAATCACCTCGGCCGAAAACGGTGCTGTCTGTTCGATTGCCATCAGCATCTGTTTGATAAATGATATTCGGTCCAACTTGTTGGAACAAACTATATCTTAATCCGCCGTTCAATTGTACGGTTGGACTGATTTCCCAATCATCCTGCATATACAAAGCAGCCTCTCTTCCGTATTTGATTTGAGCATTCTGCGGCTTGAATTCTACAGAATCCTGACGACCACTTACCACGGAGGGTGTAAATCGATGAAATGTGTATGCTGCTCCGAATTTTATTTTATGATTGGCATAAGGATAGTAATCCCAATCTTGTTTAATACCCCAGTCTCGAATTCCGGAAGCAAGTTTTATGTCGAAATTATTTTGTTCTGCCTGAAAGGAAAACTGATAATCATTGAAAACCGCGGTTGTGTTTGCAAATAGTTGTTTGCTGAAAACATGATTCCATCGAACGGTTCCTGTGGCATTTCCCCAAGGGATACGTACATCTAAACTCTGTTGACCATTGACAAAATCAAAAACATCTCTTCCAAAATAGCCGCTGATAAACAACCGGTCTTTATCATTGAAGCGATAATTCGCTTTGGCATTGAGATCATAGAAATAATAACCCGATCCGGAGAAAGCACTGCTCTTCGGAATGAAAGGTTTGGTTAAGGCATCGATATAGGTTCTTCTTCCGGTGATGATAAACGAAGATTGGTCTTTTTTCAGTGGCCCCTGAATTGACAATCGAGAAGCAATCAAACCAATGCCACCTTCTACCTGTGTTTTTTGATTGTTGCCATCTTTCATGGTTACATCCAATACACTAGATAATCTTCCCCCGTACTGTGCAGGCATGCCGCCTTTGATCAAGGAAACATTTTTAACTGCATCGGAGTTGAAAACAGAGAAAAATCCAAATAAGTGACCAGTGTTATAAACAATGGCATCATCGAGTAATACGAGATTCTGATCCGGACCGCCCCCACGTACATAGATACCCGAACTGCCTTCCCCCGCATTTCGAACGCCTGGTAAAAGTTGTACCACTTTCAACAGATCAACTTCACCCATGAAAGCAGGTATAGATTTGATTTGCTCTATGGCCAAACTGGTTTTACCCATTTGCGCAGATTTTACATTGCTTTCGCGCTTTTTGGAGGTAACCACAACCGTTTGATTGAGCGATGCGGCCGGAAGCAGTTTGAAGTTGATGATGGTATCTTTTGAAAGGAAAAAGTTATCCATCGACTGCGTTTCATAACCAACGTAAGTACAGGATAAGGATACTGGTCCATCCGGTAATGTGATGGAGAAAAACCCGTAACTATTCGTGGAAACACCTCTGCCACCATCACGAATCGTAATCGTAGCTCCATTCAATGTTTCACCGGTTTGCATGTCTCGCACATAACCGCGCAACGTATGACGAGATTGAGTCCAACCGGAAGTTGAGATTAAAAGCCCAACGATCAATAAAAGTTGTCTTAATTGCACAAAAATATATTAAGGTTTGATTTGAATGGAGTCAACCACCTCGCCACAATGCAACATACCTGCTTGATAAACAGGATGTTTTTTGCCGAGGTAAGGATTCATGATTTCAGCACTTGGACTGATCCAGCTTGCAGGTTCCGTATCATTGAAAGCCATCGGACAACGTTGTACATAAATCTTTGAACCTTCATAATGAACCGCATTAAAAAATGCGGGGAAAATGGCTTCGGTTAAACTGCTGAAATCGCGGCGCATTTCTGTAATGTCGGCTTGTTGAATTAATGACTCCAGATTGGATTGAACATTGGTTGAAAGATCCAACAGTAAGCTTCTCATCAATAAGGTATCCTGTACAAACCAGCTTGAATTGATCGATTGCCAGTTCTTTTTCATTTGTATAGCAGATTGTTTGATGGAAGCAGTATCTGCATTTACAAAGCAGTTGGACAATTTGAAATAATCTTCCATTAACATGTTTACTGATTGGTTCAGGGAATCGCTGTGACGTTTTTGTACAGATGGGGCAGAAGGAGTACCTTCAGTATGATCGCTGGATTTGGATTGAAAGTACAGGTAAAGAAATACAGTCAAACTTAAAAAAGCAACGAGTATCAAAATAGATTTTGGCTTCATATGTTGAATATTTGCGTGCAAAATTACGGATAACAAAACGCCTGATCTGTTAAAAGGTTCTATTCTTCATAAATCTCACTATTTACAAAGTCAACAAAAATCGATAATAAGAAATGTATAAGAATTGAGCGTTGAAAGTAACGCTCAAGCGCAAGGAAACAAATCATCAATCAGGTTATGCCTTGAAGCACGTAATTTTGCAGAAAATTTGATGCATGCTACTTGGTTTACAAAACGTAACCTTTGAATTCGGGGCCCGAACTATTGTGGAAGACGCCACCTGGCACATTCAGCCCAATGAACGTATAGGATTGATCGGTTACAACGGAACTGGAAAATCTACTTTACTCAAAGTATTAACCGGTCAATATACTCCTTCCTTGGGTACGGTTGAAAAAGGAAGAGAAACAACGATCGGATTTTTACATCAGGATCTGCTCGGATTTGATACGGAAGAATCCATTCTGGAA
>Ga0315905_10006513_pt1 | contig 11877 bp, 24 predicted proteins | sample LakEriMetagenome_5_FD_203522 | JGI IMG/M metagenome (GOLD analysis project Ga0315905, IMG submission 203522) | Freshwater fungal communities from buoy surface, Lake Erie, Ohio, United States - Buoy 4 MA121 | ecosystem: Environmental > Aquatic > Freshwater > Lake | place: USA: Lake Erie, Ohio...
GTTTTGTGGGTCCTCTCTAAAGATTTTCACCCCCATACGGGTCGAAATTCCTTTCCTTGGCGCTCTTACTCGCGTGGCATGAATTGCACAAGGGTTGTAAGTTATCGGCGTCCCAGAACTCACCGCCTAATCGCACGGGCTCAATGTGATCCACCATCTGAGCCAAGGTAATCAATCCAACAGACTCACACGCTTTGCATAGTGGTGAGGTTTGCAACACTGAAGCGCGAAGGTTGCGCCAATGCTGTGTATTATAGCGCGGCTCTATGTATGACCCCTTCACGTATTGGCGAGGCTTCTTGCCTCCTTGCTTAGGCTTGTTTATTGTTGGCATGTCAGTAACAGTTTAAAGTCAAGCAATGATCTCACCAAATGATAATCAAAACCGCAGTCTCTAACACGCTGAGCAAATACCTTCTGCTCTTCTGACTGTGTGCCTGTCGCTGTCTTGCATTCAACAAATAGCAACCTACCAAAATAAATCACAATCAGATCACTGGCCCCTGGTGTTAATCCTGTGGCCTTCATGAGCATAGCCGTGCGCTTATCCCTTAGCCCTCCGTTTGGTATACTAAAGATTAAACAATTCTTATAAACGCGTTGGAAAGTATTGCGATAATAAATTATAATTTCCTGTTGTATTTTATCTTCTGTCATATTATTAGCAAATATATCAAATTAGGCGGTGTACAGAGGTGTACAGAGAAAAAAAGCTCTCTGTACACCGATTGCGGCCAATGGTAGCAAGGGCTGAGAGCAAAAGGTGTACAGGTGTACACTGAAAGTCAAAGACTTTTTCCAAACTGTAAAATAAAAAAAATGGAAATTGAAAAAATAATTTTCTAAGGAAGTTATGTTTTTTGCGTGGCTCTCTGTACACCCGAGACGCCAACCCGCGAAAACATTGAGAAAAAAGGTGTACAGAGAAAATCGCTTTTTCATTGTCTGTTCACTTTTACAACCGAATAGCAGCGCATTGTTGAGCCGTTTACCTTCCTTCTGACCTGTTCAAAGCCCAAATTTTTCATTTCCATCCCCAACTTTCGAGTGTCAAAAATCCGTTGTTGGCTGTTTACCTCAAGATAGATTTTCAATTCGGTATTTGTTAAATAATCGCAATAATCGCCATTTTGCGGGACACGAAAATATTGGTTTATTAATTCAGCCTCAAAATTAATAGCATTAAATTCCGTGCTATTTTCGTTTAGTTGTAGTATGTCATCTGTGCTGAGGTGCCAATTGAAACCCGCTTGATACAAATCGTAGAAAGCCATAAATAGCGCAGTTTTATCGATAGAATTATATCGTGCGTGATCAATGGCCAGCACATTTATTGGCAGGATCCTGCGGTTGCCTGTTGGATCTGAGATAAGCCCCAAATCGTTTGTAGTTCCTGCGAGCACCGCCAAGCGCTTCAGATCTCGGTGGGTGCGCCCATAAGGCAAGCGAATTGAGAAACTGGCCTTACTCGTTAACTCCTTGAATCGTTTGGCCTCAAACTTTGATTTGCCCCCAAATTCATCATCCATAATAATGAGCTTTTTGGTTAATAGAATATCATCATCTTTGCCCCCATCCAGTTTAGACTCTGCGTAATAGTTTGCCAGTGGCTTCGGAAGCAGGCGCCTAAAAAACTCAGTTTTACCCGTGTTCTGGCGCTCGCCTGCCAATACCAATACCAGCGGCGAGGTATGGCCGTAAACGCTCGCAATCATTCCAACGCCCCAGTGCGTTAAGTATTTGGCAACGTGCGGCGTGGTGGTTTCAATGCAGGCGGCCAACTCATCAATAATTTGCTGGCTGCGTTGTACCGACTCATTAGCTTTGAGGAAGTCCTCGAATGGATTGTAATAGCGGGTGAGTTCCGAATAGATCACACGGCAAAAAAACTCAAATGATATTTTGTTATCTGTTAATTCCGAAAATTTCAAATACATCGTATTTAACGACATATCATCGATTTGCTTAGGCCTGTTGTTAAATGTTACTGAGCGGTCCTCAATATCTGCGGTGATTGTGTTATAGTGCAGTTGGTGGTTGTTTTGAAGATACAACTGGCATAGCGCGACGGGCGTCTGTCCTGTAAGCTGCAGCGAAACGTTGGCCTCAAATACTGCGGCGGCGGTTTCCGTGGCCTTTTCAACATCCATTCCAGACAGGCGCGCAATCTCAACAACCGACTCCTGAGCACGCCCTTGCTTTTTGGCCATCTTAGCAATATTCTCCAACTTCACCGCCTGCTGGCTTTTCAACTCAACGCCCGCCTGTTTAGCGTAGTAGTAAAAGGTGCCGATTGCAATCTTGTTTTGGCCTGTATCTCGTAGGCAATAATTATACTGTCTGTCGGCCTTAATATGATCGTATTTGCTATTCTGGGCGGCAACAGCGTGGAAATATTCCCTACCTCGCTCTCCAAACTCAGAAGCCAGTGCAAAGCCGATGTCGAGATAGTTTTTGTAAGCGCCTTCTGTTAGATCATAGCCGCCCCGGCAGATCCTATCTATAAGCTCATCAAATTCATTGCCAGTTAGCACAGTGTGCACTTGCTTTGGCTTGGCTTCCTTTTTGGGGTACTCCTTAAACGTCTTGCTTTGCTCGTTGGTAAAAAGTAATGGGTCGTAGGACAGGAAGCGCAGGCGGCTTACATTCTTGCAACTCTGGTCTATTAGTTGGCCGTAGTTTTTAAAATAGTACTGCTTTAACCCATTGAACGCATCAAGATGCCGCTCTGCCTCAATCTTCACCAATGCCGCCAAGCCATTGCCTGAAACGGATAGTAAAGCCGCAAAAGTATACGGATCTTTTGCCAGTTCAGACTTTAATCGAGCCACATCGTCTACAGCGTCAAAATCAATACAAATAAGGCCTGAGTGTTGGATGAGGTTTGCATTGCTCACGTTATCCCGAAAAGTGCCCGAGATTGTAACCGCTGGAATCCGCTGCTTTGCCTCGGCCTGCTCATCCTTGCTTAGCGCCTTGGTATTCCTGTACGCCTCAATCAGTGCCAAATGTTGCCCTGAGCGCACCAGGGCGAAATAATCCGCTATCGTAATAGTGTGGTGCTTTGCCGACTGTTTAATGTTCGGCAGGTAGGTTATTTGCATATCGTAATTTTAAGCAGGTGCTCAGTAAGCGTGCAAAGTAGTTGCCCGTTTAGTTTAGCGTCGCGAATATACTCGCCATTTTCATCGTGTAGGTGAATTGCTTTTATAAGTATGCCGTTGGGGGTAACTTCAACGTGGGCGATTCGTGCGTGTGTTGGTTTACTCATAACAATTTCTCATTACCCTCGCCCAACTTAATAAAACCACTGTCTTTATTTGAGCCAGTTGCCTTAATAAAATCAATTTCAATCTTAGCCGAGTTTATAATTACCTGCCCCACGTCGGCCATTGCCTTCGCCGTTGCAATATCAATATCGCCATCCTTTAAGCGTTCCAGTGTTTCAAATAGGTGATCGCGTAGATCATTAATTTTGTTGCGTGCCATTTTTTTCTAGTTTGTTAATTTGTCTTGTGATACTTCTTTTAATGCTTAATACTTCCCTCAATTCCTCGGGCAAGTTTTTAATGTTGTTGCGCCTCATATGTTCGTGGCGGTCGATGAGCTCAAGATTGTCCAGCGCGATGTTGGCCTTGTTGCGGTCTTTAAATACCACAAACATACCTTTTGGCACTGGGCCGTTAACTGACTCCCAAAGCAATACGTGCACCAATTTAAACCCCTGGGCTGTTTTTTCAACCATATAACCATCGCGATAACTGCGGTAGCCTATTGGCTTTGTATTGTGCGGCTCTTGCCCTTTTTTAAATTGGGTTTCAACTCCGCCCATCATTACGCCTTTGGTCCCTTTGTTCCAGCTTGTCATCCCCTTTTGGAATTGCGTCGCCGGGTGCCCTTTGAAATTGGCCTTGTAGTATTGGTGCAAAAAGTCGGTGCTTTTGTTAACGCCAGTATTTTGCTGTTTGTGGTAGATCTGCGCAACAGAGCAACCGAATCGCTCGGCCAAATCCTTCGCCATTGTAGTTGGGTACAGCTGCACAAATTCTGCCGTTTCGGCTTGGGTCCATCTTTTCCGTTTCATTCCTTTATTGCATAAGTTACCTCAATCCCAAAAGCGTTATGGCCCAGCGTAGTTTCTTTAAACGCCTTTTTCATTACTTTCACCCATTGCGCCTCTGGCAAACTGATTCCTTTAATAAATTCCTGTATTTCTGTGCTGTTGTAGCTTTTGTCTGTGTGTTCAATTTCAACTGTGATTACAAATGTTTTCATTGGTCACCTCCTTGTATTTTTTCTCTTAACCATTGTACGCCATTTCTAAATCCCAAATCAAAATCGTCCATTTCATTTTGAAATGGTTTAATAACTTCTCTTATCTCCTCATCACTTGGTAATTGAATAGGATTCAATTTTGCCATACACAAATCTCTATTCAAAATGCTTGTATGAAATGTATTCATCATTTTAATAACATCATCGTGAGTGTAAATAACTAATGATTTATCGGAATTCCCGATTTTTCTATCTACTGCTGTTTGTTTCTTTTCGTTTTTCATTTCTTCATCATTAAAATGTACCTAACACCCGACTGGCTGTAACCCAACCGCTCGGAAATCTCCCTAATTGAATACTTTAGATCCTGCCGCATAATCAAAACGGCATACTGTTTCGGCGTGTAGCCTTTGAAGTCTATTCTCATAATTTTACTATAAAGTTTTTAACTGCGCCACCTTCGGCAAATTCTCGCTCTCTGCGATTGCTATAGCCTTGCGTGTAGCCTTTTGCATCCCAAAACCGCCTTAACTCGCTGTAATTGGCGTAATACAATACCCGCTCAATAAATGCCTGCTTGTAGTTTTTACGGCTTTTAAGTTCCCATAGATCGGCGGGCGTTTTGGCAATCTCAAACAGATATCTGCCGTTAAGCTTTTCGTAGGCCATCAATTCCAAACTGCCGCGCTCGGCTTTCTTTTCCGTTGCAAATGCCTCACCGCAAAACTCACAGAAGCGAGCAGATGCGTAGAGTACAGCGCCGCAGCACGGGCAATCTTTAACAGGTGCCACGCCTTGCCCTTTCTTATTCTCCATCCCAGCGAATGCCTTGCCCCAATCCCGTGCCTCCTGCCAGAATCCTAAGCGGTGCACATTCTCGCCAAAGTCGAGGATAGTGAACTCTTTTTTACTCGCCGTCGGCCGCGATCCACGACCCACCATTTGCAGCCATAGCGCTACGGATTTGGTAGCCCTGTTCACAACTACAACCTGAATATCTGGGCAATCAAAACCAGTTGTGGCAATTCCGCAGTTAACGAGGATCCCGTTTGCCGACGCTGTGAATGCCTCAACCAATGCCACACGCTCGGCGCTTGATTGTTTAGAGTGAACACAATAGACGCGCTCCGCTCCAACTTCCCGCGCGAATGAATCGGCCGTGTTTATACTGGCCTCAATATTCACACAAAAAACAATCGCTTTTTTATCCCTCCAACGCTTGCAAAACTCACTCACAACTCCCTCATAAACTTTCGGGCGGTTAAAAGCGTCATCCAATCCCTGCGCTGTAAATTCGCCCATTCTCGTGGCAATCTTTGACGTGTCCACTGGGTGCATTGCGTAGGTGATAGGGTTGCAGAGATATCCCTGTGCAATCAGCTCTCCAATCCCTACCGAGTTAATCAGTTTGCCATAGCTTTGCGCCATCGGTGGCTTACTTACTGGCGTTGCAGTTGCGCCGATTACAAAGCCATCAAAGCTCTCCAGAATTTTGCGAAAGTTGCCAATGTGAGCCTCATCAATCACGAGCAAATCGTAACTGCTCAAATCCACAACCCCGCGCTTTATTTGATTGTTTAGCGTCTCCACCATTAAAATATCGCAGCGGTTTAATTTGCCCGCTTGGCTTAACAACTCGCGCCTGTGGGTAATGATGGCCACCCTGCGCCCCTTTTCCAACACCCTGCGCACAATCTCCGAAAATACAACCGTCTTACCTGCTCCAGTGGGCAAACACAACACAACCCGCTTGGCCTCCTTAAACGCCCCGCGGATCTCATCAACTGCTGTTAACTGGTATGGCCTTAGTTGCATATCCCGAGCAGCTCCTTCACTGTGTTGTAAATCTTCTGCACTGACTTATCGTATTCCAAAAACTCGGACATTCTCTGATAACTGTTAATCGCGGTCGAGTGATCACGACCCAAGCGTCTGCCAATCTCTGAATATCTCAGGGCGTAGTGCTGTCGCAGAATATATACCAACATATGCCGGGCATCCTTAATGTCGCCCTCCCTGGAAGTTGACAGCAACTGCGCAGGGGTTACATCGCAGGCAATGCAAACAGATTGCATCACCTTGGCGAAGTCATCCATTTTGCTGGTAAATTTCACCTGTGGGCGAAGTAGCTCGTTTTTTAATCGAACCACCTCGGCCTCATATTTGGATGTCATTTGCAGGATGCGCATTTGCAGCTCTTTATTCTCGCGTCTCGCTCTGCTGTATAGTTGTAAATAGTCTGTAATCATTTGGCTTTATAATTGAATGTCTGGATAGTTCGTACTGCTCGGCAATCTTAATGTACTCCCTCAATTTGTCGCGCTCTTCAATGTTGGTGATCATGAAACAAGCGTTGTAAATGTGCAGGCTAATGGTTTGTTCTGGTAGGTCAATCATTTTTCAATGCTTTCTTTTTCGCCCTGTGCCTCGCTTTTCTAACTCTCGCCTGCTCTCTTCTGATTGATTCCTTCGCTTCCAGTGCAAACAATTTTTGCAACGCTGCTGCCAAATCATTCTCAGCAATAAGCAATCGCTTTGCACAATCCTGCCCGCGATCTTCCCAAGTCTTTGCTTTGTCTTTTTCTGCTCTGGCTTCAGCTTGTAGGTCGAGCATCGCCGTCTCCTGCTTCCAAAATTGTGATGTTTTGCGGTTTAATTCTCTGCCCAATCCGCGCACCTGAGCGCGTGAGGCGTTAATGGCAAGCCCGAGCACAATCGTGCTGCCGGCTGTTGCTGCGGTTAAGATTTCAATTATCATTTTGAATTATCGTTTTTTATTACAAGGTTTAAAACATACAAAGCAGCCACGCAAAGCATAAAAGAAAAGCGAGCGTTTTCTGGCCACGTCAACGGGTTGAATTGCCCCGATACAAACACAAAGCCTGCATAAGTGATCAGCAGGGCCTGCGCAAAGCAGAGCATAGTAGTGCGAAGGCTCATTTGTCGCCCCTCCCTCTGTACATACGTCGTTGGTAAAGCATTTGCGTAAACTCATCAAACTCGGGGATAAATTCATCCCGCTCGAATTTGTAAGGCTCGGCTTCAGGGGTTTCGACTTTTGGCTTTCTCCAAGCCTTTTTTACTAAGTGAGCGCAGTAGGCCACCGCAATGGTAGCAGGCGCTAAAATGATCGGGTAAATAATATCTAAACTCATAAATGTGGTGCTATGTGGTTGCAAATATAAAGGCATTATCCACAAAACAAAATAAATTTGAAAAAAAAATGCCCCGAGCCGAAACCCGAGGCAGTTAGCACCACACTAACGGCGCAAATATACTCAAAGATTTTGTAAGGTCTGCTCTAATTTCCTCAACGTTTCTAAGCTCTTCGGCTCCTTTCTTGACCAGTGAGTTAAGACGCACCGATTCACGCCTGCCAGTGCGCAAAGTTTTGTGAGGGTTACGCCCTTTTGGATCGCCTTAATTTTTAAATCAGTTACTATATTTTTCTCCATTTGCTACAAATTTACAAAAAAAGCGATAAATTTGCAAATGTTATGCAGTACCACACCGACACAAGCCGCGTCTCAAAGAGCGGCCTCGACCTAATTAATCGCGCCCCGGCACTTTATTACGAGCGCTATCTAAACCCCAACGCCTCGCCGCAAAAAGAAACCCCTGCGCTAATCATTGGCTCCGCTGCTCATTGTGCAGTATTTGAGCCCGCCGAGTTTGGCAAACGCTATGCCGTTGCACCTCATTGCGACCGACGCACCAAAGAAGGAAAAGAAACCTGGGCCAACTTTTTGGAACACTCGCAGGGCCTTATCCCTCTGGATGCAGAAAGCGCTACAATGGTTGAGCGCATAATGGAAAGCGTGCGCGGGCATCGGACGGCGCAGTATCTTTTAAAGGACGGCATCGCTGAGCAACCCATTTACTGGAATGATGAAGAAACCGAAATTGATTGCAAGGCTCGCCCCGATTGGTTAACTCCTGACAATGTTATAATTGATCTCAAAACAACAGAGGACGCAAGCCCCAGAGGCTTCGCTCAGAGCGTTAAAAAGTACCGATACGATGTGCAGGCAGCATTTTACTCCGATGGGCTCGAGGAAGCCACAGGAAAGCCCTGTAATGGTTTCTTTTTTGTGGCTGTTGAAAAGCACCCGCCCTATTTAGTTGGCTGGTATTTTATCGGCAATGAGGATCTAAAGGAAGCCAGACAGAAATACAAAAAAAATCTGATGACCTACGGCTTTTGTAAGAAGTCCAACATATGGCACGGATATAGCGAAATAGTAACAAAGGTAATTTTGTAAGTAATGGATAAAGTAATTATAACAGGCGCAGATCAAGAACGGCGCCTAAGGGCGGGCTCAGTTTTGAGAATAGTGCGCGAAACGCGAAAAGATTTGCTAGACCATATCGAAAGCCTAGAAGATCACGAAGGCAATTTAGATATACATTGCTATCCAAATACTAGCAACGAAAAGAAAGAGGAAATAGTGCAATTTTTTACTAAGGTATGGGAATTGCACAACGAGTCTACCGTATGGATTAATCCGCCAATTGTGCATAAAGCCCCATCTATCTGGATTAGTGTATTTCTACAAATCAGCAAAGCGCGTAAAGTTAGAAAATTATATACAAGGCAATATGCGTCTTACGAAAATGCAATGCAGCACAGCCAATCTAGATCAGAAGATTGGATTTACATTAAAACAATAGAAATAACAGAAGATAAACTATGAGCACAGAAATAACAGAAACAAACCCCGCGCCACTCAGCAGCTTTGAACTGGCACAACGCCAAGCAAAAGCCCTGAGCGCCTCCGACCTAGTACCGCAGCAATACAAAGGCAATGTTGCCAATACTTTGGTAGCGTTGGAAATTGCAAACCGCATCGGCGCCTCGCCGCTTATGGTAATGCAAAACCTGCACATCATTCACGGGCGGCCGAGTTGGTCCAGTACTTTTGTGATTGCTGCAATTAACGGCTGCGGAAAGTTCACCGCCCTGCGCTTCGTTGGTGATCTTGACAAAGGGATTAAAGCCGTTGCAACAGAAAAGGCAACAGGCGAGACCGTAGAAGGCCCCGCTGTTACGATGGCAATGGCAAACGCTGAGGGGTGGGTGAGCAAGGCAGGCAGCAAATGGAAAACAATGCCTGAGCTAATGATGCGCTACAGGGCCGCCGCTTTTTTTGGCCGTCTCTACGCCCCCGAAATCACGATGGGGATGCACAGCGTTGAGGAAGTGGTAGACATTCAACACGAAGAGCCTGCAGGGGTTGCAGCGATTAACGCTAAACTAATTAACCCAACGCCTGAATAAGGTCTTTAGATTCAAGCAAAGTATAAGTGAAGCGGTTGCCGTGAATGGTGGCCGCTTTTTTTGCGAGTGCCATAAACTCGTTAAAGTCTGCAACGCGTTTGAACACTTGACAGCCGTGGCTCCAATCATCCACCCGGGCACTGTCAACTCCAGCCTTGTGAATGTTGATACCAAACACGCCCGTCTCGGTTTTATCCGTTTGATAAATCCCATCTTTGGTGTAATCGCGGTACACAGTTACAGGGCCGCATTGTTTTAGTGCTTCATACTTTCCCTGATGCAATCCAATGGCGTGAGATCCGCGGTACTGATTTGCAACCAAGCGAGCAGTGCCGCCGCCGTTATCAGTTGTGGCAGCCCACTCTTTTACTACCCAAGTATTTTGTATTTTGTACGCAACTACAATTTTATCGTCAAAGGCGTTGGTAACTTTGTTGCCAGTGGAACTATTACGGATCCCGATGATGTTCAGGTTATACTCGCCATCCTCAAAGAAGGCATATTTTTTGGCGGCCATTGTGGCCTTCAATACTGCTATATTCATAAGATCAAAGTTAATAAAAAGACGGCTGCAATTGCATATGTTGTGCGGCGGAGACGGTGATATTTCTGATCACGCTTTTGCAGCTCATCGAGTAGCTTCGCCTGGATCTTATCCTGTTGCGCAATAACCTCCGCATCCACCTTTCGGTACTCAATGCAAAGCGCCAGATTCTCCCGGGCTTCTGCGCCCTTCAGCAGATAGTAATTATTTGCCGAGAGTGTCGAGCTGTCGGTGCATTGCGATAAGGCGCAATGTGGTGCCGCAAGAAGTATCACCATTAAGAGCAATATAGAGCGTGTCATATTTTTGATTTATTACAATTTGTGTATCGTGCAGGGCTTTGTATTTCAGGCGGATTTGATACAGGGTGTCGAGGTCTTTTTGTACAATGCGCAGAGCAGGGCCGTGCACTACCCGCTCGCGTTTAGGCACCGCAAATTCCACGTAAGCCATGCCGCCAAACACTAGCAGGATCAACAGCAGTATGGTTAGGTTACTCTTGCTCACCCTTTTTGCCGCTGAACTTATCGACTGAAGTAAAGCCAAGGGTTAAAATTGTAACCCACTCAACAGCGGCCACCAATTCTGCACTGGGTGCAATCTCCTGCGGGCTCATTGAGTTGTGCGCCATCGTGCCGAATAGAACAAAAGCGCCGATGATCCCTACAAAACGCTTGCTTGAAAGTTGGCCGTTATCGCCTTTGAATATTTCGAGTATTTTTTTCATCGTCCTTGGCCTCTGTATTTTTTGAGTGGTTTGTTATTCTTTGAATGTACGCCCTTGTTTTTACGCTTGGGCTTTGGTTGCCATTTACCTACGGATGCGCTCGCCTTTGCCATTACAGTCCGTTTAATTTGAGCATATTGTTTAAACTCAGCGTGTCCATTTCAGCCAGTGCAGTATCGACGCCCATGATCATCATTGTGGTGGCATATTTTTCCGCCTTCAATTCAAACACCTGCGCCTTGGTTGTAGCTTCAACTACGGCCTCCTTTAGCGCTTCCTTTTCCGCTACCTTTTCCTCAACCAATGCCTCGCTTACTGCGTGAGCTGCGTGAGTCGCTTGGCCCACTGCTTGGGTATGTTGCTGAATCTTTTTTAACATTGCATTCATTTCATTAACTGGCTCGGGTTTAACTGCCCACGATGTCGTAAACAAAAACCCGCAAAGAAAAAGAAAAGAAAAAATGTATAGCAGTCTCATGTTGTTATAGTTTTTTCATTGAGTTAATTATACGCAATTCAGTGATCGCCGCTGACAAAGCGGAATCAGCGGTCTTAAGCATCTTGTAAGCTTGTTTTTGCTCTGCCCTCATTACTGCCATCTCCTTACGGCATTCATCGATTTGCGCCTGATTATTCGCACGCAAGTCCATATACAAATAGCTAACAGCCAACAGCATGCAAAAAGCCACGGCAGCCACAGGGTTCTTTTTAAATTGTTCAAAGCTAACAGGTAGCGCATTGGGTTTTACTTTCGGTGCCGTCATTGCTGAAAAAATTAAATCGTTACAACTTCAACCTGTGCGGGATAAATTGCATTTAAAGCAGAATAAACCGCATTGATTAAAAGGGTTTCGGCTGCCAATGTTTCGTAATCCGCAACGGTTAACTCTAAGCCTGAAAAAGTGGTGTTAAAATCTTCAATCCCTTGAATCGGTGCTTTGCCTTCTGCCAATGCTTGTACACTTGCAAAAACAAAGGTTGCGATTTGGGCGGGGATGATTCCGTCTTTTTGACTTTTTACATCTGCGTAACCTTCTGCGATTACGACTACTG
>Ga0315905_10006514_pt1 | contig 11876 bp, 10 predicted proteins | sample LakEriMetagenome_5_FD_203522 | JGI IMG/M metagenome (GOLD analysis project Ga0315905, IMG submission 203522) | Freshwater fungal communities from buoy surface, Lake Erie, Ohio, United States - Buoy 4 MA121 | ecosystem: Environmental > Aquatic > Freshwater > Lake | place: USA: Lake Erie, Ohio...
TCAAAGTCCACCGAAGTGATCCTGAAAGTGCGATGGTCTCTGAACGCCTGGTTGATATCGATGAAGGTATTCAAGAGTGGCGCTATCGCCATGTGAAGATGGTTGAACGCACGATTGGCCACAAGATGGGAACCGGTGGTTCTAGTGGAGTTGAATACCTTGCAAGCACGCTCTTTAACCCAGTCTTTAAAGACTTGTGGGAGATCAGATCTCGCTTTTAAGCAGGTAAACCTTTAACAACTAATTCAGAAAGTGGAAGGCGTTCACGCTTTGCCGTTTCTCTTTCAAGTAGTGGGCCAGCAAGCTTTTCTGGAGCATCTTGTGTTCCAACGGCGATAACAACTACAGGCATGAGCTCTGGAGCAATAGTAAGGACATCCTGTGCAACTGCCTTATCGAATCCAGTCATCTGGTGAGCCACTAAGCCACGGTGATGAGTCTCGATAACAAGTTGTGCAACTGCAAGACCACAGTCGTATTGGTAGTCAGCGTGGATAGAACCATCTGCTTTTACAGTCTTTCCAGCAACCAATATCAGCGCTGATGAGTTCTTTGCCCAACTCTGATTGAACTCAACTAGAGATGAGAGGATCTGAGTAAAGACTTCATCGCCACGCTTTCCCACAAAGAAGCGCCAGGGCTGGCTATTGAATGCAGATGCTGCCCAACGAGCTGCTTCAAGGATTGCTGTGAGATCTTCGCTATTGACCGTGGCGCTTTCGTTAAAAGAACGAGGGCTACGACGGGTTGCGATGATCTCGTGAACGGGGACTGAAGTCTGTGCTTTCATAACGCGTACCTTATTGCCTGCGTAGGTTCACCGCACTTTGAAATTACTGCTTCTTCGTATTAATCACTTCAATCTTTTCGCCATAGGCAGCTTCTGCAATCTCTTTGCGGCGCTTGATATAAGCATCAGATGCGCCAGTAATGAGATGTTCAAAACGTTGATCACCTTTAATGAGTGGATGTAACTCTTTGGCTGTGTTCTGTGAACCCCAGATAGGTGGCTCTTGTCGAGTTACCTGCACAACAATGTGAGGATTGATAAAGCGATAGACAAGTGCAAGGCGACGCAGACCCATATAGGCAACATGGCGCATGCCACGATTGATATGTTCTTGAATACGTAATTGGTTATAACGCAGCCATGAAGGGCGAATAGGTTCTTCTTGCACAGCTAATTCATACAAAATCTTTGCAATCTCTGCCCCACCTGTTGGATCAGGTAGTTCTCCGCATTTCTTACTCAGCCGTGTGCGCACATCAGCATCTTGTAACTTCTTCACTGTTGCAGTGATATCCCCAAGGTCTGCTTGGTTAGCGCGCAGAGCAAATCCCATATCGTGGCACCACTGTGCTCGCGCCTCCTGATCATCAGTACCGCGGATATTGGAGACAAAGACAGTGGGAACGTGTGCGGGTAAGAGTTCATGCACTCCGTTATATCCCGTTGCGCAGACACTGGCATCGAATGCGTGGAGTACTCGAGCAAGTGGGAAGTGGCGAACGACGCGGATATCAAGGCCGACAGGAGCAAGTGACTTTCCATCTTTATCTAGTGGTTGCTTGGTGAGGATGACTTGTAGATCTTTCCATCCGAGTAGCCCTGCGAGAGCCGCTGTCATCTTCTCATTGACATCAGTATCGCCAGTTCCTAGCTGAACAAGAACTGCTGGGCGGTTGGGATCTAGTCCTAACACTGCGCGAGCCTCATGACGAGACAGCGCTGTATCTTTCTGAAAGAGTGAGACGGAAGAAGTTAGACGAGCATCTTTTCTTTCAGCAGTGGGGCCGAAATCATATGCACGAGCAAAGTCACCAGGTTCAACGATGTAATCCATCATCTGTGATTGCAGACCTAATACAAAACGTTGTGGTTTCTTCTGCCACAAACCGCGGCGCACCCAGACGAGTGCAAGTTTGGGATGTGAAACTTTTGCTGCGATAACTCCAGGGTAAGGAACAACGCCATCGAATGACATGACTTGAGCGCCAGTCTCATCAGCGAGCGCCATTAGACGATCGCGTAGATAAACATCCCATTTATCGCGGGACATCCACATGCGATCGCGACCAGGAATGTATTCGCAACGGATGCCCATAAATTCTGGAATCTCTGCAATACCACCGGCCATAGAAACAATAATGGGGTTTGCATATTCTTTGAGAGCCAACGCAATTGCACTTGCACGTGCAAGGTGTCCCATTCCCACGCCATTACTGGTCGCAAGAATAATTGTTGGTTTTTCCATAAGGCTCAAAGGTTATCAACCCTTTACGCGTAAGCCACGCGGGAAAATCCCTATTAGTTGCAAACTTTTTTGCCTTCAGAGATACTTATCACGCGTTAATTCGCAACCAAAAAGGAGAGTACTTCTCAAACCGTTTCTAAATCAGAAACATTTGCCGTACAGCTTTACAATGACTACACCAACAGCGATCCAATCGCACCACAGCGCAACACATCGTTATGTACCAACAACATCAACACCAATATCACCCGAAAAGGTTGCCGCAGTACTCGCAGCCGAATGGAAGCTCTTCACTAAGAACACCAAGGGCTCTGAAATCGAGAGCAAGCGTGCAGTTAACTCCCTGCCACTAGGTGTCACCTCAAGCTTCCAGCACTGGGACCCATACCCAATCTCGATCGTCTCTGCCAACGGCGCCTACATGACCGATGTCGATGGTCGCCAGCTCCTTGACCTGTCTATGGGCTTTGGCGCAATGCTCGCCGGCCACCTCAACCCTGTCGTCGTTGAAGAGATTCAATCAGCGCTCAACCAGGGAATGCTCTTTGTCACCCCTTCACCTACCTCTACCGATGCTGCAGAGCGAATCTGTAAGCGCTTTGGTATCGATCAGGTTCGCTTCACCAACTCAGGTACTGAATCAACGATGTACGCAGTGCGCGTTGCTCGCTCAGCAACCGAGAAGATGGGAATCCTCAAAATTGAAGGCGGCTACCACGGTAGCTATGACCCATTTGTAGTCTCTGCAAAGCCGCCTCTTAACAAGGCTGGCAATCCAAAGAAGCCAACTCCTTATGTTGAGCCAAACTTGGTTCCCGGAGATGTCTACGTTGTTCCTTATAACAATATTGAATCTCTTGAAAAGATGTTTAAGAAGAATGCAAAGAAGATTGCCTGCTTTATCGTCGAGCCAGTGCTAGAAAACCTTGCAATTATTCTTCCTGATGCGGGATATCTCGAGCGAGTTCGCGAACTCTGCGATCAATACAACGTCGTTCTTATCTTTGATGAGGTAAAAACTGGACTGACAGCTGGTTCACATGGCGCTGCTGCTCGTTTAGGTGTGAAGCCGGATCTTATTACGCTAGCAAAATCAATCGGTGGCGGTCTTCCGCTTGCTGCCTTCGGCGGTAAGAAGAAGTACATGGACTTTGTTACCAACGGCAAGATGGCACACTTTGGTACCTTCAACGGTAATCCACTTGCAATGGCTGGTATTCGCGCTATGGATCGCATCTGCACAGTAGAAGCAATGGCAAGGGCTGAAGATCTCAACTTGCAGGCGCTGACTCGTATCGATGAAATCATTAACGAGTACCAACTCCCAGCACACACAGTTGGTTTTGGTATCAAGGGCTGCGTCACATGGTCAACAACACCTGTGCGCAACTACCGCGATTACAAAGCAACTGACTTTGGCGTGGCAGAGGCACATTGGCTCTTTGCACTCAACCGCGGAATCATCACTCCTCCGGGACTTGATGAGCAATGGTTAATCTCATTGGCTCATGGCCAGATGGAAATCGATCTCTTGGTCGAAGATTTCCGTGAATTCGCAATCGCTATACGCGCATAATTTAGGAATAGATAAGGCCCCGCACTCTCCCTCAAAGAGTGCGGGGCCTTATCCTTTATTTAGTTTTTGTCCCGGAATTAAGAACCGAAAACAGTCTTCCAATCAGAGATTACGAGACTGTAGAACGCGCCACCTTCGAGAGTCTTCTGGTTGAACTTCAAGATTCCAGAAGCTGACTTTGCGGTGAGATCTGGACGCGCTGTGTACGCGCCAGCTGTGTGTACCTGAGCATTGAAGTAGAAGTACTTCTTTGCATCGCCAGGCTTAGCAATCATTGATGTGACATCGATGATTCCTGATGATTCCTCATCACTTGTCATAAACTTCGAGCCACCAGCTGAGAAGTGATCAGGATTGAACTGTGCAACTGTTGCAAGCTTTGAATCCTTGACACGGAAGGCCACGATACGTGCGAGCTGCGCATTGTTGCCTGGATCTTCTTGAATCAAGATAACTCCATCAGATGTAACAGCTAGGTTATCTGGCTTGCTCAAGTATGGAGCTTCTGTTCCATCAAGGAGCATTTCAAGCTTTGCACCAAGTTCAGGCTTCTGGCCATCAACAAATGTCAACTTCCATAGTGCGCCACCATCGCGTGAAACACTTGGTGTTGCTGGGTTTGGAGTTGTTGCACCTGGATCCTTATTGGATTCAGTAGTCAAGAAGTAGAAGACGTTTGGATTTGAAGGATCCCATTCGCCATCTTCAACTCGTGCTAATTCTGTTCCCTTTGCAGCGTGATCTACCTGCTGAGTCTTCATATCAGCATCCCAGATTGTCTTTTCGAACTTCACATCGACAGCCTTGTTCTTGCCGTATGTAGCGCGGAATGCGTTGTCATTGACAATATTTGGGATGTTAAGGACGTGAAGGTCTCCGTTTGTAAGACCAGCCTTATCAGCGAATGTTCCTGTTGATGTCTTTGTTCCGACATACATGAAGAGCTGAGAATCTTTTGCATCGCCATCTTCGTTGCCCATGACAACAGTGTTCTTGCCTGGCTTGAGGTTAGGCATCAAGTTCTCCCATGATGCAAGTCCCATACGTGGAAGGTTAATTCCGTTTCCATCCATGTCGAATGCGAAACCACGACCGTAACCGCTATCGCCATCTTCTTCACCAGATAGGAATACTGCGCCTTCATATCCAAGGGTTGTTGAACCATCCTTGAATGAGAGTGCGCCAGCTTGTACGAGAGTTGCTGAACAGAAACGGCTGATGAAGTTGTCCATGCCGAGTGTCTGTGTCTTTGGGGCAGCTCCTACTGGAGATGCCTGGTACTGACCTGTGTTGTAGTTATAGAAGCTCCATGATGAAACAAGGTTTGAAGCACCAAGGACGCGATCGCCAGCCTTGTTCAGTGTGAGCTTGGTGATCGATGTTCCTTGAATTGCCTTGCCCTTGTCAGCAGCCTTTGCAAATGCTCCAATTGCTCCATATGAAGGTACTTCGTGAACTGAAAGAAGTGTGATTGTTCCATCTGCATTGCGCATTGCGCCCATTCCATCTGGAATACCTTTAACTGTAAATCCAGAGAGTGTGTCACCCACATAAGCAAGTGGCTTGATTGTTGCTGCATCTGTAGAAGCCGTGATGTACTCAGGCTTTGCAAGCACTGAGTTTGCTGCAGCTGTTCCAGCAACCAACGTTGCTATCGCAAGCACTGAAGCTACTTTGTAGCGAAGTTTCATACTGATCCATTCCTCTAGTTATTCGAGTCGGGATGAGTTCCGCTCGAGGTTGTGAGGCAGAGTTTGCATTCCCGATGAGACCAGATAGAAAATGGAGCGTGAAGTTAATAGAAATAATTGCCCCACTTATTGCATGAGAAATACACCTGCCGTTAACTTTCCACCATTACCTTTAGGCTTGTGAACGCTATCTCTCGTAGAATCCTGAGCTTGGGATTCATCTCCACATTGGCCACAATCGCCTTACCCGCGCTGGCTGCTACCACCCCGCCAGTGAAGTGCCGGGTCCTAGGCCAAAAAACTACCTATAAGGGCAAGCTCTACACCTGTATCAAGACGAAGTCGAAAGGCAAGACTGTTCTTGCGTGGGATTCGGGAAAGACAATTCCGGCCCCAACTCCTTCTGCATCACAGACACCAACACCATCTCCTTCTGCCACACCTACTAAGTCAACTGCGCCAGCGACTGTAAATAAGATCGATATCCCTATTGCCAATTCTTCTGAAGTTCCTAATAACTCAACAAAATCTTTTACGGCCAAGAACCGTTATGGCTATAGCACTACCTATTTCGTTGCTCGTAGTTCAGATGGATTGATTGGGATGAATGCCACCTGCACGCATAATGGATGCACCGTGAAGCAAGAGAGTGAAGGCCTTCTCTGTCCCTGTCATGGCGCACTCTTTGACCCCAAAAATGGCGATCGACTTCGAGGACCTGCCTCATATCCACTTGAGCGTGTATCAGTGCGTGAAGCAGATGGCACAATCTATATAACCGATTAATGCTGGCTATATAACGGATTAAAGCTGCCAGGCACGAACTCCGCCAGCAACGCCAGCAGAGTTTGGAACAATCACAACGTCATCGCCCATCAAGTTCAGATCGCGTTGTTGAATGCTGTGTGAATTACCACCACCTATATAGAGGCGATCCCATAAGAAGACTGGGCGAAGTTCAGAGACCATCAAGCGCACACGACGTGACCAGAAGGTATTTCCCATACGGTGGCGTTCGCGATCGCCAATCCAAGTGTCATACGTTGTATTGCGGCGGGTTGTTGCATGTGAAAGTTCAAAGTGCGGAGAAAGCTTTCCGCCGTGGAATACAGAAAATCCGAGGCCAGTTCCGAGGGTAAGAACAATCTCAAGTCCGGAACCAGTAACTACACCTGCACCGTGTACTTCGGCATCGTTTAATACCTTAGCTGGCATTCCCAAACGTTCAGCGACAGCCGCTTCAGCATCAAAGCCCCACCACTGCTCTTTGAGCTCCGGGTTCATACGTGTATGCGGACCTGCATCATTGATGTAGTGAGGCGTTGCAACCACAACACCGTTACGAATCATCCCAGGCAAACCAACAGTGACTCGTGCTGCTTTAGGAAGAGATTTTGCAATCGACTCAACGGTATCGAGGAAGCGTTCGGGTGAAAGCGGGTATGGAGTCTGCACGCGCGTGGGAGCTGCATGCATAGTTCCTGATTCATCAAGAACACAGCTCTTAATAAAGAGGCCACCGCAATCAATGGAGAGAGTGAATTGGCTCATGAGAGTGCATCCATAACTGTGATTGTTTCACCAAATACTAAATCTTTAGCAATCGCCTGCCATGCCTTGCTGTTGGCATTGACCATATGAGCATCCCATGAAGGGCGATTAGACCAGATTTCCCAGACATTGACGACATTCTCTTTATCTACATCGCGATAGATATCAATGAATTCGCAACCACTTTCTGTGCGAATCACAGAGATGTGCTGTGAGAGAGCAGAGACAAATTCATCGTATTTCCCTGGGCGCACATCGATTGCCACAAAGAGGAAGATTTTGCTCACTGGGTAACGATACTGGCAGATCCAATCACTGGTAAATGCACATCAGGAACTCGATGCTCCTGATGGGCTACAACCGATGCCTCGTGATACTTCTCAATCTCAGCTAGAAATGCTGGGTTGAGATAGGGGCGTCCATCAACAATCGAGCCTTGCGTGCAGTCGATAACAGCTGCCACATCCTCACCAGAGAGTGTTTTATATGTCTCTAGAGCATGCGCTAGCGCCAGAATTTGATTGCGATTTTCGCGCAATATCTCTTCAGCTTGAATCAACAGCTGGCTCAAGTTCTCTTCAATGCGATCACTTAGCGCCATACGCATCTGCTTCTCTGTATCTTCTTTTCCTTTTCCTCCACCTGGAGAGCCCATCTCAAAACGGCGATTACTCACGTGAGATGAAATTGTGGAGCCCATGCCCCAATGACCTTCCATGAGGGAGGCAATAGTCGTTGCACTCTCAAGATCGCCGGAAACACCTGATGAATTATCATCTTTAAAGAACATACGTTCTCCAGCAAGGGATGCAAGGGATACCAAAATATCTGATTGGTATTCACTCTTCCAGCGCGTGAATTGATCATCAGGCGGAATACTTGCAACCATTCCAAGATAGTCAGAACCTTTTTCAATGGTTGCAAGATCAATAGACATATGTTGACGAGTGCGATGAGCCATGACCGCATGGCATGCTTCATGAACAGCAATTGCATGGCGCTCACGTTCGATGTATTCAACATCTTCAGAAGGTCCAAGTTCTTTCTGTTGCTTTGCTTTAACAACATCTGACCACTCAATCGATGTGCGACCGTTGCGGATAGCCATGATGAGTGCTTCATTGATGGTGTCTTTAATCGTTGCACCAGTTGCATAAGGAGTAATCGTTGCAATCTTGTCGATTTCTTCTGCAGAGAGTGAGTGCGAGACTTTTGATAAATAGCCTTCGTAGGTGCGCACGCGACCGGCCTTACTTGGGTAACCAACGCGATACATACGATCAATACGTCCAGGACGCAGGAGCGCTTCATCGAGGGCTTCAGGCATATTGGTAGCCATCACAACAAGGATTCGATACTTCGGTGGATTCTTTGGACGCATACCAAGTGTTCGACGCACGACTCTGTTAAAGAACCCTCGAGGCTTCTTTAAGCCAGAGAGCTCTGTCAGAAGTGCCTGCAGTGTTCCCATTCCTCCACCGCCACCACCTGCGGCGCCGCCCATCACAAACTTCTCGCGTGCAATTGCAGAGACAGCAGATTCGGAAAGGTATGTGCCTCCGTGGCAATTGCTCTTAAATATTGATGTGCCATCCATTGTGGAATTTCTCTGAGGACCACCTGCAGAGACAATTCCACGATTGCCTAGTGAATCTGCCTCATCGAAGAAGACAACAACGCCGCCGTAGCGAAGGGCAAGCTTTCGTAATTTGCGGAAGAGGCTCTTTACCTTCAGTACTCCCACGCCAAAGAACATATTGGTAAATGCACCAGGATCTACGAAGACGAATGGCTTACCAGTCTCACCAGCCATTGATTCAGCCATTAAAGTCTTTCCAGTTCCTGGAGGGCCCCACAGAAGAATTCCACCTGGAACATATCCACCGTGCTTTTCAATCTCCTCTGGTGTTTCTAGGAAGAGAAGATTTTCACGGATGCGATTGAGAACATGATCTTGCCCCCACACATCACTAAATCGAGTTCTGATGTCATCAGGGAAGTATGTATCAACACCTCCGCGGCTTAAGAACCAGAAGATTGCACCGAATTGAATGATGACAAAGAAGACAGCAAAGAGAAGTTGTCCTAGAAATGGCAGAGCTGTGATGAATGCTTTTGGTGCCAAGAACAAAGCTTTAATGGGTGGTTCGTCATAAATAGCGCCAAGGATGACGGCAAGAAGGAAGATAACCAGCGCCCATTTAACAATGCGAGAGAGGCGAAAACGAGTCCAATCACTGAGTCTATGAACTTGGCGATCTACAAATGCAAAATACTTTGTCCAAATGCCGTGATACGGCGCAAGAAGCTCTGCAATAAGGAAGTGAATCTGGCGAATGACTTCAATGACAGCCAGAACAATCAGCCAAGATTTAGAGCGCGCAGTCTCTCTCAGTGCATCTTCAACACCAAGGATTGGGTTTTCCGCAAGGCTTGACCACGTCAGAACTAGGAATGTGATGCCAAAGAGAAGGAAGAATTTGATGCGGTCATAAAATGAGAGATGGATGCGAGTCTTTCGGTCAGTATCGCGCGGACGACTCGTTACTTTTTCTATCTGACTCATTTCGCTCCCTGTACTGTGTATGAGGTCACAATCTCTTCAATGACTTTCTTATTCTTTGTGTAGCACGTTGTCGCACATCGAACAACGAAGATATAGAGAGTTGAACGATCATTAGACATTAATGAGGTCTGGTTCAGAGTCTGCTCCACGCCATCGATGGAGAAGCTATAGATGGTTTGAATGCCGCGGGCGCCCTTCTCCACAACCTCGCCATCTTCAAGAATCTTAAAGTCAGGAACTCCTAAATCAACCCCTTCAACTAATTGCGTGATGGGGGTAATCACATTGCGTAGAGAGTTATAGGAAAAATCGTTTGCTTCAGTACCCGTTAAGTCTCGAACTCGTGCAAAAACTAGTGGCGATGATGGAGGCTTTAAGGTAAATACTTGTGAAACTTTTATCTTTGGATCAGTTGAGTATGCAACCTGCCATCTGACCAAAGACTGCCGAGAATCTGATTGATCTCCCTCTACGCCCTTTTCATATTTATTTAGTGCTGCAGTGCTCAAGCCATACCAGTTCTTAGGAACCGAAAAGAAAACTCCATCTGCTTTGGAGGCTGGATATAACTTGGAACTTTCACCGCAGCCTGTTAACACAAGGGTTAAGGTCAGACCTAGAGCAAGGATGCGGCCGCTTCTCATTCCGAGATTCTGCCTGAGAAATGGCGAGTGCGCTATATGAATTTTGCCCGCTTTATCGAAGGCGCAAGCGTAAATTTAAGTTGCGACCCATGGGTGGGCGCCTACCATTAAGCCATGAGACCAGTACCCGTAGCCATCAGCATCCTCCTTGCACTCTCACTCGTGGGGTGTACTGGCGGAGATAAAGAAGAGCCAGCGAGCTCAGGTGATAACCAAAGTTGCATCGAGACTGAAGCAGCGAAATTACTTGATGAGACAGGATCAAATGCAGATTACGCCATGGAAAAGGCAGCTGAAATCTGTAAGTAAGTTCTTCTTATAAAAAAGAAAAGCCTTCCGGTGTGAAAGGCACCGAAAGGCTCATCTCGTGCGCGCGAAGGGATTCGAACCCCTAACCTTCTGATCCGTAGTCAGATGCTCTATCCGTTGAGCTACGCACGCTTATTGAATTGTGTATTGCGAATCCGAATACTACAGGATTTTAACGATGGTGAAAAACTACCCTGAATCAGCGTAATTTGAAGGCTTATCCACGCCAACTTTGGCTCAGTGGTCGTCCTTCTGCATAACCTGATGCAGATTGAATTCCAACAACTGCACGCTCTGCAAACTCTGCAAGATTACTCGCTCCTGCATAGGTGCATGATGAACGAAGTCCAGAAATGATTTCATCAATTAAATCTTCAACACCAGGGCGGTTTGGATCAAGGAACATTCGTGATGAGGAGATTCCTTCTTCAAAGAGCGCTTTGCGTGCACGATCAAATGCATCTTCTTGTGATGTGCGAGCACTGACTGCGCGCTTTGATGCCATACCGAAAGATTCTTTGTAAGCGCGTCCTGAGCTATCGCGCATTAAATCACCAGGTGATTCATATGTTCCTGCAAACCAAGAACCAATCATGACTTGTGATGCACCTGCTGCAAGCGCCAGTGCAACATCGCGAGGGTGACGCACTCCGCCATCTGCCCAGACATGTGCACCTAACTTCTTTGCCTCTAGAGCACACTCAAGCACTGCAGAAAATTGTGGGCGGCCAACGCCAGTCTGCATACGTGTTGTGCACATCGCACCCGGTCCAACGCCCACCTTAATGATGGTGGCTCCTGCTGCAACTAAGTCACGAACGCCATCTGCTGTCACAACGTTTCCAGCAACGATGGGAACATTTAGGTTCAGCTTCTTAATTGCCTGGAGCGCTTCGATCATCTTCTTCTGATGTCCGTGCGCAGTATCAACAACTAGAACATCAGCACCTGCTGCAACGAGCTTTGCCGCCTTATCGGCAACATCGCCATTAATTCCAACAGCTGCTGCAATACGTAGCTTGTTATTCTTATCTACAGCCGGTGTATATAAAGTGGCACGAAGTGCGCCTACCTTGGTGATAATTCCAACCAATTCGCCATTTGCTGAAACCACAGGCGCCACAGTGCGAAGGCGCTCATTGAGGAATTCAAATGCTTGGCGTGGATCAAGTGAATCAGGCATTGTGGTCAGCTCTTGAGTCATCACTTGGCTCAGCTGGGTAAAGCGATCAACGCCAGCTAAATCATCTTCAGTCACAATGCCAACGGGCTTCTTGCCATCGA
>Ga0315905_10006515_pt1 | contig 11874 bp, 7 predicted proteins | sample LakEriMetagenome_5_FD_203522 | JGI IMG/M metagenome (GOLD analysis project Ga0315905, IMG submission 203522) | Freshwater fungal communities from buoy surface, Lake Erie, Ohio, United States - Buoy 4 MA121 | ecosystem: Environmental > Aquatic > Freshwater > Lake | place: USA: Lake Erie, Ohio...
GGGATGACCAAAAAGCAGGCCGTCGGGGCGATTTATCTCGCGACGCTCACGTGCTCGTTGGGCGCTTTGCTTTTGCCTCGAACCGATTGGATCGGGGCCGGTCTAGTGCTCGGGATTGTCCTTGCGATGATGGCTTGGATCGCGCTGCTAGAGAATTTCACGAGCAGAAATCGTTCCTGACCCAATGGCCTTAGGGCTGACAATTCGGATGGTCGTCGACGGCCATTGCATGATTCCAACGCGACTTTAACACGACGGTTTATCGATGTCCTCTTCGTTGCCTTCTTCGATCGGTTCTGATCCAGCGGTTTTGCCCAAAGGACCTGATGTTTCTGGGGCTAGCTTTTCTGGGATTGGGGTTTCACCCGAACCGCAGTCGACTCTCGGGAGGTTTGCAGAGGCTGCATCTTTGGTGTTGCTTGCGCTGCTGTTGGTACTCTCGCTCTGGTGGCCTTGCGATACGGCGATCGTGGTCGCCAAGGGGGATTCGTTCTGGCATATTGGGCTTTCGCTGGGGGTGTTTTTTTTCGCTGCGATCCTCGCTGGCTCGATCGTTCGGACGGTCGCTTGGCAACGCATGTCGGTGCTCTGGCTGCTGATCGCGATGGTCATCGCTTGGCATGCTTTGGTCACGGGATATTCGATCGGACGGGTCAACTCAAAGAATGCGATCTACGGATTCTGGCAATCGACGGCCCTGTGGTGTTTGATCCCCTCGGTCGCTTGGTTGGCCCGGACCCCCGAGCGAGCCGCAAGGCTGCTCAAGCTCTGGTGGGTCATCGCCTTGTTTGTGATCTTGTGGGGCTTTTGGGAGTACGCTGTTCTCCAACCTTCGCAGCAAGCCCAGTTGGCCAAGGACCGCATCGGATACTTGCAAGCCAACAAGATCGATCCGGATTCGTCTGCCGCGGTGCTGATCGTCAATCGCATCGAGAGCACCGAGGTCCTGAGTGTCTTCGCCTTGGCCAATTCCTATGCCGGTTTTCTCGTGGCTCTCTGGCCGCTTTGGTTTGGCTGGATGCTCCAGGGCTTGGGGCGGCCCGCAGAGTCGTTCTCTGAGGGCAAATCCCGGGCTAGCCATGCGAATCGATTTTCCGACCGAGCCGTCTGGCTGGTTCCCTTAGTTTTGGTCATCGCCACAGCGTTCGCTCTGTTGCTGACCAAAAGCCGGACAGCATGGCTTGCCACCGGAGTTGCCACGGTTCTTGCGATGCTGCTCGATCCGATTTTGCGAAGCGATCTTGGGAGATGGATCAAGCAAAAGCCTGGAGTTTTCGCTGGACTTGGTGCCATGCTGCTGGGTCTTTTCGGTGCAGTCTATGCGATCGATCCTTTGATTTTCCAAGAGGCGGGCAAGTCCCTGGCCTATCGGATGGACTACTGGCGGGGGGCTTGGAAACTGATCACCGAAGAACCCTTATTCGGTTTCGGTTCGTTGAATTTTCAGACAACGTATTTGCAAGTCAAAGCGATAACCGCTTCGGAATCGCCTGCCGACCCGCATAACTTCCCGCTCGAGCTTGCTCACAGCGGAGGCCTGGTGCTCTTGGGGCTGACGGTCCTGCTGATGATTTGTTTGTCGTTTTTTCAGCTTCGTTCGCGTTTGTTCCGATCCGATAAACTCAGCGAGCCGGTTTTCAACGAGCCATTATTCAACGAGCCAGTGGGGACCTCAACACACGGTCCGAAGTGGTTTTGGGGCGGAGCGATTTTCGCGTCGATCTTGGTCTTTTTGTTCGCCTTTTTCACCGCGGGAGATCTGGAGCTCTATGGCACGGCGATTGTCCTGGCTGGAGCCTTGGCCTTCGGGGTTTGGCTGACTCGCAGCCCTGCGGCGAGCGCTTCGGTGTATCTGCTTGTTAAGAATCATCCGCTCTTGTTTCTGGCCTCCTTTCTAGGGGTCTTGGTCCACTTCTTGGCCTCCGGCGGCTGGATGTTCCCAGGGACGATGGTCTCACCTGCGATCGCTTTAGGATTGTGGATTGCCGGTGCGAATTGGGCCGAGTCGACCCAAACGCTCGGCCAACCCAGTGCGCCAGTCCAAATCAGTACGTTCGGTCGCTCCAAAGGGTTCCTTGCTGCCCTGGCGATTCTCGGTCTGTGGGTTTGGTCGATGGCCATGCCATGGTTCCAAGCCCAGAGGGCTTATGCCGCCTTCCCCAAGGACAGTAAAACCGGTCGGCTGGTGCTCGATAAAGCCATTGCGGACAAGAGCTTGCCGACGGTCGACGAGTACTTTGCTCTGGTCACTTCGGCTCCCTTGGATCCCGATTTAGCGCGGTGGGGAATGGAGTTCTCGGGGGCGGTTATGGATTCGGATATTCCGGTTTCGGAAAAAGCCAATTGGTTGCACCAGTTCCAGCAAGCATGCAAATTCCTTATCGAGAGAAGCCCTAAGGATTCGACCGCTTATGCCGACGCGGCCGTCGAGTCTTTACGAACCTCGATCGGTCAAACGCTCGACACGTCCCTGACCGAAGAGATGGCCTTTCGCCGCCAGGGGGGCGGACCTGCCCTCCGAGGACCCTCGGCCAGTGGAGGAGCCCGATCCAGGGGAGGTGCCGCTCGAGCGACGGCCACGCGCACGATCGGAACGCAGCTCCAAGAAGACTCCTTGCGGTACTACCAGGAGGCGACCAAGTACGCACCAGCGAATGCCGAACTGCATCTCCAGACAGCCATCGTCGCTGCGATGTTAGGCAATTGGAAAGTCTGCGAAGCGAAGCTCGATCAGGCCGAGGAAATCGATCGGGAAACCAAGCATCGAGACCGAAAAATCGAAGCGGCCCGAATTTGGATGCCGCGCGAGTTGGCACCTTTGCTCGAGGATCGAGCCAAGTCGGCTAAGAAAATTCCCGAGGACTCGAACCCCCAATGGGATACTTTCAAGCGGTTGGTCGATCGGAGCGATTCGGTTCCGGGTGAACCTGTACGGCAAATGCTGCGTAGCTTTTTCAATAAACCTTAGATCCTCTTCTTTTTTCGATCCGGCACCATGCGCAGTCTTCTACTCCTTATTTCCTGCATAGGCCTAGGGTTCGGACTAGCCAAGTTCGATCACGACCGGCGTTTCTCCGGGGTAAAGAACCTCATGGGGAGCGCCAAAGGGGTTACGACCGAGTCGGGTAGCGATGCGGTCCAATCGGAAGTCCAAAAGCTCGCCGCGCAAAAAGTCGGCAGGATCACCGTCGTCAACGGGGCCGAACTCGATTTCGGAATGATGATGAAGGGAACCAAACGTTCCCATAAATTTGTCTTCAAAAACGTCGGCGAAGCCGACGCAAAGATTTGGTTCAAGGCCAGTACCTGCAAATGCACGGTCGGCAAGTTTACCGACGCGACCCTCAAGCCCGGCGAGCAAACCGACGTCGAACTCGAATGGAAAGCCGAAAGCTTGCAGGATGATTTCTCTCAGACAGCCACCATCGGAAGCGACTGTCCAAGCCAAGAGGAGGTCAAACTCGTCATCCGTGGACGCATCGGCCAAGCTTACGTTTTTGATCCACCCGCTCATAGCGTCGGTGACTTGCTTTCGAGCCAACAGAACGAAATCAAATTCCGAATCTACTCGTTCCAATCCGTCCCGTTGAATATCGGCGGAGGCCAGGTCAAAGACTCGATTCTATCGAAAAAAGTTCGATTCGAAGCCGAAGAAGAGGTCATCATCGAACCAGGCCAATTCCCGGATCTAGCCGATGCGCGTCGCTACACCGATTGCAAAATGACTCTGATGCCCGGGCTGCCCGCAGGCCCGCTGAACCTCGACCTGCAAATCACCCGACGCAGCGAGGGGGGGCCCGACGAAGAGTTTCTCTTCTACAACGTGCGAGGCCGGGTCGTGACCCCCGTTCGGATCATCGCCGGGGACGATTACAACGAAACTCGAAATATCTTGACGATCGGCACGGCTAAATCCTCCCAGGGAATCAAAAAGAGCTTCATGCTCTCGATCCGTACCGACGATTTTCAAGGTGATCCGAACGTAAGGGTCGCTAAAGTCGTTCCCGAACAACTCAAAGCTACGATCGGGACGCCCAAGGTTTCCGCAACTCAGAGAATCTATCCAATTCTTCTGGAAATCCCCCCTGGAACTGATCCCGTCGAATTCGATGGAACCTTCAGCAAGGATTTCGGGAAAATCGTGATCGAAACGGATATGGAAACCTCACCGACGATTCCGATGTATCTTAAGTTCCGTTTGACCGAGGATTGATCACCCGCGAAACGCAAGAGTTAGTTCGTGAAACGCACGCTTTGGACCCTGCTGGCTATTTGCATCCCGCTGAGCCTCTTCGGAAGCTTGCTCTGGGCCCAGCCCCCTCGACTGCGGCTCGGACAACGCAATAACGCCCAGGTTCCGCAAAAAACGCAACCACCTAAGCCTGCCGATGCACAGCCGATAGCAAAACCGGCCTCCGATCCGCCGATCAACGTCGCGACCGAGGAAGAAAAGAACCAGAAAATCGCTTCGGATTGGAACAAACCTTGGCTGGTTTTCTACGTCACCGGAAATCAAAGCGGCTATCTCGAACCCTGCGGTTGTACCGGCCTAGCCAACCAAAAAGGGGGTATCAACCGAAAAGACACCCTTTTGACGAGTCTCGTGAACCGAGGCTGGCAAGTCATGGCTCTCGATGCGGGCGACCAAGTCCGTCGCGATGGGACCCAGTCGGAGATCAAGTTCAACTGGACGGCCCAAGCCTTTCGTCAAATGGGGTATGCCGCGAGCACCTACGGCGCAAAAGACCTGCTCCTCTCGGACAACATCCTCGTCTCGATCCTCGACGAGAACGGCAAAAACAACCTGTTCGTCTCTGCCAATGTCAGCATGCTACCAGACGAAGATCTGCGTTACAGGATTCTGAGCGTCCAAGGCCCAGACAAGAAACCTCGCAAGATCGGTATCACCGGAGTGCTCGGCGAGGAGACCCTCAGAGCTCAAGGACAAACCAAACAGGACTTTTTTAGCATCTCGCCGGCCATTCCAGCGCTCCAAGAGGTCGCCCAGAAACTTCGAGCCGAGCAGTGCGACTACCAAATTCTTATCGCCAACGCGAGTCTCGAGGAGACCAAGAAGATCGTCCAAGCCGTTCCGGGTTTCCAGTTGGTCGTCACTTCAGGGGGCTTCGGGGAACCGACCTATCGTCCTGAGGTCCTCCCGGGAACTGCCACGGAGATCGTCCAAGCCGGGACCAAGGGGATGTATGCAGGGATCGTCGGGCTCTTTGAAGACCCCTCGCAACCGACCCGTTACCAACGCATCGCCTTGAGTTCGCAGTTCGAGGACTCTCCTCGCATGCTCGAGCTATTCGAGAAGTACCAAGACGAGTTGCGCAACAAGTCCGATGAGAACTTCGCAGCGTTGGGCTTAAGGCCAGCGACCCATCCGACTGGAAACGAATTTGTCGGAACCTCCAAGTGTGGAGAGTGCCATACGACCGCCCATGCGATTTGGGAGAAAACCCCGCATGCCCATGCGACCGAATCGATCGTCCATCCTCCAGAACGATCGATGGCAAGGCACTTTGACCCCGAATGCATCTCGTGCCATGTCACAGGCTGGAACCCCCAAAAGTATAGGCCTTATAAATCGGGTTACGAAACGCTCGAAGGGTCGCCCGAGCTCCACGGGAGCGGATGCGAGAATTGCCATGGGCCAGGCTCGGAGCACGTTCGGGCCGAAGAAGACGCCAACGCCGACAAAAAACAACTTGAGGAACTGCGCATCGCGATGCGATTGACCTTGGCCAATGCCCAAGACAAGTGCTTGGAGTGCCATGACATCGACAACAGCCCCGACTTCCACAAAGAAGGTGCCTTTGAGAAATTCTGGGAGCAGGTCAAACACGTCGGTAAGGATTAGCTTTGCGGACTCCGTTGTCTGGGGCTCCGTTGTAAGGAGCTCCTTGCCATGAATCCCGATCCTATTCCAAGCATCTGTTTGATGGGAGCATCCTGCCGCGCCGCTGCGCAAGCAGCCGCTCGCGCCGGTTGCACTCGAATCCTAGCTTGGGATGACTTCCTGGACGCAGACCTCCTAGAGATCGCTCAGGCTAGGTCCCTTGCCGATTTCCCAGAGGATTCTCCGCAGAGTTTGGCCGAGTTGCAAGGTATCCCGCTGGTGCTCTGCGGAGGCATGGAGAACCGGCCCGATTTCATCCAGCGTCGGATCGATCAAGGGATGCTCTGCGGCGTGACGGGCGATATGCTGCGTCAACTCCGCTCGCTCGAATCCTGGCAACGCTGGGCGAGCGAAAGTCGCATCGGTTGGCCCATGACAGTCCAAGACCTCTCGGACCCGAGACTCGACTCGGTTCGCTCGGAGTCTTGGATGCTCAAACCCGTCGGTCGCGCAGGGGGCGTCCACGTAAGGGCCATCGCAAGTCTCGAGGGTCTAGATCGCGTTGCGAACCTTGGACTGGACCCAGGCAGCCCAACGTCCAGCCCGACGTCCAACCTGTGGTATCTCCAGCAGTATGTACCCGGGATTTCGATCGGAGTCAGCTACTGTACGGACAGCAACCGGAATACTGATAACAACGGGACTACTGAGAGCAACGAGCCCCCTAGAACTCGGATCGTAGGGATCGCACGCTCGATCCTCTCCGAGGAGCTCGAAGCCCCTTTGCCATGGATTTACCGAGGGAGCCTATCTCCATATTCGGTAAGTCCCAGCGTGTTTGCCTCGCTCGAGCGATTCGCAACGACCGTGGCGCAAAGCACGGGGATTCGGGGGTTATGGCAAGCCGATTTTCAGATCGATCCCAACGGCCAACTTTGGCTCTTAGAGATCAATCCACGCTGGTCGGCTAGCATGGAGTTGCATGAGCTACTCCAAGGATATTCGTGGATTACCGAGCACGTGAGGATCCTATGCGACGGCGCTTCAAAAAGCGTTCCGAGCCCGGGATCGCCCGCTGGCCAGCAGGTCGCAAAAGGGATCGTCTATGCGCCGCATGAGATGCATTTGAGTGTCGCCCAAGTCGATCGGTTGGGGCGATCTGGCTGGCATGGCACCTTGAGGGAACTCGAAACCGCCGAGTTTTGCCTTGCCGATATCCCGCAATCGGACCCTCTGGGGGTCGATTTTGCAAAAGGGATGCCGATCGTTACGGTGCTCGTAGCGGGTGAAAAAAACGCGGATTTACTTGAGAAAATCCGCCAAGCTCACTCGACGGTGCTCGGGTGGTTCAAAAGGATTTGAACCAAAACCGGGTGTGACTTGCAAGAATTTGGAGAATAGAGAGCAGACGAAAAACGTTTGTTTTTAGTGTTCCCCTTAAATGCCCTCCAAGGGACTCTTGCCATGCCATCAGAACGATTGATCGAGCGAGGAAGGTTGTTCTATCAAGCCCTCGAATGCAAAGAGCAAGCCGCTCGGTACCGGGCCGCTGCCGTCTCGCTGATGGAGGCCATCACCCTTGCCGAATGTGGCGATCCATCGAAACTCCAATCGCTTATCGACGCGATGGATCAAGATCTCTCGGTTCTGAACACTCCGTGGCCCGAGGAAACCAAAGCTCTTTTGCAGCAAGCTAGCCTCAAGGACCTCACCGAGCCCAAACCAGCAACGCAGTCACCAGCAACGCAGGCACCAGCAACGAAGGCAACAACAACGCAAGTACCAGCAACGCAAGTACCAGCAACGCAGGCAACAGCAACGCAGGTACCAGCAACGCAGGCAACAGCAACGCAGGTACCAGCAACGAAGGCAACAACAACGAAGGCAACAACAACGCAGGCAACAACAACGCAGGCAACAACAACGAAGGCAACAACAACGCAAGCACCAGCAACGCAAGCACCAGCAACGCAGGCACCAGCAACAAAAAAATCGCCGTCTGGGACATTGGCCGTCGGACCGGCGAGAGCCTCTGATAAGAAGGCGAACCGACCGCTTGCCCGGGGAACACCGAGCGATCTGGGGGGGCTCAAGCCGAGGCGTTCGAAACGAGGTGCGGAGGTTTGGATAAGCCTTGGGATCCACGTCGCTTTGTTGATGATCTTGGGATTCTGGGTTGTTGTCCAAGTCCAGCGGACCGAGATCTTGAGCATTGTCGCCGGGACGGTCGAATCGGAGGATGTGTTGATCGAAACGCCGATGGAATCGATTTCGGAACTTGAGGCGACCTCGACCGAGAGTCCAGCGATCGCCACACCCGAGACATCCAGTATGGCGATCGAAGTTCACACCGACTCCATTTCGGTCGAGCATGTCGACTTGGGGATCGAAGCCATCGGGGCAGTCAGTTCAGTTTCCGAGCAGATGAAAAAGGCAGGAGCTAGTGGGTCGAAGTTGGTCGAGGGGGCGGAGTTTTTTGGGTCGAAGGCCACGGGCAATCGATTCGTTTATGTCGTCGATGCTTCGCCGAGCATGCGACGCGATGGGGCTTTCGAAGCGGCCAAGGAGGAGATTCTCAGATCCTTGCGCTCGATGAAGCCCAAGCAGCGTTTTGGAGTGATTTTTTTCGGTGGCGAGCTCAGGCATTTGGAGTTCGAACTAGGTCAAAAACCCGACGGGCCTGTCAATGCGACTCAGGAAAACATTGAGAAAGCTGTCGAATGGCTTCGAAAAGTGACGGTTCAAAAGGATGGTCGGCCACCGATCGATGCGATCGAATCCGCCTTGGAATTCCAGCCCGATGGCATTTTCCTACTGTTCGATGGAGATACGAAAGTGGACAATTGGACGCAAACCGTGCGCGAACTGAACACATCCGACGGGTTTTTATCCGATGGGGGTACCCAGGTCCCGATCCATGTCATCCATTTCTTTCGAGAGGAATTCCAAGGAGCGATGCAGTTGCTGGCTCACCAAAACGGTGGCACCTATCGCTTCGTACCCAAGCCCGGGTTTCGCGTTTCGCCCTGAGCGAGGGTCGAACCTGGAATTATCATGGGTTGGATAATGGATCGAGTAGATCAAGTAGATCGAATGGAACACCCAGAGCAAATCCAACCGCTGGTCTTTCAAGCCGTCAATCCACAACCCGTGGATCTTGAATCCTGGGAGACCTCGGTAAATCTAGTTAGGGTCAACAAGTCGCTCAGCGCCGTTCTCTTGAGTCTCTGTGCGCATCTGATGATGCTTCTGTGCATGGCGTTTGTGTTGATCGGAGTTGGTGGCAAAAACGGATCGGGAATTTCTCTCCTGGTAAATTCGAGCGATGAGTCGCCCGAGGCGGAAATGACGCAATTGGACCTCTCGAGCAGCATGAAATCGGAGGCTGCTCAAGAAACGCCACCTGAAACGCCGACGGTTGAGGCCCAAGCGGTTCTTTCCAAGCTGACATCGATCGCAAGCGGCGCATCGGAGTTGGCCGACGATCGCGGGGACCTGGTCGCCTCGGGACCGTCGGCCACGGGTGCCGAAGCGGCCGCAGCAGCCTTAGCCTCAGGATCGATGTCAGAGTCACCGACCCCGAGCGGCGACCAAGGCTACGGGGCTTCGTTCTTCGGAGCATACGCTCCGGGGCAACGGTTCGTCTTTGTGATCGATAGTTCTTCGTCGATGCTCCAAGGGACCCGCTGGCCCACCTTGAGACGCGAGTTGACCCGCGCGATTCGAGGGCTTTCGCCCGACCAAGAGTTCTTCGTGATCAGCTTCGATATCGGCGCTCATCCGATGTTCAATACGCTTCCTCCGATCGGAAAATTCCTCCCCCCGACCGACGATAGCCTCTACCGACTCAACACATGGTTAAACGGTATCCAGCATCAAGGCTCGACGTGTCCGGCTTCGAGCATCGGCATCGCTCTGCGTTTGAAACCCGATGCGATCTTCCTGCTGTCCGATGGCGAGATTCAGGATACGACCGTCCAGGAACTCCGAGTCCACAATCGAACCGAGTCCGAGCAAGGCAAACGCAAAGTCGCCATCCCAATCCATACCGTTTTGTTGCACAGTCCTATCGGGGCTGGTCCTCTGAAGATCATCGCTGATGAGAACGATGGGGTCTTTACCCCAGTGAGTCAATTCGCAGGGCGCTGAGACTCCCGGTATACTTAATCCTCTGCATAACCTCCGCCCGTTTGACCCGCCTTAAGATCCTTGCGAGCCTGTCCGATGCATCCCGATTCCTCGACCGATCCTGTGCACCTCGAGCCCATACCCACCGAGCAATGCAGGCCCAAGCGGTTTCGCAAGGCAGCCAAACGAACCGCCATTGCTAGCTGCCTGCTGGTCTTCGGAACCAGCGCCCTTGGAACCTGGAAAATCCGATCCAGCTTGCCGAACCTCAATGCTCGGCAAGCCACCACGCATGTCGAGCAATCGGTCAAGATTCACCGCGATGCTCAAGGAATACCGACGATCCATGCCAAGTCTCGTTCGGATGCGGCCTACGCTCTTGGTTTTGCGCATGCTCAGGACCGATTCTTTCAAATGGACCTGCTCCGACGCGTGCCTACTGGACGGCTAGCCGAATTGGTTGGGAAATCGGCCGTCGGAGCCGACAAACGGTTTCGCAAACATCGATTCGCTTCGATGGCCGAGCAAGTCTACGCCAAGGTAGATAGCGAACAAAAGGAGGTCTTGGACGCCTACACACGCGGGGCAAACGAAGGCCTGCAACGGCTCGACGATGAACCCTTCGAGTACCAGGTGCTTCAAGCCACCCCGGAACCTTGGAAGCCCACCGATTCGTTTTTGGTCATGATCACCATGCTCTGTGACCTTCAACCCATGGACGGGACGCCCGAGCAAGCCTTGACGCTGCTCCACGAGAAAGTTCCTCAGGAGGTCTTTGATTATTTGGTCCGCCGTGGTTCGCGCTGGGACGCAGCCTTGGACGAGACCAAGATCTCCATGCCCGCGATCCCCGGCCCTGAGATTTGGAGTTTAAGAGACGCTCAAGCGTCGATTCGAGCCCCGCTTGCGATGCGATCGGCCGATGAGAGCCAGCCCGACCAGAGCCACGCCGATCCGGCCGCACTGGATCAAGCCCAACTGGCTTGGTTGAACTGGACCCACCAGCTCGATGGCGAGTTCAAGGTCGGGAGCAACAACTGGGCTGTCAGCAGCAAAGTCGGCAAGCCAGCCGAAGGCCATGGAGGCACCTCCCGAGCGATCCTGGCCTCCGACATGCACCTGGGGCTCCGGGTACCGACCGTCTGGTACCGAGCCGTGATGCAAACCCCCACACGGAATCACCCGAACCGCACGCTCGTCGGAGTCACCCTGCCGGGTGCTCCGGTGATGGTCGAAGGCTCCAACGGCTCGGTCGCTTGGGGATTTACCAACAGCACCGGCGATTTCGGGGATTTGATCGAGCTCAAGATGCTCTCAGAAAACCAGTATGCAACACCTCAGGGACCACGGAGTTTGGAGTCCTACACCGAGAAGATTTCCTACGGGAGCGGAGCCGAAGACTACACGTACGAATGGTCGATTTGGGGGCCGGTTGTCGAAGTCCGGGAGAATCGTCGTTTCGTCCACAAGTGGATTGGAAACGATCCCGAGGCGTTCGATTTGAACATCCTGAGGATGGAGTCGGCATCGAGCGTCGAGGAACTTGGGGATCTGGCCAACCGAGCCGGAATGCCCAACCAAAACGTGATGATGGTCGATGACCAAGGGAACATCGGCTGGACCATCTCAGGCAGGCTTCCGAAGCGTCAAGGCACACCGCAATGGGTCGCCGGTGACTGGTCGACACAGGAAGCTTGGGTCGGCTATTACGCGCCGGAAGAATACCCCCGAATGATCAACCCAGATTCGGGTCGGCTCTGGACGGCCAACAACCGAATCATGGGAGGCGATTACATGCAGAGTGTCGGCGATGGACGCTTTGATCCCGGGGCGCGGGCCAAGCAGATTCGGGACCGATTGTTCGAGAAGGAGCAGTTCGACGAAAAAGATCTTTTGGCGATCCA
>Ga0315905_10006516_pt1 | contig 11874 bp, 11 predicted proteins | sample LakEriMetagenome_5_FD_203522 | JGI IMG/M metagenome (GOLD analysis project Ga0315905, IMG submission 203522) | Freshwater fungal communities from buoy surface, Lake Erie, Ohio, United States - Buoy 4 MA121 | ecosystem: Environmental > Aquatic > Freshwater > Lake | place: USA: Lake Erie, Ohio...
TACTTCATCCCGAAAGCGGCCAATCGACCGGTTTATTCGTATCGCCTTTCGATTATTCATTTCTGGGCTTTGATTTTTATTTATATATGGGCCGGTCCCCATCACTTACTCTACACTTCTCTACCCGACTGGGCGCAATCTCTCGGAACAGTATTCTCCATCATGCTCATTGCTCCCTCATGGGGCGGAATGATCAATGGTCTCTTGACATTACGTGGTGCCTGGGACAGGGTAAGGGAAGATGTGGTTTTGAAATTTATGGTCGTGGCGGTTACAGCCTACGGTATGGCCACCTTTGAAGGTCCGATGCTCTCATTAAAAAATGTCAACGCTATTTCTCATTTTACGGATTGGACCATTGCCCACGTGCATGTTGGAGCTTTGGGATGGAATGGATTTTTGACATTTGGTGTATTGTATTGGTTGGTTCCTAAAATGTGGGGTACGACACTTTACTCCAAGAAATGGGCTTCATGGCACTTTTGGATAGGGACTTTGGGAATTTTGTTATATGCCATTCCCATGTATTGGGCAGGATGGATGCAAAGCTCCATGTGGAAGGAATTTACTCCAGAGGGACAATTGCAATATCAGTTCCTTGACACGGTAAAATTCATGCGACCATTCTACGCCATACGTTCAGTAGGAGGATTGCTATATTTAGTAGGAGCCCTTCTAATGGTGGCGAATCTTTGGAAGACGGCAAAGCAAGGCAACTTCGTTCCTGAAGAAGCCGCAGAGGCACCTCACTTGATCAAAAATGTAATCGTCAAAGGAAAAGAACATTGGCACAGAGTAGTGGAGAGAAAACCCTTTACCATGTTAGTACTATCCCTGGTGCTCGTGGCTTTGGGTGGAATGATTGAAATGATACCCACCTTTATGGTAAAGGAAAATATTCCCACCCTTACCGCTGTCAAACCCTATACTCCGCTAGAACTTGAAGGAAGAGATTTGTATATCCGAGAGGGCTGTTACACTTGTCACTCGCAAATGATCAGACCCTTCCGATCCGAAACGGAACGTTACGGAGAATACTCAAAAGCCGGTGAATTTGTTTATGATCATCCCTTCCAATGGGGATCCAAAAGAACGGGCCCCGATTTGGCGAGAGAAGGAGGAGACAAGCTGAGAAGGATGAACAGTTGGCACTACAACCACATGATGGATCCTGGTAGTATTTCATCAGGATCTATTATGCCCGCATATACCTGGATGTTTGAAAATTTGATTGATTACGAGTGCCTTCCTGCAAAAATGAAAGCCATGAAAACCCTTGGTGTTCCCTATACTGATGACGAGTTACACAACTGCATTTCCCTTGCACAACAGCAAGCTAAAGGAATATATGATGATCTTAAAAAAGATGAGAAAAATCTCCTACTCAGCGAAGATGGACTGCAACAAGATCATGAAATCATCGCTCTCATTGCCTACTTGCAAAGGCTTGGTACCGACATCGCTCTAACTCCTAATAAATAATAGAATGAAATTTATTCACTACTTGGAATCCATTAGCGGTGTAAGCATATATCCCATGATATCGTTGTTATTATTTACTGCTATTTTTTCTTATGTTCTTTTTACCACCATCAGAATGAAGAAAAAAGAAATTGATGAAAAAAGTCACCTTCCATTAGATTAATCAATGAAAAAGTTTAGCATCATCCTTATTGGAATTTTCAGCTCCACCCTGGTATGGGCCGGCGATTCAAAAAAAATATCGAGCAGCATCTATCAAGAGCCCTTGTTCTACTTCTTGGTTTTTATCGCCGTACTTCTCCTGTTTTTTATATGGCAATTTCAAAAGGTATTTGTGGCTATATCTCAAGAGAAAGTGCGAAAAATAAAAGAAGAAAGCAATACTCAGAAAAATGGATGGCCAATCATCCTGATTTTCGGAATGAGCGACTATGGAAAAATATTGGGGGAATTGGTTCACCGAGGGCTTGGAAGCACCCCCATGAACGCACTGGCCTTCATAGTGCTAATCGAACTGGCGGTTGTGCTCTACTATGCCCAGCAGATCAGAAGATTAACTGAAAAAGTAGAAGATTATCCCCTGTATGAAGAACAAAGTGTCGATGAGCAAGCAAAAAGCACCTCTCCATTTTGGAATTGGTTCAATAGGTCAGTTGAGATTCAGCAGGAAGCGAGTATCCTGACCAATCATGACTACGATGGTATTCAAGAACTGGATAATAGCCTTCCACCATGGTGGGTATATGGTTTTTACATTACCATTCTTTTTGCAATTGGCTACATGGCCTACTTCCATATGACAGGAGGTCCAAGCAGCGAACAAGAATACAAAGCACAAATGGATCAAGCAGCCATTGAGATTGCTGAATATCAATCACAAATGAAAGATGCTGTAAATGAAAACACGGTTGTACTATTAGACAACCCCTCTGATATTAATGCAGGGGCCAACACCTTTCAAAGTCTTTGCGCTTCTTGTCACGGATCCAAAGCAGAAGGTGTGGTTGGGCCCAACCTTACAGACGCCTTTTGGAAGCACGGCGGAGAAATCAAAGACCTTTTTAAAACCATCAAATACGGGGTTAAAGGAACAGGTATGAAATCTTGGAAAACCGACATTTCAGCCGCACAAATGGCACAAGTAGCTTCCTATATTCTCTCCCTTCAAGGAAGCCATCCTCCGGGAGCCAAGGAGCCAGAAGGTGTGTTGTACCAACCTGCATCATTAAGCGACAGCACTGAAAAAAATGCAAACATTTCCGACACGCTAAAGACTGCATTGAAATAAGATGGACGAATCATTTAGGGATCACGTATCACACATCGATCAAGACGGTCATCGAGTTTTTTTTCATCCCAAAAAACCGCAAGGACGGCTCTACACACTTCGCAGTTACATCAGCTATTTATATCTCTTCTTATTCTTTCTCACACCATTCATCCGTATAAATGGAAAACCCTTGTTCTTGTTGGATATTCTAGAACGCAAGTACATCCTATTCAGCGTACAATTTTGGCCACAGGACTTTTTCATTTTTGTCGTCGGCATGTTGGCCTTTATCGTTTTTATCGCATTATTTACAGTCATTTTCGGAAGAGTCTTCTGTGGATGGATATGTCCTCAAACCATTTTCATGGAAATGGTGTTTAGGAAAATAGAATATTGGATTGAGGGGGATACCGCACAACAAAAAGCCTTGAACAAACTACCATGGAACGCAGAAAAACTAAGAAAAAAGGGAATTAAACTGACACTCTTCTTGCTATTCTCATTCATTGTGGGAAATACTTTTTTGTCTTACATCATTGGTACCGATCACCTTTGGATGATAATCCATGAACCTCTTCAAAACCACATCGGTGGCTTTACCCTGATGTTGATTTTTACTGGGGTATTTATGTTTGTGTACACATGGTTTAGGGAACAGGTTTGTCTGGTGGTTTGTCCTTACGGTAGAATGCAAGGTGTATTACTTGATCAAAAAAGCATTGTGGTTACCTATGATCATGTGCGCGGCGAGCCTCGACACAAGGCACACAAAGGAGAGCGCAAAGGAGAAGGAGATTGTATTGACTGTTCTGAATGTGTGCGAGTATGTCCCACTGGAATTGACATTAGAAATGGAACTCAATTGGAATGCGTCAATTGCACTGCCTGCATCGATGCATGCAACCACATCATGGAAAGTGTACAATTGCCAAAGGGACTTATTCGATATGACTCTGAGGAAGGCGTTTCCTCCCAAAAACCGTGGAAAGTAACGCCAAGAGTGATTGGATATTCCATCATTCTTTTGTTGATTGTGGGATTAGAAATCACTTTATTGGCCACCCGTTCTGACATCGGAATGAGCGTTATTCGCGCGCGGGGCAGTTTATTTCAGATAGATAAGGATGGACACATCACCAACCTTTACAATATTAAATTCATCAATAAAACAAGCAAAGAAATTCCTATTGAACTAAGGCTCAAAGATCATGAAGGAATGATTCGTTGGATAGGAAAAGAAAGTGTTCAACTTTCACCAGAAGAAACAAAAGATGAAGAATTCTTTCTAGCAGTAAAACCTGAAGAGGTGTCCACTCAAAAAAACAAGTGGAAGCTCGAATGCTGGTCCCACGGGCAAAAATTGGGAACTGAAAATATCACTTTTATCGCACCGCATCCATGATGAAAAAAATACACTGGGGCTGGGGAATTGCCATTCTCTACGCTGGATTTACTTCCATGATTCTGACCTTGGTATATTTATCCAGCCGAGAAAAGGTGGAACTGGTAACCACTGATTACTATCAAAAAGAAATGGCCTATCAAGGCATCATCGATGCGAATAAAAACAGCAACACTGATGAAATGCATGCTCACTTAGAGATCATTAATCACCAACTCAACATTCAATTTCCATTCTCCACCGAAGGAGTTGAAAAAATGATATATGTATATCACATCAGTGAAAGTGCAAAAGACCAGAATATAATTACCTCAGAAAATCAAGTATTGATTGCCCTTTCCAAAGGAAAATACAGCATTCAATTGAGCTGGCAGCTGAATGGTAAGAACTACTTTGAAGAAAAAACAATACACATCCAATAATGAGTTTTTGGAGTATCATTTCAGCAGGATTTTTGATGGGAATTGGAGGTAGTTTTCATTGCGTAGGCATGTGCGGACCATTGCTCGTAATGTTGCACGGAAACCCAGATAAATCTGTTTCCAAAATTTGGATGTTGCTTCATCACCTTGGTAGAATATTCACATATCTTCTTATCACCCTTCTCTTTTTCCAAATTGGAAAGTACTCTGGGTTGTTTACTCTTCAACAAGGAGCGAGCCTTTTGGGTGGAACTCTATTCATACTTGGATGGATACCCTTAACGCAAAAATGGTTGACTCAAATCACAAGTCCCTTTCGAAATAAATTGCAATTACAGCGGATTCAAACCCAATGGATCAAACATCTTGCTTGGGGATTGATCAATGGCACTTTACCTTGTGGATGGGTGTATAGTGCCATCGGAGCATCACTCATTACTGGGCACATAGTAGATGCATTGATGTTTATGCTATTCTTTGGCATTGCCTCCTCGCCGTCGCTAATAATGGTTGCCATTTCAGGAAATAAAATCTGGCGGAAATTGGAAACTAAAAATATTCACAAAGTAAGATGGGCCATGGCACTCATAGGCCTGATATTCATATTAAGAGGATCCAACTTAGGAATTCCCTATTTAAGTCCTAAGCTCGAAAAGCAAAAATCGAGCTGTTGTCAAAATCATTAATTTTTCATTCTCCTCAACTTCTCTTCGTTAACGATAGTGATATTGGATCCTTGAATGGTCACTAATCCTTCTTCTTTAAAATCACTTAATGTTCTGATTACAGACTCGGTGGCAGTACCCACCATTGCAGCTAGATCATCTCTTGAAATGGCGATCGTAAACTTACCCTCACCCTCAGAATGAAAACGCATTTTGAGCCGAACCAAGGCATTGGCTGTTCGCTTTCTCACACTTGAATACGCCAATTGAACCGCTCTTTCTCTTTCCAATTCCAAAGCAGAACTGAATAATTGAACCATCTCCAACAACATCTTCGGATGCTGTTCTAACCAATTAAAAAAAGACACCTTAGGAATCATCATCAATTCAGATGTTTCTAATGTCTCAGCACTATCTAAATGTATATCTCCCTTAAACAAAGAGGAGAACGCAAATATATCTCCCTTTCCACGCACTCTTAAAATCAAATCTTTGCCTAAATCATGCGATTTAAACAATTTCACTTTGCCTTTTAATACAACATACAAATTTTGACAAGTATCTCCCTCTGAGAACACCACCTCTCTCTTACCCATTGTCTTGGTGAATTTACCCGGAAGACTAGAAAGAGCTTCAATCCAATCAAAAGCACGATTTCTCGTTTGCTGAATTCTATGATTCAATTGATCAATAGTCCCCTCACCACCATTATTTTTCTTCAACCTCGCCTCCACACAACTGAGCAATTCCGTATCACTGAACGGCTTCATAAGGTAATCATCTGCACCCAATTCCATCCCCTTTCTGATGTCAGTGCGCTCAGACTTGGCGGTTAAAAAAATAAATGGTATACGAGCCGTTTCAATATTCTTCCCCAACAAATGTATGACGCCGTATCCATCCAACACCGGCATCATGATGTCACATAAAATCAAATCGGGGTGGTACTGCTGAGCCACAGCCACACCCTCTTTGCCATTGGATGCCGTCATCACATGGTACCCGCCTAGTTCCAGTAACTCAGCCACATTTTCTCTCACCTCTAGGCTATCTTCAATGATTAAAATGGTCTTCTTTTCCATAGTCCTTCACTTTCAAATGAATAATAAATTTAGTTCCCTTGCTAATTGTACTTTCCACAAAAATATCACCTCCGAGCAATTCAACGCATCTTTTAACAATACTCAACCCTAGACCAGTCCCCGGAATATTCACAGCATTAGAGGCTCTATGAAAGCGTTGAAATAAGTGATTCAACTCCAATGAGGGGATACCTATTCCCTCGTCTTGAATGATCAATGTAAAGTCATCGCCGTTTAGCTCCACCGTCATAAGAATTTTCTTGTCTTCAGGAGAGAATTTCACCGCATTGCTCAATAGATTGATGACGACATTCTTCAAAATCTTTGGATCACAATGTATCTCATCGGATCCGTGATAATGTAATTGAAAGGTCTGTCCCTCCTTCAAAATAGGAATAAGCTCATCCAACCACTCATTCAAACTATTCTTAAGATGAATTTTATTCCACTCCACCTGAATCTTCCCTTCTTCCAAACGAGATAGCGACAAGATGTCTTCAAGGATCTCGGTTAATCCCTTCACAGAATGTTTGATCCGATGAATATGCTTATGAAGTTTATCAACATCACCTCTTTCCGCATATTGATCAATCAATGCCGCAGAAGATAATATCGTACTCAACGGAGTTCTGAACTCATGAGAAGCCGTGGAAACGAATCTGGATTTCAATTCATTCAATTCACGCTCTCTTTGGAGTGCCAAATACAAATCATCCTTGGACCTCTTCAAATCTGCTAATGCCTCTTCCAAAACCATTGTTCTGTCTCGTACTTTCTTCTCCAAAGAGTTATTGAGCAACTTCAATTCTGAGTAGGCCGATTTAATCTTCTCCTCTTGCTCTCTTCTCTCCGTAACATCAATGATAAAGGCAATCACGAACATTTGTCCCTCTGACTCGTAGGTACTGAGACTGATCTCAACAGGAAAAGTCTCTCCATTTCGCTTCAGACCGGACAACATCATATTCTTCCCCATCGGTCGCGAATGTGGATTTTGATGATAATTTTCCCGATGAGTTTGATGCTTACTCTTTGCCGCATCTGGCACCAGATCCTCTACTAATTTGGGCAAAACATCATCACCTGTAAAGCCAAACATCCTCCTTCCCATGGGATTCATAGCCACTATTTGCCCTAAACGATTGGCAATCAATATCCCCTCATTCACATGATCAAAAATGGACTGAAACCGATTTTCCATAACGACCCTAATTTAAACACCTTCTAAAAAACAAGTAGGTGATTTTAATCACTTTTCTTATCCTCGTCTAGCGGAGCAGGTGTCTTAAAATCCTTCAATGTACCTTCAAAAATCTCATATCCATACCAAACACAATCAATCTTTGCATTGATCCATTTAGACTTCTTACTGGGCTTCAAACCCAAGCGCTTCATGGCTTCTAGGTGACCAGAAAAAACCCACGTTTTCCAACCCTTCCAATTCAACTTGAATGCGTTTCCGATGTTCTTGTAAAATCCAATGGCATCATCTAGATCTAATCGCTCGCCGTATGGGGGATTCATGGCCAATATTCCACGTTCATTTTCCAAATTCATTTCAAAAAAATCATTGCTTCCAAAAAGGATGTGCTGAGCTAAGTTCTCTTTACCTGCATTCTTTTTGGCCCATCCCAAGGCATTTTTATTCAAATCATTGGCATAGATGGGAAAAGTGGGCTCCACAATGGCATCTTCCCTCTTCTTCTTAATGGCCAACCATAAATTTTCATCATATCCCGGCCATTTCATGAATTGAAATTGAGGACGCGCAAATTGCGCCGGCGTGTGAGACGCCACCATAGCGGCCTCTATTACCAAGGTGCCACTGCCACACATAGGATCAATAAAAACGGACTCCCCTTTCCAACCAGTAGTTCTGATCAAAGCAGCGGCCAAGACTTCGTTCAACGGTGCATCCCCTGCCCCCATGCGATACCCCCTTTGATTCAATGACCGTCCACCAGCATCCAAGGAGATCGTCACCTTTTCTTCATCAATGTGAAGATGAAACAAAACATCCGGATTCTCGGCATCCACATTGGGTCGCTTATCATACTCATTTCTAAAATAATCGGCAATGGCGTCCTTCAATTTCAAACTCGCAAAATGCGGATGTTGAATGGAATGATGCCTAACATTGGCATCAATAGCAAAGGTTTGATCCAACAACATCAAATTGTCCCACTCAATCTGCATTGCCTTTTTATAGAGATCCTCCACCTTACGAATAAAAAACTCTGCAATAGGAACATACACACGAAGCGCCAATCGCGAGCAATAACAGACATCGTACATCACCTCTTGCGAACACTCCCCATAAACCACGCGCTTTCCTAATTTGATTTTATTTACCCCCAATTCCTTCAACTCTTCTGCCAATAACTCCTCGCAATTGGCCAAACACTTTACCGAAATCGAAAACTCTCCTTTATTCATGATCCTGCCTTTTTTACTGGGAAACCCATTTCTGATAACATCAACACTACCTTATCTCTATGATCACCCTGTATAATGATCTCACCTTCCTTAGCGGATCCTCCTGTACCACACTTTGTTTTAAGCGTTCGTCCCAATTCAGAAAGTGCAGATTCAGATCCAACAAATCCCTTTACCACCGTCGCTATCTTGCCACCACGATGGTTCTTCTCTAGCCATACTCTCAAAGCTTGTTCACTTTTGGGCACTTCCACCTCCTCCCTTTCCTCTTTGGGCAAAGAACCACTAGTGGAAAACACTAAGCCACCTAAATCAGACAGACTATTTTTTTTATTGTGCGACATGGAACAAAGATAAGGTTTTCCTCAGACGTCTTTGACACTATCCTCGCAATCCTAGAATATATTTGGATCATGATTGAAGGACTCTCCATTTTTCTTATTTCATTGACAACGGCAGTGCTCACTTACTATTCAGGATTCGGTTTGGGAACCTTATTATTGCCCACGCTCTCCATCTTTCTTCCGTTGGAATGGGCCATTACTGGTACCGCCATCGTTCATTTAATCAACAACCTGATAAAACTCACTTTAAATTATCAAAACACCCACTGGAAAATAGCATTGACTTTTATTACAACTGCCATGCCCTTTGCCTTTATCGGAAGTCAATTATTCTCCTGGCTCCTCATAGCACCTCAAACCATTGACTTCTCTCTCGTTGGTTGTACATTCCAAACGCTACCTTATAAAATATTCATCGGATTATTGATGATCCTTTTCGCCATAGCCGAGTGGTTTCCAGAAAACAAAAAACCCACCTTCACTTCCAAGTGGCTCCTGATAGGCGGAGCGCTCTCTGGATTTTTCGGGGGACTTTCAGGGCATCAAGGAGCACTGAGAAGTGCCTTTTTTATAAGAACCACCATGAATAAGAAACAAATCATCGCAACCGGCATCATCGTGGCTTGCTGCATTGATGTCACCCGGCTCCTTATTTACCCCATAGATTGGCATACGATGATTGAGGGTCCATACACCACCTGGCTATGGATGGCGATGGGCGGTGCGGCCCTAGGAACCATTGCAGGCCAGTTTTTTATTGAAAAAATCACCATTCAATCATTGAAACACATCATCGCCATCAGCCTTTTAATCATGGGATGCGCAATGATTTTAGGAAAAGTTTGATTGTGGAACGATCCACACCTATATTTGCGCCACTTATCAAGAAAGACGGAGGGAAATGGCCCCACGATGTCTTGGCAACCCTGGTAAAGCAGGGTGCCAAATCCTACTCTCCCAAAGAGAGAAAGATGAGTGAAGAGTTTTTCTTCGTCCCATTGATAAGCCAAAAACATTGCAATGGGAATTTATCAAGACATTCAAAAAAGAACCCTGATCATCGACGGTGCCATGGGCACTATGATACAGCGGCACACGCTCACGGAAGAGGACTTTAGAAAAGACCGTTTCCCAGATCATCCCTCTCCTCTTAAAGGAAACAATGACTTATTGTGCATCACCCGACCTGATATCATTACGGACATTCACTACGCCTACCTCTGCGCAGGAGCCGACATCATCGAAACCAACACATTCAATGCACAACGCATTTCAATGGACGATTATGGCCTCACAGATTGCATTGAAGAAGTCAATGTAGCGGCTGTGAAATGTGCGCAAGCCGCGGTAGAACGGTACTACCATGAACATGGTAGCGAACAAAAAAAATACATTGCAGGGGCAGTTGGACCGACTTCTAAAACGGCGAGTCTGTCGCCGAAAGTGGAAGACCCCAGTTATCGGGCAGTGACATTTGACGATTTGGTTCATGCGTACGAAGAGCAAATCACAGCCATGTTGCAAACGGGTGTGGATACCATTTTGATTGAAACCATTTTTGACACCCTCAATGCCAAAGCTGCGTTTTTTGCTGCTCAGCAATGCATGAGCCGATTAGGAAAGACCGCCATTACCCATCAAAATCCAGATGGGGATATTGCACTCATGGCCAGCGGCACCATCACAGATGCCGCAGGAAGAACCCTTTCAGGACAAACCGCATCGGCCTTTGCCATTTCATTGTCTCACATTCCACTTTTTAGCATCGGATTGAATTGCGCACTAGGTGCGGATCAATTGATCACCTATGTAAAGGAGTTGGAGAGTATCTCAAACTGCTTTATCAGTGCGTATCCCAATGCCGGATTACCCAATGCTCTGGGCCAATATGACCAAGGTGCCCATGAGATGGCTGAAAAAGTAAAGCCCTATTTGACCGGGAAACATGTTCAAATTCTTGGAGGTTGTTGTGGTACTACGCCTGATCACATCGCGGCCATTGCTCAACTCGCTCATCAACTTCAATCGATAAAAGCATGAAGAAGGAAGCAAAATTGATATTGAGTGGCCTAGAGCCACTGATCATCACCCCAGAATCCAACTTTGTGAATGTTGGGGAAAGAACCAATGTCACGGGTTCCAAAATTTTTCTTCGTTGTATTCAAGAACAACGTTGGGAAGATGCCATCGCCATTGCACGTGAGCAGGTAGAAAATGGTGCGCAAATCATCGATGTCAATATGGACGAAGCCATGTTGGATGGGGTTGAGAATATGCGCAAGTTTCTTAATCTCATGGCCGCTGAGCCCGACATTGCCAAAATTCCCGTGATGGTGGATTCTTCCAAATGGGAAATCATTGAGGCCGGTCTTCAGTGTTTACAAGGAAAGGGGGTAGTCAACTCTATCAGTTTAAAGGAAGGCGAAAGCGATTTTATTCAAAAAGCCAAACTGATTCAGCAATACGGAGCTGCTGTTATCATCATGGCTTTTGATGAACAGGGGCAAGCGGATAGTCTCGAAAGGCGAATCGAAATCTGTCAGCGAGCTTATCGCATATTGACAGAAAAAGTGGGTTTTCCAAAAAATGATATCATCTTCGATCCCAATATTTTCCCGATTGGAACAGGAATGGAAGAGCATCGAAACAATGCCGTCCATTTCTTCCAAGCTACAAAATGGATCAAAGAAAATTTACCCGGTGCTTTGGTGTCAGGAGGTGTGAGCAATGTATCATTCTCTTTTCGTGGCAACAACACCGTGCGAGAAGCG
>Ga0315905_10006517_pt1 | contig 11874 bp, 4 predicted proteins | sample LakEriMetagenome_5_FD_203522 | JGI IMG/M metagenome (GOLD analysis project Ga0315905, IMG submission 203522) | Freshwater fungal communities from buoy surface, Lake Erie, Ohio, United States - Buoy 4 MA121 | ecosystem: Environmental > Aquatic > Freshwater > Lake | place: USA: Lake Erie, Ohio...
AGCTTGCCCAAGTGACTTATTTGAATCTGATAATTGTAATGTAGATTGTTCTGGTAATTGGAATGATTGGTCTGTTTGTAATACAAATACAGGTACTAGAACTAGAACATATAGAATAATAAATCAACATAAAAATAATGGTATAGCTTGCCCAAGTGACTTATTTGAATCTGATAATTGTAATGTAGATTGTTCTGGTAATTGGAATGATTGGTCTGTTTGTAATACAAATACAGGTACTAGAACTAGAACATATAGAATAATAAATCAATATAAAAACAATGGTGTTTTTTGTCCTACTGATCAAATAGAAGATTGTAATGTAGATTGTTCTGGTAATTGGTATGCTTGGAATAATTGGTCTGATTGTAGTACAAATACAGGTACAAGAAATAGAATTAGAACATATAGAATAATAAATCAACATAAAAATAATGGTTTAGCTTGCCCAAGTGAATTATTAGAAACAAATAATTGTAATGTAGATTGTTCTGGTAATTGGAATGATTGGTCTGTTTGTAATACAAATACAGGTACTAGAACTAGAACATATAGAATAATAAATCAATATAAAAATAATGGTGTTTTTTGTCCTACTGATCAAATAGAAGATTGTAATGTAGATTGTTCTGGTAATTGGTATGCTTGGAATAATTGGTCTGATTGTAGTACAAATACAGGTACAAGAAATAGAATTAGAACATATAGAATAATAAATCAACATAAAAATAATGGTTTAGCTTGCCCAAGTGAATTATTAGAAACAAATAATTGTAATGTAGATTGTTCTGGTAATTGGAATGATTGGTCTGTTTGTAATACAAATACAGGTACTAGAACTAGAACATATAGAATAATAAATCAATATAAAAATAATGGTGTTTTTTGTCCTACTGATCAAATAGAAGATTGTAATGTAGATTGTTCTGGTAATTGGTATGCTTGGAATAATTGGTCTGATTGTAGTACAAATACAGGTACTAGAAATAGAATTAGAACATATAGAATAATAAATCAACATAAAAATAATGGTATAGCTTGTCCAAGTGAATTATTAGAAACAAATAATTGTAATGTAGATTGTTCTGGTAATTGGAATGATTGGTTTGAATGTAATACAAATACAGGTACTAGAACTAGAACATATAGAATAATAAATCAACATAAAAATAATGGTGTTTTTTGTCCTACTGATCAAATAGAAAATTGTAATGTAGATTGTTCTGGTAATTGGAATGATTGGTCTGAATGTAATATTGAAAAATGCGATATATTTAATAATAATAATGGAATAGGTAAAAAAACTAGAGAATATAAAATATTATTTGAACCGAAAAACTTTGGTAAAATATGTCCTTCAAATGAAACTACAGAATGTATTAAAGAAGATTATGAATTTTGTAAACAATGTAAAAGTAATTTAGTAATAAATAACGAATGTTACAATATTGATCGATGTTATAGAACAACTGGTATAGGTATCAAAAACAATAATTATATTAGTACGAATTCATTAGCAAATTGTATAATGCCTAAAACTAACACGATAAATTGTACTGTACCAAATTATCCAGATTGTACATGTAGTTATGATATTTTAACTAATACATATTGTAATTATGTTAATACAGAGTGTAAATATGTTAAAAATGCATATACAGGATCTATAGATACAGAATATCCAGTAAGTATATGCACTCCTAATAAAATAACAGAAGAACTACCCGGTGGAATATGTCCAGATCCTAATATTCGTAAAATAGAAAACGATAACAGATGTAATTGTATTGTTGAAAAAACTTTTGAAAATTGGAATTATACTGACGAAAGATGTAATTCTACAACATATTCCGCTAATAGATCTAGAAGAGTAAGAGTAAGAAAAATAGGAGGTTTAAAAGGATGTTTATTTCCTAAAAAACAAAATGAAAATATTATAGATAGTACAAAAGGTATATCTCTAAATGATAAATTTCAATTTCATCGTGATAATGATGAAATTAATAAAACATTTGATATAACAGAAACTGAAAACATAAATTGGCCGAATAATGATAGATGTATATGTGAAGGTACATCATGGGTGGGCGGTATAGGTTGTCCATCGAGCACAGATTATAGTATTCCAGAAAGTCATTTTAATAAAATGCGAAGAAGAACAACCACAAAAACAATTCCAGGTATAGTATGCGATGAAGAATATATTCTATGTCCTAGAGATTGTTCAGGTAATTGGAATGATTGGACTGTTTGTAATATTCAAGATACAAAAACTAGAACATTTAGAACTACATTTGATAAATTAAATAATGGTGTTCTTTGTCCAACTGATCAAATAGAAGATTGTTCATTAAATTGTATTGGTAATTGGAATGATTGGACTGTTTGTAACAATCAAGGTAAAAGAACAAGAACATTTAATAAATTAAATAATAGTGTCATTTGTCCTACTGATCAAATAGAAAATTGTCGTTTTGATTGTTCAGGTAATTGGACTTATTGGGGACATTGTTCTGTTAATCAATGCTCAGGAACAACTGGAATAGGTAAAAAAACTAGAGAATATGCAATTAGATATTTTCCTCAAAATGGTGGTAATTCATGTCCTACAACTGATCCAAATCCATTAAATTGTATTATAGAAAATTATCCAGCTTGTACATGTAGTTATAATATATCAAGTAATGAAAGTTGTAATGTTAATAATACAATTTGTGAGGAACAATCTTATCCAAATATAAATGGTAGGCCACAATTTCCATTTCAAAGTAAATGTTTTCTTAGTTATACAAAAACACAAAATCTACCAGGTGGAAATTGTCCTGATCCTACAAATATTTATCATATTATACCAAGTGATAGAACAAATTGTGAATGTACTTTTAAAAAAACTTTTAGTGATTGGACAGATTATACAAATAAAAAATGTAATAATAGAACATTTTCTGCTACTAGAACAAGAGTAAAGAGAGTAACAAAAACAGGAGGTTTGATAGGATGTATATTTTCTAGAGAACAAAATGAAGAATCTCCAACTCAATTTAAACATCCTAATGGTTATTTTCAATTTACACCTAGTGATAATTTTTTTGATATAGTTCAAATAGAAAATTTAATTTCAAATAATGATTTTAGATGTTCTGTTTAGTTATGTTAAAATAGTGTTAATAAAATATATAATTTTTAATTATTAATTATCATTAATAAAAAATTGATTAACTTTATTTGTTATAATTGTAAAAGAAATTTGAAGAATATAATATACAATATAAATTTAATTAAAAAAATAAAAATTAATTATGTATTCTGGATATAAAGTATTTAAGTGCTATTTAACTAATAAATATCATACTTCATTTTGTAAATTATGAATAAAAAAAAATAAAATTTTATTATCTATATTAGTAATATTTGTTAATGCTTGGAATAATGTATTTTTAAAATCATTTTCACTAACTATTTTATCATAACAATCTCTATTAGTAATATTATTTTTAATATTATTATTAATAATATCATAAATATCAGTATTTATATTTTTATAAGTTTCTAAAAATATTAAAAATCCATAGTATTTATTGCTATATTGATTATGTTCAAGATCTATATTATCATAATAATTTTTATATAAATTGTATATTTTATCAACGCAATTATTTATTGCATCATTGTAGTTATAACCCTCCATTATATAATATTAGTATTAAGTATAAACTATCTTTTTAAACATTTTTAAATAAATAAATTTATAAAAAATTGAATAATTAATTTTTTTAAATAAATTAATAAATAATATAATAAAAAAACAATGAATACATATAATATAATGGAAAATAATATAAATTTAAACAAAAATATATATAATATAGAGAAGGAGGTGAAATGTTTAGAAGATTTAATATTAAAAATAGAAGAAAATTATAATATTCTAAATATAAAAGTATCAAATTTAGAAATAGATAATAAAAATTTAAAAGAAGAAAATAGAATATTAAAAATTAAAATCAATAATTTAAAAGAAGAAAACAGAATATTAAAAGAAGAAAACAGAATATTAAAAATCAAAATCAATAATTTAGAAGAAGAGAATAAGATATTAAAAATCAGAGTGAATAAGTTAGAAAACAAAGACATGATAAAAAAAATATGCGAAGCGATATCAGATATAATAAACGAAGATAATTTGGAAACAAAAATATCAGAATATAGTTCAGAACTAAAAGAACTAAAAAGGAATAGGAACGATATATTACATTATATAAGGAGGAATGACACAAAAGATATAAAAAACCAAAAAATCTTAATATTAATAGATAAATTAAAGAAGATAAACAAAGAGATAAAAGATGAGATAAATTTAAAATTTTATTATGAAATAGATTCAGAGAATGAGATAGAATTAATAGAGAAAATAATAGAACATTATGAGAATAATAAAATATTAATAAATAGTTCAAATATAAGTAAAAAAGATATAGATAGAATAAATTATTGGTGGAAGTGATAATTAGTAATATTTAGTGATATTTAATTTATGATTAATTTACAATAGCTCATAACGTCATATATGTTAGTTATTATGTAATAATTTATTTTGATATATAGACAATGTATTTATGATATATAAACAATAGATTGTAACATACATAAATTAATTAATTAATTATGTATATGATATAATCCAAACATTGCGAAGCACAAATATATGAGAGACGGAGGTCTGTATTATTGACATACGTTATATGTCAATAAGCATTATTTGAATATATGGTATGAAATGTTTTTTTATAATGTAATGATTAAAAATTGAAAAATTAATTTATAAAAAAAATAATAAAGAGGAATATAACAGAGTATGTCTGATATAAGAGAGTTGTACGATTTAAGTAATAAAAGAATAGAGGAGATAACAGATATAATATTAGAAATCTATCGCGATGGAATAAAAATAGACGAGAATATGAAAGATGTATATGAAAAATTATTATTATCATCGGGTTATGTAGGGGTGAAAGAGAGATTATCAGAGAGAGAGATAACGAACATAATACATATAAGCGATATCCATATAAGGAAGAACAGTAGAATATTAGAGTATAAGGATGTATTTAAAAAATTATATGAGGAGTTAAAAAACATAAAAATAAAAACACCGAACTATGTAATAGTAATAACGGGAGATTTATTACACGACAAAGATGAGTTTACAGCGAGTAGTACAGATTTGATAGTAGATTTTTTAAACGAGTTATCAAAGATAAACGATGTAATATTAATAGCAGGTAATCACGACATTAATATGAGAAATAAGAGTGATATAGATCCGATAACAAGTATAATAAAAGATAGGAAACCATGTAATTTATATTATTTACAATATTCAGGAATATATGAATATGGGAACATAGTATTTGGTTTATCATCATTAGTAGATGACAAATTTATAAAATCGGAATATATAATGAGCGAAAAAATAAAGGTAGGATTATATCACGGAATGTTAAACAAATGTAAAGTACAAAAGGGTGGTATAGAGATGTATTCAAACATAGGAATAAAAGATTTCAAAGGATATAATTATGTATTATTAGGAGATATACATTTGCATCAATATTTAGATGCGAAGAGAAGGGTAGCTTATGCGGGGTCATTAATATCGCAAAATTTTAGTGAAACGAACGATGAGCATGGCTATATAAACTGGGATTTAGTAAATAAAACATCAGAATTTAAACAAATAAAGAATGATTATCAACATAAGATTTATGAAATAAAGGAAGGAGAAATAATAATAGAAAATACAAAATACAAAGAATTGACAGAAGAAGAATTAAAACTAATCCCGAGATGCGGGAACATAAAAATAATATACGATGATTATTTAGAATTAAACAGATATAACAATATATTAAAACAATATAAACCGTACATATCATTAACAACCCAATATAATAAATTAGAGAGGATAGAGAATAAAATATTAGAAAATATAACAAATTTAAATTTGGAAGATATGATAATAGAATATATAGATAAAAAATGTAATATAAATGAAAAATTAAAGAATGAAATAGTTGATGAAATATTAGAATTATTATCAGAACATGATATTAATAATATAAAAACAAGTAATTGGGAATTATTGGAAATAAAATTTAGTAATATGTATGGTTATGGAGAGAATAATATAATAAATTTTAGTAAATATAATAAAAATTTAATAGGTATAAATGCTCCGAATTCGTATGGTAAGTCAAGTCTATTAGATATAATAACATTTGGATTATTTACATTATCAGCAAGAGGTGGAGACACAATACCAAAAGATATAGTAAATATAAATAAAGAGTACGGTGAATGTGAAGTATTGATAGAGACAAATGGGAAATTATATTTGATAAATAAAAAGGTTGTAAAAAGATGTAGAAATAATAAATTGCATATGGAATTAGATAAATTTAAAATATATGAATTACTAGAATATAATGGTGGGTATTATATATTTAATAATAAACATTATACAAAACATGATATAAGTTGTTCAAATAACGATAAATCAGAGAGAAAAATAAAAGAATTAGTAGGAACAAAAGAAGATTTTATATTTACATGTATATCATTGCAATTTAATAATATATCATTAAGTGATATGACACAAGCGAATAAGAAGAAATTTTTAACAAAAATTATGAAATTAGATATATTTACAGATATATTAAAAAATGTAAAAGAAAAAAACACAAATTTAAAAAATGATGAAAAAAAATTAAAATTATTAATAAATAATGATATTATATACTACGAAACAATAATAAATGAGAATGAGAATTTAATAAGCCAAAAGAATTTAGAATTAGAAGATAATTATAATAAATTAAATATAAATAATGAAAAAATATATTTATTAACAAATGAATTAAAAAGATTAGATTACAATATAGAAGTAAAAGAGGATATTAATTATTCTAATTTAATATTAATAAAAAAAACAAATTTAGAACTTTTGAAAAAAGAATTAGAAATAATAAATGAAAAAATAAATAGTTTAAAATACATAAATAAACAAAAAGAAATAATGAATGAATATAAGACATTTATACAAGAGAAGAATGAAAAAAAATTTAATTTACAAGATAAAAAAATGTCATTGAAATATAAATTAAAAATAGAAAAAAACAATGATATAAAAATATTACAAGAAAAGAATGTAATATTGACGAATGAATTATTAGATTTAGAAAAGAATATAAAAGATATGAATATATCACATTCAGATTTTGAAATATTTAAAAAATTATGTAATATTAATGATATAATTAAAGATATTAGCGATGACTATAGGAATATTTTAGAAAATAATAAGGATAATGATATAATTAATATTTTGCGAAATTCAAAATTAAAATATATAGAACATTTCAATAAAAATACATTATTAAAAATACATGAATATATAGATAAACAATTAAAATTAGAAAATAATAATATTAATATTGAAAATATTAAATATAATGAAGAAATAAAATTAGAAATAGAATATATAGATAAAGAAATAAATATATTAGAATTAAATAATTATGAACCATATGAAATATTACAAAATGAATTAAAAATTATTGATGAATTAATTAAAAAGAAAAATAATATTATTAAAGAAATAAATATATTAGAAAATGAAATAAAAGATATTGAAAATATTATCAAATATAAAGATGATATAATAATAAATAATAATATAAATAAAGAAATACAAGAGATTAAATTATTAAATGAAGAGATCAATAAAAATAGTAAGAAATGTAATAATATATTAATAGAAAAAAACTGTTTATTACATAATACAATAAAAGATTTAGAAAAATATAAAAAAAATAAAAATTTGTATATTCAAATACAAAAAGATGTAGAGAAATATAAAATAATAGAGAGAGTAATATCAAATGATGGAATAGTATTATATATATTAAAAAAAAACGTACCAATAATTGAAAATATTATTAATAATATTATAGCAGGACATACGAATAAAACAGTAAAAATAAAAATTGACAATGATAATATAAATATAGATTTTTACCAAGATAAAAAAATATTAAATTGTACAGGAGGGAAAGAGAGATTTATAATTGAATTAGCTTTTAAAATAGCTATATCATATGTCGCTGTTTTACCAAAAGCGAATGTATTATTTATCGACGAAGGTATATCTGTTTTAGATAAAAATAGTATAGATAATTTTAATACTATAGTTGATTTTTTAAAACAACATTATAATAATATATATTTAATAACACATATTGATAAAGTCAAAGAGTTTTTTGATCATGAAATTTTTATTAAAAAGAAAAATAATAGATCCTATATAAATAATATAATTATATAAATTATTGTGACATGTTGAATAATAAAAATTTGTTAATAGAAAATTGCAGGCTAATAAAAAATTTGTTAGTTAATTATTTATATATTTAGGCAAAAAAGGCAGGATATGATTAAGATAATGTTATTTTATATATGTGTTCCAAACATTATATACAAATATATAGTGTCTAAGATGTTTTGCTTTATTAAAATACAACAAATATTTAAATTTATGTATTTATAAGAAATCTGATATTGATAGTAAAATAATAGAGTCGATAGGTAATAATTTATACATAGAGACTTTTAAAAATAAATTAACGAAGATTAAAATAGCGAAGGAGTTACTTTATGTTTTAGATATATTTAAAATAGAAAATTTATCAAAGGATGTTACAAAACATTTCAAAGACGACAAGGTAGATAGTACTTGGTTATCTGAAAATATTGATACAATAAAGAAGACATTCGAAATAAGAACAAATAAATATGATGATCTCAGTTACTATAACATTTATTTATTGTTAATAACAATATTAAAAAGTTTATTTGATGAGAATATATTTATACAAAAAAAAATTCAAAAGAATAAAAAAATGTATTATTGTTATGAAATTAACAAAGAAATATTAGAACAACATATAAATAGTATAAAAAGTCTAGATAACTAAACGGTGGCATTTTGCGGTAATGTATTATATAAATATTATAATTTTTCGCAAAATGCCACCGTTTATATTGTTACAAAATTCTATATTTATTAAAGAAATGTATATTTTGATGCAAATTTATATTGTTAAAATTATATAACAATATAAAAACTTGGCGGTGTGATGTATATATTGAAAAAAACATATTATTTAATATATGAGAAGTGAATGATTACATCATTAACTATTTGTAAAATATTTGATATTAATAACTAGATGAATAAAAACAATATAAGAATATAATTATATAATATTATAACCATAAAAACACCATAAAACCATAATGTCAAATCCTAAATGTCAAAAATGTTATTGTTATTTTAAACCAACGTTAAAAACATCAGGGGAACTTTATAAAAATTGCGATAGGTGTCGTGATTTTATGCGAAATAATAATAAATGTGTAAAATGTAAAATCAAAGTACCTTGTTTTGGACTATCAACAGATAAAAAAGCTACGTTTTGTAGCAATTGTAAAAATGATGATATGATTGATATTAAAAATAATAAATGCATAAAATGTAAAATCAAACATCCTATTTTTGGGTTATCAACAGATACAAAAGCAACATTATGCGGTGATTGTAAAAATGATAATATGATTGATATTAAAAATCCAAAATGCATAAAATGTAAAATCAAAAAACCTATTTTTGGATTACTAACAGATAAAAAAGCTACATTTTGTAAAGATTGTAAAAATGATGATATGATAGATATTAAACATCAAAAATGTGTTAAATGTAAAATCAAACGTCCTTATTTTGGGTTACTAACAGATAAAAAAGCTACTTTTTGTAAAAATTGTAAAAATGATGATATGATAGATATTAAACATCAAAAATGTGTTAAATGCAAAATCAAATATCCTTGTTTTGGATTATCAACAGATAAAAAAGCAACATTTTGCAGCGATTGTAAAAATGATGATATGATAGATATTAAACATCAAAAATGTGTTAAATGTAAAATCAAACATCCTATTTATGGATTATCAACAGATAAAAAAGCAACATTTTGCAGCGATTGTAAAAATGATGATATGATAGATATTAAACATCCAAAATGTGTTAAATGTAAAATCAAATATCCTTGTTTTGGATTATCAACAGATAAAAAAGCAACATTTTGCAGTGATTGTAAAAATGATAATATGATTGATATTAAAAATCCTAGATGTATTACTCAATTATGTGATAAATATTCTGTAATAGATAAATACTGTACCCGTTGTTTCTATGCTCTTAATCCTAATGATAAGCGTTGTAAGCGTATCAAGTTTAAGGAAAACGAAATGATTAAATATATTCAAGAAACTTTTAAAGATCTTAATTGGATATGTGATAATACTTTAATAGGTGATAATATGTGTCTAAAATACAGACCCGATGTATTATTACATCTAAACAATCATTCAATCGTAATAGAATGTGATGAGAAACAGCATAGACATTATAAAGATAATAATACTTGTGAAAATTCGCGAGAGCATCAAATACAAGAGGCATTAAACAGACCAGTAGTGTTTATTAGATTTAATCCTGATGAATATTTAGACTTAAATAATAAGAAAGTGTTATCTTGTTTTAATGTAGATAAAAAACTAGGATTTAATACAATACCAAAAAATCAAGAGAGTAGATGGATAACAAGATTAGAAACATTAAAAAACACAGTATTAAAGTCGGTAGAAAAGCCACCAATAAACCCTATAGAAAAAATCTATTTATACTACGATGGATATAAATAGTAATATTAATTAATAATAATATGTAATATATGTGTTCCAAACATGGTATAAAATATATGTTTAGCGTGGTTTGCATCATTAACATAACAGACGTTATGTTAATGTGCATTTGTAAATATATGATATGAATGTTTAATAAAAAATATATAAATTGTCCGATTAATGAAAAAAGGTTGTTTAAATAAGTGTAATTAATTTAAATATTTTGTTTATAAAACATCCGGAAAACGTTAATGTAAAATTAAGTCAATTAAATAGTACACAATCATATTTTATATATATGTAGAAAAAATATATGGTATAAATCTTTCTTATAATAAATAAATGTAGTAATAAGTAAATAAATGATTACGTATTTTTTAAAGTGATGATATTAATATTTTATTTTTATATGTAAGATTGATTAATATTTACGCACCTATATTAATATATTGTTTTATATGTAAGATTTATATATTTTTACGTGCCGAATTAATATTTACATATAATATATTATTTTCATATGTAAATATAATTAATGTTTTACGTATATATTGTTTCCATATGTAAATTGAACAACATAACCATACATTAGTATAATAATTATTATTAAATTATATGTACCAAGATTTTGACATAGTAATATTAAAGGCGCGTAATATTAGTTTAATATATTTATTATATGTAAGATTGATATCTAATTACGAGCCGAATAATAATAAATTGTTTTCATAAATATTTACGAGCCGAATATATAATATGTTGTTTTCATATGTATGATTACGTGCCGAATATATAATATGTTGTTTTCATATGTATGATTACGTGCCGAATATATAATATGTTGTTTTCATATGTATGATTACGAGCCGAATAATAATAAATTGTTTTCATAAATATTTACGAGCCGAATATATAATATGTTGTTTTCATATGTATGATTACGTGCCGAATATATAATATGTTGTTTTCATATGTATGATTACGTGCCGAATATATAATATGTTGTTTTCATATGTATGATTACGTGCCGAATATATAATATGTTGTTTTCATATGTATGATTACGAGCCG
>Ga0315905_10006521_pt1 | contig 11870 bp, 16 predicted proteins | sample LakEriMetagenome_5_FD_203522 | JGI IMG/M metagenome (GOLD analysis project Ga0315905, IMG submission 203522) | Freshwater fungal communities from buoy surface, Lake Erie, Ohio, United States - Buoy 4 MA121 | ecosystem: Environmental > Aquatic > Freshwater > Lake | place: USA: Lake Erie, Ohio...
CCCCAAAACCCCAAAACCCCTTATTTAAGGCGTTTAAATTTTTTGATTGGATAAAGTCGTGTTGTCTGGGTTATAATTTAAATGCTAAACGGAAAAGAAATACCTAAACAAAGAGGTATCTATACCGAAATCCTCACTACTGAGGACACCCAAAATCTCAATGTAAGGAATTTCTTTTTGATCGTGTAGAGTGTTTCAACCTTTGGCCCAAACAGTGCCAACCTGATCACAGTTAATGAAAAGCAAAAGATGCCACGCGCATTGGGTAAGAATTAATGGCTTATATTTAAGGAATTCGAATGCCCACTAGAAAGGAAATTTTGCAAGAGCTTTAACTAAAAATGGCTGATGCCGATCAAACCAAAGAGCCACCAGTTATTGGAAAGGAGTACTTCCGCAACAACGAAGTTAACTACGGCTTCTACAGCAAGAAAAGAGAGGGAGTCGCGGATGTTGACCCTAAAGTAAGTTCATTCGCTGTAACCGCCGTTTAAGGTCATGGAACCATTCAAACCGATCCCAGGCAAACCACCTCGTAAGGTCGTTATTGACAGACAGCGCAAATTGTTCGCTTCTCTGAGCATTGAAGAGCTTCTGGCTGAGCTGGTAAGAAATTCAAATTCAACTTTAGGGCATTGATTACTCTACGCCGACCCAGCATGCAGCAGAGTGGCTGCCGCTTGAGCCTTTTGATGACAACGAGTACGATTGCCGCCTTCCTGAGGAATGGATTTCTTTCGGGTATGATGCCAACGGTGATTTCCACCCTGTGCCCGGCAAAGGCCTTCGTCGAAATCATGATGGCTCTGGCTACTGGTGCCCTGTGTTAATTTAGAACTATGACACCACCCGTGAGGTTTACTCTGGCTACTGGGACGATCAGGACAAGGATGAGTATTGCGAGCTGACTAGAATCAATCTTCTGTTCAACAGCGAAGACCCAAGAATTTTTGCCAAAAGGGTTGCCCAAGCTCACAGTGAGCGCATCTACGCTGACAGCTAAATCCGTTACAATTTTTTCATCGACATGATGCCTATTTAAGAGCTTCCAGAGCTTGACACCGAGCAAAACAATCGCATTCAGTCAATGGCCGTCTCCTGCCGCTACCTTAAAAATCAAACCCCTGATTATAACAACCTGTAGTGGCAAGTAACCTAAGACTTTTAGCGCACCATGAACTAAATAATCATGGAGAAAACTATGAAATTATCCGAAGACCAAAAGAAAGACATGGTCCCAACAAATCTCATTCTCCCAGAACCTGCTCCTCCAAACAGAGTACCTTACTATGGACTGATCAAGGTTCCTGACCACGATTTCCCTGAACAGTTCAGCAACTTTTGCTTCCATTCTTTGTTTATCAAAGATGAGGTTATTAAAGCCATGGTACAAATCAGAGAAGAATGTAACAACATCAACAGAGATTGCCGCGTATTTAATGTCAAATTGACCGGCAAAACTATGAGGGTTGAAGAATTCAAATAGCAATAACTCTCATCAATAGCAAGTCTCAAGTATGCCACTCGTGAACAAGGTTGGGTTGACAAACTTCAGAAAATAATTAAGCTTTCATTTGAGTCCGTTGGAAAAGGCTGGTTCTACCTTTAAGAAAAGAAAAAGGAGACTTATGAATTCGGCAAGCTAAAGAAGTTTTTGACACTTGTTAACTTTATGATGCAGGACACTGTTTTGAACCTTTGCAAAGACTCGGTTAAAGAGTTTGTTGACTATATTCTAAGTTACATCCCCTCGGAGACAAAAATTGTAAACACCGCGATGGTTGAAAATACTTTTGAGGGCAGGGTTGTCCAAGAATAAGAGGAATGTGGACCCTTTATAAAAGAAACTGATTTAGATGGTGTTAAAGAATAAAAAAACTGGCTCAATTAAGAGTTCAACAAAAAGAAAATGATTCAACCATTATATGTGCTAGACTTGATCTTAAAGCCAGGTAATTTGATACCAAATTACAGCACATAACCCACAGCAGTTGTCCAATCAATTAGAGAGGTATTTGAAGAAGGCATTAAATGTCTTCAAGAGATACCACAACTTGAGCCTCGTCTTTTGAACCACTTATTCAAGACTCATGCTAAGAAGACTATTAAAGCCCCAATAATTCCTTAAGAGAAACCTAAAATTCCCAAGAAAGAGGAGAAAAAGTCACTTGTTGATGAGAATCTCTGGCTCTGGGAATCTTTTGAAATTTTGATTGCTGCTATGGAAAAAGCTATCGAGCCACTTGATAAATACGTCATGACCTTCGAGGCTTTCAAGGCAGAAAACGATCTGAACCCAGAAAAATACGTTAAAAATCTTGATGAAGGTGGTGAAAAGCCAATTACTCCTGAAGAACTCAAACAGGACATACTTAGAATGAGATAGAAGGAGTAACAACTGATGGACTAAATTCCCGAATCAGTGACTGTTGGTATGTTCTAAATTAACTGCAAGGACATTCGTACTATGTATGCCAATAAGTACAAAGATATCCAAGACAGAGAGATCAAGCTCATCGCTTAAAAAGCTAGGGACACGAATTACAACATTACAACACGCTTCGGAGAGATCGTTGAGAAGGTTCAAAAAGTGCCAAAAACTATTGATGACTTAACTGACACCAAAAAGTACATCTCTGATGTTGGCATTCAGATCGAAAAAATGAAAAAAGAAATCGATGAAGTTATGCAGATGTACAATCTTCTTGATGAATTCGGACTTGAGCTTACAATGGTTTAATCTCAAAGCAAATGGGAAATGTACGGTTAGCCATAAAAGACTGCAAAAATTATGGAGACTACGATGTAAGGTCTTGAAAAACTTAAAGAACAGATGACCAAGCAAATGGAGATAGAACAAGAAGAATTCGGTGAAACTTTAGAAAATATTGAACTGACGGTAAAAGGTTTTGCTTCAAATGACAATCATGAGAAGTTTATGGATATCGCAAAGATGGTTGATGAGATCGAAATTAAACTCTAAGAATGTGCTGAAACAGCCAGAATGTATAACTAACGTGAATTCTTGGTTGGAAAAGAGCAAAGAGATTACAGTATACTCTAGTAGTTAAATAAAGATTTCCAACCTTTTGCTAATCTCTGGAAAACTGTACGAACTTGGAATTTACGCAGCAATTCCTGGCTTAATGACAGTTGGGAAAAGTTAGACCCCGAAGATGTAGATAATACTTTTGAAACTTGTAACAAAGTAGCAGCTTAATGTTTCCGCTTCTTCAGAGATAAGCCAGAGTACAATAATATCTATAACGTTGCTGAAAAACTAAAAGCATAAGTAGATAAATTTAAACCTTTTGTTCCTCTTGCTGTGGCCTTAAGAAAGCAAGGAATGTACGACAGACATTGGGATGCACTCGAATAGAAAACTTAGATTCCTTGCAGACCTGATGAAGACTTCAATCTTTAAAAAGTGATTGATCTTGGACTAGTAAAATTCGTCCAGGAATGTGAAGATATTGGCGAACGTGCAAATAAAGAATACTTTATAGAGAAATCACTTAAGAAAATGAAAGGTGATTGGGTTGGATAAAATTTCTTGACACCTTAATTCAAGAACACAACAACCTGTTTTATTACTGGCTTTGAAGACGCAACCAACATGCTCGATGAACATATTGTCACAGGTTAGGCTATGTAATTCTCACCCTTTAAAGGACCTTTTATAGATGAGATCGATGAATGGGTTAAAAAATTGATCACAGTTTAAGAGACTCTTGAAGAATGGGTGAAGTGTTAAGGTTAATGGATGTACTTACAACCTATATTTGACTCTCCAGATATTATGAAGTAATTACCGGCTGAAACTAAAAGATTCAAGGCTGTCGATAGCAAATGGCGCTTCACACTTTCAAAGTGTAAAGAAAATCCAGCTATCATAGACAACTGCTGCGCAGAAAACCTTAAGGAATCTTTTTAAGAATCAAATAAGAATTTAGATATGGTTTAAAAAGGTCTGAGTGATTATTTAGAAAAGAAAAGAGGTGGTTTTGCTAGGTTCTACTTCCTTTCAAATGATGAGTTACTCGAAATTCTTTCCTAAACAAAAGAAGTAAGAATGGTGCGATCTCACTTAAGAAAAGTCTTTGAAGCTATTTCAGATCTGACTTTCTAAAGTGATGACTGTATGACTGCTATGATTTCAGGTGAAGGCGAAGTGATTTAATTTGTGAAAAAAATTGATCCAAAAGACAGAAATGTAGAGTTTTGGATGGGTGATGTCGAACGCCAGATGATTGCTTCTGTAAGAAACGTTATCTACTTCGGTATTACTGACTACCTTGAACGTCCAAGAAACGAGTGGATTATTTCACATCCTGGTCAGATTGTGCTGAATTCTGGTCAAGTTCATTGGACTGCTGATGTTGAAAAAGCTCTTATGGAAGGTGGTTTAGATGGCATCACTAAATACTATGATTTCCTTAATGGCTAGTTAAACGAAACTGTATTGCTAGTGCGTTAAAAACTGAGCAAGCTTGCAAGAGTCTCAATTAACGCTTTGATCGTTATTGATGTGCATGCTCGTGATGTGATTGGAAACTTAGTTGAAGCTAGGATTGATACCGCGACAGCTTTCTTGTGGGTATCCTAACTACGCTATTACTGGTATAATGACGATAGAGGTGAAGAGCAAATGTGGTGTAAGTGTGTCTCAACAACTTTCCCATACGGTTATGAATATCTAGGTAATACTGCTAGACTAGTTATAACACCTCTGACGGATAAATGTTATATGACATTAATGACTGCCTTATAATTAAATCTTGGAGGCGCTCCAGCAGGTCCAGCCGGTACGGGTAAAACTGAATCCACTAAAGATCTTGCTAAAGCCTTAGCCAAGCAGTGTGTCGTATTCAATTGTTCAGACGGTATGGATCACCTAATGGTCGCTAAATTCTTCAAAGGTCTAGCTGCATCGGGCGCCTGGTGTTGTTTCGATGAATTCAACAGAATCAACATTGAAGTACTGTCAGTTATTGCTTAATTCTTGCTATAATTGTTCGGTTCAAAAGCCAGACTCGATCCTGAGGTAATTTTCGAAGGATCTACGATCAAAATGAAACCCACTTTCTGTGTATTTATCACAATGAATCCTGGTTACGCTGGTCGCACTGAGCTTCCGGATAACTTAAAAGCTTTATTCAGACCTGTAGCTATGATGGTACCAGATTACGCTCTTATAGGTGAAATCAGACTTTACTCTTTCGGATTTATCCACGGTCGTGTGCTTGCCAGAAAGATGGTAACAACATTCTAATTGGCTTCAGAGTAACTTTCATCTTAGAAACATTATGACTATGGTATGCGTGCAGTTACCTCTGTTATCAATTCTGCTGGTCTTTACAAAACTCTGTATCCAGATATGGATGAATACTAACTGTTACTACGTGCTCTTCGTGATGTTAATGTACCTAAATTCTTGAAGGATGATATTCCTTTGTTTGAAAACATCATGAAAGATTTGTTCCCTGGCGTAGAAAAGCCTTACTAAGATTATGGTAATCTTTTTAAGGCTATCGACAAGTTTTGTATTGAAAAAAATCTGTAAAACACTGCAGTTTTCAATATGAAGATCATTTAGCTGTATGATATTATGTAGATTCGTCACGGACTGATGCTGGTAGGTCCAACTGGTGGCGGTAAAACTTGCTGTTATAAAGTTCTTCAAGGAGCTATGACTTCTCTAAAGGATGAAGAGCTTTATGAAAAAGTTTGGGCATGGATTTTGAATCCCAAATCTATTACTATGGACTAACTATATGGTTTCTCTGACCCCCAAACAACCGAATGGCAGGATGGTATTCTAGCTAAGCTTGTTAACGACGCGAGTAAAGATACTTCTCCAGACAAACATTGGATATATTTTGATGGACCAGTAGATGCTCTTTGGATCGAGAACATGAATACTGTGCTCGACGATAATAAAAAGTTGTGTCTTAATTCAGGTCAAATCATTCAGCTAACACCAAGAATGACTATGATGTTTGAAGTAGAAGATTTAGAAGTTGCTTCACCTGCAACAGTATCTCGCTGCGGTATGGTTTACATGGAGCCAGAGTCATTGACCCTTGATCCTTTAATTAAGAGTTGGATGCAAAAACTACCAGCAAAAGTTGGAGCGAATAAGCTTATAGTAAAAAATCTTGAAGAGATGTTTACTGATATGATGGAAGATGGCTGTTATTTCGTTAGAAGAAACTGTCCTGAAATGGTAAAGACAGTAGATAACAATCTGTGCTGCTCTCAAATGAGATTACTTGACTGTTTCTTGAGTAAGTACATAGAGGATGAAGATGGTTTGAAAAAGATTTCACAAGAGGCTATTGATGCACTTTCAGGACAGATTAAGGCAATTTTCTTCTTCTGTATGATTTGGTCCGTAGGAGCTACAACTGGCTAGATTGGTAGAGCTAGATTCGATAAATGGATCAGAGAAAAAATTAATAAATTCTCCGTTAAAGATTTCCCAACTGAAAAATTAGTGTATGATTGGTACCTTAACACTGAAACTAATACTTGGTAATCGTGGTTTGAAACTATCCCAGATTACGAAGTTAACATCAAAGCTTCTTATTCTGAAATCGTCGTTCCAACTCAAGACAGTATTAGAATGAAGTACCTGATGAAAACTCTTATTAGCAACGACAAACATGTTTTGATGCCTGGCCCTACTGGTACTGGTAAATCAGTGTATGTTTAAGAACTCGTGACCTACGGTATGACTGAATAATACTTGTCCTTAATTATGTGCTTCTCAGCTCAAACCTCAGCAAATCAGGTCTAAGACTACCTCGATGACAAAATGGAGAAAAGACGTAAAGGTATTTACGGACCTCCTCTTGGAAAACGTTACATTATTTTTGTTGACGATCTTAATATGCCCAAAAAAGAAGAATACGGCGCATAGCCTCCTATCGAGCTAATGCGTTAATGGATGGACTATAAAGGATGGTATGAAAGAAAATCAAAAGAAAAACCTTTCTGGACTATTACAGATGTAATCTTTGTTTCTGCTATGGGTCCTCCCGGAGGAGGTCGAGCAGTTGTAACACAGCGATTACAAAGACATTACAACATTATAGCCTACACAGAAATGTCATTCGAAGCTATTACTACTATTTTCACAACAATCGTTAATGCATTTTTCGTCAATTTCTAAAAGGATGTTAAGGACAACATTGAAAAACTAATGGTTGCTTAGCTCGAGGTTTATGATCAAGTACTAAATGGACCTTTGAAGCCAACTCCTAGCAAATCGCATTACACTTTCAACTTGCGTGATATAAGCAAGATTTTTTAAGGAGTTGTTTCTGCTAATTATAAATTGTGCACAAATGTTGTTGAATTGATCAGAATATGGATTCACGAAAACTTCAGAATCTTCAGTGACCGTATGATTAACGATGGTGATAGAAACTTTATGACCTAACTTATGCTTGAAAAATCAGCTTAACATTTCGGAGTAAAAAAAGAAATTATTTTCAATGCCGAAAGACTACTTTTCGTTGACTTCATGGATGGCATTGATGTTGATGTAAGAATTTACAGATAAATTGAAGATCTAAAAAAGTTTTAAAGCCAGGTTGAGATTTTCTTAGAGGAATATAATGGAGCCAATAAAAAACAAATGAATCTCGTTATGTTCCTGGATGCTTGTGACCATGTTTCACGCATCCACAGGGTCATAAGATAGCCTTTGGGTAACTCATTCTTGCTTGGTGTAGGTGGAAGTGGTCGTCAATCTCTTTCAAGACTTGCGACCTATTGTGCCAATTACAAGATTTATCAAATTGAGGTCATTAAGGGTTACGGTATGATGAACTGGCGTGAAGATGTAAAGAAAGCTCTTCTTTTGGCAGGTGCTGAAAACAAGCAGATTAGTTTCCTGTTTGTGGACACCTAGATTATAAGCGAGCTCTAACTTGAAGACATTAACAACATACTAAATGGTGGTGATGTGCCTAACTTGTATAAGCAAGAAGACTTTGAAGCTATCAACAAGGTTGGCAAAATGCTTTGCATGGAAAAACAAATTTAAGTCACCAAGATGAACATGTTCCAGTAGTATCTTGGTAGATTGAGAAAGAACATTCATATGATAATTGCTATGTCACCACTAGGTAATGTGTTCAGAGCGCGTATTCGTCAGTTCCCATCCCTTGTCACTTGTTCAACAATCGATTGGTTCTCAGAATGGCCAGAGGAAGCTCTTCTTGGTGTGGGTAGAGGACAAATAACCTCAACTGATGTTGATCTTGGGTCAGACTTGGATAATTGTGTAGAAATGTTCAAATCCATCCACATGTCTGTGTCAAGAAAATCAGTAGAGTTTGCTGACTAGCTAAATAGGAAAAATTATGTGACACCCACCTCGTTCCTCGAATAGCTCAACATGTACATGCAAATTCTTAAAAAGAAGCGCGTTGATGTTGGGCAATCGAAGCAGCGTCTTGTCGTAGGTCTAGATGTGTTGGGTAAGGCCGCAATAGAAATCGAAAAACTTGAAAAGTAGATCAGTGACATGGCTCCAATTCTTGAGTAAACCAAAGCAACTCTTGCAGAGACTATGATTATTCTCAACAAAGAAAGAGCTGATGCTGCCGTAGAGCAAGCTATTGTGGCAAAAGATGAGGCTGAAGCTAAAGCTTAAGAAGCTGAAGCATCAACTCTTAAAGAGGAAGCTGAAACTGAATTGGCAAAAGCTATTCCTATGCTTGCTGAAGCTACCAGAGTCCTTAATGAACTTAAAAAGGATGATTTGTACTCAGTAGCGGCTGTTAAGGCCCCTACACCAAACGTCGTTCTCTGCATGGAGCTGTCTTGCCATATGTTCTCCCTAAAACCAGAAAAGAAACATTTAAATAAGTACCCCAATGATGTCAGTGGTTTCTTCGAATGCGCAAGATTGAATTTGCTTTCAAATCCGACTCAATTCCTCAAAAACATGATTTCATTTGACAAAGAAAACATCGGTGATAAAGTCGTAAAAAATGTGAATGCAATCTTTAATAGTCCCTAATTCTCACAAGATGATATTGCTAAAGCATCTGGCGCCTTAGTTGGTATTTGTAAATGGGCCTAGGCCATGATGAAATATTACGAACTGCTAAAAATTGTCAATCCCAAAAGAGCAAAAGTCGCTGAAATGAACATACAACTCAAAGAGGTTAGAGCAAGACTTGCGGAGAAAATGGCTAAACTTAGAGAAGTAGAAGAGATGATGGCTCGTTTAGAAGCAACTTTCTAAGCTAAGGTTGCTGAAGAAGCAGCTCTAATGGCTAAAATAGAAGACTGTAATAAGAAACTTGAGCGCGCAGGCAAGATCATTGGAGGTCTCGCTGGTGAAAAACAACGCTGGACTGACACAGTAGCAAGATTAGGTAACGAGTTTGACTACCTGGTTGGCAACTGCTTGATTGCTGCAGGCATGGTAGCTTATTCAGGTGCATTCACTGCTTAGTACAGAGCTCAATTAGAAGAAGAATGGAATGTCAAGATCACCAGTCTAGGAGTTAAGATTACGCCTAAAATATCAATGAAAGAAATTTTGGAGGATCCAGTTTAGACAAAGACATGGACTGCTAACAGCTTGCCTAATGATTAACTGTCTATTGAAAACGCTATTATCATGTTCAAGTCGAGAAGATGGCCTTTACTTATCGATCCTTAATCCCAAGCAAACAAATTTATCAAAAATCTTTCTAAAGACGCAGAAGAATCTCCTAATGGACTTGACAATCTTAAGATGTCTGACCCACAATTGCTTAGACAATTAGAACTCGCTATTTAATATGGAAGATGGTTCTTGATAGAAAACATCGGTGAAGAGTTGGACCCAGCCCTTGAGCCAATTCTGCTTAAATAAGTAGATAAATCTGGTAGTTTGAGGCTTGGTGATAAGTCTATTCCTTGGAACAATGATTTCAAGTTCTTCATGACCACAACTATTCCTAACCCTCATTACACTCCTGAAACATAAGTTAAAGTAACTGTCCTAAACTTCGCTATTACACCGTTTGGTCTTGAGGAGCAAATGCTGAATTAGTTCATTTCTTAAGAAATGCCCGACTTGCAAAAGAAAAAGGACATGATTGTACAGCAAAATGCATAGGCTGCTAAGACCTCTCGTGATATCGAAAACAGAATTCTTTTCGGTCTGAGCAAACATTCAGATATTGGCAAGATTCTAGAAGATGATGAATTGATCAACGTTTTAGCTGAAGCTAAGATTACTAATGATGCAATCGCTATTCGTATGGAAGAATCTAAAGTAACTGAGAAAATTATAGATTCTACTAGAGAAACTTTCCGTGTAGTAGCTTACAGAGCCTCTATCTTGTTCTTCTCTATAGTAGATTTGGCTGTGATCAATGCCATGTATTAATACTCATTATAGTGGTTTAGCAATTTGTTTGGAAGTAGCATTAATGATAGTCCAAAAGCACCTGACAACTCAGAACAAAGAATTATGAACTTAAACAATCACTTTACTTTGAATCTGTATGAGAATGTGTGCAGATCTCTTTTCGAAAAAGACAAACTTCTTTTCTCGTTCAAACTTACAGTTAATATTTTAGCTGGTGATGGTAAGATGGATTAGGACGAAATGAGATTCTTCCTTGCAGGACCATCAGGAGATATAACAATTAGATAAAATCCTACAAACTGGTTACCGGATCTTGACTGGGCTGAAACATACAAGCAGGTGTATAAGATGGACGAGATCCTATCAGGATTCAAAGGATTTGAAGCTTTCTTCTATAACAACTCATAAAAGTTCTAAAAGATATATGAATCTGAAAAACCTGAGTCTGAGCCATTACCTGATGAATGGAACCATAAACTGAATTCTTTCTAAAAAATGGTTGTTCTTAAGTCTCTAAGACCAGACAGAATCACTGTTGCTATCCAAAACTTCATCATAGAACACCTTGGAAGGCAATTTGTAGAACCACCAGTATTCAATCTTGCAAAATCCTTTAAGGACTCAAACATTTCAACTCCACTTATTTTTGTTTTGAGCACAGGCTCTGATCCCGTATCAGATTTCTTGAGATTCGCAGAAGAGATGAATATGTTAAAGAAGAGTGACTAAATTTCACTAGGTCGAGGACAAGGTAGCAAGGCAGCAAAAATGATAGATGATAATCTCACAAGAGGAGGTTGGGTTCTTTTGATGAACTGCCATTTGGCTGTTTCCTGGATGTCAGAATTAGAAAGAATTGTTGAATCGATCGACGATACCAAACACAGAGATTTTAGACTTTGGCTGACTAGTATGCCCTCATCTTCATTCCCAGTTTCAGTTTTACAAAACTCAGTGAAAATGACTCTTGAACCTCCATCTGGTTTAAAACAAAACATTCTTGGATCTTATGAAGCTCTCGATGACAGTGCATTTAACGGTTGCACCAAACCAATTCCTTACAAGAAGCTGCTTTTCGGATTCTGTTTCTTCCATGCTATTGTTTAAGATAGACGTAAATTCGGACCTATTGGCTGGAACATACCTTATGCTTTTACTAATGAAGATCTTATGGTCTCAAGACGCTAATTAAAGATCTTTATTGAAGATTTCGATGAAGTTCCATATCAAGTCCTTAATTACATCGGAGCAGATATCAACTATGGAGGTCGAGTTACTGATGACAAAGATGTCAGGCTAATCAGAACAATTTTAGAGCAATACATACGTCCTGAAATTATGAATGATGGCTATGCCCTTTCTTCCTCAGGAATATACAAGAGCATACCAGCAGGTGAAAAAGAGGACTATATTGAATATATCAAGTCCCTTCCGCTGAATCCTGAACCTGAAGCATTTGGTCTTCATCTTAATGCAGAAATCACAACCA